>Ga0073906_1006004_pt1 | contig 10376 bp, 8 predicted proteins | sample Inofromicrocosms_FD_65485 | JGI IMG/M metagenome (GOLD analysis project Ga0073906, IMG submission 65485) | Mouse cecum microbial communities from Vienna, Austria - Inoculum for glucosamine and mucus D2O microcosms | ecosystem: Host-associated > Mammals > Digestive system > Large intestine > Cecum... | reverse complement strand
GTCGATAATCTGTAGCAGCTCCACCTCGTTGATAAGCGAGTCGGAACCTACCACGTCGGCATCGCACTGGTAAAACTCGCGGTAGCGTCCTTTCTGAGGACGGTCGGCGCGCCACACGGGCTGTATCTGGAAGCGCTTGAAAGGCATCTGGAGCTCGTCGCGGTGCTGTACCACGAAGCGCGCGAACGGCACGGTGAGGTCGTAGCGCAGGCCTCGGTCGCATATGCGGGGTGCGGTGTGCAGGCTGTCGCGGTTTTCAAGGAGGGAGGCGTCAACCTTGGCGAGAAAGTCGCCAGAGTTTAGTACCTTGAATAGCAGTTTGTCGCCTTCCTCGCCGTATTTTCCCATAAGAGTCGATAGGTTTTCGAGAGCCGGGGTTTCAATCTGGCGGTAGCCGAACAGGCGGAATACACTGCGGATTGTGTCGAAAATATAATTGCGTCGGGCCATTTCGAGCGTCGAGAAGTCGCGTGTGCCCTTGGGGGTGGAAGGTTTCTGAGCCATTGGCGTATAGAGGGTGTTTGTCTGTTAAAGGTGAGGTCGGTCTAAATTACGAGGGTGTATCACTTTGTGGTTAAACACCCTCTTATTTTTTGCAAAATTAGCAAATATCCTCTAACTTCGGGAAATGAACACAGTCAATAAGCAAAATATTATGGAAAGAGATGAAAAACTGGAGCGCGAGTGGGCCAAGATGCTTGCAGGGGAGATTTATGAAGCAGGCTATGGCGGCTTCAGGGAAATGCTTGTGGCCACGCGCCGCAAGATAGCCGCATTCAACAGCACCGACCCTGCCGACGAGAAAGGACTCGCGGCCCAGCTTCGTGACATACTGGGAACCTGTGGCGATAATATATATGTGAACCAGCCTTTCCGCTGCGATTATGGCTGCAACATACACGTTGGTGATAATTTCTTTGCCAACTTCAATTTCACAGTCCTCGACGAGGCTGCCGTGACCATAGGCAACAACGTGCTTATAGGTCCTAACGTGAGCATATACACCGCCTGCCACCCTCTCGACGCCGACCGGAGGCGCACTTTTGATGAGTGGGCCGAGCCGGTGACCATCGGCAACGATGTGTGGATTGGCGGTGGCGCCATTATTTTGCCGGGCGTGGAGATCGGCGACAGGTGCGTTGTGGCGGCCGGGGCCGTGGTGACAAAAAATGTGCCTGCCGATTCGCTTGTGGGCGGAAATCCGGCGCGCATTATCCGTAAACTAAAGTAGGGGTTATTCGGCAGGGGCTCGAAATATGTTGTAAAACATATAAATAAATTTGGTCATGGGGTTTTTGGGTGTTAATTTTACACCCAAAATTAAACTATTCATTCTTGGACCAAATTTAGATACCGATGAAAACCCTTAAAGTGCTGCCCTTGGCAGCTTTGCTCGTATCGGGCGTATGGAGCTGCACACCCTCCGGCGATACCCCGCAGAAAACTCTCTCAAATCTCGACCCGGCAAATTTCGCAGATGTGTATCGTGGTGACACGACCGCACTCTATGTGCTCAAGAATGCTGCCGGAGCCGAAGCGTGCATCACCAACTTCGGCGGACGCCTGGTGTCGCTGATGGTTCCCAACAAGGACGGCGGTATGACCGACGTGGTTCTCGGTTTCGACAGCATTCAGGCATATTATCCTGAAAACAACCAGACCGATTTCGGCGCCTCCATAGGACGGTATGCCAACCGCATCAACCAAGGCCGGTTCATGCTCGACGGCGAGGAATACCAGCTTCCGCAGAATAACTTCGGCCATTGCCTGCACGGCGGCACGGATATGGGCACCATGGGCTGGCAGTACCGTGTGTACGATGCCGAGCAGACCAGCGACAGCACCTTGGTGCTGAGCATTGTGTCGCCCGACGGCGACAACGGCTTCCCCGGAACGGTGAAAGCGACTGTAAAATACGAGCTTATGTCGGACGACGGCTTGAACGTACTCGACATCGCTTATTCCGCCACCACCGACAAGAAGACGATTATCAATATGACCAACCACTCGTACTTCAACCTCGGAGGAGATTACGAGAACGGTGTGCTCGGCGACACTCTCTTTATCGCAGCCGACTACTACACACCTGTCGACAGCACGTATATGACTCTTGGCACGCTTGAACCAGTGGCAGGAACACCGATGGATTTCACAACACCCAAAACTATAGGCCGCGACATCGCCGCTGACAACGAGCAGATTCGTTTCGGCAATGGCTACGACCATAACTGGGTGCTGAACGCAAACGACAACGAACTCGTGCCGCAGGCTGCTTTGAAAAGCCCTGTTACAGGAATAACCATGTATATGTACACAACCGAGCCGGGAGTGCAGGTGTACTGCGGCAACTTCCTCGACGGAACAATTAAAGGCAAGGGAGGCAAGGCATACAAGCAGCGCGCCGGTATCTGCCTCGAAACACAGCACTATCCCGACAGCCCCAACAAGCCTCAGTGGCCCTCGACAGTGCTTGAGCCGGGCGATACCTACGAATCGAACACATCGTATTTCTTTGCCGTTGAAAAATAGAACCTTATAACCTTAAATAACCAAAAACACATGCAATTGCTCGACTGGATTGTCATAGCCCTGTTCTTTGTTGCCCTCGTGGGTATCATAGTGTGGGTTATGCGCCAAAAACAAAACAATGCCGCCGATTACTTCCTCGGAGGCAAAGATGCCACATGGATAGCCATCGGAGCATCTATTTTCGCATCGAACATCGGATCTGAACACCTTATCGGCCTTGCAGGCTCGGGAGCTTCGTCGGGTATGGCGATGGCCCACTGGGAAATACAGGGCTGGATGATTCTTATTCTCGGCTGGGTGTTCGTGCCTTTCTATTCCCGCTCCATGGTGTACACCATGCCGGAGTTTCTTGAGAAGCGCTTCAACCCGCAGTCACGCACCATTCTCGCCACCATTTCGCTTATCAGCTATGTGCTGACAAAAGTTGCCGTTACAGTCTATGCCGGCGGCCTCGTGTTCCAGCAGGTGTTCGGCATCGACCAGATATGGGGCATCGATTTCTTCTGGATTGCCGCCGTGGGTCTTGTGCTTATCACAGCGCTTTACACTATTTTCGGTGGTATGAAGTCGGTGCTTTACACATCGGTTCTTCAGACTCCTATCCTGCTTTTGGGTTCGCTTATCATACTTGTGCTCGGCCTTAGGGAACTCGGCGGTTGGGACGAAATGATGCGCATCTGCTCGGCTGTGAAGGTCAACGAGTACGGCGACTCTATGACAAATCTTATCCGCAGCAATTCCGACCCGCAGTATCCGTGGCTCGGCGCTCTTGTAGGCTCTGCCGTGATCGGTTTCTGGTACTGGTGTACCGACCAGTTCATAGTTCAGCGCGTGCTGTCGGGCAAGAACGAGCGCGAGGCTCGTCGCGGTACCATATTCGGCGCCTACCTCAAGCTCCTTCCTGTGTTCCTCTTCCTTATCCCCGGTATGATAGCGTTCGCGCTTCATCAGAATATGGGCGACTTCTTGCCCATGCTGCCCAACGGCTCGCCCAACTCCGATGCCGCATTCCCGACCCTTGTTGCCAAACTGCTTCCCGCAGGTGTTAAAGGCTTGATTGTATGCGGTATTCTTGCAGCTCTTATGAGTTCGCTGGCATCGCTGTTCAACTCGTCGGCAGCTCTGTTCACTATCGACTTTTATCAGCGCTTCAAGCCTAAGACCGATCCGAAAAAGCTTGTGAAAATCGGACAGGCCGCCACGGTGGTTATCGTTGTGCTTGGCATACTCTGGATTCCCGTCATGCGTTCGGTAGGCGATGTTCTCTATCTCTATCTTCAGGACGTTCAGTCGGTGCTCGCACCCGGTATCGCCGCCGCCTTCCTTATTGGCATACTTTGGAAACGTGCCACTGCCATGGGCGGTATGTGGGCGCTCCTTTCGGGCCTCATTATCGGCCTTACACGCCTCGGTGCCAAGATATACTACAGCAATGCCGAAGTAGGCGGTGCTGACCCGAGCCTTTTCCAAAGCGTGTTCTATGATTGCAACTGGCTCTTCTTCTGCGGCTGGATGCTTGTGTTCTGCCTCGCGGTAGGCGTGGTGGTGTCGCTCTGCAACAAGGCTCCGTCGCCTGATAAAATCAAGGGACTCGTGTTCGGCACATCGACTGCCGAGCAGCGCCTCGCCACACGCCAAAGCTGGAATGGATGGGATATTTTCCATACCTGCGTGATACTTGCCATCACTGTGGCATTCTATATCTACTTCTGGTAAATGACCGAATATTACAGCGAAAATTCACGGCTTTTCGTGGCCGTCGACTGCATAGTGTTCGGGCTCGACCGCGGCGAGCTTAGCCTGCTGCTTGCCAAGCGCCGCTTCGAGCCCGAGCGCGGCAAGTGGTCGCTGATGGGCGGATTCGTTGAGAGCCACGAGAGCATCGACGATGCTGCCAGCCGCGTGCTTACCGAGCTTACAGGTCTGCAGAACGTGTATATGGACCAGGTTGGCGCCTTCGGCTCGGTCGACCGCGACCCCGGCGAGCGTGTGGTGTCAATAGCTTATACGGCGCTGATAGACGTGGCCAAGGCCGACGGCGATGCCATTGCCGACAGCGGCGCCTGCTGGATTCCTCTGCGCAGCCTGCCGGAGCTGGGATTCGACCATCCGCTGATGATTGAGAAATCGCTCGCAAAGCTGCGCCGCAAGCTGGAGTCGGAGCCTCTGGCATTCAACCTGCTCCCCGAGCTGTTCACGCTCACGCAGCTTCAGACGCTTTATGAAACGATACTCGGCGAAGAAATCGACAAGCGTAATTTCCGCAAGCGTGTGGCCGAGCTTAATTCGATAGTGGCTACCGACCAAATCGACAAGACCAATTCGCGACGCGGAGCACGTATGTACCGTTTCGACCGTGAAATTTTCAGCGCTAACCCTCATTTTAAAATTTAAGAGTATGTTTACTTTTAATCTAAAAACATACTCGAAAAATCATTCTAAATCTTAACATAAGCCAAAAGCAAACATACTCTAAAAAGCAATGCTTGACGAACTTAAAGATAAAGTGTTCCGTGCCAATATGGAGCTTGTGGAGCATGGACTGGTGATATTCACATGGGGCAATGTTTCGGGCATTGACCGCGAGCGCGGCCTTGTGGTAATCAAGCCCAGCGGTGTCGATTATGCCGTTATGAAACCTTCCGACATGGTGGTGGTCGATTTGGCCACCGGCGAGGTGGTGGAAGGTTCCCTGCGTCCGTCGTCCGACACGCCCACGCACCTTGCCCTATACCGTGCTTTCCCGGAGATAGGCGGAGTGGTGCACACCCATTCTACCTATGCCACGGCTTGGGCGCAGGCCGGCATCGACCTGCCCAATATAGGCACCACCCATGCCGACTATTTCCACAACAGCATTCCCTGCACACGCGATATGACTGCCGCCGAAGTCGAAGGCAGCTACGAACTTGAAACCGGCAATGTGATAGTGGAGCGCTTCGAGGGCTTGAACCCTGTGCATACTCCGGGTGTGCTGGTGAAAAACCACGGCCCATTCTCTTGGGGCAAGACTCCTGCCGAGGCGGTGCATAACGCCGTGGTTATGGAGCAGGTGGCCAAGATGGCATTTATTGCTTATTCAGTGAATCCGTCGCTCACTATGAATCCGCTGCTTGTGGAGAAGCATTTCTCGCGCAAGCACGGCCCCAAGGCCTATTACGGGCAGGGGAAGTGAGCAGGTGGCTAAGTGATTAAGTGTTTAGGTGGTCAAGTGGTTAAGTGGCTACGTTGATAGGTGGTTAGGATATTTCTGAACAATTAAATTAATACCATAAAATAATGGAAGCTTTTGCAAATTATGAAATCTGGTGGGTGACCGGCGCCCAGATGCTCTACGGAGAAGAACCGGTGCGTATCGTCGAATCACACTCCAAGGAGATGGTTGAAGGCGTCAATGGCGCCGGAGTGCTCCCCGTAAAGGTTGTATACAAGGGCACTGTGATGTCGTCGAAAGACATAGAGAAAGTGATGCTCGAGGCTAACGCCTGCTCCAAGTGTATAGGTATAATCACATGGATGCACACCTTCTCTCCCGCCAAGATGTGGATCCACGGCTTACAGCAGCTCCGCAAGCCGCTGTTGCATCTGCACACCCAGTATAATGCCGAAATTCCGTGGGACACCATGGATATGGATTTTATGAACCTCAACCAGAGCGCCCATGGCGACCGCGAGTTCGGCCATATCTGCGCACGCCTCAATGTTCGCCGCAAGGTGGTGGTAGGCTACTGGAAGGACGCCAAGACTCTTGCCCGCATCGCTGTGTGGAGCCGCGTGGCTGCCGCGTGGGCTGATGCGCAGGATATGCTCGTGCTTCGCTTCGGCGACCAGATGAACAATGTGGCCGTGACCGACGGCGACAAGGTGGCTGCTGAAATGCAGCTCGGCTATCACGTGGACTACTGCCCCGTGAGCGAGCTTATGGAATACTTCAAGAAGGTAACCGACGCCGAGGTTGACAAACTCGTAGAGGTATACCACGCCGAATATGCCTGCGGCGATGCCGTGCTTACACCCGGCACTGTGGAGTACAAGTCGGTATGGAATGCGGCAAAGGCCGAACTCGCTCTCCGTGCCTGTCTTGAGGCGCACGGGGCTAAGGCTTTCACCACAAACTTCGACGACCTTGGAACAGACGACATCAACGATCCCCAGTTTGTGGGATTCGACCAGATTCCCGGTCTTGCCTCGCAGCGCCTGATGGCCGAGGGCTACGGCTTCGGCGCGGAAGGCGACTGGAAGTCGGCAGCGCTGTATCGCACGCTGTGGGTTATGAACCAAGGCCTTGGCGGCTGCTCGTTCCTTGAGGACTACACCCTTAACTTCGACGGCTCCAACAGCTCCATACTTCAGGCACATATGCTCGAGGTATGCCCGATGATTGCTGAAGAAAAGCCGCGCCTCGAGGTTCATTTCCTTGGAATCGGCATACGCAAGGCTCAGACAGCCCGTCTGGTGTTCACTTCGCGTCCCGGCAAGGGCGTTACAGCAACGGTTATCGATATGGGCAACCGTTTCCGCCTTATCGTCAACGATGTGGAATGCATCAAGAGCAAGCCTCTGCCCAAACTGCCCGTGGCTTCCGCGCTCTGGATTCCCATGCCTGATTTTGAAACAGGCGCCGGTGCATGGATTATGGCCGGAGGCACGCACCACAGCTGTTTCGCATACAATGTCACACCCGAATACTGGGCAGACTATGCCGAAATGGCCGGTATCGAAATGGTGCATATCGACGAAAACACAACGATGGAATCGTTCAAGCGCGAACTCCGCGTGAACGACGTGTACTATCTTCTCAACAAGTAGGCAATGACATCTGATCCCAAATCGATTATCCAGCAGGGCAAGGCTGTCCTTGGCATAGAGTTTGGCTCTACCAGGATAAAGGCCGTGCTGATAGACCCTCAGAACAAGCCCATAGCCCAAGGCAGCCACCAGTGGGAGAACCAGCTCGTGAACGGGCTGTGGACGTACAGCGTGGAGGCGATATGGTACGGCTTGCAGGATTGCTATGCTGATTTGCGCGCCAATGTGCGCAAGCTCTACGACGTGGAGATAGAAAACCTTGCGGCTATAGGCGTAAGCGCCATGATGCACGGCTATATGCCCTTCAACAGCGATGGGAAGATTCTTGTACCGTTCCGCACGTGGCGTAATACCAACACCGCCGAGGCTGCCGCCGAGCTGAGCGAGCTGTTTGTGTACAACATTCCTTTGCGATGGAGCATAGCGCATCTGTATCAGGCCATACTTAACGGCGAGGAGCATGTGGGCGACATAGATTTCCTCACAACTCTCGCGGGCTTCATACACTGGCAGCTTTCGGGCGAGAAGGTGCTCGGCGTGGGAGATGCTTCGGGTATGATACCCGTTGATCCTGCCACGCGAGATTATTCCGCCGAAATGGTCGAGAAATTCGACAAACTCGTTGCCCCCAAGGCTTATCCGTGGAAGTTGGCCGGCATACTGCCGCGCGTGCTTGTGGCAGGCGAGAATGCCGGATTCCTTACAGCCGAAGGTGCCGGACGGCTCGACGTGTCGGGCCATCTGAAGCCGGGTGCGGCAATGTGTCCTCCCGAAGGTGATGCAGGCACAGGCATGGTGGCAACCAACGCCGTTCTGCGCCGCACCGGCAACGTGTCGGCCGGTACGTCGTCGTTCTCTATGATAGTTCTCGAAAAAGAGCTTTCCAAGCCTTACGAGATGATCGACATGGTGACGACCCCCGACGGTTCGCTTGTGGCCATGGTGCACTGCAACAACTGTACCAGCGACCTTAACGCTTGGGTGGGACTCTTCAAAGAGTATCAGGAGCTGCTCGGAGTGCCCGTCGATATGGGCGAGCTGTTCGGCAAGCTGTACAATGCCGCACTCGAGGGCGATGCCGACTGCGGCGGCCTGCTGAGCTATAATTACTACTCGGGCGAGCCTGTCACCGGGCTTGTGGAGGGGCGTCCGCTGTTTGTGCGCTCGGCTACCGACAAATTCTCGCTTGCAAACTTTATGAGGGCCAATCTGTATGCCTCTGTGGCTGTGCTCAAGATTGGCAACGACATATTGTTTAACGATGAAAAAGTGGAAGTCGACCGCATAACAGGCCACGGCGGCTTGTTCAAGACACCCGGAGTGGGGCAGCGTGTGCTTGCCGCCGCGCTCAACTCCCCTATATCTGTTATGGAAACAGCCGGAGAAGGCGGCGCGTGGGGCATAGCCCTGCTCGGCTCCTATCTTGTGAATAATCCGGGCAAGCTGTCGCTCGCGGGCTGGCTCAACGACTATGTGTTCCTCGGAAATGCCGGAACGGAGATTGCTCCCACGGCAGAGGACGTAGAAGGATTCAACCGATACATCGAGTCGTACAAGCGCGGCCTCGCCATAGAGCGGGCCGCTGTAGAAGCGAAGTAGACTCCGAATATATACAAAATAACGACCGCCAATCCGGCTGAAAACGGATTGGCGGTCGTTATTTTATTGTCTGTTCTTTATTTCTTCGACACGATGGCTTCGGTGTCGCGGGCAATCATAAGTTCTTCGTCGGTAGGTATTACCACAACTTTCACGGGCGAGTCCTCGGTGGAGATTGTGGCCTCCACGCCGCGTATGCCGGCGTTGAATTCCTTGTTGATTTTTACTCCCATGAAACCGAGGGTTTCGCACACGTCGGCGCGCAGTCCGGCCTGGTTTTCGCCTACGCCGCCGGTGAACACTATGATGTCGACACCACCCATTTCGGCTGCGTATGCGCCGATATACTTGGTGATGCGGAGCATGTACATGTCAAGGGCGAGGCACGCGCGTTCGTCGCCGGCAGCAACGGCGGCCTCTATTTCGCGCATATCGCTGCTTATGCCGCTCACGCCGAGAACGCCGCTCTCCTTGTTTATGATGTTCTGGAGCTCGTTGGCGCTTAGGCCGTGCTTTGTCATAAGGAATGTGAGCGTGCCGGGGTCGATGTCGCCCACGCGGGTACCCATCATAAGGCCTTCGACAGGGGTGAGTCCCATCGATGTGTCAACGCATTTTCCGCCTACCACAGCAGCCATTGAGGCGCCGTTGCCGATATGACAGGTGATGATGCGCTGTTTTTCGATGTCTACGCCGAGGAATTTGCATACCTGGGCGCTGACATATCGATGGCTGGTGCCGTGGAAGCCATAGCGGCGCACGCCGTCTTCCTTATAGTATTTGTAGGGGAGGGCGTACATGTAAGCCTTGGCGGGCATCGTCTGGTGGAAGGCGGTGTCAAACACTCCTACCTGAGGCACGTCGGGCATAAGCGCCGTGATTGCGTCGATGCCGGTCATGTTGGCGGGGTTGTGGAGCGGGGCAATGTCGTAGCATTCGCGTATCTTTGCCTTCACGGCGTCGTCGATAAGCACGCTTTCGCTGAATTTCTCGCCGCCGTGTACAACGCGGTGTCCTACGGCGTCGATTTCGCCATAGCTCTTTATGCAGCCTTCCTTGGCGTCGGTGAGTATGTTGAGAATGGCTTTAACGGCGTCCTGATGGTCGATGTGACCGAGTTCTACAATGTCCTTAGAGCCGTCGGCACGTTTGAATTTAAGGAAACCTCCGGGGAGGCCTATTTTTTCAACACCACCTTCGGCAAGTGTTTCAGCGTCCTCTCCTTTGAGGTCGATTAGCTTATATTTTACCGAGCTGCTGCCCGAGTTGAGTACGAGGATTTTCATATTTTGTGTTTTTTGGGATTAGAGTCCTGACAGTTTAAGAGTATGTTTACTTTTGGCTTATGTTAAGATTTAGAATGATTTTTCGAGTATGTTTTGAGATTGAATGAAGGAGTTATGGGGTTCCATAACGACTGAATGAAAGCTTGAAACAGG
>Ga0073906_1006003_pt1 | contig 10377 bp, 8 predicted proteins | sample Inofromicrocosms_FD_65485 | JGI IMG/M metagenome (GOLD analysis project Ga0073906, IMG submission 65485) | Mouse cecum microbial communities from Vienna, Austria - Inoculum for glucosamine and mucus D2O microcosms | ecosystem: Host-associated > Mammals > Digestive system > Large intestine > Cecum... | reverse complement strand
TTCGCTCTTGGGGGCGGACTCGACCGCCCCCGCCGCTCGGGCAGCCCCCTTCGAGGAGAGAGGATTGCTTTTATTCAGCGGTTTGTTGGCAAAATCGTGCGTTTCTATTTGGATTCTTCAGTTAATTTTCCTGATTATGCACTGTTGTTTAGGCAGATTTAAACAGTCGTAGTCTATGTCTGAGCATTAACGTCGGTACGGGGCGGAGTTTTGTTATGTCGTGTTTTTTTGCTAATTTCGCGCTCTGACGTGGAATATTTCTGCTCAGGATTGTTATAATTCAGGACGGTTATGCCGCTCCACATAGTTTAATACAGAGTTTATAAGTGCAGATGCAGAGCAATCAAGACATAACCCCCTTTGTTATTGAGGGAATACAGGATAAGAAAGGGTCTGGGATTTCAGTCATAGACCTTTCCGGCATTGAAATGGCCTCCACAGGAAAGTTTGTCATATGTGAAGGCCGTTCCCCCTCGCAGGTATCGGCAATCGCCGACAGCGTGAGGGAGAAGGTGCTTAAGGCGACTGGCCGCAAGCCTTACAACTATGACGGATACCGCAACAGCCAATGGATAGTGGTCGATTACGGAGAACTGATGCTGCACGCCTTTGTGCCGGAGTTCAGGGAACATTACAATCTGGAGGAACTTTGGGCCGATGCGTGTCTGACGGAAATTCCAGATATGGATTGACATTATCTCATCTTCAATCATATTTACCCCATAATACTTTAGATTCAGATGCTTTTACCAAATAAGACCCCCAACAACAGAAAGCCTTCAAAGCGTCCGTTGCTCAATATGTACTGGATGTACGCTATGATCGGACTTGCTCTCGTGGGCCTGTACTTTTTCCAGAACAACGACCAGACCCGAAAGGTAGACTGGACAGAGTTTGAAAAAGCGGCTTTGGCCGGCGACATAGAAAGGATTGTCGTGATAGCCTCAAATGCAGAGGCTGCCGGCTATCTGACTGATGCTGGGGCAAAGAGGAGAAAGTTTGACATGCAACCTGGTTTCGAGGGACAAAGGAAACTCGAGACCACGATTCCTTCACCCGACAAAATCCAAGAGAAGATAGACAGCTGGAACGCTGCTCTGGCCTCGGAAAAGAAACCTCCTATCAAAGTCAGCTATGAGCGTGGCGGAGACCTTATGCGAATATTCTGGGCGTTCGGCCCTATATTGCTCATATTCTTGGGTATGTATTTCATATCCAAGCGTATGGGAGGGGCAGCCGGTGGAGGCGGAGGCATATTCAATGTAGGCAAATCGCGAGCAACTGTGTTCGATAAAGACAAAGGCACGCATGTTACATTCAAGGATGTTGCCGGTTTGGCCGAGGCCAAAGTGGAGATTGAGGAGATTGTAGAGTTCCTGAAGAATCCTCAGAGATACACGGAGCTGGGCGCGAAGATACCCAAAGGTGCGCTTCTTGTCGGACCTCCTGGAACGGGTAAAACGCTTCTGGCCAAGGCTGTGGCCGGAGAGGCAAATGTGCCGTTCCTTTCCACTTCTGGTTCTGATTTCGTCGAGATGTTTGTCGGTGTAGGCGCAGCCCGTGTGCGCGACTTGTTCAAACAAGCCCAGGAGAAAGCTCCCTGTATAGTGTTCATAGATGAAATCGATGCAGTAGGCCGTGCCCGAGGCAAGAACCCTAATATGGGAGGCAACGACGAACGAGAGAACACACTTAACCAGATGCTTACGGCAATGGATGGTTTCGGAACCAACAATGGTGTGATAATCCTTGCCGCCACCAACCGTGCAGATATGCTTGACAAGGCACTTCTTCGTCCCGGCCGTTTCGACCGTCAGATATATGTTGACCTGCCTGAACTTACGGATCGGATGGAGATATTCAATGTCCATCTGCGTAATATTAAGGTGAGCAGCAGTCTTGATGTGGAACAGCTTGCGCGTCAGACTCAGGGATTTTCCGGTGCTGATATAGCCAATGTCTGCAACGAGGCAGCTCTGATAGCCGCACGAGGCAACAAGCCGGAGGTTGAATGGAGCGACTTTATGTCGGCCATTGACCGTATAGTAGGAGGTCTCGAAAAGCGTTCGCGTATAATTACAGACGAGGAAAAGTTCTCAATCGCGACTCATGAGGCCGGGCATGCCACAGTTACATGGATGCTTCAATACGGCAACCCTCTCGTAAAGGTTACCATAGTGCCGCGTGGACGAGCTCTCGGTGCGGCCTGGTATGCCCCGGAGGCCCGCCAGATAATTCCTACGCAAGCACTCCTCGACACTATGTGCGGCCTTTTGAGCGGTCGCGCGGCTGAAGAAATTTTTACCGGACAAGTCGGTACCGGAGCCAGCGACGATTTGGAAAAGTGCACAAAAATAGCGCGTTCGCTTGTCATGGTGTACGGTATGAGCACTAAGCTGCCTAATATCAACTTCAATGACTCCACCGGACAAGAATACGGATTCACTAAACCCTATTCGGAAGAAACCGCTGAACTGATAGACAAAGAAGTAACACGCATAATCAATGAGCAGTATGAACGTGCCAAAGACATTTTGCGCAAGTACAGTGTTCAGCATAATGAGATACGAGACATGCTCGTGAAGAATGAGGTTATTTTCCATGATGATGTCCAGAAAATACTCGGCCAGCGCCAGTGGAAGTCTCGCACGGACGAAATTATGGAGCTTAACAAAAAAGAGGAGTCTAAAATCGGCGACGAATTCAAAGCAGGGCACCCGGCTCTTCCCTCTTCCGGGAATGAAGCACCTGATGCGGATTCTGACGACGACGGCACGCCCCCTCCGTTCAACAAGTGATTTCGAGTCTGATTGACCTAATACCCTGACATAGCGGTTTTCGGCTTGAGAATATAGAGTGTGGGTATTATGCTTTTTAATAAAACTGAAATCACAAAATCAGTTTCCATTATTCGGTAAGATTGTTCTGAAACTCCGATAATGGGGTCGGCATTTTTCTTTATCGCCGAATTGGAGTAATTTTGTCAATAAATAAATAATATACACGGATTTATGAAGATTCAACCAAGTATTTATCTCGCAATAGGATTGGTCGCAGGAGGCACCATTCTGTCTGCATGCGGAAAAAAGCAAGAAGGAAACGCACAACAGCAGCAGATACCGGAACTCTCGGTAATCACAGTAGGCGAAGAGGACGCAAGCCTTGAATCAGGCTATCCCGCAACTCTTCATGGCGAGAACGACGTAGAGATACGTCCCCAGATTACAGGCTTTCTTACGAAGGTAAACGTACAGGAAGGCCAGCGTGTGAGTGCCGGACAGGTGCTTTTCACCATTGACCAGGTTCAGTTAAAGGCCAATGTAGATGCCGCCCAGGCTGCAGTTGCTGTGGCTCAGGCAAACGTGAATACTGCACAGACCAACGCCAACAACAACAAAATACTGCTCGACAAGAACATAATAAGCGCGCCGGCATATCAGACTTCGGTAGATGCATTAAATGCAGCCAAGGCGCAACTCAACCAAGCCAACGCCCAACTCGTATCGGCCCGCAAGAACCTTTCCTATTCTGTGGTCACTGCGCCTACATCAGGCGTAGTGGGTACCATCGATTTCAAGGAAGGTGCGCTTGTGTCGCCCCAGACACTATTGACCGTCCTTTCCAACAACGGCGATGTGCAGGCCTATTTCTCCCTCAATGAAAAGGAGATATATGCCCTGACAGACAACGGGAAGAAGTCTATGAAAGAGGCTCTTGCCCAACTGCCTCCGGTTACACTCATGCTTGCAAACGGCGAACGGTACGGACGCGAAGGAAAGATAATATCGGTCTCCGGAGTGCTCGACCCCACCACTGGAAGCGCGACAGCAAAGGCTCTTTTCCCAAATCCTGGCGGCACACTTCGCAGCGGCAATACGGCCAACGTGATGATTCCGACACTTCAACGTAATGCGATGCTGATACCGCAAAAGGCGACATTCGAGATTCAGGATATGAAGTTCTGCTACGTAGTGGGCGATTCAAGCAAGGTTCACTCCACTCCTATCCAGATATCAGACCAGAACGACGGCCAGAACTATATAGTAACCGGCGGACTTAAGCCGGGCGACCAAGTGGTGGTTGAAGGCGTCGGCATTTCCGTGAAAGACGGCATGCAGATAAAGCCTAAGAAGTAGGTTTTCAGACTTTAGGTATCAGATATAACCAATCAAGAATATGAATCTTTCAAATTTCATAAAACGTCCGGTGCTTTCTACCGTAATCTCGATCTTTATCGTGATTTTCGGTCTGCTCGGACTTATGTCGCTCCCCATTGAGCAATATCCGGACATTGCGCCTCCGACAATACGAGTCTCGACCCAATACACCGGTGCCAACGCCCAAAGTGTACTCAACTCCGTGATTGCACCGCTTGAAGAGCAAATCAACGGTGCTGAGAATATGGAATACATGATGTCTTCAGCCGCCAACAACGGTTCCGCTGAAGTTACGGTATATTTCAAACAAGGAACCGACCCGAATATGGCTGCGGTAGATGTTCAGAACCGTGTGGCTAAAGCCGCAAGCTTCCTGCCTGCCGAGGTGAACCAGGTCGGCGTCATCACTCAGAAGCGTCAGTCATCGATGCTTGTGGTGCTCAACATCTATTCTGAAAACGACGATTATTCCGAGGAATTCATAGAGAACTATATGGCTATCAACGTTGTCCCTGTGCTGAAACGAGTAACGGGTGTCGGAGATGCCATGGTGATGGGTGCTGACTACAGTATGCGAATATGGCTTAAGCCTGACGTGATGGCACAGTATGGGCTGATGCCGACCGACGTTTCCGCAGCACTTGCCGAACAGAACATTGAGGCCGCGCCCGGTCAGTTCGGCGAGAACGGCAACCAGAGTTTTCAGTACGTGATGCGCTATAAAGGCCGCCTTGCCAATGAAAAGGAGTTTGAGGACATAATCATCCGTGCAACACCTGAAGGTGAAGTGCTTAGGCTCAAGGACGTGGCTGATGTAGAGCTTGGACGCGTGTCTTACGGCTTCCATTCCACCACCAACGGCCACATAGGTTGCTCAGCAATCGTGTTCCAGGCCGCCGGCTCCAACGCCACACAGGTGGTCAACGACATTCTGAAGGAAGTGGACCGTTTCCAGAAAGAGGCTCCGAAAGGAATAAAGCTTACCACGTCTATGAACGTCAACGACTTCCTTTATGCATCGATAGAAGAGGTGATAAAGACGCTCATCGAGGCCTTTGTGCTTGTGTTCTTGGTGGTGTTCATCTTCCTTCAGGACTTCAGGTCTACAATCATCCCGATGATTGCAATACCTGTTGCCCTCATAGGAACATTCTTCCTGCTCAACATATTCGGGTTCTCAATCAACCTGCTCACTCTCTCGGCTCTTGTGCTTGCCATCGCCATCGTGGTCGATGACGCGATAGTGGTGGTTGAAGCGGTCCATGCCAAGCTTGACCAAGGATACCAGTCTGCACGCCGGGCCTCTATTGACGCCATGAACGAGATTTCGGGTGCCATCGTGTCGATCACGCTCGTCATGATGCTTGTGTTCATTCCCGTGTCGTTCATGGGCGGAACATCAGGTGTCTTCTACCGCCAGTTCGGCCTCACTATGGCTATGGCGATCGGTCTGTCTGCAATCAATGCATTGACCCTGTCTCCGGCTCTGTGTGCCATATTCCTTAAGCCACACAATACCGACGCTACGCTCAAAGAGCGTCTTGGCGACGCTTATTCCGCTGCCGGAGAAGTCATGAAAGAGACATACAAAAAACGTCTCATGCCGGCATTCCCTCCGCTCATAACAACGCTGTTGATCATAGCAGCAGTCGTGTTCCTCGTTCTCGGCTGGTACTCGTTTGAGAATGTAGCCCTGAGCGTTATGGCTGTTGTTGTGGCCATACTCGCCGTGATAGGAATGTTCTCCCGACGATTCCTCGACAGTTTCAACAGAGGGTTTGACAAGCTTCTTGGCGGATATAAGAAGTGGACAGACTTCTTCGTGAGCCACAAGCTCATAAGCTTCGGTTTCGTTGCAGCGAGCATAGGAGTCCTGGTATGGCTGATGTCCTCCACCGCGACCTCACTTGTGCCTGAAGAAGACACAGGCACAATCATGGGCGTGGTCGATATGCCTCCGGCTACGGCACAGGAAAAGACCAAGCGGATAATGGATCAGGTGGACAGCATCGCCGCCACTATCCCGGAAATCGAGTTCCGCACCGCCATCACCGGCTATTCGTTCGTAGGCGGACAGGGCAACACATACGGTTCATTCATCATCAAACTCCGCCACTGGAACGAACGCAAAGGAGACAATCAGACTGCGGATGCGGTTTTGGGCATGCTTTATCAGAAGTGTTCGGCAATCAAAGACGCCCGCATAATGTTCTTCAAACCGCCTATGGTAAGCGGATATTCGGTTACCAACGGTTTTGAAATCAAGCTTCAGGACAAGACCGGCGGCAGTCTCGACAACTTCTTCCAAGTATATCAGCAATTCATAGGCGCGCTCAACGCCCGTCAGGAGATTGCCATGGCCTACTCCACTTTCAACCCGACATTCCCGCAGTATCTTGTGGAGATCGATGTGGCCAAAGTGAAGCAGGCAGGACTGACTCAGAATGCCATACTGACGGCTTTGCAGGGATATTATGGCGGTATGTATGTGTCAAACTTCAACAGCTATGGCAAGCTTTACCGCGTGATGATGCAGGCAGATCCTGAAGCGCGCGTATCCCCAGAGACGCTTAAGCGAATCAAGGTGCGCAACGGGGCGACTATGGCTCCCATCGACAACTTCGTGAGCCTCAAACGTGTTTATGGGCCAGACGTGATAAACCGTTTCAATATGTTCACCAGCATATCGGTTACCGGTTCGCCGGCTCCGGGTGTCTCCTCGGGTGATGCCATCAAGGCCATAGAAGAAGTGGCAGCCCAGACCCTTCCGGTGGGCTTCGGCTATGAGTATTCAGGCCTGACAAGAGAAGAAGCCTCCACTGGAAGCGGCTCCACCGCATACGTATTCGGCATTGTGCTCCTGTTCGTATATCTGCTTCTGAGTGCCCAGTACGAGAGCTATATGCTTCCGTGGGCCGTCATACTCTCTGTGCCGTTCGGTCTTATGGGAACGTTCATATTCGCCCGCTTTATGGGCATTGACAACAACATATATCTCCAAATCGCACTCATCATGCTCATAGGCCTTCTTGCCAAGAACGCCATCCTTATTGTGGAATTCGCGCTTGAACGCCGACGCACGGGTATGAGCATCGTTCAGGCCGCGATACAAGGAGCCGTAGCCCGTCTGCGCCCGATTCTTATGACGTCGCTGGCCATGATTATAGGCCTTCTGCCAATGATGTTCGCCCACGGAGCCGGAGCCAACGGCAACCATGCTCTCGGTGGCGGTGCAATAGGAGGTATGCTCATCGGCATGATTCTGCAAGTGCTTGTGGTGCCTGCGCTTTTCGTGGCGTTCCAGAAGCTCCAAGAGAAGATTTCACCCATAAAGTGGGAGGACAAGGACAACTCCGGCCTGACTTCAGAAATTGAGCAGTACAGTCCGGCACACGATTAGTTTTTGGTTATTAGGAATATATGTTTCCCGGATGCGCTGTTTAGAGCATCCGGGAAAACCAAAAACAGAAACCTCAGATAACGAAAAAAGAATAAAATGAACCGTTTCGTAAAATATACAATAGCAGCAGGCGTGGGATTGATGCTCACGGGATGCAACATCTATAAAAAATATGAGATGCCGACAGCCGACAGCGCAATCGTGGCCGACTATGCGAAGGCTTCCGAAGCAGCTGCCGACAGCGCATCGCTTCCGTATCTCGGATGGGAACAGGTCTTTACCGACCCGCAGCTCCAGAACCTCATCCGCCTTGCGCTCGACAACAACAAGGATCTTGAGAATGCACGTCTCAATGTAGACATAGCCCGTGCCCAGCTCAAGGGGGCTAAACTTAGCTATTTTCCTTCAGCCGCGCTTAATCCCAACGGTGCGGGCGCAAGCTACGACGGCAGCCGGATGAGCTGGACATACCAGATTCCGCTTGCCCTCAACTGGGAAATCGACGCTTTCGGCAAAATCCTCAACCGCAAGCGTGGCGCACAGGTGGCTGTAGACCAGATGGAAGCTTACAGGCAGGCCGCTCAGTCGCAGATAGTCTGCGGAGTGGCCAACGTCTATTATACTCTTGTTCTACTCAACCAGCAGCTTGACCTCACGCGTCGCACTTCCGAGATATGGAAAGAGCAGGTTGAATCGATGGAACTGATGAAACAGGCTGCACGGGTCAACGAAGCAGCAGTCGTGCAGAGCAGAGCCAACTATTACAGTGTGATGTCAACGATTCCAGACCTCGAACGTCAGATACACATCACACAGAACACGCTCTCGCTTTTGCTGAATACCTATCCTCAGACTTGGGAAGTAACATCAAACCTCAGCTTCGACCTTCCCTCGGCACTCACACAGGGCGTGCCGATGACCTACCTTGCCGCCCGCCCCGATGTCAAGGCCGCTGAGCGTTCGTTGGCTGTGGCTTATTACGCCACAAACAGTGCGCGAGCCAATTTCTATCCAAGCATAAACATTTCTTCAAACGGCGGCTTCACCAACCTTTTGGGCAGTTTCATAGCCAATCCGGGCAAATGGTTCATCCAGCTTGCCGGTCAGCTTACGGCTCCCCTTTTCTCCAGAGGTCAGAACATAGCCACTCTCCAGGCTGCGAAGGCACAGCAACAGCAGGCATTAAACAATTTTGAGTATGCCGTTCTCAACGCCTCCGCTGAAGTGAGCGACGCGCTTGTGGAACTTGACAAGAACGGACAGAAACGCGAGTACATACTTCAGCAGATAGACCAACTTGAGAAGTCGGTGGAATACACGCAGGAACTTCTCACACTCGGCAATCCCGGCACAACATACCTTGAAGTTCTGACGGCCCGCTCCGGTCTCCTGCAGGCGCAGCTTTCGAGTCTTGCTTGCTGGCATGCCCGTGCAACCGCACTTGTAAGCCTCTATCAGGCCGTAGGCGGAGGACGATGAGACAATGGAGATGCTTTCGTATCTCTCACAGACAGAAAATTGTCGGGAATCACACAGAAAAACAACTAAAAACCAAAGAACTGAACATTATGTCCCATATAAGCCCGTTAGCTTTCGTCAATCCGGATGCCAAAATCGGCAATGACGTAACAATAGACGCGTTCGCTTTCGTCGATGCCAACACGGTCATAGGCGACGGATGCCACATACGCCCTCACGCAAGTGTGCTTTCAGGCGCGCGCATAGGCAAAGGAAACATCATCTACGAAGGTGCAATAATTGCCGCCGAACCTCAGGATTTCCGTTGGAAAGGCGAAAAGACCGAAGTAATCATCGGAGACGACAACCGAATCCGTGAGCATGTGATTATTAATCGCGGCATCCGGCCCGAATCAGCCACACGCATAGGAAGCCACAGTTTTGTAATGGCTCAGACTCATATTGGCCATGACTCCGAGATTGGCGACAACTGCGTGATAGGCAATGCTGTAAAGATTGCCGGAGACTGCAAGATAGGGAACTGCACCATCCTTTCCTCCAACGCATTGGTGCATGAACGTTGCGATGTGGGCGAATGGGTATTGATAAAAGGCGGCTGCCGTGTCAACAGCCATGTGCCGCCTTACGTGATCATGGCTCACAATCCCATCTCATATTACGGAGTCAACGCGTTCATTCTCCGCAAGCAGTCAATGGATGAAGACACCATCGACGACATAGCGAAATGCTACCGTCATATTTATCAGTGCAACACGTCGCCGTTCAATGCCCTAAAACGCATTGAAGCCGACGTGAAGCCAGGCACAGAACGCGATTCCATAGTGGCTTTCCTCCGTAACCACAACCTTAAAGTCGCCGCTCTCAACTTCGACTATCTTGACGAGGACTGAAAACTAAGACATCAGGTTATAGGGATGCATCCTTACAGTCGGATGAAGACATTCTGTATGTCGTTGTTTATGGCCTTTATGGCCATATTGGCCGCATGTTCCGCCGGGACCGAGGATTCGGATGCCCGGCGGCTTCATGAATATGTAGCTGAGGGGAAAGAGCAATACCTCGACGGGGATTATAACGGAGCGTTGGCCACCCTGCATAAGTATCTTGTGCTGTCTGAAAGGACAGGAACGCATCCCGACCCGGATGATGCCATCAACGCCTACATCATGCTGGGCAACATTCATCCTGCATTCTCGGATTATGTTCGTGCGTACAGTTATTATGAAAATATTGCTGTCCGATAAAACTTGAAGATGGCAAAAAGGCATGGCTCGAACGCTGATTTTATGGCGTTCGAGTCATTTCTTTCATTTTACAAGCCCCCCTCAATCAAAAAGCGTT
>Ga0073906_1006002_pt1 | contig 10378 bp, 7 predicted proteins | sample Inofromicrocosms_FD_65485 | JGI IMG/M metagenome (GOLD analysis project Ga0073906, IMG submission 65485) | Mouse cecum microbial communities from Vienna, Austria - Inoculum for glucosamine and mucus D2O microcosms | ecosystem: Host-associated > Mammals > Digestive system > Large intestine > Cecum... | reverse complement strand
ATTGTATGGAACACGAACAGCGGGACAGCTACCTGATCCCACCCAATTTTATTGAGGGCGGCACCTTGATGGGCGGAATGTTCAAGACCCGGAACGTCATTGAGGCCGGCATCCTGGGCGCCGCTGTCGGCCTGCCGGTTATGAGCCTGGGCCTCTCCCTGACTGCCCGGATCATCATTTTGTGCCTGACAGCCCTGCCCCTTGTCCTCCTGGCCCTGATCGGAGTCGGAGGAAGCAGTCTGTCCGGCTTCATCCTGCTTTTCTTCAGCTATCTGCGCAACCGCCGCGTGCTGTCACAGGACGCCCCGGCGAGGGGGAGGGACGGCAAAGAGCTGTCCATGCTCCCCACCTGGTCGCGGGGCAAAAAGTCTGCTCCCGATACCGGAGAGGACGAAGCCCAGCTGAAAAGCCGCAGCCGGTTCCAGGTCGATCTGAAGGAGCGCAAGGTCAACCAGTTCAAGACCTTCCTGGACCCGGAGGAAAAGGTACGGCCCCTCAACCCTCTGGCAGACTACATCCCCATTGAGAAGGTCGCCAACGGCATCATCTACACCAGAGACCACCGCTATGTCAAGCTGATCGAGGTGGTTCCGGTCAACTTCCTGCTCCGCAGCGCCCGGGAACAGCGCAGTATCATCTATTCCTTTATCAGCTACTTGAAGATTGCCCCGGTCAAGGTGCAGTTCAAGGTGCTGACCAAGCGGGCGGACATCAACCACCACATGGATACGGTGCGCCGGGAGCTGGCCCAGGAGACGGACGAACGCTGCCGTCAGCTGCAAGAGGACTATCTGCGGCTGATCCAGCAGCTTGGCTCCCGGGAGGCCATCACCCGGCGCTTCTTCCTGGTGTTTGAGCATGAGCCGCTGCCCGGCACGAAACGGGGCCAGGAGGAGGCCGAGGCCATCGCCTCCCTCCAGACCGCCGCCCGCACCGCCGCCAACTACCTGCGTCAGTGTGGCAACGAGGTCATCAACCACGAGAATGAGGACGAAGCCACCTGCGAGATCCTGTATAACGTCCTCTGCCGTCAGGCCAGCAACGAGCAGCCCTTTCCTCAAAAGGTCAAGGAGGTGCTGGCCGAGTACATGGTGGCCGGGCGGCCCCTGGACACCATTCCATCCAACGACTTCTACGCGCCCTCCCGTATTGACCTGACCCACGGACGGTATATCTGCATTGACGGCGTGTACTACGCCTATCTGCTGGTTCCCTCAGACGGCTACAAGGCCCAGGTGCCTGCCGGCTGGTTAAGCCTGCTGGTCAACGCCGGGGATGGGATCGACATGGATATGTTTCTCTCCCGCCAGCCCAAGGACCGGATGATCCGGAAGCTGGGCCAGCAGCTGCGTATCAATCGCAGTAAAATCAAGGAAACCAGCGACACCAACACAGATTTCGACGATCTGGACAGCGCCATCCGCAGCGGCTACCTCCTCAAAGACGGCCTGAGCAACAACGAGGATTTTTATTACCTAAATCTGCTCATTACCATCACGGCGGACAATGTGGACGACCTGGAGTGGAAGGTGGCCGAGATGAAGAAGCTGCTGCTCAGCCAGGATATGGATATTCAGCCCTGTTCCTTCTGCGAGGAGCAGGCTTTTTTGTCCTCCCTGCCTCTGGTATCCCTGGAGCGGCGGCTGTATGAGCGATCCAAGCGGAACGTGCTGACCCTGGGGGCGGCCAGCTGCTACCCCTTTACCAGCTATGAGATGTGCGACAACAATGGTATCCTGCTGGGGGTCAACAAGCACAATAACTCCCTGATCATCGTGGACATCTTTGATTCCCGCATTTACAAAAACGCCAACATGGCGATCCTCGGCACCAGCGGGGCAGGCAAGACCTTTACCATGCAGCTCATGGCTCTGCGGATGCGGCGAAAGGGGATACAGGTGTTCATTGTGGCTCCGCTGAAGGGCCATGAGTTCCACCGGGCCTGCACCAATATCGGCGGCGAGTTCATTCAGATTTCCCCGGCCTCCAAAAACTGCATCAACGTTATGGAGATCCGCCGGGCGGACAAATCAGTAGACGAGCTGCTGGACGGCCCTGGCGGGGTGGACAAATCTCTGCTGGCGGCGAAAATCCAGCGGCTGCACATCTTTTTCAGCCTGCTTATCCCCGATATGAACCATGAGGAACGGCAGCTTCTGGACGACGCCCTGATCCGCACCTACGCAAAGCTGGGCATCACCCATGAGAACAGTACCCTGGACGACCCCGACCGCCCCGGTCAATACCGCACCATGCCAGTGCTGGGCGACTTGTACGAGGTGCTGAAGGAGTCCCAGGATACCCGGCGGCTGGCGAATATCATCAACCGACTGGTCAACGGCTCCGCCAAGACCTTCAACCAGCAGACCAATGTATCCCTGGACAACAAGTACATCGTGCTGGACATCTCCGAGCTGACCGGCGACCTGCTGACGGTGGGGATGTTCGTGGCGCTGGATTTCGTCTGGGACAAGGCCAAGGAGGACCGGACGGTGGAGAAGGCCATCTTCATCGACGAGTGTTGGCAGCTCATTGGGGCCAGCAGCAACCGTCTGGCCGCTGAGTTTGTGCTGGAGATTTTCAAGATCATCCGGGGCTATGGCGGCTCCGCCATCTGCGCCACCCAGGACCTCAACGACTTCTTTGCTCTGGAGGATGGCAAGTACGGCAAGGGTATCATCAACAATGCCAAGACAAAGATCCTGCTCAACCTGGAGGACGAGGAGGCCCAGCGCGTTCAAACTATTCTCCATCTCTCCGAGGTGGAGGTCATGGAGATCACCCACTTCGAGCGGGGCAGCGGCCTCATCAGTACCAATAACAACAATGTGACGGTGGAAATCAAGTGCAGCCAGATGGAGAAGGAGCTGATCACCACCGACCGCCGGGAACTTCAAGAGCTGCTGAACCGGGCCGAGGGGCAGGAAGCGGGGTGATGCGTATTCAGGCGGCGATAATACGGCAGTAATACGCCTTTATACGTCCTCTGATTTCGATACGCCCACGATACTTCGGTAATGCGTACAGTGGTTTTGATACAGCGGTAATACGGCGTTTATGCGTACAGAGGTTTATGCTGTGCGTATAAACGCCGCTTTAATACCATCGGAATACGCCAATAATACGGCAATCATGCGTATGGGAGGCAGAATATGAAAACGAGAGAACAAATCTATGGACAGGAGGCGGCCAGCATCCTGCGGGATATTACCATGTACCGGGCGCTGACGGAGGAGCAGCTTCTCCGGCTCTACCCCAGGAAACGGGACAAGGTACGCAATCTCCTGTCCTATCTGACCAAGCAGGGGCGCATCTGGCACATCGACGGCCTGTACTGCGCCGCCCCGGAGTGCGCTGAGGACGTGGACAAGGGGCTGCTGGCCTCTGTTTGGGTGCTGGCGGACTTCATTGACCGGGTGGAGTTCCATTCCGTGGGCGATTTCCCCGCCAAGCTGATTTTTTTCGCGGATGGGGAAGTGTACGAGGTCATCCACGCCGCGTCCGGCAAAGAAACCCTGATCAATCACATCCTGTCCGCGCCGGCGGAGGAGGCGTCCAGCTATCTGATCCTGGTGGACAAGCCGGAGCAGATACCGGAGCTGGACATTCCCAACGCCAGGGGCTACTGCACTGTCTCCCCGGAGGGGGAAGTTCAATACTATCAGCGAGAATAAGGAAGGAGGACAGCCTTGAACCGAGCGATCCTATCCCAGCGAATTACATCCATTTTAGCCGACCTGAACCGGCTGACCAATGCACTTTACGCCATGAACACCACCGACATCCAGCGATACCCCGATAACTACGAGGTGCTGTCCGCAGACGCGGCGCTGAGGGCGGAGAATATCGCCTGCCGGCTGCGGCACCTGATCTACTCTACCACCAACATCAAGAAGGAGGAGTACCTGACCTCCGCCGCCGTCATGCAGGGGATCAATGTGGAGAAAAAGGGTGACGTCCTGGAAATCACGCTGCCCTGTCTGCTCCCAAAACGGAAGCAGCGGCAGAGTACGGAATATCTTCTTGACCCCTTTACCGCCGCCATGAGCCAGTACACCAGAGAGCACCCCATGCCCCGGTTCCAGCATTGTGTGGTCTGCTTCTCCCACATCTACTGTCAGGACCTGCCTAAACGCCGGGTGCGTGACTACGACAATCTGGAGCTGAAGCAGTTCCTGGACGTGGCCGCCTCGTTTATTCTGACCGATGACAGCGGCCTGCTGTGCGACGCCTACAACACCACGGAGTTGGGCGAAACGGACTGCACCCGCATCTCCATCATGGACAGCGCGCACTTCCCGGAGTGGCTGGCGGAGCGTCAGGCGGCGCTGCAATCCATCACGGATTTGTAGGAAAAGTACCCTCGAAACAGGGGTCCCATTTGGGGCTGTTTTGGAGCTTCCGTTTTGGGACCCTCGGTAAATTTCAGCAAAGCCTTGTGCAGCAGGGGATTTTCCCTCCCTGAGCCGGTATGAAAAATACCGAAGTTATACGCACCCACGGTAAAAAACAGTGAAAAGAGGTGGTGTCAATATGGCTGCTGGCAGTAAGCAGATACCGCCCGAGGACACGCTGGCAAATTTGCTGCTGACGTTCACCGCTCTGTCCGGTGAGTTCCCCACGGCCCAGATAAACCGCCTGCCCAGTACAGGCGCATACCAGGAAAAAATCCTCAAATCGCTTAAAGGAGAAAAACTCCTGCGGACTTACTATCGTGATGGGCTGCGGGCGCTCCGGCTGACCACAGCCGCAAAAAAGCTGCTGGTGGACAAGTGGCCGGATCTGTTTCTGCCCTATCTCTCCGGCAGTACCGAGACAAATGTGTTGAAGTCGGAAGTCCCCCGCCGCCTGCGGCTCCACCGTATGGCCGAGGTTTTGGTGACAATGTTCAATGCTAACGTCTCGGTATTCCCTTGGGAAAAGCCAGCCGTATTCAGCCCCACGCCGCTCTCCGCCGCTCCGTGCATTGGCCGGCCTGCTTACTACAGCTCCAGAGAAGTAAAAGGCTTGGGGGCACAGGCGGTCAAGATACGTGGTTCCCGCTCAACCGGCCTTCTTTTAACGGACGGCACCATCTTCACCATCTACAATACCGGCCCCTTTGCGATGAAGTGGGAGTACAAAGCGGAAATGCGGCTCAAAGCCATGCTCCAGACAGAACTCTGTCAACGCCGGCTCCCAGGCCAGTATCAGAACGCTGTGTTGAGCGCCATCGTGTTCGGCCAGGATATGGAGCGGATGATTCCTCTGATGAATGATGGCGGTGGACAGCGGGATTACTTTGTACTGGATGGAAATTACCAGCACTTCTACTACCTGACCAGCGACCACAAGGGAGAGTTGATTTTGCGGCTGCTCTGTGATGCTGAACAGCGGGCGGTTCTGGATGATATTCTCTCCCAGGACTTGTCTCCCTGTTACCCAGATTGGAGCGTGGAGAACGACGCAATGGACGGCGATTCTCCGGTGCTGTTCGCCTATACCTGTGATATGCCCCGCATCAAGCGGTTTGATACCGCGCTGGAGCTGCATGGGAAAACGGGAACGCTGTTCTGCTTTGATTTTCAGGTGGACGCACTGAAACAGATTTGTGGTCAGAGGGTAAAAATAGAGAGCCTTGACTATGAAAAGGTCAAGGCTTTGCTGTTTGATGGGGATTTTTGAATTGGCGAACTCACACATTCTCGAACTCAGTTTCATCCAACAGTCTTGAGATGTCACGTCCGGCATAGACCACCCTGGCGACCTGAACCAACTGCCGCTCGGTATCCACAAAGTAGAGCACCTTGTAGTTCTTCACCAGCAGTTTCCGAATCCCAAGCGCACGAAGCCGGTCATCATCCTCATACGGATAGCGCTCTGGCATCTGCTTTAAGCTGAGGATCTCTTCCTTCAGAAGACGGTATAGATTCCCCGCGGTTCGGGGTTCTAAAAGAACTTGTCCGATATAGCGCATGATGTCGGTAATATCTGACTGTGCCTGGGCACCAATTTCGATCCGGTATTTCATCATAGGCCGAACTCAGCCTCAATATCCCGAAACACATCCTCTGCCGGACGTGTCCGGCCAGCGGCACAATCATCATATCCGCGCTTTACCTCGGCGTAAAACTCGTCGCTTGTCAGACTTCCTGCGGCAACCGGCGTCTTGACGGGCAGCGTCACCTCAAAGGGAAGGCCGCGCCGGAGTACGATCTGGTTCAGAAAAATATTGATTGCGCTGGACATCGGCATACCGAGTTGAGACAAAATGCCTTCCGCCTGTTCCTTCAGGGAGGCATCCACTCTCGCAAAAACGTTGGCGTCTTTCGCCATAGTCATCACACCCTTTCCTCACTATTATACGCCGTTGTCTATACAATAGCAAGCACTTTCGGAGGGATTTCAAATAACGAAGAAAACAATTATAAAACTGTTGCTCATTTTACCTATCGCTTTAGGTGCCCTGCTCTACGGCGGCGGATATATTGCCCAGTTTTTCTACAACTACGATGTATGGCAGGCGGCGGGCGGAGTTTTCGGTACGGCCCCGGAATTTCCGGACGGCAATTTCTTCGCCTGTATTGCCGCTGTGTTCCGCTGGCCCTACGGCTTGTACGGTGTGGGCGGCTGCATAGCGGCCTTGGCTGTATTGGTGTTTATGGTCATGCGGATGGGATACAGCGAGACGGGGGCCTATGACCGGGAGCGCAATCTGATCTACTCCAATAAAGGTACTTACGGGACAGCGGGCTTTATGACCAAAAAAGAACTGAAGGGCGTGCTTGACCTGGTTCCCAACATTCGTAAGCATCCCGGTATCATCCTGGGCGAGATAGACGGCGAGGTGATCTGCGTCCCGCTGAAAACCCGGTTCAACGGTAATCTGGCGGTGTACGGGGCCAGCGGTTCCAAAAAGACCAGGGCCTTTTGCATGAATATGATCCTGCAAAGCGCCGCCCGGAGGTCCTCGCTGGTAATCTGTGACCCTAAATCGGAGCTTTACGAAAAAAGCAGCGCCTACCTCCGGGATCAGGGGTACACGGTGAAGGTGTTCAACCTGGTTACTCCTTCCGCCTCCGACTCCTGGAACTGCCTGTCCGAGATCGAGGGCCAGGAACTGATGGCACAGCTTTTCTGTGATGTCATCATCAAGAATACCGGCAGCGAGCGGGGAGACCACTTCTGGGACAACGCCGAACTGAATCTGCTGAAAGCTCTGGTGCTCTATGTGGAGCGGGGCTATCCGCCGGAGAAGCGCAACATCGGTGAGGTCTACCAGCTTCTTGCCATGAGCAGCGAAAAGGAGCTGAACGCCATCTTTGACGTACTGGACATCTCCCACCCGGCCAAGGCCCCCTACAGCATTTTCAAGCAGTCCTCGGAGAGCGTCCGGGGCGGCGTCATCATCGGTTTAGGCTCCCGGCTTCAGGTATTTCAGAACAAGGACATCCGCAACATTACCGGCTACGATGAAATTGATTTAGAGCTGCCGGGCAAACAGCCCTGCGCCTATTACTGCATCACCAGCGACCAGGACAGCACCTTTGATTTCCTGTCCTCGCTGTTTTTATCGTTTATTTTCATCAAGCTGGTGCGGTACGCAGACCAGAACTGTCCCGGCGGGGCGCTCCCCGTTCCCGTCCATGTGCTGGGCGAGGAGCTGTGCGCCTGCGGGGTCATTCCCGACCTGAGCCGGAAGATTTCAGTTATCCGCTCACGGAATATCTCCATGTCCTGCGTGTTCCAGAACCTGGCCGGCCTACAAAACCGATACCCGCAGAACCAGTGGCAGGAAATTCTGGGCAACTGCGACATCACCCTGTTTCTGGGCTGTACCGACGCCCTAACCGCGCAGTTTATTTCCGACCGCACCGGCGAGGCCAGTATCGCCGTCACCAGCAAGGCCAAGCAGCTGGGCACCTGGCGCATCTCCAACTATACGCCGGAGTACCGGGAGACCAGTGGTGTGGGCAAACGCAAGCTGATGACCATGGACGAAGTGCTGCGCATGGATGTGGACCGGGCATTGGTCATCCTGCGCGGAAGAAATGTACTGGAGGTTGATAAATACGACTATTCCAAGCACCCTGAATCCAAGAAGCTGCACCCGAGCAAGGCCGCCTCCCACATCCCAGCATGGCAGACGGCCCCAAAAGTGGAGCAAAAGGAGGTGAAACCTGCTCCACCCAAGGCCAGGTCCACCCGGTCAAAGCCTAAGAAATCCGCCCCGCCCAAAACAGTTACTCCAGCCGAAGAGTCACCCCAGGAGACTGTTCCGACAGCAGATCCAGCAAAAACGGCAGCAGTATCTGTTCCTGCTGCTGTTCCCAAGGCAGAACCATCTGCGCCGCCGGCAGCTCAGCCTGCCCCCAAAAAGCGTGTGGTAACTGCAACCAAAGATTCTATTTTATCCAAGCCAAAACTGAAAAAGGAGGAATGACAGTCAATGGCAAGAAAAAAGACCGCAATGACCGAACCTGAGTATTCGGACACCAACATGGAAGAAACTTCCCCGCTCCCAGAGGGCGAGGTTCCGGCCAAGGGTGTTCAGGAAGATGCCCCGGGCGGAGAGATTCCCGACGGTGAGTCCATGCCCGACGGCGGTGAGACCCCTGACAGCGAGCCTCTGTCCAGTGATGGGGGCGCAGTTTTTCCCGATGCGGAGCCGCACTTTACGGATACTGGAAGCGACGCTGTGGCGGAGGGCTTTCCCAGTGAGGTACCGCCGCCCGATGGCATCTCCCAGGAGGAGTCCGTCGCCGATCCTCAGTATGAAGATCTGCTGCATGAGATGGAGAGCACCACGCCCTTCCCTCCCGCGGAGGATGGCGATGCGGCGCCGCAGGATGATCCTCCCCCGTTGATGGAACCCTCGGCGGATGATGCGCTGCCGGAGGAGCTGCCCAGTTCTGAGACGCAGCCCGTGGAGACCAGCAATGCGGGTGAGGCGCCGGCGGAACGTACCGCCCACCCCCGTGCCCGGCGTGCTCCGCCTACCCAGCGCAGCGATTATGTGCTGACCATCGACGCCCGGGACCGTGTTCAGACGGAGGAGGAGCGGGAGGAGATCATCTGGCATGAGATCCGCAACGCCTACCGCACCCGCCGTATTCTCACCGGCATTCTGGGCGGTGTGGAGCAGACCAAATCCGGCAGGACGCTGGCTATCGTGGACTATAAAGGCTTCCGTGTGGCGATCCCCATTCTGGAGATGCTGCTCTATACCGGTGAGATGCCCTCCAATCGGGAGTACCTGGAGCTGATGGGCCGTCTGAACCGTATGCTGTCCACTATGCTGGGGGCGGAGATCGACTTCATGGTGAAGGGCATCGACTCCAACACCCGGAGTATCGTGGCGAGCCGGAAGGACGCTATGCTCCGCAAGCGGCAGAGCTTTTATATGGACACCGACGCCCTGGGCGAGCATCTGATCTATGAGGGCCGGGTGGTTCAGGCCCGTGTGATTGCTGTGGCGGAGAAGATCATCCGGGTGGAGGCGTTCGGCGTGGAGTGCGCTATCGTCGCCCGTGACCTCTCCTGGGAGTGGCTGGGCGACGCCCGCGACCATTTCAGCGTCGGCAGCCGCATCCTGATTCGTATTCAGAGCATCGACCGGAGCAGTCTGGAGGGAATGACCATTACCGCCGACGTGCGCAGCGTGTCCTCCACCACTAATCTGGACAATGTGAAGAAGTGCCAGCCCCAGTGCCGGTACGCTGGCCGGGTCACCGATGTGCGGGGCGGCGTTGTCTACATCCGGCTCAATAACGGCGTCAACGCTATTGCCCACGCCTGCTATGATCTTCGCACACCCGGCAAGAAGGATGATGTCAGCTTCGCGGTTACCCGGTTGGACGAAGAGAAGGGAATCGCAATCGGCATCATCACCAGGATCATCAAACAAAATCTGTAAAGGAGACGCCTATGAAGCATATCAGGCATCTGGCACTGTCGGTGCTGCTGGCGCTGTCGCTGATGACCAGCGCCCTGGCCGCCGAGGTCCCGGTCAGTCTGGTTGTGGAAAATCTCAACGGCCAGCAGCGCATCGTCAAGACCTACGAGCTTCCCCCCGGCACAGACCCGGAGACCCTGAAGGAGCCGTCCTTTGATTACGACGGCTTTACCTACACCTGGGCCTACACCACCAAAGAAGAGCATACCTTCCTGGAAACGAAGAATGTGAGCGAAACGGTGACGGTGGAGACCGGGAAAAAGGACCTCAATGCCGTCCTGGAGCAGCTGGCCCCCAGCATTCCCTACGACGACGGGGAATTTTCCGGTGAGCTGGCCCTGGACCACACCACTATCACCACCGAGGCGGCGGGCTATACCACCAGGAGCGGAAAGGTGACCGCCACCAAGACCATCGGGCCGCTGGACCGCAACGATATGTCCT
>Ga0073906_1005996_pt1 | contig 10392 bp, 5 predicted proteins | sample Inofromicrocosms_FD_65485 | JGI IMG/M metagenome (GOLD analysis project Ga0073906, IMG submission 65485) | Mouse cecum microbial communities from Vienna, Austria - Inoculum for glucosamine and mucus D2O microcosms | ecosystem: Host-associated > Mammals > Digestive system > Large intestine > Cecum... | reverse complement strand
AGAGGATGATCGCCACGCCCTTCTCGGGGATCGTGTAGACCATCTTCTCGGTCACGTGGTAGAACTTGCGCTCGGCCGGCAGGTCGACCGTGCCCGTCGCCGCGATGGCGGCGGCGTACTCGCGCGCCGAGCCGTCCATGATGGGGGTCTCGGCGGCGTCGATGTCGATCAGTGCGTTGTCCACGCCGAGGGTCCACAGCGCCGAGACGATGTGCTCGATCGTGCTCACGCGGTGGCCGCCGGCCTCGACGGTCGTGCCGCGCGAGGTGTCGACCACGTAGTCGCAGAGTGCGGGGATGAGGGGCTGCCCCTCGATGTCGGTGCGGCGGAAGACGATGCCCGTGTCGGCCTCGGCCGGGTTGACGGTCATCGTCACCTCGACGCCCGTATGGAGTCCCTTCCCGGAGAACGAGATCGGGGCTTTGAGCGTTTGCTGTTTCGTTGACATAGAGATGTGTTTCGATAGTTTTGTGCCCAAAGGTATTAAAAAATCGTTAAAAAACCTTACTTTTGCTCAAAATTCCGAAGCTTCCCGATGGCTGAAATACCTTCCGGCAACCCGCCCAGGCGCCCCCGGCGTCCGCGGCTGGTGCTCCCGTTCGACAACCGGCGCGAGGACGCCGGCTCGTGGGCCTACGACCACCGCATGGGTCTCTGCGTGACGCTCGTCGTCTATCTGGTGCTGATGATCGCCTTCGTCACCTCGAAGATCGTCGTGGGGCGCCGCCCCCACATGCAGGGCATGCTCATCGACATGCAGGCGCTCTCCGATCTCGAGAGCGAGCGCGACCGTCTCGAGGAGGAGGTGCGCCGGCGCCTCGAGCAGCAGGAGCTCGACTGGCGCAAGATCCGCAACGCGACCTCCAACGAGAATGCCACCAACGAGCAGCTGAAGGACGACCGCGGCACCAACACGGCGGCCATCAACGAGGCGGCCGCCGAGGCCGAGCGCCGCATGCGCGCCAACCGCGAGGCCTACGAGCGGGGGCTGGCCGAGGAGCAGGCCATCCGCGACTCGAAGTCCGGTTCGGCCGACGGCGAGCAGCGGCAGGACCGCAAGGTTCAGGGGCGAGTCACGGTGTCGTTCTCGCTCGACAACCCGCTTCGCACCTCGCGCCGTCTCGACGTGCCGGCCTACCGCTGCGAGGGGGGCGGCGACGTGGTGGTCGAGATCACCGTCGACCGCGGCGGCAAGGTGGTCCACGCACGTGTGCGCGAGGGCGGCGACGAGTGCATGCGCGAGTGCGCCCTGGCATCGGCCCGCCGCTCGCTCTTCAACATCGACCCCGCGGCCCCCGCCCGGCAGGTCGGCACCATCACCTATATCTTTATCCCGCAGTAGCCGGCGGGCGGGTTCTGAAGCCGTTTCGGGCCTCTCCCGCTGCTCGGGTGTCTCCTGTTGTCCGGGTTTCTCTTGTCGTGCAGGTTTCTCCCGTCGTCCGGGCTCTCTCCTGTCGCTCAGGTTTCTCCCGTCGTTCGGGCCCTTCCCTTCGGCGGGGGTCTTCTCTGTGGCCCGTCCTTTTCCCGCCGTCCGGGCGGTTCCGTCGCCGTCTGCCCGGTCGGCCTTCTCGTTCGGATTTCCCGTCGCCATCTGCCCGACCGGCTCTCCTCGCAAAAACAGAAAAAGCCTGCCGAACATCGTTCGGCAGGCTTCGTTTCGGTCGGCTGACGTTACTCCGCCTCTTCGTTGAGGAAGGTGTTGTAGGCCGTCTCCTTTTCGGGGATCACCCACGTCCACTGGTTCGCCTCGTCGGGCTGCACCGTCACGGCCATGGCTGAGGCGAAGTTGCCGCCCTTCTTGAACGACTTGCGCTCCAGCGTCTTGCCCCAGCGCTTCATGTCGAACCAGTCGAAGCCCTCGCCCCACAGCTCCAGGGCGCGGTAGCGGACGATCTCCTCGAAGAGCTCGTCGCCGGTCTTCGTGCAGGTGTAGTCGGGGTCGCGCTGGCTCGTGGCGTTGAGCTCCACGAGCAGGGCCTGCGCCGCCGGGTCGTTGCCCAGCCGGCACTGCGCCTCGGCCTCGAGCAGCACCATCTCCGACGAGCGGATGTGGTTGAGGTAGGCGACGCCCGGCTGGCCGAAGCAGCCGAATTTGCGGTGCTCGTAGGCCACGTAGTAGGAGCCGCTGGCCGGTACGTAGCGGTCGGCGTAGTAGGCGTCGATCGCGGCGATGGCCTTCTTGTCGGAGATCTGGCCGGTGGTCTGGTTCACGATCTTCTGGAACTCGGCGTCGGTCATGCCGAGGATGGCCGGGTGTACGAAGAGGTTCTTGCGGATGTCGTTGTCGGGGAACGTCTCCAGCAGCTCGCGGCTGATGCAGTGGCGGTAGCCGCGCGAGCGCGACGTGTTGGCGTTATAGGCCAGCTGCGCCTGGAACGACCAGTACTGGAGGTTCTGGTCGTCGCTCGCAAACGAGCCCCAGATCCACTCGCTGGTGGGCGACTCGAAGTCGCTGCGGTAGTCGGCGACCGACATCAGGGGATAGCCGCTGCGGGCCGCAGCCGCCATGCGGGCCGCCAGCTCGTAGTCGTCGCGCGAATCGGCGCGGGTGATCGCCGCACGGGCCAGGATGGCCTGTGCAACGCTGAGGTCGGGGGCGCTCAGGAAGATGCGCTTCTGCGCCGGCACGCTCTCGAAGGCGGCGATGGCGGCCTTCAGGTCGTCGAACACCTGCGTGTAGACGGCCGAGAGTTTCGAGAGCGGGGCTCCCTCGGTCGACGACTCGGTGCGGATGATGACGCCGTCGGCGTCGCCGTGGTTGGTGTCCATCCAGCGGTGGCTGTAGAGCTGCGTGAGCTGGAAGTGCCCGTAGGCACGGTAGACCAGAGCCTGGGCCTTGATGAAGGTCTTGCGCGCCTCGATCTGCGGGTCGCCGCCCGTCGGCACGTCGTCGATGTTGCCGATGATCATGTTGGCGTTGTCGATGATGCGGTAGTAGTAGTACCAGCCGTAGCTGTCGTAGGACGACGTGTTGCGTTGGTGGTAGCTCATGTTCATGATGCTCGACCAGCCGGTCAGACGCGGCACGGAGAAGTTCTGGCCGGGGAAGTTGCCGAACAGGTACTTGATCCATCCCTCACCCGAGGCGCCCTGGCCGTAGTAGGAGTGCTGCATGCACATGAGTCGTGCCAGACCGTTGACGGCCAGTTCGGCGTTGTCGATGGTGGAGAAGATCAGCTGGGGCGATCCCGAGGTGGTCGAGTCGGTCTCCAACCAATCTTTCGAGCAGGAGGTCGTGCAGCACATCGCGAGGAGGGCTGCCGCCGTATATAACAATTTTTTCATATCGCGATAGTCTGTTATGGGTTAGAGTTTGATGTTCAGTCCGATGGAGTAGACGCGGGCGCTCACGAAGGTGTTGCCGTCGCCGCCCGAGAAGCTGTATTGCGGGTTCAGGCCCTTCATGGCCGAGAAGATCGCGGGGTTCTCCACGCTGAAGTCTACCGACAGACCGCCGAGTCCCATCTTGCTGCAGATCCGCTTGGGGAACTGGTAGCTGAGCGAGATGTTCTTGATGGCGAAGTAGGAGTTGTCCTTCAGCCAGCGGTCCGAGGCGGCGTTGTTGTAGGTCGACAGGAAGGTGTCCACCACCGGAATGCCGTTGGGGTCGATGCGGTCGGGCGAGGTCTCGGTCATGCCCTCCGGGATGCCGTTCCACGACTTGAGCACGTCCTTGTGCGTCGCGTCGGCACCCGAGCTGCGCACCGACATGAGCGAGGCGTACGACGAGGCGTAGATCTTGCCGCCGATCGAGTAGGTGCAGAGTGCCGAGAGGGTGAGGTTCTTCCAGCTCAGGCTGGTCGAGAGGCTGCCGTAGACGGTCGGGAGCGCCGAGCCGCGCCAGTCGCGCGAGGCGTAGGTGGTGTTGCGCGTGTAGCGCTTGCCGTTGATCACCACGTCGTACTCCTGGGTGTCCTTGGTGGCCTTCGTGCCGCCCACCGAGTTCTTGTCGTTGGGATCGAGCAGGTCGATATTGTACTCGTCGGCGATGGTGTAGAGCGAATTACCCGTCATCTGGTCGACGCCCTCGAAGTGGTAGTAGTAGAACTCGTAGATGCTGTGACCCTCCGAGTAGCGGCGGCTGCCGTTGGGGATGTCCTTGTGGTCGGGCAGCTTGACGATCTTGTTGCGGATCCACGTCAGGTTGGCGCCGATGTTCCACCGCCAGTCTTTCTTGCGCAGCACGTCGACGTCGACGGCCACCTCGATGCCCTTGTTCGAGACGCTGCCGATGTTGCGCGTCACGGTGGCGATGGCGTCGTCGGTGCTCGTCGCGCCCACCGACAGGGGCAGCTGCACGTCGAAGAGCAGGTCGCGCGACCGCTTGTCGAAGTAGTCCAGCGATACGTTCACGCGGTTCCACAGACGGCCCTCCAGGGCGATGTCGAACGTTGCGGTGGTCTCCCACTGGATGTCGTCGGCCGCAAGCTGGCCCTTGTAGAAGGCTCCCATGCCCTGGTTCTTGTTGGAGGTGTAGAAGGGCTTGTAGGCGTAGTAGCCCACGCCCTGGTCGTTACCCGTCTCGCCGTAGGCCACGCGGAACTTCAGGTCGTTGACCCAGCCGACGTTTCGCATGAACTCCTCGCGCGAGATCATCCAGCTGGCACCCAGCGACCAGAACCCGCCCCAGCGGTAGTCGGGGTGGAAGCGCGACGAGCCGTCGCGGCGGTACGATCCCTCGACGAAGTAGCGCTCGTCGAAGTTGTAGCGCAGGCGCCCGAGGTACGACTCGGTGGTGTAGGTGTTGTAGTAGGCCGAGATCGAGGTCAGATCCGAGAAGTTGCTGCCGGTCGTGAGGCCCGGGAGCATGATGTTCTTCTTGGCCGAGTAGGCGTAGTCGTAACGGTACTTGTAGCTTTCGTGCGCCAGCATGGCGTCGACGTGGTGCTGGCCGAAGTCGTGGCCCCAGTTGAGCTGCTGCTGGAAGGTGTAGTTCTTGTAACGGTAGTTGTAGAAATACCAGCGGCCGTTGTTGCCCTTTCCGTCGCCGATCTCCGGGTTGTCGTACTCCTCCTCGCGCGAGTTGCGCACGCTCATGTCGCCCTTCACGGTGAACTGGAAGTCCTTGAGGAAGGTGATCGTGGCGAATGCCTGGAGGTTCATGGTCTCGCGCGTCAGCTTGTCGTGGTTGGCCATGTTCTCGTAGACGGTGTTGCGGTTGGAGAGGTAGTCGGCGTCGTTGTAGACAGGACGGCCGTTCTCATAGAGGATCGCGCCCTCGGCGTCGTGTTTGAAGACGGGGTATACGGGGGCCATGTAGCGGGCGATGTAGAAAGGGTTCTCGAAAGCCGTGCCTCCGCCGTCGGCGTTGGCGATGTAGCTCGACTCCTGCGACGAGGCGGCCAGGTTCATGCCCGTGCGGAACCACTTGGTCGGGCGGTACGAGAGGTTGGCGCGGCCCGAGAAGCGCTTGAAGTCGGAGTGGTGGGTGTAGCCGTTCTCCTTGAGGTAGCCCAGCGACGAGAAGACGCTGTACTTTTCGCCGCCCACGTCGGCGCTCACCGTGTACTCCTGGCGGTGTCCCAGACGCTCGATCTCGTCGAACCAGTCGAGGTCGGTATATCCCGGGAGGACGCTGGCGGCGGGATTCAGGCGGCCGTTGTCGTCGTAGAGCTGGTCGTCGGCCAGGTTGAAGATGTTGTTCTGGATGCGCGTGGCCATGATGTTCTCATGGGCGTAGGCGATGGCGTCCGCCTCGTTGTATCCCAGAGCGGGATCGCTCATGCCCGAGTTCTTGAGACCGCGCCACTGGACTTCCATCCAGTCCTTGATGCCGAGACGGTCGTACTCCTTGATTCCGCGCTCGTAGATACCCTGCTTCATGGTAAGGTTGAGCGTCAGCTTGTCCTTGCGGCCCTGGCGGGTGGTGATGAGGATCACGCCGTTCGATGCGCGGTTGCCGTAGAGGGCGGCCGAAGCGGCGTCCTTCAGTACGGAGATCGATTCGATGTCGGTGGAGTTGAGGTCGGAGATGTTGCCGCCGTAGGGTACGCCGTCGATGACGTAAAGCGGGTTGTTGGTGCCGTTGACCGAGCCGAAGCCGCGGATGCGGATGGTCGGATCGTTGCCGGGCTGTCCGTAGGAGCTGTTGACCTGGATACCCGGGGCGGCCCCTTCGAGGGCGGCGGTCGCGGAGGTGGTCGGGCGCTTTTCGATCGCATCGCCCTTGACCGAGGCGACCGATCCGGTGAGCGAGGCGCGGCTCGCCGTACCGTAGGCCACGACCACCACATCGTCGATCGAGGTGGCCTCCTCCTCCATCACGATGTCGAGCTGCGTGCGTCCGTCGATGGCGACGGCCGTTGCCTTATATCCTAATGCCGAGATGATTAAAGTCCCGCGGGGGGGGTGGAAAGCGTAAATTTTCCGTTGGCATCGGTTGCGATGCCTACCGTCGTTCCTTGGATGACGACGGCCGCTCCGATCACCGGAGCGCCCTGCGAGTCGGTCACCGTACCGCTCACGGGCCGGTTCTGTGCCGCAGCGTGGGCTGCGAACCCGAGCACGACCACCACGAAGAGTAGGAGTTTTTTTACCATGGGTGTTGGGTTTTTGGTTAAAAATGTGGTTTCTCCCCGTAAATATAGAAAAAAATGTGTGATTGTGTGCTGTTTGCCGAAAAAAATGATGCGGCGGCGTGTGCGTTTTTGCCGGAGACCGTCTTTCGGCGCTCTGTTTTGTAACCGGCGGATGGCTCCGCTTCCTGCCCGTTTTTCCCCGTTTTCAGCCGGTTGCCGCGTCCGGGCGGCGGCTCTCTTCGGACCGGGGTGGGGCCGCGCCTTCACACACAACGACGAGAGGTCCGCCCCCGGCGGGAGCGGACCTCTGGCAATAGCTATGCAGGCGGGCTATCGGGCCGTCTGGCCGAGCAGGTGCTCGACGGCGGCCTCCAGCTGCAGGTCGCGGCCCTCGATGGCCGAGGCCGGGTCGTTCTCCACCCGGATGTCGGGCTCCAGCTGCATGTTCTCGAGGATGCGGCCCGCATTGTCCTTCATCCCCACCTCGGGGATGCCGAACACCACGCCGTTCATCATCGTCTCCCACCACACGGCGGTCATCGTGCCCGGCACGGGCATGCCGACCAGCTTGCCCAGCTTGAGCTCCTTGTAGACCCAGGGGAAGCCGTGGGCGTTGGAGTAGTTGCCTTCGCTCACCAGCACGGCCGACGGCTTGGTCCACTGCGCGAAGGGGTCGATGCCGATGAACTGGCCGCGCGGCACGAAGGTGGCGAACTGCTTGCCGCTGAGCAGGTGCACGAGGTCCTCGTGGAGCCAGCCGCCGCCGTTGTAGCGCGTGTCGACGATGATCGCCTCGCGGTTGCGGTACTTGCCCAGGATCTCCGAGTAGGCCTTGCGGAAGCTGGGGCTGTTCATCCCCGCCACGTGGATATAGCCCAGGCGGCCGCCCGAGAGGCTGTCGACCAGCTCCTGGCGCCGCTTCACCCAGCGCTTGTAGAGCAGGGCGTTCTGCCCGCCGAGCGAGGTGGGGGTCACGTACTCCTCCCACTCCTTCGTCGAGCCGCTCTTGGTGAGCGTCAGCAGCGTGCGGCGGCCGATCTTGCCGTCGAGCAGGCGGAAGTAGTCCTTGCCGGCTTTCACGGGCTGGTTGTCGATCTTGCGGATGATGACGCCGGCCTCGATCTTCGTGTCGGGCCGGTCGAGCGGACCGCCCGGCAGCACCTCGGCGATGCGCAGGCCGTCGCCCGCGTAGTTCTCGTCGTAGAAGGCGCCGAGGAAGGCCGTGGCCGGACGGCCGAACGAGCCGTAGTAGCGGGCGCCGGTGTGCGAGGCGTTGAGCTCGCCCAGCAGCTCGCCCAGCACCTCGGCGAAGTCGTAGTCGTTGTTCACGTAGGGCAGGAAGCGCTCGTAGGCCGACTTGTAGTAGTCCCAGTCGACACCCTCGAAGGTCTGGTCGTAGAACTTGTCGAGCACCTGGCGCCATACATGCTCGAAGAGGCTGCGCCGCTCGGCCGCCGGCTTCCACTCGAAGCGGGCGGTGTAGCTCATCGGCTTGGTGTGGCCGCTGGCGGGGTCGATGGTCTGGATCTGACCGCCCGAGAGCAGGTAGATCGTGCGGCCGTCCTTCGAGAGCTCGAGGCGTCCGCCGCGGCCCAGCTTCGAGAGCAGACGCGTCGATCCGTCGTCGAAGTTGCGCACCCAGAGGTCGTAGCCCCCCTCGAAGGCGGCCAGGTAGAAGAGCTTGCGCCCGTCGTGCGTGAGCACGGCGTCGCCCAGCGCCGAGGAGTGGATCGTCAGGCGCACCATGCGCTCCTCCAGATCCTCCAGGTCGAAGCGCTGCTCGGCGGGCTTGTCGGCCTGCTTGACCGAGTCCTTCTCCTCGCGGCGCTTCTCCCGCTCGCTCTTCAGCTTCTCGGCCAGCGTGCGCTCCTCCTTCGTGCGGCGGAACTCGGCGTAGGCCTTCGGATCGAGGAACAGGGCGTAGACGTCGCGCTGCGCGCCCCAGCTGCCGTGGCTGCGCATGCCCTCGCGGTCGGTGCTCCAGATGATCGCCTTGCCGCCCAGCACCCAGCGGGCGTTGCCGTCGCTGTAGCCGCTGTTGGTCAGGTTGTGGATCTCGCCCTTGCCGTCGGCCTTCACCAGGGCGATGTCGGGATGCTGCCAGCCCCCCTCCTCGAAGAACTGGGCCAGGATCCACTTGCCGTCGGGCGACCACTCGAACGACTGGTCGCCGTCCGAGTAGGAGTAGTTGTACTTGCCGGGCAGCACCACGCGGCTGCGCTTCTTGTCGAGGTCCATGACCCTCACGGTCGTGCGCTCCTCGAGGTAGGCGATCTCCTTGCCGTCGGGCGAGAAGGCGGGCTGGAACGACGCCTTCTCGCCCTCGGTGAGCCGCTCCTCCTCGATCTGGCGCGCATAGGCGAACGAGGGATCCTCCTTCTCCTTGATGCGTGCCACGTAGATGTGCCACTGCCCGTCGCGCTCCGAGGCGTAGGCCAGCGAGCGGCCGTCGGGCGAGAAAGCGATGTCGCGCTCCTGCGCCGCGGTGTTGGTGATGCGCTTGGTGGTGCCGAACTCGGCGTCGGCGACGAAGACGTCGCCGCGGAAGACGAAGGCGAACTCCTTGCCGTCGGGCGAGATGGCGATCTCGCGGGCGCCGCTGCTGCGGATCCACTCCTCCGCGGCGGGCTGCTGGTCGTCGGCTACCACCTCGATCTCCACCTTGCGGGGCTTGCCGCCCGGGGCCATGGTGTAGATCTCGCCGTCCCAGAAGAAGCAGAGCGTGTCGTTGTCGGCGCGCGTGAGGAAGCGCACGGGGTGGCGCTCCAGGCGGGTCAGCTGCTCGATTTGCTTCGGATTATCGAGCGACATGCGGCAGACGTTGGCGTCGCCGAAGCGCTCGCTGACGAAGTAGACCGTCTTCTGGTCGGCGGCCAGGGTGGGGTAGCGGTCCTCGACCTGCTTGGCGGTGAGGTTGGCGAAGGTGCCGCTCTTCAGGTCGTGCAGCCAGATGTCGCGGCAGATCGACGAGGTGTGGTGCTTGCGCCACTCGTCCTCGTAGCCCTTCTTGTCGTGGTAGAGGATGCGCTCGCCCGTGCGGTCGAAGGAGATGTTGCACGCCTCGAAGGGCAGGAACATCGTCGGGCGTCCGCCCGCGGCGGGCACGCTGTAGACCTGCCCGTCGTGGGGGAACTGGCCGTAGCGGCGGTCGGGTATGATCTTGCAGCGGAAGAGGATGCTGCTTCCGTCGGGGGTGAAGCACTCGGGGGTGACGGCCGAGCCCGAGAGGTGGGTCAGGCGCGTGGGGGTGCCTCCCGTCGCGGGCACCGTGAAGAGGTCCATCCCCTTGTCGCGGCCCGAGGCGAAGGCGATCGTGCGGCCGTCGGGCGACCATACGGGGTGGCCGTCGTAGGCGGCGTGGGTGGTGAGCTGCTCGGCGCGGCCGCCCTGGCTGTCGACCACGAAGATGTCGCCCTTGTAGCAGAAGGCGATCTTCCGCCCGTCGGGCGAGATGGCGGGGTAGCGCATCCACAGCGGGCGCTCCTGCGCCGCGAGGCTCTGCGTCGCGAGGAGCAGCAGCCCCAGCAGGATTCTTTTCATTGTGTTCATGGTTTTCTGTTTTTGGGTGTTGCGTTCGTTGGCGGGGCTCAGCCCCGACGGCGCGACGGGTCGGAAAGCGCACCTTCCGACCCGTCGTCCGATTTTACGTCCGGCTGCGCGCTACTCGGTGACGCGCTCCAGCCACTTGACCATCGAGAGCATGACGACCATCGAGATCGTGCAGGCCACGACGAAGACGCCCCAGGTCATCCAGATGGGGATCGACTCGTAGAGGATGGCGCCGATCACGAGCAGCTGGTTGCCGATGGCCGTAGCGCCGAGCCAGCCGCCCTGCATGATGCCCTGGTACTGCGGGGGGGCGACCTTCGACACG
>Ga0073906_1005993_pt1 | contig 10396 bp, 8 predicted proteins | sample Inofromicrocosms_FD_65485 | JGI IMG/M metagenome (GOLD analysis project Ga0073906, IMG submission 65485) | Mouse cecum microbial communities from Vienna, Austria - Inoculum for glucosamine and mucus D2O microcosms | ecosystem: Host-associated > Mammals > Digestive system > Large intestine > Cecum... | reverse complement strand
CGAGAAAATCAGGATTGTCCCGGCCATTTTCTGCAGATACTGCTTACCTTTCTCCCAGGTATGCCTGAACACCGATTTTGCCGTCGGCACACGGTACGGAGGAAGCTCCATCACAAAAGGAAGGTCATCGTCCTTTATGAAACGGCTTATGACCTTTGCGGACAGCACGGCAAGCATAATCCCGAGAGCGTACAGCCCCACAAGCACAAGGCCTGCCTTTTTCGGGAAGAACGCCCCTGCAAGCAATATATAGACAGGCAGTCTTCCGGCACAGGACATCAGCGGGATTATCAGCATCGTTATCATCCTGCTCTTGCGGCTTTCAATGGCCCTTGTCGCCATAATCGCAGGCACATTGCATCCGAATCCCATTATCATAGGTATGAAAGACTTTCCGTGCAGCCCCATCTTGTGCATCATACGGTCCATAATGAACGCCGCCCTGGCCATATAGCCGGAATCCTCAAGCAGAGAGATGAACAGGTACAGCAGCAGGATGTTCGGGAGAAAAACGAGGACGCTGCCCACACCTCCGATGATACCGTCTATCACCAGATCCTTCCACCATCCGGGAGCCATATACACGGAGACAAAGTCTCCCAATGCCTCCACGCACCATTCTATCCAGCGCATAGGATAGTCTCCCAATGCAAAAGTGCACTGGAACACGGCAAACAGCATCAGGAAAAATATAGGGAAAGCGGCCCATCTGTTCGTCACGACAGCATCTATCCTGTCCGTGACGCTCCTCCTGCGGCGTTTCCTGCTGTGCACGGCCGGCTTCCAGGTCTCTTTGAGCGCACCTGAAATGAAAGCATACTTGGCGTCCACGATTGCAGATTCGGTAGAAGTCTGCAGCAGCGATTCAATACGTTTCTGCTCATCATAGCGCGCCGCTATGATTTCATCCCTGTCAGGCAGAGAATCTACAATCTTCTCGACCTCGCTGTCGTTTTCAAAATATTTTATCGCAAGATAACGTGTAGAATATTTGTACCTCAAGGATGAGTTTCTCTGCAGAAGGACCTTTATCCTCTCGATGCTGTCCTCCATATCGGCTCCGTGGTTGATATGTATATGACGGGCCAGCAGAGGGTCGTTGTGCTCATATACCCTTATGACAGTATCAAACAGTTCACCGATCCCTTTCCCGCTGCGGCTTACAGTCGGGACCACCGGCATTCCGAGAAGATGTCCGAGAGTCTTTATGTCGAGATCGTCACCACGGGCCGTGAGTTCATCAAACATATTCAGGGCCATAACCATCCTGAGGTTCATGTCAATAAGCTGGGTGGTCAGATACAGGTTCCTCTCAAGATTGGAGGCATCCACGACATTTACGACCACATCGGGAATATTCTCGACAAGGTTTTTTCTGACATACAATTCTTCCGGACTGTAGGCTGAAAGCGAATATGTCCCGGGAAGATCGACCAGAATAAATCTGTAGCCGCCGTAGACGAACTCACCTTCTTTGGCATCCACAGTCACTCCGCTGTAATTGCCAACGTGCTCGTGGCTCCCGGAAGCGATATTGAACAGCGATGTCTTTCCGCAGTTGGGGTTCCCGACCAGGGCAACACGGATTATATGCCCGCGCTCCTCGGCCATATCCTTCATCCTGTCCTCCAGAAAATATGAATCCTCACAGGCATCGGCCTCAATCTCTATGGCAGACAGGTCTTCCGATGTTCCGGACAAAGTCCTTTTCGCTTCACTTTCGCTGATGACCTCTATCTTGTCCGCCTCTTCCCTGCGGAGGGATATCTTATAGCCGATGATTTCATATTCAATCGGATCCTTCAAAGGAGCATTCAATATGACAGTCACGACCTTCCCCTTCACAAATCCCATCTCCACAATCCTTTTGCGGAAGCCGCCGTGGCCGTATACTTTTACTACGACCGCCCTTTCACCTGTATTCAGTTCCGACAATTTCATATTACGTCTCCTTGCATAATTTTTCTGCAAATATAGCCAAAGTCGAGAGTATACATCAAACTTGTTTGAATGTATACCGAGGCGCAGGCGTATATATGCGCATTAGCGCAAATATAGCCAAAGTCGAGAGCAGAGACAAAATTCATTGCGACTATGCCGAGGTTTATATGTACCTTGGTGCAAATGAAATAAAACGCCGGCCTTGACCGACCGGCGTTTATATTATAGACTCTGAAGATTCATCGGATTAGTGATGACCTTGCCTTCAGGCGTATATGCAAACCTCATCCTGTCCTCGTATGCCTTCTCAACCTTGCCCCTCACAATCTTCATTGTACTGTTGACCATATGGTTCTGCTCCGTGAAAGGCTCCGGCAGTACGCATACAGCCGCAGGAAGCCACCTTTCCGGGAATGCCCCGTAATTCTTTCCGCCTTTCCTGTATGAATTCAATTCATCCTGAATCTTCTCCAGCATCATCTTCTTCCCGGCCTCTGAAGCAGGATCGGCATCCGGAGCCGTCTCCTTCAGATAAGCCTTCAGCGCATCCTTGTTAGGTACAAGCAAAGCTATCGTATAAGGATCCTGACTGTTGTGAAGCACTACCTGGTCAATATATTTTGAATTCTCCACAAGCGACTCCTCGATTCCCTCCGGACTGTATTTCTCACCGTCCGCACTGATAAGCAATGATTTGAAACGTCCCACCACATAAAGGAAATCCTTGTCGCGCATATAGCCCATATCACCTGTATGAAGCCATCCGTCAACCACGGTCTCTGCAGTGGATTTCGGATTTTTCCAATAGCCTGCCATCACATTCTCCCCGCGGATGACGATCTCGCCTTTCTCTCCGTATGGAAGCTCATTCCCGTCAGCATCGCATATCTTGATGTCCATAGGCTCCACAACACATCCGGAAGACCCGAGAATATGCTTTGCCGGAGCATTGGCCGAAATTATCGGAGTAGCCTCCGAAAGACCGTATCCCTGATACATAGGGATGCCTATTGCATAATAATATCTCTGGAGGTCGATATCAAGCAAAGCCCCTCCACCGACAAAGAACCTCATCTGACCTCCAAGGCCCTCACGGACATTCTTGAATATAAGACTGTCAAACAGCCACATCAGAGGCTTTCTCCACCAGCTGCAGAACCCTCCTTTGTTATATCCTTCCCTGTTGTATTTTATCGCATTGTCCAGAGCGAAATTATAAAGTTTTTCCACTCCCGGACCTTTCGCCTTGATTCCGGACTCTATATTTTTCTTGAAATTCTTTGCGAGAGCAGGCACGGAGAGCATCACAGTAGGTTTCAGCTCCTTGATACTCATCGGGATATTCCTCAACGCCTCCATCGGAGTCCTTCCCTGCGGAACAGTACCTATGGAAGCTCCGTATGACATCATAGTATAGAATCCGGCAACATGGGCGAAGCAATGGTCAAGCGGCAGGATGATCAGCATCCTGTCCTGCGGAGTCACGCCTATCACCGACTGGGCCTGCTCGACATTGGCTGTATAGTTCCTGTGAGTCAGCAGAATACCCTTCGGATCAGCCGTAGTTCCCGAAGTGTAGCTTATGTTGGCATAGTCATCCGGACCCACAGAGCGGTATCTCTGAATGAAAATATCCATATTCTTCTCCAGAAACTCATCACCGGCCTTCTGTATTTCTGAAACCGGCATTTCCTTCTCAAGATATTCGTCAAGCTCATCAAAGACAATCACCTTCTCCACAGCAGGAACCTCAGGAAGAATTGTCCTTATCTTCGGCAGCTGAGACTTCGAGACCATTATATATTTGGCGTCAGAGTGCTTTACTCTGAATACCAGGTCATTGCTTTCCTCAAGTTTTATCGAGAGCGGCACATTGACAGCACCGGCATACAGGATACCAAGCTCTCCGAGGACCCACAAGTTGCGCCCTTCGGACAACAGAGCGACCTTTTCACCTTTCTGCACACCGAGGGCGACAAGTCCGGCACCTATACGGTATGCCTCTTTCCTGGTCTGAGAATATGAGGTTGATTTCCATTCGCCTCCGGTCTTCTCCCACAAAAAAGTATTGGATGAATATATGCCGACATATTTCTCGACAAAATCAATGATGGTAAGTCTCTCTGTCATAGTGTTATTAGTTTTCTGTTATGTGATTGCGGACCGCCTATTTGAACAGTCCGAAAAGTTCCGCGTCAATCTTGTCTGTCACAGTGCGGAAATCCTCCGGACGGTTTTCAAACTTGATGTTGTCCACATCAAGGACAAGAAGCTTGTGCTTGTAATCCGCGATCCAGGATTCATAACGCTCATTCAATCCTGTAATATAATCTATACGTATGCTCTTTTCATAGTCACGTCCGCGTTTCTGTATCTGGCTCACGAGGTTAGGAATCGAAGAGCGGAGATAGATAAGCAGATCGGGCGGATTAACAAGAGACATCATCAGGTCAAAAAGATCGGAGTAGTTCTCAAAATCCCTTGTGCTCATCAGTCCCATACCGTGAAGGTTGGGGGCGAAGATGCGGGCATCCTCATAGATGGTCCTGTCCTGGATTATCACATCCTTGCTTTTGGATATATCAACTACGTCCTTGAACCTTTTGTTGAGAAAATACACCTGGAGATTAAATGACCAACGCTCCATATCTTCATAAAAATCAGCAAGATAAGGATTAAAATCCACTGATTCGAATCGTGGCGTCCAATTATAATGGGCCGCCAGCATCTTTGTAAGGGTAGTCTTTCCGCTACCTATATTACCGGCAATCGCAATATGCATAAAATCTAAAAATGTTTATCGGACAAAAATAATAACCTTTTTCATAATAACGGCAATATACATTCAAAATTTACCGGCAGCATCAGACAAGAAAATGCAGGACCTGTCCTTAAAATCCAAAACTGTTTCTTATTTTTGCCTCATCATAACAAATTAAAGGACAGACTCCGCGACACTTCAGGAGCCATATCCCAAAACGATTTCAAAATGTTAAAGGTTAAAAATTTATATTTCAACAGCTTCCAGGAGTGCTGCAGCATCATCTGGGACAGTACTCTTGAAGCCATCATAATCGACCCGGGATTCTATACGGAACAGGAGAAACAGGAACTGTACGGCTTTATCGACGGAAACGGATTGAAGCCGGTGAAAATCCTGCTTACCCACGCACATTTCGACCACGTGTACGGAGTATCAGAATGTGCGGCAGCATACGGAATCCCTGTGCTTATGTCACCGGAAGACAGAGTGATACTTGACAACAACGGTACATTCTGCGATATGTTCGGGATGAAAACCCCTGACGGGAATTTCCCGACAGAAGACATTGCCGACGGTGACATCATCACATTCGGAAACGGTGTCAGGATCAAGGTTCTGGAAACTCCGGGACACACACCAGGCGGAGTCTGCTATCTTCTCGATGAAGAGAAGATCCTGTTCAGCGGAGACACCCTCTTTGCCGGGGCGATAGGCCGTACAGACAACCGTTGGGGGGACTATGACGCCCTTATGAAAGGCATATTTGAAAAGCTTATGGTCCTCGACGGAGACATCACGGTAATCCCAGGACACGGTCCGCACACCACAATCTCCGATGAAAGGATGAAAAACCCGTTCCTTCTCCCGTTCAACGAACCTTACGAAGAATAACACAAAAGAACAGGTATGCTTGGCTTCAGCATACCTGTTCTTTTGAAAACCGCATTCCAGTGCATCGAAGCTAAAACATACGAATCGCACGGACACCCTCGGCAGACTTCTTATTTTCCGTATCCGCCTTCTTTCCGCTTATCGGAAAATTGTAGGCTTCTTTTTTGTCGCATTCATTGCTTGTCCAATAATAGGACCTCTGGAAAGGCTCTCCTCCGGCATTTACAATAGCATTGTTTATCGGTCCCCTTTTGCCTTTATAATTATTGGCCATTACCAGCTGAAGAAATTCTCCGGCACTTGGAAGATACCATCCTTTGCCGTGTCCACGGCACCACGCTGCAGCAGGAGCATTCGCAGAAACCTGTGCAAGAATCCTGTCCGTATTCAATGCCCCCATTCCGGGATTGCACATAAGACTGCACTTGTCCTTTTCGCTCAAGACACCTGATATGTCAACTTTTTTCCTTGAATTATCCCATTCCAGAGTCGTCTCGTCCAAAGACACCGCAAGACCTCCTTCTCCGTACGGATTAAGGTAAAACACTATTCCGGCCGTCCCGTCGTCAAAATGTATCAATGAACCTATGGAGCAACCAGAAACAGCTGACGGCATCCCGTATTCCGGCCTCCTTTCAGGAAGATTTCCATACCTCGAGCTCCCATCAGAAAGATCTTCAACACCGGCTGATTCATTCTTACGGGATGCATTGTCCTGCTCCGGGTCATCATCCCTCTGGACATTTGAAGATGATATCTTTACACCAAACAGAGATTCCGCAAGTTTCACACAGCCATTCTGTATATCTACCGCGGACACTCCCATCAGCGCATTGTCCGTCTTTTCCGTTTTCGCGGATTCGACATTCAGAATCTTGGCGGTAATGAACATATTGCTGTCCCCGGCTCTGACAGCCTCAGCTACAAGAATATAGTCCGCACCTGTCATTTCCCCGAGCTGCCTTATCTGGTCATCACTCACCAGACCTGTACGCTGGAAATCCTGCTCCCCCATAATGGCATCGACATCCGTCCTGTCGTATGCTTCATAACCGGAAGTGTTTGTAATCGCCTTTGAAAGATTGCTGCGCAGCATAAGCTTCACCGAATAGTCAAGATCTCCCTTTTTGTCAACAGTCTCAAGTATAGCGACTTTCTTGACCTGTCCTGACATCGCCACAGAAGCCAACAGACACGCTATAATCAATTTCAATTTCATATTTTAAGATTTTATAACAGGTTATTTTCAATTATCAGCATAACTTTTCCAACGATATCCTTATAGCCGTCAACGGCAGCGTCCCTATAGCTTTGGGTATGACCTCCTTTCTGGGATATCCTTCCCTCATAGACACATACGCCTTTGACCTTGTTCTCCAACGTCATATCCAAATTGACATAGCAGAAATAGTTGCTCAAATTATACAGTTCTGACTTGCTATGCTCCACGGCAGAGGCATTGATGACAATTGTCCTCTCCGCATCTTCACTTGATTCCACAAAATGACATCTGAATCCGGACAATGCAGCCCTAAGCTCCTCTTCAAAATCACGATAAGCGTTTCCGAAGATTTCCGCAGAACAGCTTAAATATATGGAAACACCGTCCTTAAGGCTGTCGTCAATTGATGAAATGACATTTTTCAATTCATTGAATCTCGGAATCTGCAGATCTTCATCAGACAAAGAGGCATCGACCGAAACCAACAGCTTCTGGTCTTCATCAATATCATCGAGAATCGGCTTCAGACCCTCCAAAGCATCGGAAGCATCCTTCAATCGGCTCTCAGCCGCAAGCTTACCGATTTCTTCAACGGCCATCTCAAGCTTTGTAATATTTACAGTCAGCCTGCGGTCAACCTTACGGGCCAGTTCTGACTTGTTGACATAGGCAAAAGCCGCGACAACACCTTTGTCCGGATCTGCCCAGAATTCAGACAGCAGCCCCGGGACATCCCTGATATCCGTCCGCATCATTGTTGAAGAGACAAAATCTTCTTTGGAAACTTCGGACACGCCCTGGCTTCCTGTAGTCAGGGAACTGGATGAAGTGCTGTTCATCACCTTGCTGACAGTCATCCGTATGCCCGACACAGCTTCAACCTTCGCCTCATCGGATATTCTCCTGATCGCATCCTCTGCCGACTCTCCCGGATTCTTCTCCCCTATGGCAAACCCGGTAAAAAACATTTCACGCGGATATTTCATATCCCTCATCGCCGAATCATACCATACAGGAGGACCCTGGCACAATGCAGTAAAGGATACTGAAATGAAAAAAAGATATGACAATAACCTTTTCATCTGACGCTAAAATGCCTCATTAATGAATTCAGAAACCTGCTCAGCATATTTCTGTGCTACGGCCGACTCTTTCGCAGCATTCTGGAAGGCGCGTATCCGTGCTCTGGAAGCCTCATTTTCATCAACGATATAATATGTCTGGAACTCATAGGCTTCCTTGCCCTGAATTTCAACAGGTCTATATATGGAATACGAATTCCTCAATTCACCTTTAATCTCAGCCTGAACACTATTTTCATACGCCTCATAGAAATGTTCAAATTCAGCAAGCTCTTCAGTAGAGACCACCGAACCCATATCCTCCACAATACGTCCTTTTATATTGCTTCCTATTTTCTGCGCGTATGTCACACAGGCACTCATAAGCACTTTGTCCTTTCCGATATTCTTGTTGGAAGAAACAGCCGTCCCCATAACTTCAGTCACACCATCCTTTGTCAGGTTATCATAATGTGTAAGCAACGCTACATCCAGAGTGTGGGATGTTCCAAATATTTTCCATCCACCTTTTTCATACTCCTTCATCTTAAGTTTATACTCTTTCTTCATAGCCTTTTGCAAAGCTTTGCTCTGAGCAGCTGCCTGGACGCCAAAAACACCGATAGACATCGACACGATAATGCCGAATAAAAGTAATTTTTTCATAATTATTAAAAATTTGAATGATAATGCATACGGTACTTAGTCTTATCAGACAGCCAAGATGCTATACCCATATACAAGACGTGGGCTTGCTTACCGGAAAAAGAGGTACGACCAAGCACCATTGCCCCAAATAAGTATGCCCACGCGAGACGTGAGCGTAAAACTTATTGCTTCTTGGGGCTAAAAATAAATTGGTCGTTTTCTTTTACCCGAAACAATAGCATACGCTATCAAATATTTCTGCAAATATATAAAATTGTTTTAACAAAGGCATCACTACGATATTAATAAATGTATCATATTGCCGGTCAGTGTTTTCTCATTTGTCAATCATACAAATCACGAGCAAGACATCTTTTCGTAAACACAACACTATCAACAACATACGAAAACCAGCTCTGCTTTGCCCTCTTAAAAACATAGGGGCAAAGCAGGGTCAACTCCACTATACAATTGATTATCAATAATTTGCCAAACACATTCCTGTTCGTGATTTGTATGTCATCCGGAAAAACTTCATCAGGGCATACAGTCATACAGCACAAACCTTTAGTCTGCCCGTATCATATCAATTATGCCAAGCTCAGTCAAACACAGCATATCAAACCTATTATATTATACCGGGCAATACCGACATATCATTACAACAGCTAATAAAATCAGGCAGCACACTGCGCTCCACTCCTGACAAACAATACAAATGTACACCGTGCAACCATACACCGTGGCCATCGGACAGGAAAAGGGCTGATGGGCACACTAAGCAAAAGACAACTGACTGATAATCAAGCACAGAGCAAAAACATACCGTGGACATCGGGCAAGAAAAGGGCTGATGGCCACACCGACAAAAGGCAAATGACTGGTAATCAGCCACAGAGCAACAATATGCCGTGGACATCGGGCAGAAAAAGGGCTGATGGCCACACTGACCAAAAGGCAACTGACTGATAATCAAGCACAGAGTAAGAACATACCGTGGACATCGGGCAGAAAAAGGGCCGATGGCCACACTGACCAAAAGGCAACCGACTGACAATCAGCCTCAGAGCAAGAATGCACCGTGGACATCGGACAGGAAAAGGACTGATGGCCACACTAAGCAAAAGACAACCGACTGACAATCAGCCTCAGAGCAAGAATGCACCGTGGACAGAGGCCATCGGGCAGAGGACAAAGAGAACAAGAACAGAGGGCAGACACCCACAAAAGAAAAACGGAAGCAGAATAATCTGCTTCCGTCATTGAGTGCGGATGGCGAGACTCGAACTCGCACAGGAAAACTCCCACTACCCCCTCAAAGTAGCGCGTCTACCATTTCGCCACATCCGCTTTCGCATTTTGGGACTGCAAAAATAGATATTAAAAACTATTCTGCAAAATTTTTCTTACTTTTTTGCAGAATTTATTTCCTTTTCCCAAATAATCGACTGAGATATACCCATCAGAGACCCCTTCAGCTTCAATTTCCCTTCATCCACAAATTCACAGGTTGCATTGGCCCTGATGCCTCTTATAGGATCATAGACTTTGCCTCCGTCCCAGCAGTTCTTTTCCGCATTATATTTCAAACCTTTCAGTATGACTATCCTGTCACAGGGAACATCACGGAGAGATTTGTCAGGATTCTTGGTGTCAAGACGGACATTCCCTTTCTTGTCAAGACGGTTTTTCACCCAGAACACCTGTCCGGTAAACGTACCGTCATCATTTTTTATCACACGTACCTTGCTCTCCTCTCCCTGATGGCTCACAAGGTATTCCCCTATGACATTGTCCTCGTTCTCATTAAGTTTCTCCTGGGCGGCAATGGAGCCGATACACAATACCGCATAAACGGCAGATAAAATC
>Ga0073906_1005992_pt1 | contig 10396 bp, 10 predicted proteins | sample Inofromicrocosms_FD_65485 | JGI IMG/M metagenome (GOLD analysis project Ga0073906, IMG submission 65485) | Mouse cecum microbial communities from Vienna, Austria - Inoculum for glucosamine and mucus D2O microcosms | ecosystem: Host-associated > Mammals > Digestive system > Large intestine >... | reverse complement strand
CCACGACAATCTGCAAAATCACCATGCCGATGAAGAGCCCCGGCGCGCGGATGCCCTGTTGGTCCACCCAGGCGCGGAACCGCTCCGGCTCCCTGGCGAACCGGATCAGGGGCCGTCCGGCAAACCAGCACACCAGCAACGACAGGAGCAGAAAGATGACGATCCCGCCGCCGGCAATCCAGCGCTTCTGCTTGTTCGATAACTGCCTGCGCCGCCTCATGGCTGTATCCCTCCTCCGGATGTAGTGAGGATATTGTACACGGATTTTTCTTAAATGAAAAGCGACAAAATATATAAGAATTTATTAAAGTCCGCTGTTATGGGAAAGTACAGAAAAGCTGCAGAGAATTGCCGGTTGCACAATCCTCCGCAGCTTTTGGGGCCGTTCCCTGTTTTCTGAGACGCAGACGCTTACAGGTCGATGCTTCCGTTTTCAGCGTCGTTGACAACATAGTACGCCTTGCCCTCGTCCGGCTTGAGATATACGGTCAGCTTTTTGATGCTGGCGTCCGTGTGGCCCTGGGCGGTGTAGGCCGCAGCGGCACGCTCCCTGCAGTCGGTGATGTTCCACTCCTGGCCGCCGGCCTGGAGATACATCTCCTCCACCCTCTTGGCGGCAGCCTTCGCCTTCGTCTGTGCGGCGGCAGTCTCGCTGGGCTTCACATCCGCAGATGCGCTCTTTTTTGTACGCGGCATGTTTGTTTTCTCCAATCTAAATTTAGTACAGCGCTTCGGCCTGGGCCGAATGCTCCCTCATAGTATACCTTTCTTTTCGGTTTTGCAACACTTTGTCAAATGAAATTTTGCTACCGCAAAGAAGTAAACATGTTAGATTGCACAAATTTCAGCGAATTATCCGTCGAATCCAACGGAAAATCAAAATTTGCCGCGTGCATCTGCCGGGCGTGATTTGTACAAGATGACCAATTTCAGCGCTTCCAGGATTTCCCGCGGCCTGCGGCCTCTCCGCCCTCACTTGATTTTAGCCAGCCGGGTGATGATCGCGGAAAAATCCCCCCGGTTCAGCTGCCAGAGAAAACCGTCCATATAGAAAACCGGGTTTTTGAAATCCTCGTCGCACTGCAGCACGACATCCTCTGTGACGGTCGTGTTGTCCATATCCTCCAGGTACCTTTTGCAGACAGCCGCCACGCGGTCCGCCTCCTGGCCGGCCCGTCCCTCCAGAACCCAGAATTTGCCGTCGTCACAGTCGGTCAGGCGAAAGCCGGCTCTCAGCAGCCGCCCGGCGGTGATTCGCATGCTTACCGCTCCTCCATGGGAACATACTCCCGCTGGCCCTCCACGCACTCATACCGGGGGCGGATCAGCTTGCCGCCGCCGGACAGCTCCTCCATCCGGTGGGCGCTCCAGCCGGAAATACGGGCCACCGCAAACAGCGGCGTGTACAGCTCCATGGGCAGGCCCAGCATCTCATAGACCAGCCCGCTGTAAAAATCGATGTTGGTGGACAGCGCGGACTTGTTCCGCCGCTTCATGAGCAGCTCCTTGCCGATGCGCTCCACGTTTTCATACAGCCGCAAATCTCTGCCGCGGCCCTTTTCTGCCGCCAGATCCTTTACATACTGCCGGAACACCTCGCACCGGGGGTCGCTGCGGGTGTAGACCGCGTGGCCCAGGCCGTAGATGAGGCCGCTGCCGTCAAAGGCGTCCTTGTCCAGAATACGGGTGAGATAATCCCCCAGGCTGCCCTCGTCGTCCCAGTCCGCCACATGGGCCTTGATGTCGGCGATCATGGCCATGACCTTGCTGTTGGCGCCGCCGTGGCGGGGACCCTTCAGGGACGCCATGGAGGCGGAAATGGCGGAGTAGGTGTCCGTGCCGGAGGAGGTGACCACGTGGTTGGTGAAGGTGGAGTTGTTGCCGCCGCCGTTGTCCGCGTGGAGCACCAGGGCCACGTCCAGCGTCCGGGCCTCCAGGGCGGTATAGCCCCGGTCCTCCCGGAGCATGTAGAGGAAGTTTTCCGCCGTGGACAGCTCCGGCTGGGGCACGTGGATAAACAGGCTCTCCCCCTGGTAATACCGCCAGGCCTGATAGGCGTAGATGGCCAGCACGGGCATGTTGCTGAGCAGCTGCAGGCTCTGGCGCAGCACATTTTCCAGGCCGATGTCGTTGGCCTTGTCGTCGTAGCAGTACAGGGTGAGGATAGCCCGCTGCATGGTGTTCATCAGGTCCTGGGGCGGGGCCTTCATGATGATGTCCCGGAAGAAGTTGGTGGGCAGCGTCCGGTAGGAGGCCAGCTGGCCGCAGAAATCATCCAGCTGGGCCTGGTCGGGCAGCTGGCCGAACAGCAGCAGGTACGCCGCCTCCTCAAAGGCGAAGCGCCCCCGTTTTTCAGAGCCAGTCACCAGCTTGCGGCAGTCGATGCCCCGGTAGTAGAGGACGCCGTCCGCAGGGACGATATGCTCATCCTTTGTCACAGTATAGGACTGGATCTCCGCCACGCGGGTCAGCCCCGTCAGCACGCCGCGGCCGTCCTCATCCCGCAGGCCGCGCTTGACGTTGTACTCCCGGTATAGCCGGGGGTCGATGTAGTTTTCCTTCTCCCACTGCTCCTTCAGGGCCAGGATAGCGGGTGTGATCTCACAGTATTCATTCTCATGGTTTTCTTTCCAAATCATGGGACAGGACTCCTTTCAGAACGGTGAAATTTCCGTTTTTGCAATGATAACATATTTCTCCTTCATTTTCAATAGAGGAAGCCACAAATATTCCTGTAATTTCCGCGTTTTTTGCATGCCGCATACAGTGCGTATGCAAATTGGAATGAAAAAAGCCCCCCCTGGACAACTGTTGGAAACTGCTGTGGAAAACATTTCATGACATTTCTGCGACATTCCATTACATGGGGGTTGTCTCCTCGCTCCTCCTCTGTTAAGCTGAAAGACTGCTAGAATAGCGTGGTGGTGAACATGATAACATTTGCAATCTGTGACGATGAACCCATGATGGTCCAGGAGCTTGCCGGTCATCTTGCGGACTATATGAAAGAAAAGGCGATCAGCGAATACGCCATCAACAGTTTTTCCAATGGCCGCGCGCTCTTGGATAGCGGCAGCTATGACGTGGTTTTTCTGGATATCCAGATGGACCAGCCGGACGGCATGGAGACCGCTAAACTGCTGCGCCGGCGGGGGGAGCGCAGTCTGCTGGTGTTTGTGACAGTCCTGAAGGAGTGCGTGTTTGACGCATTCGCTGTAGAGGCCTGCGGCTATCTGCTCAAACCCCTGGACAGCGTCCGCTTCCAGCAGACGATGGACCGGGTCCTCCGCTCCCTGGAACAGAGGACGGCTGAGGACATCGTGATCCAGCGGGGGACCGGCTGCGAGGTGGTTGTCCTGTCGGATATTGTGTACTGTGAGGTATTGGGGCGGAAAATCTACCTCCATAAAAGCGACGGGACAGTGAGCGACTACTACGACAAGCTGGAGGACCTGGAGCGGCGGGTGGACGGGCGCTTCTTTAAGTGCCACAGGAGCTATCTGGTCAATCTGGACTATGTGCGCGGGTGTCAGGGGGGACAGGTCCTGCTGTCTCCGGGGGAGCGCATCCCCGTCTCCCGGCTGCGGGAGCGGGAACTGACCCAGGCCCTTTTGCGGTATATGAAAGAGAGGGGGATTTGATATGGACTATTTCGATCTGTTTCTGGACAGCCTCTGCCTCCTTGTGGGGCATGGGGTGATGCACATGGTCTTTATCAGCCGCCTCACCGGGAAGAAACTGAAAAAATGGTACGTTGCCGCTTATTTTCTCCTCCTGGGTATGATTCAGCTTATCTCGGACAGACTCGCCCTTGACGGGACGCTCCCCGTTGGCGTGGGCGTGCTGGCGCTCTATGTCCTCAGCCGCTATGGGATGGGAAATCAGCGGTCCGTGTCATGGCTGGCCGCCGTGCTGTCCTACTACGTTTCACAGCTCTCCTTCGGGATCATCAACTCGGTGGAGGCGGCGCTGTTTCCCCGCTTCATCGGCAGTCCGCTGTTTTATCTGCTGTTTTTGGCGGCGCAGCTTCTGTTCTTTGTGCTGTGCGCCGGCTGCTATTATGCTGTGCTGAAGCTCCTGACCTGGACGGAGGACAGCCAGACGCCTTATATCGGACTTCTGCTGTTTCCCGGACTGTTTTTCTTTGCCGCAGAGCTGTATATCCTCCAGACCGCCTACAGCTTTTTTGCCCCCACCATCTCCCTGGAGGAGGTTGGAAAGCACAGTACGCTGCTGCTCCTGCAGGTCATGGGGCTGGCGGCGCTGCTGTGTACCCTGTACGCCTACCGCCAGCTGTGCAGGGGCTTTCAGGCCCAGGCGGAGCTGCAGTCGCTGACCCAGGCGGCCCATGAGCAAAAGGTCTATATTGCGGAGGCCCAGGCCCGCTATGAGCAGACGAGATCCTTCCGCCACGACATCAAAAATCATTTGTCCGTATTGGACGGTCTGCTTCGCGGCGGAAAACTGGAGGAGGGCAGGGAGTATCTGAAAAAGCTGGAGACTGTCTCCGAATCTCTGTCCTTCCCCTACCAGACCGGCAATCCGGTGGTGGATATCCTGTTGGGGGAGAAACTGGGGTTGGCAAAGGAAATCGCAGCGGAGGTGTCTTTGATTCTGCCCAAGCCCTGCGGGATCGACGACTTCGACCTGTGCGTCCTCTTTGCCAACGCCCTGGACAACGCCATCACCGCCTGCCGCGCTGACGATGGGGCCAGGGCGATCCGCGTCGCCGGGAAGCGGCAGGGGGACTTTTATATGCTGACCTTTGAGAATACCTGTGCCGGCGAGCCCCTGCCTCCGGCGGGGACCGGGCTTTCCAATATCCAGGCGGTGGCGGAAAAGTACCATGGGGCGGTGCTGACGGAAAAAAACGGACAGCGGTTTTCTTTGAATGTGCTGCTGAACATTTCATGACATCCAGAGCGCATTTCAATACAAAAGCCTTGAAACCACAGCCTCTGCCCGATAAACTGATATGCGGCAGCCAGTTTTGCGCAAAATCAGACATCGAAAGGGGATACAGACATGAACATACAGATGATGGAAGGGCTCATGGGCGCCAGCTCGAATATCAGGCTATCGGGTACGTCAATGAGCGTATACCGGCAGGCCAGCGCCGAGGGCGACACAGAGAAAATGCAGCGGGCGCTGGGCTACACCGGCGAATGCACCGAGAAGGCAGTCAAGTACCAGGAGAAGATGGACAAGGGCATGGAGGCCGAGGCGGAGGCCGCGCGGGAGCGGGCGAAGCTGGAGCAGGAAGCCGCCATCGAAAAGCGCCGGGAGGAGCGCAAGCGGACAGAGGATGAGCAGGTCCGCCCCCAGGAAACCGATCTGGTCCAGATCAGCGAGGCGGCGAAAGCGGCGCTGGAGGTCAGACCTGTGGAGGCGGCGGAGCCGGTTGACGGCGATCCGGTTGTTTATACGGAGACCGGCGAGATCGCCGCCGTCCCGGCGGAGACCGAACCCACAGTTTCATTTACCGCGTAACATTTCAAGGAGGGATGACAGATGATGCCAATTTCTGGTGTGAGCACCGGCGCAGTCCAGCCGTTGACGGCGGCTGAGAAGACGCCGGGAGCGCCCCAGGTCCGGAAGGAGGAGACCCAGGGCCAACCGCTGAAGCCTGTGATGGATGAATACGTCCCTGAGGAACCCCAGGAGCCGTCTGGCCGCTACTGGATGGACAAGGACGAGGCGGGCCGGTCCCGAATCTTCTTTGATGACCGGTCGCAGATGGAAAACGCGCCCGATGCAGAGACGCCTGAGCAGGCGGATGGAGGGGCGCAGAGTCCGGAGAAGAGCAGCGAAAAAGGGGAGCGCTGGAGCTGCAGCACCGATCAAGTGGACCGCGAGATCGAAAAACTGAAAAAGCAGCGGCAGGAGCTGGAGCAGCGGCTCAATACGGAGACCGACGAGGCCAAGATAAAGGAGCTGGAACGCCAGCTGGCCCAGGTGGAGCAGGAGCTGAAGCAGAAGGACAGCGATGCATACCGGAAGCGGCACGCCGTCTTCACGCGGCTCTCGTGACCCTAAAAGCGGCGGTTTTGAGGAATCAATGCCGCCGCTTTCCCCTGCTTCGACAAACTATTTTCGGAACACAAAAAGCAGGTATTTGACAACCTTTTGCGCAATGCGGTATAATACAGCTATGACGGCCAGCCGGTGACCCATGAATCCTGTCGGAGAAGAAGGTTGACAAGCTCCTGACGGAAAAGAGCTGGTCAATGGAGGTCCTATGAAAAACAGCCGTCTCTTTGAAATTCTATACCTGCTGGTGGAGAAACGGACCGTCACCGCCGGGGAGCTGGCCCAGCGGCTGGAAGTATCGGAGCGGACCATCTACCGGGACATCGACGCCCTCTCCGCTGCGGGTATCCCGGTGTTCACCCAGCAGGGCCAGGGGGGCGGTATCCGGCTGATGGACCAGTTCGTGCTGGACAAGGCCCTCCTCTCCCAGACCCAGCAGGACGAAATCCTGTTCGCCCTCCAGGCCGTCCTGGCCGCCGGCGGCGGGTTGGAGGAGAAAACCCTCTCCCAGCTGACCGCCCTGTTCCACCGGGAGGGCGGGGACTGGCTGGAGGTGGATTTCACCGACTGGGGCAGCGGGACGGCGGAGAGGGAGACCTTCGCCCTGGTAAAGGGGGCCATCCTGGCCCGCAGGCCCCTGTCCTTCACCTACTACAGCTCCGCCGGGAAGGAATCCCGCCGGACCGTGGAGCCCGCCCGGCTGGTATTCAAGAGCGGGTGCTGGTATCTGTCGGCCTACTGCCGCATGCGGCAGGACTGGCGCGTCTTCCGTCTGGCGCGGATGGAGGCGCTGGTCCCGGAGGAGGGGAGCTGTCCGCCCCGGCATCCCCCGGACAGACTGGAGACCCCGCCCCCCGGCGGGGCGCCGGGAGTGGATTTGCAGCTGCGGTTCCAGCCCTCCGCCGCCTGGCGGGTGCAGGACTACTTCCATCCGAAGCAAATCACCCGTGGGCCGGATGGCTGCCTGCTGGTGAGCTGCAATTTTCCAGAGGACCAGTGGCTGCTGTCCTTTCTGCTGTCCTTCGGCAGCCAGCTGGAGGTGCTGTCTCCCGGATATTGGCGGGACATTCTTATCCGGGAAGGTAAAAAATTTTTGGCAGTCTATGAAACCGGACAGGCCGTGTCAGGTTTGAGGGCGTATCCTTGTGTCAGAGGCAGGGGAGAGCCCCCCGCCGGAAAAAACGAGGAGGTACTTCCCATGGAAGAACGCAAATTTTGTCAGTGCTGTGCCATGCCCCTGGACAAGCCTGAGGACGCGGGCACAGAGGCCGACGGAACCCCCAGCGGCGACTACTGCCGCTACTGCTACCAGAACGGGGCCTTTACCGTCCCCGACGCCACGATGGCGGACATCATCGCTTTTAACCTGAAGTTCAACGAGGAGAACGGTCACCCCTTCGGCACCCAGGAGGAGGCGGAGAAGATGATGTACAGTTGGTTCCCGACCTTGAAGCGGTGGAGAAAATCGTAAGAAAGTCCCCAGGAAAACAGAGGAACCCCCGTTGATTGAACGCAGAAACGGCGCTCTCGCTTTTGGTACAATAGCTGTGCCAGGGCGAGAGCGCCAGTATTTTTATCGACAGGAAGGGGATTTTTTCATATGGAACTTGTGAGCGGCCATGCCTCCAATCAACGCGGAGGCGGCGCTGGGTACTAAGCAACGGCGTGTGCGGTGCGGGAAAAGGGCAGACGTCCTAACTGGTACGCACACAGCAGACACATATACGAAGCAACCGTAGTCGGGTCAATCAGATTCTCACTGATGAACAGCCGGACAGGATAGTCAAACAGGTTATATTGCTCCATGCATCTCACACCATACCAACACAGGTCGTACGGCGGAATGTACAAATCAGCAAACGCATAGACTGCTGCAAAAAGGAGTGCGGCAGCGGAAATCAGCACGGCTTTCTTTTTGCTGTTCGCATCAACAGCCGGAAGACGGTTCCGGGAGGCAAACCAGAGCCCAATGCCAATGCCGCTCACCATCCGAACGTAGAGTAGAATCCAGTTTCCCGCCAGCGTATTTACGTTTGGCCACAGCACATGGTAGAACAGGGGGAAGAAAAGCAGTTCGAACAGAAATACAACACCGACGATTTTGATAGCAACTTTCATATGCTGCTCCTTTCTGAATTGGCAAGTGTGCAAGATGGAATCAATTCCAAGATAACCGGTCCGCTGACTGCATATACTCACGAACGATGAAATATGCCGGAATATGACCCCTCAGTCACGCTCCGCGTGCCAGCTCCCCTTTCAGGGGAGCCTTTTTTCCTTCTCCTTTGGAAAGCCTCCCCTGAAAGGGGAGGGGGACCGCTTGCGGTGGAGGGGTCTTCCGAAAGGGAACGAGCCTCGCCGGTAAATCGTACCGACCGCGAGTATACTTATTATATCGGACTGCTTTTCATACAGTTAAGACCGGCAAACAGAAAATTCTGAAATTTCCACTGCTGTAAGAATCAGATGCAACGAATTTTCCCAGGTCTCAACTTACAACCTGCATAGATACCGTGTAGTGATCGGAGGTAATCTGGATTGCTTTGACTAAATTATCTTCAATGGTAACTGCCGCGTTATACTGATGAAAATTTTCCGATTCAAACAAAACCTGCAAGTTCCATACTATTGTGCTTCCTTGAATAGATGAGTTGGACGACAGAATTTTAGCGGTCCTTTCGCCGCTAAATTGGCAATCCAAGAAACACTGGGCCAGATATCCGAGTTCACTTTTTTCAAAACTAGAAAACACTGTCTCCGCTTGTTCCCGTTCTTCTGTTTTTACGCTGCTGCCAAACTGTGGATTACCTGTGAGGTCCCCATCAAAGTAAAGTGCATCTACAGAATATCCGTTTTCCAGAAATACAAACGGCTCAGCTGTCAGGGTTACCAAAAAATGACCGCCCGATTGGTTGACTTCGGAAATGGCAGTAAAATTTTTAGATATACCAGTTTGAGGATCGGACAATGTCCCGTTATAGGTGTGTCCCTGTCCATAGAATTTGTCTAACGCTGCAAGCACTGTAGAAATATCAGCTGATTCAATTTGACCTGTATTTCCAACCACTGGTTCCGTCGGACTGGAAACAGATTCAGCGTTTGAACTATTTATTACTAAACCGTTGGCCACATCCCAGGTATAGTCCCAGCCAAATGCCTCCACCGCAAACTCCCAAGTCAGTGGGAAGTATGTGATGTTATTGTAAGAAAGCAGCGGCCACTTAGAATTTTTGTTATCCACAAGTGTTCCGTTGACGTATACTTGATAATTCACACGGCTGACTGGGACATTACCACGTCTGTTGCCGGAACCGATTTCTGCGACATAGGGGTTACGTTCACCGCTTTTAGCAATTGACAACTTTTGCGATTCCCAATTGGAGGTAAGTCCTAGAAAGCGGCAGAGATGGTAGGTCATTGGGAAATAGGTAATGTCGTTAAATACGAGCATTGGATACTTCGCTGTGCTATTGTCAATTTTTACGCTATTGAGCGTCGTGGGACCGGTTGCGATTTGAGCAGTCATATTTGCCGCCCGGACAGTCGGAGACAGGCCCACCAACAATAGGCAACAAAACAAAATACAGAGTATTTTTCGTGGTTTCATCGTGTTTGTCCTCCTGTCGGTTAGTATGGCTAGTGTAGTGTTTCAATGAGGAATAGAAAAACAAGTACTCCACGTTCTTCCTAATTGGATGAATCGGAGCCAAAATTTTGTAGCCTAAATATCTTATTGATTAAACATGATTGAGATGTTTTCTGAATTCCATTTCGTGTAAGAATTCACTGTAATAGTATTCAGCTGACGCTGATATGGAGCGCGTCTCTCCGCCGTACTAGTCTGAGATGTACCCCATGTATAGTATCCAGAGGGGGAATATATGTAGGCTTGACTAAAAATTGAGTTTACCGCACGAGTTCCTGTACTCGTATTCAGAAGTCCGTTGGGAGCCAAATCTTGTGCCATAGTGATTGAACGATAGATTTTGACATTCGAAAGGGACGCATTAAAGGGATTCCCTGAAAAGTCAACAGGATGTGTAGCCAAAGTGGCAAATGACGTACCATCCTTTACAGTGACAGTGACAGTATCCTTGCTTGTTGTGTTATCGATTAGAATATGCAAATACAGAGATTTAGCACCCGAATAGTATTCATTAGGGAGAGGTGCCTTTGATTGCCACCACACATTGTCGTAAGAATTTGTGCTACTGTTCCATACTTTCGTGTTTGCGCATAGATACCAGCTTCTGCTGCTCCGTCAGCTTGACCGGGGCGGAGACCGCGCCTGTCTGCTGGGACAGATACTCCTCGTGGGCCTGGGCGTTTGCCTGCTGGACACGCTCCTTTATCATATTTTCAAATG
>Ga0073906_1005990_pt1 | contig 10400 bp, 11 predicted proteins | sample Inofromicrocosms_FD_65485 | JGI IMG/M metagenome (GOLD analysis project Ga0073906, IMG submission 65485) | Mouse cecum microbial communities from Vienna, Austria - Inoculum for glucosamine and mucus D2O microcosms | ecosystem: Host-associated > Mammals > Digestive system > Large intestine >... | reverse complement strand
TCTGGGGTCCGGCGGGGGCTCGGGAGGCGGCTCCGGTTCCGGCGGGGGTTCCGGCTCCGGCGGGGGAGCGGGGCTGGTATCCCCAGGCGGAGTCTCCCCATAGGTCACCACAAAAACCCCTATTTGTTCCTTGCCGCACCCCGTCAGCAGCAGAAGGAGCGCGCAGAGACATAAGAAAGCCCGTTTTTTCATACGTTTTCCTCTCATACTTTTTCTTGAAAGAAAAAGTATGCAAAAAGAACTTTTAGATGTGGTCCACCTACTGCCGGCGAGCCGATCGAAAGCATATCCGCAGTCTGATGGAGCACGGTTAAAGTTTTCTTTTGATTCTTTTCTTTTTCAAAAGAAAAGAATCATAACCTTACTGGTCCTCCGCCGCGGTCACGGCGATGTGCAGCTCATCCAGCTGCCGCTGCTCCACCTCGGAGGGCGCGCCCATCATGATATCCTGGGCGTTCTTGTTCATGGGGAAGGGGATGATCTCCCGGATGGAGTCCTCGCCGGCCAGGAGCATGACCATGCGGTCAATGCCCGGGGCAATGCCGGCGTGGGGGGGCGCGCCGTAGCAGAAGGCGTTGTACATGGCGGGGAACTTGCTCTTCACGTCGTCCTCGCCCAGGCGCACCAGCTGGAAGGCCTTGATCATGATCTCGGGGTCGTGGTTGCGCACCGCGCCGGAGGAGAGCTCCACGCCGTTGCACACCAGATCGTACTGGTAGGCGCTGATGGTGAGGGGGTCCACCTCGCCGCGGATGGCTTTGTCCAGGATCTCCGCGCCGCCGTTGGGCATGGAGAACGGGTTATGGCAGAACTCCAGCTGGCCGCTCTCCTCGCCGATCTCGTACATGGGGAAGTCCACGATCCAGCAGAACTCGTACTTCTCCCTGTCCATGTGGTTGGGGCACAGGGCGCCCAGCTTGCTGCGCAGAACGCCGGCGGTCTTCTGGGCCGCGCCCTTCTTTCCGGCGGTGAGGCCAACGAAGCAGCCCGGCTTCAGCCCCAGCTTCTCCACAACCTCCTCCTTGTGCTCCGCCACAAACTTGGAGATGCCGCCCATCAGCTCGCCCTTCTCGTCCAGGCGGAACCAGTAGGCTTTGTTGCCGGCCTGGACCTCCACGTCGGCGCACAGCTTGTCAATCTGCTTTCTGGCAGCGGAGAAGTCCGTGACCACGATGGCCTTGACGGTATTGCCCTGGAAGGGCTCGAAGCCGCAGCCGGAGAGCAGATCCGTGGCGTCCTGGACAGTCAGGTCGATGCGCAGGTCCGGCTTGTCGGAGCCGTAGACCTCCATGGCCTCGGTGAAGGGGATTCTGCGGAAGGGGGTGCTGGGGACCGTGTGGTACAGGCCGTACTGGGCGAAGATAGGGGGGAAGACGGCCTCAATGACGGCGAACACGTCCTCCTGATTGGCAAAGCTCATCTCCATGTCCAGCTGGTAGAACTCGCCGGGGGAGCGGTCGCCTCTGGCGTCCTCGTCCCGGAAGCAGGGGGCGATCTGGAAGTACCGGTCAAAGCCGGAGGCCATGAGCAGCTGCTTGAACTGCTGGGGGGCCTGGGGGAGGGCGTAGAACTTCCCGGGGTGCTTCCGGGAGGGAACCAGATAGTCCCGGGCCCCCTCGGGGGAGGAGACGGTGAGGATGGGGGTGGTGATCTCCATAAAGCCCTGCTCGGTCATGCCCTTGCGGATGGCGGAGACCACATTGCACCGGAGGATGATGTTCTTCTTCACATCCGGGTTGCGGAGATCCAGGTAGCGGTACTTCAAGCGGAGGGACTCGTCGGCCTCCCGGCTGCGGTTCACCTGGAAGGGGAGCTCGTTGTACTGGCACTTGCCCAGTACCTCGATTCGCTCGGGCACCACCTCGATCTCGCCGGTGGGCAGATTCTTGTTCTTGCTGCTGCGCTCCCGGACGGTGCCCTCCACGGAGATGGTGGACTCCTTGTTGAGGCCGTGGACGATGTTCATCATCTCCTCGGTCTCAATGACTACCTGGGTGGTGCCGTAGAAGTCCCGGAGGATGACGAAGGCGAAGTTCTGTCCCACCTCCCGGACGTTCTCCATCCAGCCGGAGAGCTTGACCTGCTGTCCCACGTGCTCCAGCCGGAGCTCATTGCAGGTATGGGTACGGTTCTGTGTCATGATGATTCCTCTTTCTTATTATGAAATGTATAATATTGATAAATTTTTACTATTTGGAATTGACATTGGGGTCTGCTTCCAGGATATAAGCCAGCACATCCTCCAGCCATTGCTCCTGGTCTGCCGTACTGACGGGTCGGGTGTCTCCCATAAACTCCATGTCCAGATCTCCATAGAAGTTATTGAAGTGCAGCAGATATCCGGTAGCGGTGCTGATGTCTGTTACGGGGGCATTTTCAAAGGCCAAGTCTATATCCCATCTAAAATCTCCTTCTCTGATTGGGTGCGTCCTGGTTCCTCTGGGAATCCACCAGAAGGGAGAACGTCTGAAGTGACGTCCCTGGAACAGATCCAGCAAAGGCGTGAGGCCGTCCTCCGGCGTCAGTGAGATTCTGTTGTACAGCTCGCTGATCTCGTAGGCGGAGTATCCGGCGTAGACTCCTGTACACTTCTCCAGGTCCAGTCCGGGGCACAGATCCTCAATGGTCAGGGGCCGCGCGTACCACAGGCAGACAGCGGTCATTATTACAACAAGCAGGGCGGCGAAGCCGAGAAGAATTCGTCTTTTGCTCTTCATCTGTTTTTCCTCTTTTACCCCTGGGGCGGGGCGGACACCTCTGGCTGCAAAAAGAACAATCAGGAATCAGTTTCCCACTTCTGTCCATATTCCTTCACAAATGCCAGAATCTTCTCCGCAATGGCTTTATCCTGTGCCCGGGTGAAGATGGTCCTGCCATTGCTCCCAAACTCGGCTGCCGCTCCCTGATAGGCCGCAGTAAACCACTCATCTTCTCCTGTTGCCGCTGAAATCAAAATTGTAGTCTCTCCGCTTCCGCGTCCTGCACCAAGATTGGGGAGGGGAAACAGGCTCCTGAGACTGACCCGGTATTGACAGCTTTGGAGAATCTCTCTCAGTGCACCTGCGGTCTCCCCACGGCCGCCAGAGCTGTCCAGTTGTAAGGCGCCACTCGGTTCGCTGTCCTTTGTGGCAATCAGGCTGAAGTTCTGAAATTCCCCCTCTCCAACCAGATCATCAAAGCTCCTTGGCCGGGTATACCATAGACAGAACACGATGATGACCGCCAGCACGGCCAGGGTAATTTTCCGCATTCTTCTCATTGTCCGCACTCCTTTCTGACCGGCAGGGCAGGGGGGACCCTACGCCACGATCACGGGCCCCTCGTTCCTCTTCGCCAGTCCGCCCCGGATCCGCTCCAGGGTCCCCTGGAAATCCAGCTTGGTCTGCTCACCGGTTTTCATGTCCTTGCAGGCGACAACGCCCTCCTTCACCTCGTCCTCCCCCAGGAAGACCACGTAGGGAACACCTACCTTGTCGGCGTAGTTCATCTTGGCCTTGAACTTCTTCTGCTCGGTGTAGAGTTGCACCCGCACGCCCTCGTTTCGCAGGCCGGTGGCCAGAGCGATGGCGGGGGAGAGGTCCTCGGTCATGGGCAGGACGAGCACGTCCGCCGGGGCGGTGTTCTTCTCCTGGCTCAGCATGTTCTGCTCGTTCAGAACATAGAACAGCCGGGTCAATCCGATGGAGATGCCAACGCCGGGGAGTAGTTTATCCGTATAATATTCCGCAAGGTTATCGTACCGCCCGCCGGAGCAGATGGAGCCGATCTCTGGGTGTTCGGTCATAAAGGTCTCATAGACGGTGCCGGTGTAGTAGTCCAGGCCCCGGGCGATGGTGAGATCCACGGCGAAATTCTCCTCCGGCACGCCGAAGGCGGACAGGTACTTTACTACCGTCCCCAGCTCGTCCAGCCCGGTGTCAAAGAGCTCGCTGCGCCCCCGGTAGCCCTCCAGGGCCTCCAGGACCTGCTGGTTGCCGCCCTTGATGGCGATGAACTTCAGGATCTCCCCGGCGGACTCCGGGTTGATTTCCAGCTCCCCGGTGAGCAGGGCGGAGACCTTCTCCTCGCCGATCTTGGGCAGCTTATCCACGGTGCGCATGATGTCCCCGGCCTTATCCGCCAGCCCCAGCATGGCATAGAATCCGTTGAGGATCTTCCGGTTATTGACCCGGATCTGGAACCGCTTCAGGCCCAGCTTGCTGAAGGTCTGATAGATGATAGCGGGGATTTCGGCCTCGTTGGCGATATCCAGCTTGCCGTCGCCGATGATGTCGATATCGGCCTGATAGAACTCCCGGAACCGGCCCCGCTGGGCCCGCTCGCCCCGGTAGACCTTGCCGATCTGGAACCGGCGGAAGGGGAAGGCCAGCTCACTGTAGTGGAGGGCCACATATTTGGCCAGGGGCACGGTGAGATCGAACCGCAGGCTCAGATCGCTGTCACCCTTGGTAAAGCGGTAGATCTGCTTCTCCGTCTCCCCACCGCCTTTGGCAAGCAGGACCTCACTGGCCTCGATGACGGGGGTGTCCAGGGGGGTGAAGCCATAGAGGGAGTAGGTTTCCCGCAGGGTGGACATGATGGATTCCATCAGCTGCTGCTGGCGGGGGAGGAGTTCCATGAACCCTGAGAGGGTCCTCGGCTGAACATTCATGATGATTCTCCTTTTCTTCTTCGCGCCCGTTGGGCGATTTTATTTGTTGGTCCTGGGGCCTGCGCGGCCCCATACCCCGCGGTTACTTTTTGTGCGAACAAAAAGTAACCAAAAAGTCGCCAGGACCAAGGTCCTGGACTCCTTACTCGGGGCTGCCCTTTGGGCAGCCGCCTCGGCGGGGGATCTGCGGACTGCTGTGCAGATGAAGAGTTGCTCAGCCTCCGAACGGGCTTCTTTTTTGCTCCATACCGGGCTCGGGGCTTCCGTAACTGCCGCCCGGCTCGACTGGAAAGTACCTGCAAAGGGGAGGGGACCTAAAGAGAGCTTTTCCGGTTATCGGTGTGCCCAACCAGATAATCGACGGATACTTCAAAAAAATCCGCCAGCGCAATCAGTCCGTCAATGTTGGGCTCTGACCGCCCTTTTTCATAGGTGTAGACAGAATATTTTTTTACCTGGAGGATCTCTCCGATTTGTTCCTGCGTCATGTTTTTTTCCATTCGCAGCTCTTTTAGTCTGTCAGCGAATTTTGGCATAATTTCCTCCAAAGTACTTGACACGTGCGTAGAATAATTGTATACTATAAGTAGATGAATTAACTACGAAAGAGGGGTATATTTAATGGATGCGATCTTGGAAACCTTGTACAGCACCTTTGCGCCCGACAGGGTATCGGAAGCAGAGCGGGCGATCATGGAGCGGGAGGGAGAATTTTTGGACGGGGTAGAGGAGAGGCTGTCGGTGGAGGACTTCGGGCATCTGTGGGACGTTTTCTTGGATATGAGCCTTGTACGGATGGAGGAGAGCTTCACCCTTGGATACCGTCTGGGGGCACAGCTGATGCTGGCGTCCCTGGGTACTGAAGAATGGGCGATTGACCCCCAAAAGCGCCCATATTCCTGGCACTCTCCAGTCGAGCCGGGTGGCAGTTACGATTGCACAACGGGTGCATCGAGTACCCGTGTGCAATCAAATCTTGCACGGCCACTCGACGTGGCCGTTGCAAGATCTACAACTGCGGGCGCGGAGCCTTGGGGACTGCCTTCCATCCGGCAGCAGACAAAAGAAAATGCTCCCGTCCCCTGTCTTAGCGGGACGAGAGCATGACGAACCAGTCATACTTCGTGGTGCCACCCACATTCGGCGCGGTCCCAGCTGGGACGGCGCCCTTTTCCGTCCCTTTTTGGCGCGGGGGACCAGCCGCGGACGTCTCCGTCCCCGCTCAGGCGCTGTCCTTCCTCCCGTCCTGTCCGCAGACCGCTTTCAGCGTAGTGCTGCGGCCCTCTCTGTCCGGTGGACGGGAATACTCTGTCGCCGTCATGGCGGTGCTGCTATTTTCAGCTATTATAGACCACTCTCCACAGAAAAGTCAATGGGAATGTTATAATTTGGACATATATTTGTGCTTGGGATTGACAATGTTCCGCCAGTCCAGGTCCCCGCGGTCCATGCCCAGTACCAGCATCTCTGCGGTTGCCACGTTAGAGGCGAAGGGGATGTTGTTCTGATCGCACAGCCGGGAGATGTAAAGAAGCTCCTTCTCCATGGAGGAGTCGTTGGGGTCAACAAAGAACAGTACCATGTCCATTTCGTTGTAGGCGATTCTCGCCCCGATCTGCTGGCTGCCGCCATGCTGGCAGGTCAGGAAGCGGTGGACGCTCAGACCCGTCGCTTCCGCAATCATCTGTCCGGTGGTGCTCGTTGCGCAGAGGTTGTGCCGGGACAGGATTCCGGCATAGGCTGTGCAGAACTGGACCATCAGTTCCTTCTTATTGTCGTGGGACATCAGAGCAATATACATAATTCTCGTTTCCTTTCCGGTTCCTTGATGTCTCTCCTCGTGCGTGCTGGGAAAGGTTCATCTGATTTTCATGAGGGCAACCTTCTGTCCGTCAACCCGCCGGGCGATGTTCCGATAGGCCAGGGCCGCGCAGTCGTTGGTGGTCAGCAACAGGGGAATGCCCCGCCCCGCGTACAGGGGCATCGTCTCGTCCTCCGGGATCACACCCAGCAGAGGCAGTCCTGCCGTGTCGATCGCGTCGTCAATGGTCTGGTGGAGGGAGCGCAGCAGCTTTTTTCTGCACCGGTTCACCACCAGATGTACCTGCTCCCTGGAAAAGCCCTCCAGCTCCATCACCGTTCTCTGGGCGTCCCGGAGGCTGCTGGCGTCCGTGGTGGTGACCACCACCACCCGGTCCGCCCCGGAGATGGCCAGCTGGAATCCGGCTCCCAGTCCGGCCGGCGCGTCTACCAAGCAGTAGTCAAATTGCTTCTTGATTTTTCGGATCAGCTTCTGATATGCCTTTTTGTCAATGTCCGCCGCCTCGAACCGGATGGGAGCGGTCAGCAGAAACAGGTTTTTCTGCTGGGGGTGGGCGGCGGCGGCCTCCTCCAGGGAGCACCGCCCCTCCATGACGTCGGTAAAGTCCATCACCGCCCGGTCGGTCATCACCAGGGCGATATCCAGGTTCCTCAGCCCCACGTCGCAGTCCAGACAGAGGGTCCGGTGTCCCAGCCGGGCCAGAGCCATGCCGGTGTTGGCCGTGAATGAAGTTTTTCCTGTGCCGCCCTTTCCAGATACGATGGCAATGGTATGTCCTATGGGAAGCGCCTCCCCTCTATGACGTTTTGGTATACATACTTTTTCTTAAAAGAAAAAAGTATCAAAAAAGAATTTTATTGACTGACAGGGCCTGTTTCCAAACGAAGAACAGACAAAACAACGTTTTGCCAAAAGGTTTTTCTTTTTGATTCTTTTTCTTTGTCCACAAAGAAAAAGAATACTCTGCCTATAGGGGCTGCTTTTTGATCTGGGCGAACCGGCGGGGGTACTTTTTGGGTGTGGGCTTGATTTTTTCGATGCAGACAACGCGGTGGATCACGTCGGTGGTGGGGATCTGGTAGTCCTTCACCGCCTCGATCCGTCCGCCCAGGGTGGAGACGGCGGCCTTGGACTGGTTGATTTCCTCCTCGGTGTGGCTGGACTTCATAGCCAGGAAGCGTCCGCCCACCTTCACCAGGGGCAGGCACAGCTCGCACAGCACAGGCAGTCCGGCCACCGCCCGGCTCACCGCGATGTCGAACACCTCTCTGTGCTCCCCGGCAAACTCCTCGGCCCTGCCGTGGACGCAGGCCGTGTTCTCCAGGCCCAGCGCCCCGCAGATCTCCCGGAGGAAGTCGATCCGCTTGCCCAGGCTGTCCAGCAGCGTCACATGGAGCCCCGGCAGGGCGATGGCCAGGGGGGCGCCGGGGAACCCGGCCCCGGTGCCCACGTCCACCACCCGCTGGCTCTCCAGCCCCGCCAGCTTCACCAGCGCCAGGCTGTCCAGCAGGTGGAGGGCGGCCACGTCCCTGGGCTCCGTGATGGCGGTCAGGTTCATCACCTGATTTTTCTCCAGAAGCGCCCGGCTGAAGGACTCCAGGGCGGGGATGCACGCCGGCTCCAGCCCCAGCTCCGGCAGGCCCTGTTCCAGCGTCTCTCTCATCGCTTCTCCTTGATCAGATCCCGGATCTCCGTCAGCAGCTTCTCCTCATTGGAGGGCTGGGGCGGGGGAGGGGGGACCTCCTCCTTTTTCCGGGAGAGCCTGTTGACTGTCTTGACCAGGCAGAAGACCACGAAGGCCATGATGAGGAAGTTGAGCACCGCCTGGATGAAGTTTCCGTAGGCGATCTCCGCGCCGTTGATGTGCAGGCACAGGTCGGCAAAACTGGCTGTATTGACGAAGATGCCGATAAAGGGCATGAGGATGTCGTTGATGAGGGAGGTGGTGATGGCGCTGAAAGCCCCGCCGATGATGACGCCGACGGCCAGATCCATCACGTTGCCCCGCATGGCGAAGGCTTTGAACTCGTCTAAAAATTTCTTCATTTACACAATTTCCTTACATTTTGTGGAAAACCCATCGTCAGGGCTGGATGGGTTCTCCGCACTCGCCGCTCCCGGCCTCCTCCGGGGCCTCGCCGCTCTCGATCTTCTCCTCGACAGGGGCCTCCGCCTCAGCGGCTTCGCTCCCGGTGTCCTCAGAGGCGGGGGCGGCCTCCGCGTTGGGGACGGTGTACTCCACGCTCAGCTCGTCGCTGAACAGGTGGGCTTCCTCCTCCTGCTGGAAGGGGGAGTTGAATCCGAGGGTGATGTTGATCTCGCCCTTGTCCTCGCCCATCTCCTTCTTCACCCGGGTTGCCTGCCAGAGCAGGGCCTGATACCTGTTTTCCCCGGTTTCCTCGTCTTTTTCCACCTTGTAGGGGGTGAGCCCCACTGCCAGCGCCGCGATTCCCAGAACCTTCCAGAAATTTTTCATACCATGTCTCCTTTTATATGATGATTTGATTGTACCCTCTTTTCGGAAGAAACTTTCTTAGAAGCTGCGGCAAATAGCCTCAGCGCACCTCAGCATACATTTTCCTGCGATTTTTGCCCTGCTGAAGATGGTTTTCTCCCGCAAATCTGCGGGCTTGGCGGCTATTGATGCAGCTTCCTCAGGGAGTGGCAGTTTCTCAGCGTTTCGGAATCAGGATCTCTTTCCCACCCATATATGGCCGCAGGGCCTGGGGAATTCGGACGCTTCCGTCGGCCTGCAGGTTGTTCTCCAGGAAGGCGATCAGCATCCGGGGCGGGGCGATGGCGGTGTTGTTGAGGGTGTGGGGGAGGTAGTTCTTTCCATCCTCGCCCTTGACCCGTATCTTCAGCCGCCGGGCCTGGGCGTCGCCCAGGTTGGAGCAGGAGCAGACCTCGAAGTACTTCTTCTGCCGGGGACTCCAGGCCTCGATGTCGCAGGACTTGACCTTCAGATCCGCCAGATCGCCGGAGCAGCACTCCAGCTGCCGGACGGGGATGTCCATGCTGCGGAACAGCTCCACGCTGTACCGCCACATCCGCTCGTACCACTCCATGGAGTCCTCTGGCTTGCAGACCACGATCATCTCCTGCTTCTCAAACTGGTGAATGCGGTACACGCCCCTCTCCTCAATGCCGTGGGCGCCCACTTCCTTTCGGAAACAGGGAGAATAGCTGGTCATTGTCTGGGGGAGCTGTTCCTCGGTGAGCAGCTGGCCAGCATACTTTCCAATCATGCTGTGCTCACTGGTTCCAATCAGAAAGAGGTCCTCGCCCTCAATCTTATACATCATGTTCTCCATCTCAGCAAAGCTCATAACGCCAGTGACCACATCGCTGCGAATCATAAATGGAGGAATGCAGTAGGTAAAGCCCTTATCAATCATAAAATCCCGGGCAAAGGCCAGAATCCCCTCGTGGAGCCTGGCCACATCCCCCATCAGGTAATAGAAGCCGTTGCCGCTGGTGCGCCGGGCGCTGTCCAAGTCAATGCCGTTCAGCCTCTCCATAATGTCCGTGTGATAGGGAACCTCAAAATCCGGCACAACCGGTTCTCCAAAGCGCTCCAGCTCCACATTCTCACTGTCATCCTTGCCCACAGGCACCGAGCTGTCGATGATGTTTGGAATGACCATCATCCGCTTCTTAATCTCCTCGGTCATATCCGCTTCTTTGCGCTCCATCTCCGCCAGCTCATCGGCAATGGCGGCAACCCGCTTTTTCGTCTCCTCGGCCTCCTGCTTCTTCCCCTCTTTCATCAGCTTTCCAATCTCTTTGCTGACTGTGTTCCTCTGTTGGCGAAGCTCGTCGCCCCGGGCCTTGCTGGCCCGGAACTGTCCGTCCAGCTCCAGCACCTCATCTACCAACACCAGCTTTTCTTCCTGGAATTTCTTTTTGATATTCTCCTTGACCAGC
>Ga0073906_1005989_pt1 | contig 10402 bp, 8 predicted proteins | sample Inofromicrocosms_FD_65485 | JGI IMG/M metagenome (GOLD analysis project Ga0073906, IMG submission 65485) | Mouse cecum microbial communities from Vienna, Austria - Inoculum for glucosamine and mucus D2O microcosms | ecosystem: Host-associated > Mammals > Digestive system > Large intestine > Cecum... | reverse complement strand
CCTGCGGACGAAGAGGGCGGCGAGGTAACTCCCCCCGCAGACGAAGAGGGCGGCGAGGTAACTCCCCCCGCAGACGAAGGGGGCGGCGAGGTAACTCCTCCTGCGGACGAAGAGGGCGGCGAGGTAACTCCTCCTGCGGACGAAGAGGGCGGCGAGGTAACTCCTCCTGCGGACGAAGAAGGCGGATCGCAGGATAACGGGGAAGAGAAGCCCAACGCCTTCATGGGATTTTTGCAAAATTATTGGTGGGTGCTTGCTGCCGCAGGCGGCGTGCTGCTCATCGTGATATTCAGTATTGTCGGCGCAAAGCGTTCCAAAAAACGGAAGCGTCTTTTGGAAGAGAAACGCCAACAGGCGCTTGACGAGGAGCGCGAACGGCAGGAGCGTTTGGAAGCGGAACGCAAAGAAGAGCGCAGATTGGAGCAGGAAGCGCGCATGGAGGCGATGCGTCAACAGCAGATGATGCAGCAACAAATGATGCAACAGCAAATGATGCCGCAAATGCCCATGATGCCGCAGATGCCTATGCAACCTCCCTACGGCGCGCAACAGCCTCCCGTTCAACAGGCGGCTCCCGTGCAGCCCGCCCAGCCCGTTCAGCAGGCAAGCTACGGCGGCGGGGGCAATGCGCCCACCTTTGAGCTCATGCGCATGGCGGAGGAAAAGGCGCGCGCGGAAGAGCGCGCAAGGCTCGCGGAGGAGCGCATTCTGCGGTATATGCAGGATCAGCGTCTGCGCGGTGCGGATTTGAATCCGGTACACTCTGCTCCCGTGCAATATCAACAGCCCGTGCGCGATCCTATGGAAGATCGGATTCGTGCGGCTGAGGAACGCGCCAAAAAGGCGGAGGAGCGTTTGTTGCGCCTCGAAGAACTGCGTTTAAAGCAACAGGCAATTCATCAAGCTCCCGTGCAGCCCGCTCAACCCGTTCAGCAGGAAAAGCCGAAGGAAGTTACCATCAAACTTACGGAAAGCGCGGTGACTATGCTCAGCGGCGCGCTTGCCGGACTTGCGGGAGTTCCGCAAACGCCCGTACAGCCCGTCGCGCCCGTGCAAGGCTCGCCCGTTACGGTGCAGTTCGTACAGCCCGCCCCTGCGCCCGCTCCCGTGCAGTACGTCCCCGTGAAGCCCGTCCAACCCGTCCAGCCTGCGGAGCAGGAAGACGAAAGCGCGGAGAGCGCGCCCGTCCGCCGTACGCGTTTGCGTTTATAAGTAAAATAGTGAATCGTGAAATATCGTCAGCCCGTCGGCTTCTCTTTTGAGCTCGGCGGGCTTTTTTATTGCGGAAGGGATATGCGCCCCGCATAAAAGCGTTCGGATTACCGAAACTATTCGGGAGGGGAAAATTGCGCAAAATTGAAATTTTCGTTCGTCAAAAGGAAACGATATGCATTTTTTTGCGCTTTAATCTCGTTTTGTTACAAAAAAAGTAAACTAATTTTGCTAAATTAGAAAGTTTTTTTTGAAAAACGTATTGACAGCGGTTGATTTTTGTTGTAAAATAAAAACGCTATCGTAAATAGCATAACACAAATTTTTCTGGGGGGAAAACATGAAGAAGCTGAAAGTTATTTTACTTGCACTTTTGGCGGCGTCGTTAACCGTCGGGCTGGTCGCCTGTCGGAAAAAGCCTGCTGACAATCCCGATACGGGAGAACCGTCCGACGACAAGACGATCACGACGGTCTTGATCGGAAATTCGCTTGTAAATATTACGGACGCCGATACGAAGGATTCGTTCATATCGAAGGTATCGAGCGATCTTTCCATTACCGTCCGCTATTCCGATCACTCGCAGGGGAAATACAGTGCGGCTGACTGCGACTACGACGTTTCGTCCGTGAGATTCGGCGAAGTGGGCAACTACACCGTTAAGGTCACGCCCAAGACGAATAATCCCGACGGCAAGGCTTCGAGAAACATCGACGTCACGATCGGGCACGACTTTAAGGACAACGTTTGTTCGGTGGACGGCGCAACGCGCACCACGCAGGCGATCGACGTCGGGCTCGAATATAAACTTTTCCACGCGGGCGACGCCGTTTATTCGGCGGCGGACGATGCAAGCAAGGCTGCAATTCACCCGTTCGGCAATATGTCCGTGGACGGCAGAGAGGAAAAGGTGAAGAGCTATTCGGTGGGCAGACTCGAAAAGGGGATGTCTATTACGGTAAAAGGTACTGCCGAAACGACGTACGACGAGCTCGGCGTTACCAATCTTTACTATTTCTTCCCCATCCTCGGCTTTGCCGATACCTCGATCGGCTCTTACACGGGCGGCGCGGGTACTTCCGTGATCGTGAGAAACGAGGGCTGGGTCTTGCTCGACGGAATCGGCAATCCCCGTTTGCTCGCAGGAAAAGCGGCGGGCGGCGGCGGTGCGAACGATTCGGGCAACTACGGCTCGCACCCCAGCGACACGGGCGAAAAACCCGACGGCTATGAGGATCACGGCACGGGTACGCCCTCTTATGAGGATTGGAAAGAGTGGTTTACGTACAGTACGGGTACCACTTCCACTTCCGACACCTACCTTGACGAGCAGGAAGTCGAATTCACCTGGACGTATCTGAATAACGGCATCATCGAGCTTGTGTTCAACAACCTTACGAGCCAGATCAGCCTTACGGCGCGCACCAAGGTGCCCGATTCTTCCAAGGGCTATTACGATACCATTTTGCACGGCGAGTACGTGAAAATGCACTTTACCGAAATTACGACCGTCCAAACGACCACCCTCACGGGCGTTTCCTACGGCGGTTTGAAAGCGGACGCGAGAAAAGTTTGGCTCGACAACGAAATGCTCGATCTCAACGCGTTCAACGTGACGATCACCACCGAGCAGAGCAGCTCTCCTTCCGCGGATACGCAGTTCGACATCGAAGCGAATATCGGCACGGCGGAAGCGCCGAATTGGGTGTCGCTCAGCACGACCCCGCTCGACGGGGCGAAGATGAAGGCGTTCCGCGTTACCCGTACGATGGGCAACGTTACCAAGACCGCCGACATCGACCTCGATAATTTCATTACGATTAAAACCAACGCGGTTGACCGCGCGGTTCCCTACACCGTAGAGGTGGACGGCACGTTGTTTGCGAACAACGATTCCATTGCGGATATCGTTCTTTCCGCGGTAGAAAAGGGCGCGGACGCTACCGCGAAACTCACGGTAACGGGCAGGGCGAACTCCCTTTCCGACGGGCAGAAGGCGAAGCTTGCGGGCGTTACCGCGAACAAATACGTTGCCCTCAGACTTTGGGCGCGCGAGGGCGCTACGGCGAACTTTAAGGGCGCGGCGCCTGTCGTCAAGTGCGGCGATACCGCGCTTGCAGGGGCGTACGCCGGCGTTGCAGGTAACGGCGAATACGTCGATCTCATCATTCCCGTAGACGCTTCCGTCAGAGAAAAGGGCGTTGTCGTGAGCGGGCTCGTTGCGGGCGGCGTGGACGTAGAGATCGATCTTTCCGGTTTGGAAAGCGTTTCCGTTACCTCGCAGGTGCAAAAGGGTACGCTGTATCTCAACAAGGGCGGCGACGTCACCGTGGTTTACTCCATGAGCGAAGCGGAATACGCCAAGATGACCGATCGTTCGAGGATTTACGTGAACGGCGCTAGCGCACGTTTCAACGCGCTTTCCGACACTGCGGAAGCGGGCTACGATTACACGGGTATGATCGACACGGTGAAGGTATCCGTCAAGAAGGACGACGCGGGCCGTACCGTTACCGTCAAGTACACCGTTCCGAAGTTCTCGATCGAACAAATCGAAAAATACGACTTGGTATTGCAAGACGGCGAAGGCACCACGCTCGCGCAGGATTCCGTATATTACGATTTCGGATTCGACGAAACCGAAGGTACGGTGACGGCCGACCAAGTGATTCATGTTGAAGCGGACGGCACGATGCTCTATCTCATGGTCGCTGCGGATACGCATGATTTGCGATCCGAATATATCATGATCCCCGAGCTCATGCTCAACATGAACGACGGCACGAAGGAAGGGCTCAACTTCATCAATTTCGGTTTCCTTTTCAATAAGGGCGCTCTCGGTTTCATCAACGAACTTCCCGAAGGTTTGGTAACTCCCTACGTTACCATGTTCGGTACGATCGATAACGGCGACGATTACGACAAGGGTATCGTCATTATCCTTGCGGTAGATGTTGCGAAGCTCGGTTACGAGCAGGTTCCGTACTTCTTCGAGGTAAAAATGGATAGCGATGACGACGGCGTTCCCGAATCCGTTTACATGGCGACGCAGAAGGGCGACGTTACGGCAATCGAGGAAAAGAGCGTGACCGCAGGCGCTAAGGAAGAACTCGGCGCGAAGGGCGGTTGCCTTGACAAGGGCTACACGGGCTACAAAGTTACGGTAGACGGAAAAGACTTCTATGCGGGCGTTGCCGTAAGCGGCGGTATGCACCATATCGTAGACGGCGTGTGCCTCATCTGCGGTTCGGAGGCGAAAAATATCGATGCTCCTACGACTTGGTGGGACGACAGATACACCTTCACGATCGGCGACGGCGAATTTGTAGACATTATCGGCAGGTACAGCAATCTCGGAAGCGAGTGCGGCGGAAACTCTTCCACGGCGAACGCTTACGCGATCGTGGTCGTCGATAACAACGGCGCCGACGGCACGAACCACTACGTGATGAACGGCGAAGGTTTGTACGAAAAAGCCGACACGAACTGGGCGAACAGAATCGGGCCTAAGGCGGATTACGAGGATTACTCCAACCCGAATGCGACCGAAGAGAACGACGGTTCGGAAATGTGGAGCTCCCTCATTACGGAAGAGCACCCCTACGATACCTTGATCGGCTGGATCGCTTCCGACGGAAATCCCGTCGACGCAGAGTCCTTCAACAAGGCAAGGATCGGCGCAACGTTCCGTTATATGATCACCTATTCGGAAACGGTGCTTACCGTTAACATGAAGCTCTACAAGGCGGGAGTGGACGTTGCTTCCGGCACGCCGTACGTGGACTTCACCTATACTCTCAAACTCGAATTGACTTCGGCTGACAGTTTGTTCCTTACGGGTATGGCGGACTTCACCTATAAGAACTCCGACATCAAGGTGCTGTCGGGCAGGATCGACAATCTTCACCATACGCACGAATTCGGCACGAACGGCCGTTGCACGCACTGCGGTATGTTGGAGCCCGAGCACGTACACGATTTCCACAACCGCGGCGTCTGCATCTGCGGCGACCTGTGCAAACACGAGCACGTAAACAATAACGTCTGCGCGGATTGTGACGGCGTTTGGACGGAGACCACGGTTGCGGTCGATGCGAAATACGACGAGCCCGTCGTTTGGGTAACTTGGCACGAAATTCCCGTTGCGCTTGGCGTTGGTCAGCAGCTCACCGTTACGGGTACGCAGACGGGCGAAGTGGCAAACAACTGGGAAACAGTTTTGTGGGAAATCAGAGAAGGCTTCACCGGCCGTTTGGACGCTTGGGGCTGGGAGTTCGGCGATGCTCACAATTTCAGCGCCACCTATTCGGCAAAGACGAGCTACTACGGCACGGACGGCGAGAAGGGAACGTTCACTTGGGAATTGTACAAAGACGTTGCAAAGGATTGCCAATGGACGATTCATTTCGAGCGCAATAGCGATAAACTCGTTGACGTACAGGTAAGTCTTTTCAACGAAACGCTCGGCACGGTCATTATCGATTACGTGCTGACGCTTGTGAACCCTCAGGAAGAGCTCCATATCCACTTCACGTCGGAAAAAGCTCCTTTCACGGTAGCGTCTTACACGCATACGTCTTGGCAGTATCCCGATGCGGAATAATTTCGCACGGAAATAGAAAGAATAAAAGCGCCCCTTGCGGTTTCCGCAAGGGACGCTTCCTTTTTGTTCTTCCCCGCGTTTTCCCCGTCTTTGAAAAAACCCGAAAATATCCGTAAATTGAATGCAAAATCGATTGACAACGGGTGCGCGTTGTGGTAAACTTTCTATACCACCTCATCGGGTGTAATTTTTTTATGGAGTTTTTACAACAATGGCTACGAAATCCACGAGAATGAAAGTTACGTTTGAATGTACCGAGTGCAAAAACAGGAATTACGACAGCTTCAAAAACAAGCGGAACGATCCCGATCGTTTGGAGCTGAATAAATACTGCCCCGTGTGCAAAAAGCACACTGCGCACAAAGAATCGAAGTAAATTTTCGGAGAGAGAAAAATGGCTAAATCCACCGATAAAACGACAGAAACGGAAGGGAAGCGCGATAAAGAGCCCGAAAAGAAGCCGAAGAAGCAGGACAAGAATAAAAAGCCCAATCTCTTCGTGCGTATGGGCAGAAAGCTGAAAGAAACCTTTTCCGAGCTGAAACGCGTCAGTTGGCCGTCCTTCGGCAAGGCGCTCAAAGCCACGGGCGTGGTGCTCGTCATCGTGCTCATTTTCACCGTTGTCGTTACGGGCGTCAACTTTGGGTTCGGAAAGCTCTTGGAACTCATCACCAAGTGGGACAGTAAGGATAGCGCTGTCGCACTCCTTCACTTCATTACGAGGGGGTAAGCTACATGGCTGTGCAAAACGAAGAACCCAAGTGGTACATTCTCCACACCTATTCGGGCTACGAAACCATGGTGCGGGAAAGCTTGTTGCGCCTCATCGAAAACAACAATTTGGGCGACATGATCGTAGACGTAAAGATTCCCACCGAGCAGACCATCGAGGAAAAAGCGAACGGGAAGAAAAAAATCGTCAACCGCAAGTTGCTTCCTTGCTACGTCTTTATTAAAATGATCTACTCCAACCAGATTTGGTATCTCGTTACCAACACGCGCGGAGTAACGGGTTTCTGCGGACCGCAGGGCCGTCCCATTCCCATGAAGGAAGACGAGATCCGCAAAATGCGGCTCGAAGAGTACGTCGTGGACGCGGACTTCAAGGCGGGCGACAGAGTTACCATCGACAACGGTCCTTTGGAGGGCTTCATCGGTACGATCGTGGAAGTGAACGACGAACAGCAGCGCGCGAAGGTGAGCATCGTCATGTTCGGGCGCAAGCAAGAGGTGGAAGTGGAATACGTGCAGATGCAACGCATTCCTGACACCGTGACTCTTCCCGAAGACGAGGAAGAGGAGTAATGATTCGAATTAGACGGGAGTTCCCGTTTAAGATAAAGTGGGAGAGGCGGAAAATCCAAAGCGCCGCCTTGTAATAACCACACGGAGGAATTTATATGGCAAAGAAGATTACAGCAGTCGTTAAGTTGCAGCTTCCCGCCGGTAAGGCGACTCCGGGACCCCCTGTAGGTTCTACCCTCGGTCCCCACGGAATCAATATTCCGGGCTTTACCAAGGAATTCAATGCAAAAACGGCAGGTCAGGAGGGGCTTATTATCCCCGTCGTCATGACCATTTATCAGGATCGTTCGTTCACGTTCGTCCTCAAAACGCCCCCCGCGCCCGTTCTTATCAAGAAAGCGCTCGGGCTTGAAACGGCAAGCGCGACCCCCAACAAGGTTAAGGTCGGCAAGCTTACCAAGGCGCAGGTAGAGGAAATCGCGAAAATGAAGTTGCCCGATTTGAATTGCAGTTCCTTAGAGAGCGCAATGAGCATGATCAAAGGTACGGCGCGCAGCATGGGCGTGACCGTGGAAGAGTAAGGAGGGTCGAAGAATGAAATACGGTAAAAATTACGCCGACAGCATCAAATCCTACGACCGCGTAAAGGCTTACGAATCTACGGAAGCAATGGGGCTCGTGCTCAACACCGCGAAAGCGAAGTTCGATGAAACGGTGGAGCTTCACGTTCGTCTTGGTATCGACCCCCGTCAGGCAGACCAGCAGGTTCGCGGTGTTTTGGTTCTTCCCCACGGAACGGGCAAAACGAAGAAAGTTCTCGTCATCGCGAAGGGCGAGCGCGCGGATGCGGCGCAGGCTGCGGGCGCGGATTTCGTCGGCGCGGAAGAGATGATCCAAAAAATCCAAACGGAAAACTGGTTCGATTTCGACGTGATGATCACGACCCCCGACATGATGGGCGTCGTAGGGCGTATCGGTCGTATCTTAGGACCTAAGGGCTTGATGCCCAACCCCAAGTCGGGCACCGTTACCATGGACGTGGCGCGCGCCGTTGCGGAAGTCAAAGCAGGTAAAGTCGAATACCGTCTTGACAAGACGGCAATCATTCACTGCCCCATTGGCAAGAAGAGCTTCGGAGCGGAAAAACTGCTCGAAAACTTCAACGCGCTTATGGACGCGATCGTCAAGGCGAAGCCTGCCGCGGCGAAGGGTCAGTACATCAAGAGCGTCACGCTTGCCAGCACGATGGGCCCCGGCGTTAAAGTCAACTACAATAAAATTTGACGCGGCGCGCAAAATTGCTTGACGGCAAGCCGGAATTTTGCTAAAATAAAATTACAAATCAAATCTTTAACCGCAGACAACGGGCGCCTTAGGCTTAATTTCCCGTCGAGGTTGAGAGCATTTCTTAGTATTTTGCTCCGTACCCTGTCTTGCGGTACGGAGTTTTTTTGCAACAGAATTCCCGTTAAACGGCAAAACTTTTTGCGGGAATATTAATCGGGCGCGTATGCGCTTAACGGAGGTAAATATGTCGAAAGTCAAAACGAGAGCGAAGAAGGTAGATTCCGTCAACCTCAACGCAAAGAAGGAAGTCGTCGAAGAAATCAAGAGCAAGATTCAGGCAAGCAAGTCCGTCGTGCTCGCGAAGTACGACCACCTTACCGTTGCAGAGGTCACGGGTCTTCGTAACAAGTTCCGCAACGCTTCCTGCGAATACAAGGTGTACAAAAACACCCTTGTGCGCAAGGCGTTCGAGGAGCTGGGTGTGGAAGGCTTCGAGAAGGATTTAAACGGCACGACGGCGTTCGTGTTCTGCCCCGACGAAACGAGCGGTTGCTCGATCATCGCAAAGTCGGTCAAGGAAAATCCTGCTTTGGAAGTGAAAATCGTTCCGAAGAGCGCGTACGTAAACGGCGCTTACGTGGACGCGGCGGGCGTGAAGAAACTTGCTTCCATTCCGTCGAGAGAAGTGTTGATCGCAAAGATGCTCGGGTGCTTGCAGGCGCCTATTGCGAATTTTGCCTATGTATTAAAGGCAATCGCGGACCAAAAAAATTAAAAATAACCGGAGGTTAAAATAATGGATATTCAAAAACTTATTGATGAAGTAAAAGCTATGTCGGTGGTCGAGCTCAACGACCTTGTTAAAGCATTGGAAGAGGAGTTCGGCGTAAGCGCCGCTGCTCCCGTAGCGGTTGCAGGCGCGGCAGGCGCTGCGGAAGCTGCTCCCGCGGAAGAAGAGAAGACGGAGTTCAACATCGTCCTCAAAGATTTCGGCGCAAACAAGATCGCCGTTATCAAAGCGGTTCGCGAATTCACCGGTCTTGGTCTTGCGGAAGCAAAGAAAGCGGTCGAGAGCCTCGGCGTGATCAAAGAAGCGGTTCCCAAGGCGGACGCGGAAGCGGCGGTTGCCAAGCTCAAAGAAGCGGGCGCTACGGCGGTTCTCGAGTAATCTGCAAAGCGGTAAGCCGCGCGTATAGACTCACAATCGTGAGTTCCACGCAATTTTCACCGTCAAGCGGTAAAAACCGCTTGACGGATTTGATTTTTACGGGTAAAATAGAAGGGAATAGAATGGACGGAGGTTCATGGTGAAAAGACTTTTACGCCGTGTAGCGGGAATTTCAACGGCTGCCGTAATCGCGGTAGGCGGCAGCGCGCTTCTTGCGGGCTGTTCGACGAACAATCCCGAGGTCACGATCACTTACGAATTTAACGGGGAAACCTACGAAGTAGATTATAAGCTTTCGCGTTTGGACGCGCCTCAAACGGTAACGCACTTCATCGAGCTTGCCGACGCGGGCTTTTATAACGATACCTGCGTACACGATTACGACGGCGCGTTTCTCCAAATGGGCGGATATCGCATGAAAGAGGGCGAGCTGAGCGCGATCGACTATTTCACGGAAGTGAAAAAGCTCGAAAGCGAAAAGGGCGTCACGTTCACGCAGAGCGTGTGGAAGCGCGGAGATACGGACAGCCCTCTTTACACCGTTTACGGCGAATTCGACAAAAACGGCAACTATCCCGCTAAGTCCCGCGAGTTTACCCACAGTGCGGGTGCGCTCGTCATGACCTATACCGACAAGGGAAACTTCAAAAAGACGGTTACTACCTTGCGCAACGACGGCGGAAAGGGCAACAACAACGACAAGTACGATAACGACAAGGATTATATGTACAACAGCGCGACGTCGCTCTTCTACACCTATACGGGCGAAACGTCCTCTTCGCGCGCGCAGGACCACTGCGTATTCGGTATGGCAACGGACTACGAAGGTCAGTTCCGGCCCCTGATCGACGCGATCAACGAATACGTTTCCGACCGCACGCCCGAGG
>Ga0073906_1005988_pt1 | contig 10402 bp, 10 predicted proteins | sample Inofromicrocosms_FD_65485 | JGI IMG/M metagenome (GOLD analysis project Ga0073906, IMG submission 65485) | Mouse cecum microbial communities from Vienna, Austria - Inoculum for glucosamine and mucus D2O microcosms | ecosystem: Host-associated > Mammals > Digestive system > Large intestine >... | reverse complement strand
GATTCATCAGCTGCAGCGCCTCCACTTGGCAAAAAGAGCCGATTTCGGGAACATGACATAAAATTTCCTCCGAGGTGATGCAGGGAGAGAGACCGTGCCCGCCCTCTCGGGAGGCGATGGTGCCGCCCGTGGCCAACATTAAAATGCGCTTCATAGAGATCCATCCTTTCGTAAAAACTATCTGTTTAAAGCATACTGGCACGACATGCGTTTGTCAACCGAAATTCATTTTCCACCCGTTTGACCTGGTCAGTTTCCGATTGCGTTTCACATGAGTAAATCCAGCATGTGCCAGAAATGCGGGCTTACGCCCAAAGAATATCGCAAGACGTGGGCGGCCTTGCCGCAACGATTTTAGGGGGAATTGATTTTTTCCTTGATGAGGGAACAAAAAAATTTAAAACATTGTTTGACATTTGCATGTCATGCGGTTATAATATCTTCGGAACAAGGGCGTTCTCTATAGGTGGAGAACGCCCGTTTTATGAACAGGGGACAGAAAGGCATATCAGATGGCAGGCGCACAAAGATGTATTTTGCCAGCATGGCTGACTTGTGCACCGCCGCAAGAACGCCGCCGGCGTTCTTGAAGCCGTGTAAACAGTTTGTCCCGGCGCGACAAGTAGGGGAAAAATCGTCCCTACTCGACAAAATGGACATTTTATATGGGAATCAAGTTCGGGCAAAGGAGGCATGTGGGATGCATCATTATACAAGAAAAGAGATTTTGGAGATGGTGGAAGAGGAGGACGTGGGATTTATCCGGCTGCAGTTCACGGATATTTTCGGCACGATGAAGAACATGGCCATCACGGTCGGCCAGCTTAAGCGGGCGCTTGACAATGACTGCGTGTTCGACGCGGCGGCAATCGAGGGGTTCGCGGATTGTGGCGGGGATACGGACCTTTATTTGTACCCCGATTTGAACACGTTCGAAATCTTTCCGTGGAGGCCGCAGCAGGGGAAGGTGGCACGGCTGATTTGCGACGTGTACCGGCCGGACGGCACACCGCTTCCCTGCGACCCGCGCAACATTTTAAAGAGGGAGGTCCTCAAGGCGGAAAAGATGGGATATGCGTTGAACGTCGGGCCGGAGTGCGAGTTTTTCTTGTTCCATCTGGATGACGACGGCCTGCCGACCACGATTACCCATGAGCAAGGCGGCTATTTTGACGTGGCGCCGCTGGATTTCGGGGAAAATGCCAGGCGCGACATCGTTTTGACGCTTGAGGACATGGGATTTGAAATCGAAGGCTCCCACCACGAGATTGCGCCCGCCCAGCATGAGATTGACTTCCGTTTCGGGGAGGCCATGCAGACGGCGGACAGTATCATGACACTCAAGATGGTGGTCAAGACGATTGCCAAGCGTCACGGCCTGCACGCCACGTTCATGCCCAAGCCGAAAGCGGACTGCCACGGTTCAGGGATGCACGTGAACCTTTCCTTGTGGAAGGACGGGAAAAACAGGTTCCAGGACGACGCGGATGAGAACGGGCTAAGCCGGGAGGCGTATTATTTTCTAGGGGGATTGTTGAAGCACATGAAGGCCATCACGTGCATCGCCAATCCGACCGTCAACTCGTATAAGCGGTTCGTGCCCGGTTACGAGGCGCCGACGTACATCACGTGGTCGAAGAAGGCGAAAAGCCCGCTGGTGCGCGTCCCGGCCAGGAAGGGCGAGCGCACGCGGCTGGAGCTTCGCAGTCCCGATTCGGCGGCCAACCCGTATTTGACGCTGGCCGTGTTGCTGGCGGCGGGCATGGAAGGCATACAAAATCAAATCGAGCCGCCAAGAAGCGTGGACGAGGACGTGCAGCGGATGCAAAGGGACGTGCGAAAAGGGCTTGGCATCGAAAGGCTGCCAAAAACCCTGGAGGAAGCGGTGTCGGAGTTGGAGCAAGACGACCTGGTCAAGAACGTGCTTGGCGAGAAATTGGCGGCGAAGCTCATCGTGTCATACCGAAAGGCGTATGAGGAGTACAACGTGCAGGTGACGGACTGGGAGTTGTCCAATTATCTGCACAGGCTGTAGGGCCATGCCGGGGTGTTCTGAAAATGGACGCGCGTCGTGGCGCGTGGCTCGTTTGGACACGGCGGGCCGGCGGCCATGGACGAAAATGACGGGAGGTGTGGGCTGGCGTGAATGACATTGTCGTCGTATTTCCGAAAAAGGAAGTCGCAATCAATATTCGCAATGTCCTGGTGCGCGGCGGCATTGACGTGTACGGGGTCTGCACCACGGGCGCGCAGGTGTTGCAGGCGATTGACAATCTGGACGAGGGCGTCATCATCTGCGGTTATCGCCTGAAGGACATGGTTTATACGCAATTGCGGGAGAGCGTGCCGGAGTCGTTCGAGCTGCTGTTAATCGCCTCGGCGGACAAATGGAGCCGGGAACTGGCCGAGGGCGTGGTGGGCCTAAGCCAGCCGTTCAAGGTTTATGACTTGATAAACACCGTGGAAATGATGCTAAAGGCCCAGCAGCGGCGGCGCAGGAAACGCCGCGAGGAGGCGAAGCGGAGGAATCCGGCACAGCGTGCCGTCATTGAAAAGGCCAAGTCGCTTTTGATGGAGCGAAACAATTTGACAGAGGAAGAGGCGCACCGCTATCTGCAGAAAAACAGCATGGAGAGTGGCACCAACATGTTGGAGACGGCGCGGATGGTGCTGACGATCATGGGAGAATAAGCGGTATCGGCGCGGTGTTGTTTGCGCGGGTAACGGGCCAAAGTCATGCTTGCATGAACTTGGCGAAAATGATGGGAGAATGATTGTATGAAGTTTACAAAAATGCAGGGCTTGGGCAATGATTACGTGTACGTAAATTGCTTTGAGGAAAAAGTGGAGAATCCGTCCGAGGTGGCAATACGGGTGAGCGATCGGCATTTCGGCATCGGATCGGACGGGCTGATTTTAATCAAGCCGTCAAGCGTGGCGGATTTTGAGATGGAGATGTACAACGCGGACGGCTCGCGCGGGGAAATGTGCGGGAACGGCATCCGCTGCGTGGCGAAGTACGTCTATGATTATGGATTGACGGACAAGACGGGCATTTCCGTGGAGACGCTGGGCGGAATCAAGTACCTGGAATTGACCGTGGAAGAGGGAAAGGTGAAGCTGGTGAAAGTGGACATGGGAAGGCCGGAGTTAAGCCCGGCGCGGATTCCGGTCGTCGCGAGGGGGGATGCCGCCATCGACGAGCCAATCAAGGTGGGCGATGCGACGTACCGCATGACCTGCGTGTCGATGGGGAATCCGCACGCGGTCGTCTTCGTCGATGACGTGGACGGCCTGCCAATCGAGAAAATCGGTCCGCTGTTTGAAAACCATGGGCGGTTTCCACGGCGGGTAAACACGGAATTTGTAAAGGTGGTGGATGAAAATACCGTGCAGATGCGCGTATGGGAGCGCGGCTCTGCGGAGACGCTGGCCTGCGGGACGGGAGCCTGCGCGGTGGCAGTGGCTTGCAGCTTAAACGGCCTTACGGGGGACGAGGTGACGGTAAAACTTCTCGGCGGCGACTTGCAGGTTCACTGGGACAAGGAAAGAGATGCCGTGTTTATGACGGGGCCGGCCGAGGTCGTGTTTGACGGGACGTGGGAGAAGGCGTGACAGGGCGCGTCGGCAGGGATGGATTCAAACGGAAAAGGAAAGAGAGGGAATACGGACGATGTTCAAGGTAAATGAAAATTATTTGAAACTGCCGGGGAGCTACTTGTTTTCAACGATTGGGAAGAAGGTGGCGGCCTATTCGGCGGCCAACCCGGACAAGACGATTATCCGCCTGGGAATCGGCGACGTGACGCAGCCGCTGGCCCCGGCGATTATCCAGACGTTGCACGAGGCCGTGGACGAGATGGCGTGTGCGGAGACGTTTCGGGGGTACGCGCCGGATTTGGGGTACGAATTTTTGCGAAGCGCGATGGCGAAAAACGATTATCAGGCGCGGGGCTGCGACATTTCCGCGGACGAGGTGTTCATTTCCGACGGGGCGAAGTGTGATTCGGGAAACATCCAGGAAATTTTTTCCACGGACAATAAAATCGCCGTCTGCGACCCGGTGTATCCGGTTTACGTGGACACCAACGTGATGGCGGGCAGGACGGGCACGTACGATCCGGCCAAGGAGACGTGGAGCGACGTGATTTATATGCCGTGTACCGAGGCGACGAATTTTGCACCGGAGCTGCCGAAAGAAATACCAGACATCATTTATTTGTGTTTTCCGAACAATCCGACCGGCTCGACGATTACGAAAAACCGGCTTCAGGAATGGGTGGATTACGCGAACAAGGTCGGGGCCGTCATCATTTACGATGCCGCCTACGAAGCCTACATTTCCGAGAAGGACGTGCCGCACACGATTTATGAGTGCGAGGGCGCGAGAAGCTGCGCGATCGAGCTTCGAAGCTTTTCCAAGAATGCCGGGTTTACCGGGGTGCGGCTGGGGGCGACGGTTATCCCGAAGGACGTAAGGTGCGGGGACGTGACGCTGCACTCGCTGTGGGCGAGACGGCACGGGACGAAATACAACGGCGCGCCCTACATCGTGCAGAAAGCCGGCGAGGCGGTCTATGGCGAGGCCGGGAGGGCGCAGCTGAAGGAGCAGGTTGCCTATTACATGCGAAACGCCAAGGTGATTTACGAAGGCCTGAAGGACGCGGGATACCGCGTGTCGGGCGGCGTCAACGCGCCGTACATCTGGCTGAAGACGCCGGGGGACATGACCTCCTGGGAGTTTTTTGACATGCTCCTTACGCGGGCGAACGTGGTCGGCACGCCGGGCTCGGGATTCGGACCCTCCGGGGAAGGGTATTTTAGGCTGACGGCGTTTGGCAGCCATGAAAACACGGTGGCGGCAATCGAGCGTATCAAGGCGATGTAAAGGGGGACGGTGACCGTGTGGCGTGCAAGGGGGCGGCGGGCGTTTTTTTCCGGTAATGGCTCGGACTTAGCCCATAATATTTTTTGAAAGCCGTGGAAAAGTGTTCCATGGAAGAGTAGCCCAATTGTTCGGCGATGGCCGTGATGCTCATCGGGCTTGCGAGCATGACGGCGGCGGCGGACATGCGGGCTTCTATTTTTTTCTCCTGGAAGGTCTTTCCGTATTGGGTTTTGAGCAGGCGTTCCGTTTGGCGCGGGCTTAAAGAAAGGCGGCGGGAAAGTTCTTCCAGTGACAAGTTCTGGTATTCATAGAGAAAATAGTCCTCGAGGATGACGGTCGTCTGGCCGGAAGGGGCGGTTTCGTCAGGGAGGGCCTGGCGGCTGTCATGCCCGTAATTTCGGGCGCACTTTATCAATAATTGTGTGAGCAAGGCGCTCACCATCGTCTTGTATCCGGCAGGATGCAAGGTCAGTTCTTCAAAAATCTGTTCCATCAGCGGCAGCAGGTTTTCTCGGTCGGCCCCGAACCAAAATGGCGTGCTGCAAAAATCAGACATTGTGCCGTCGTGGCCGTTTTTGTGCCTGCCGTCCTTGTCGGCACCGTCTCTGTAACGCTTTCCGTCCGTGGCATATTTGTGACCGATATCGAATTTACGGCCTTTGCCGGGAGACAGTTTTTTGACGTAAATGCAATATTCCCGCATGGGGTCGGCCTCGTTGAAAAACTGGGAGTGCTCCACATGTGCGCCCGTGACGTAAAGCGTTTTCGGGACAATGGCGTAGGAGGAGTGGGCGGCCCGCAGGGCGCCGTATCCGGCGGGGATGTAGTGGATTTCGTAAGTGCCGCTTCCGTGGCTGTGCTTGGGGATGTTGCGCTCCAGCTTTTCAAAAATCGCGTTGAGAAGCTGGAAAGAAACGTCGCCGATGGAAAATTCGATGTTCAGGTTTTGGAATGATTTTCGCATAAATTGCACCTCCCTTTGTTACGGTTTGGCCAAGGCTGAACCGTAACGATGCCCGTCACTCGCATAGTAATGTCAGTATGTCATGATAGGTTACCAGTTCCACGCTTTCTGATTTTTTCGCCAAATCTATGCAACCCTTGGTGAATCCGTTTTTTGCAAATAGAAAGAGTCTTGTTTTTTTATAACGAAATAGGAGGCTCCGGTCGCGATGCCGTAAGGATATTCGTCGATGGCCAAAATCAGGCGTTTTTCTTTGGCCAGCCTGAAAACATGCTCCAAGGCGGCCTGGAACGAAAGGAAGGCCGTTTCGGTTGGGGCATCCATGGAAAACTCCAGAATGCTTTGACTAAGGTTTTCCAGGTTTTGCCTGGCGTTGCTCTCCACGCCCATGAAGTAAATCGCCTTTTTGTCCCTGATAAATTGAGTGATAATCGCGGTTTTTCCTACGCGGCGGCCATAAATGACCACGAACTCAAACTTGTCTGACGTATATAATTTGTCCAGTGAAGAAGCATCCTCCCAGGGTAAATGTCAAAGTGTTTCTTTTGGGGCAATGTGCAGGCATCTCATATAATCGCTTTTGCCATATAAAATTCGATTGACAAGCATGGCATTCTTTTCCAGACGATAAAATGCCATGTAGGATTTAAAGACGACAAAATAGTATCCGGTAAAACTGTTTTCATAATAAAGGGGAGAGCCGGACTTAGGGCGATTTGTCAATGATTCGATTGTATCCATCAAGTCGTCAATATACTTGGTTGCGATATCGTGACTTTGTGAGACTCCGAAAACTTCCGACCATACTCGATCCAAATCACGGACTGCCTTTTTTGAGTATTCAATTCTACACCTTTTCATGGCTTTTTACCATGAAAATATGCTCGCACTTTATCTGACGTGACATATCCTTCTTCCTCGCCGGAGCGTCTGCCTTCGTTAAGCTCGCACATCAAGCGGAGCATGGCTTTTGTTTTCTCGAATTCCTCGTCCTCTGCAATGTCGCGAATCGTATATTTTCCTCTTCCATTGACTGTCAGGTATACGGGAGAACCAACGGATACTTTTTCAAGAACCGTATTATAATTACGTAAATCTGAAACTGGACTTATGATGGCCATAAGGTCACTTCCTTTCTGTTTTTCATATCATAGCATGATGGAATGTTTTAAGCAATATTTTGTGCGAAATTATTCTAAATATTTATTTCGTCACTTTTCGCGGGGGGATGCCCAAACGGTTGCGAAAAGCAGCATTATTTCCGCAAGTTCTTCCGATATTCGCTCGGCGTGCAGCCGATGCATTTCTTGAACGTCCGCGTATAGTAATTGAAGTCCAGCATCCCGACGTAGGCGGCAATCTCCTGGACCTGCATGTTCGTGGCGCTCAAAAGCCGCAGGGATTCGTGGATGCGCAGGTTGGTCACGTAGTCGGTGACGGTCGCGTCCATTTCCTTTTTGAAGATTCGGGAGAGGTAGGGCGCGCTGACGTGGAAATAGTCGGCCAGCGTGGACAAGGTCAGGGTGCCGCTTAAGTTGAAGTCGATGTAATTTAATACGTCCTTGACCAGCTTGGAATATTTTGTCCGTGACTTGTTTTGCACCAGCAGGCAGTAGTTGCGGATGATTTTTTCGTGTAACTTGTTTAGCTGCGCGTCGGATCCGGCCTGGTTGATGAGCTTGACATGTCGGCCGGAAAGCTCGTGGATGAAAACCGGATGGACGTGCCCTAGTTTTGCGCCTTGCCGCATGAGGGTGTTCATCGAAATGAGTCTGGCTTTCTTGTCATACAGCGGGTCGCTGATGCGGGGGGCGTACAGCATGCTCATGAAGCGACGTGACAGTTCCAGGGATTCGGCGACGTTGCCCTTCGAAATGGCCGCTAGAATCGGTTCCTCAAGGCTATAGCGTTCCTCCGTGGCCTTGACGTTCAACATGTAATTGTCGACGGGCACGTAGTCGGTATCCGTCGTTTCCACGTCGGGATCCAGTTCCTTAAAATCAAAATCGGCTTCCTGCGGCGAGATGTAATCCATCAGGTCGTACAAGATGGAAATCAGGCGGAGATTATTGTTAAATACGGGAAGCTGGTTTAGGAGGTCGCCAATCGTCTCCGCTTCGTCGTGGTTCAAGTGGTGGGTCCAGATGACGTGGTCCATGTATTCCTGGTCGGCATCGGTTTTCAAGAAAGGGCCGATGGTGACCACGTCCTTGCCGTCCCAATAAGGACGGAACAAAATGTAATGGAGCAGGTAGCGGTCGCAGTATTCGGTGAACGTATGCGTCTCAAGGTTCTCCATGATGCCGTGGATGGTTCCGTAAAGGCGCGCGGAGTCCTTAAGTCCCTTGCGCAGGCCGAGGTCGATGGAAGAAATGTCGGAAAACGGCCATGAAAAATAATTGAAGTTCAATGCCAGCGCGTCGCGCAATAATCTTTGTAAAAAATGAATCAAAGCGATATCCATAACATAATCCCTCCGTGATGTCTTTAGCGTCGGTGTACGGAGGGCAACATGCCTGGTGACTAAAAACGGCAGCCGCCCTTGTTTAGGTATTATAGAAGATACTTTTGAAAATGTAAATACAAGAATTGACCTAAATCACCCTAAAATCAAAAATATGGTTAAAATAATGCTAAAATGGGCTAGAATTATGATAACGGCTTGTTTAAAATTGTGCTAATATTAGTCCATCACAAGAGAAGGTGCCTTTGGCATTGGGACACGGTTCATTTAGTTCCCGCTTGGGCGCGAATGGCATCGGGAAAGGAGCGGTATGGGAGAGGAAGTTTTGGAAATCAGGCACATGCATAAGGCGTTCGGGCCGACCATCGCCTTGAAGGACGTGGACGTCACGTTGAAAAAGGGCGAGATTCGCGGGCTGATTGGGGAAAACGGTTCCGGGAAATCGACCATCATGTCCATCGCCTGCGGTATGCAGCCGCAGACGGGCGGTGAAATGCTTTATCAGGGAAAGCCGTGGCGCCCGTCGAACATGGTGGAGGCGCAGGCGGCGGGCATTTCCATGATTTTGCAGGAGGCCAACACGATTCCCGGGGTCACGGTGGCGCAGAACATTTTTGCCGGGCATGAAAAGGAATTCTCGCGCATGGGCATCATCAACATGGAAAAAATGTACCGTGAGGCCGAGCGCCTGTTGGAGAAGTTCGGCATCGAGCGCATCCATGCCAGGGACGCCATCAATCATTATAATTTTGAAGACCGCAAGCTGATTGAAATCGTGCGCTGCGTCACCGACGAGACGCGGATTCTGGTGGTGGACGAGACGACGACGGCGCTTTCGCTGGAAGGCCGCGAAATCCTTTATAAGTTGATTCACAAGATGGCGGAGGAAGAGGACAAGACCGTCGTGTTCGTCTCCCACGACATGGACGAGATTTTGGAGCATTGCTCGGTGCTGACGGTGCTGCGCGACGGCGAGATTGTCGGGGAGTTAAGCCGCCAGGAGATGGACGCGCCGGATGCCGTGCAAAAGATTCGATATTTGATGGTAGGACGTGAAATCGGGGAGAAATATTACCGCGAGGATTTTGATTCCAGCCATGGCAAGGAAGTGGCGTTGGAGCTTGAAGACGTTTCCTGGGGGCCGATCAAGCATTTCAACCTGAAGCTGCACAAGGGGGAAATCCTGGGATTTGGCGGTCTGTCCGGTTGCGGGATGCATGAAATCGGGCGCATCGCCTATGGAATCGAAAGGCCCGAGGGCGGAAGGGTGCTAAGGAACGGCAAGGAAATCAAGACCCCGCTGGCGGCAATCGAGAGCGGAATCGGTTACATTTCCAAAAACAGGGACCAGGAGGCGTTGGTATTGGACGCGTCCATCGAGCAGAACATCGTGTTGCCGTCGCTGAAGTCGTTGGAAAAGGGCATCATGGTCCTGCCTGGGGACGAGCATAGGATGGCGGGCAAGGAAATCGAGTCGTTTCGAATCAAGTGCCATGGCGGTCGGCAGCTGGTGAACACCTTGTCCGGCGGCAACAAGCAGAAGGTGTCGTTTGCCAAATGGTCGGCGAAGGGATCCGAGGTTATCATCATGGACTGCCCCACGCGGGGCGTGGACATCGGCGTCAAGCAGGCGATGTACGCGTTGATTGAGCAGATGAAAAAAGACGGCAAGGCGGTCCTGATGATTTCCGAGGAGTTGTCGGAACTGGTGGGGATGGCGGACGAGATTGTCATCATGAAGGACTTCGAGGTGACGAAGACGTTTACGCGCGCGCCGGAATTGAAACAGACGGACATCGTTGAATATATGATTTGAGATACCAGCGTCAAAAGGTCATGTGTGACATGCTTGCATGTCAGTACATGACCTTGGGACGCGCCGAACATGAGAAAGGAGCCCGGAAGGGCGGATTTCGAATGTTTGAAGGAGTGCGTGAGCGCGAAGCGCGGAGCAATCCGTAGGTATCGTGGCAAAGATGATGTTGGGGTCAAAAGGTCATGTGTGACATGCTTGCATGTCAGTACATGACCTTGGGACGCGCCGAACATGAGAAAGGAGCCCGGAAGGGCGGATTTCGAATGTTTG
>Ga0073906_1005987_pt1 | contig 10405 bp, 8 predicted proteins | sample Inofromicrocosms_FD_65485 | JGI IMG/M metagenome (GOLD analysis project Ga0073906, IMG submission 65485) | Mouse cecum microbial communities from Vienna, Austria - Inoculum for glucosamine and mucus D2O microcosms | ecosystem: Host-associated > Mammals > Digestive system > Large intestine > Cecum... | reverse complement strand
ACAACCATGGAACAATGCAATTCCATGTAGAATTTTATAATTACTAACAGCAAACATGCATTCGTTAAATATACTATTTGTCAAAAATTGCCATAATGAACTAAAATTTAAAACTATCTCCTTTGTTTTATTTTATATCGAACTCACGTTATTTTAAGAAATTTTCAGAACTTACAACGGTTAAGGACAAGAGAAAAAGGCGTGTCTACGTCCTTACCAACTACGGAAGTACCCATGAACAGGATTTATACCGTATTTATACGCTTCGTGACATGGGGTATGACCCGTATGTGATGGTGTATGAAAAGCCAACTGCACCGGAGGAAACCCGGAAGATGCAGAGATGGGTAAACAATAAATGGCTGTTCCATTCCGTAAAGGATTTTAAGGATTATGACCCAAAAGGGTACAGAAAGTGCCAGCCATTAGATAACAGATAAAAATGGAGGAGTTTAAATGGCAGAAAAAAAGAAAGAGCAGACGGCTGAATTTGCAAAGGATAAAAATGCTTTTGCGGGCGGCAGTCCCACAAAGGGGAAAAGCACTGTCCAGAAAACGAAGCAGAAACAGTCCGGCACACACCAGCCGAGAGATGCTGATACAGCTTCTGGACATAATGTCAACCCTTCTGTGAAGCAGAAGGGTTTGAAGTCAGGGGATAAGCCGGGCAGTAACAATGTGCAGCATAATCACAGTGGTTTTCAGGATGATGCAGAGAAAACAGCGGGGCAGAAAGCAAAGCCCGGTCAGAAAAAGCGCAGACAGCAGGGGCAATTCCAAAAGGAAAACAGCTTTACGGGGAATAAGGAAAAAAAGGGAAACAGCAGGACACAGAACAGTTTCCAAAAAGAACAGCACGGCAGTTTTCAAAATGATACAAGGAAAACAGCAGGGCAGAAAGTAAAGCCGGAACAGAAAAAACGCAGGCAGCAAAGGCAGTTCCAAAAGGAAGACAGTTTTACGGGAAATAAAGAAAAGACGGACAGTGATGATGCGGGAAGCAAAGTACAGGACGGTTTTTCAAAGGAGCAGAATGCTTTTGTGGAGGAGGGCGGAGGGGAACAGACCGAAGAAACAAAAGAGTTTAAGAACGATTACCGCCGCAGGGACACTTACCACCAAAGCGAAAAAAAAGGCAGATACCGCAGGCGTGAACGTCAGGACAGGGAACGCACAAAAAACTCTGATTTTCAGCGTGACTATCAGGCGAAGGATAATACTTTTGCTGAAAAAAATACCTTCACCGATGGCGCAGAACCGGAATTTCAGGGCAGCAGGAAATTAGAAAGGCTGCAAAAGAAAGCGGAGAAAGCCGGGAAAAAGACCGAAGCCGCAAGGAAGAAGCTGCCAAAGAAAAAGGAATATTCCTTAGAGCGTGTCTTTGATGAAAAGACGGGCAGGGCGAAATATGTGCTTGTCGCAGTGGTAAAGGAAAAGCCTTTTAAGGAGGATAACCCGGTAAAGAAGATGGCGGGCAGAACCGGATCGGAGTTTACAAACTTTGCGCATGGCAAGGTTGCCGAAGTGGAAAAGGAAAACTTCGGCGTGGAGGGCGCACACAAGACGGAACAGAAAGCCGAAGATACCTACCGGTTTGTAAAGCGGCATTATAAGAACAAAGAACAGCGGCAGCGTAAGAAAGTGGCGAAGCTGGAGAAAAAACAGTTTAAAAAGGAGGTCAGTTTCCGTTACCAGAAGTTTTTGGAAGAAAATCCGGAAATGCAGGAAAAGACCTTAAAGAAACAGTTGCAGAAAAGGATGCAGAAACAGCGCATCAAGCGTGAATATGCAAAAGCAAGGCGGGCGGGGCAGGCGGCGAAGAATACAAAGGAAGCGGCTGTGAAGTCCGCCAATTTCACTACGACGGTAGCAAAAAAAATACAGGAGATAGCGGCAAAACACGCTCCACTCCTTGTGACAGTTGCGGCTTTTGGGGTTCTTCTTATTATGATAATGACTTCCATATCGTCCTGCGGGGCGATGTTCTCGGAGGGCATGAGTACCACGCTGGCAGGGAGCTACATGAGCGTCCCGGCAGAGATTGACGCTGCGGATTTGGCTTTTTCAGAGCTTGAAATGGAATTGCAGAAAGAGATTGATTCCATAGAAACGGATTACCCGGACTATGACGAATACCGCTACAACCTTGATGCAATCGGTCATGACCCGTTTGCGCTCATCAGCTACCTTTCCGCAGTCCATACGGAATTTACGGCGGCAGACGTGCAGGGCGAGATCGAGAGCCTTTTTGACGAGATGTATGAGCTGACCTTAAACCCTACAACGGAAACAAGGACAAGGACAGTTACAAAGACAGGCACACGCACCGTAACAAATGCTGACGGCACAACAAGCACGGAAACCTACACTTATGAGGAGGAAGAAGAATATACCGTAACCATACTGGAAGTCACGCTGACCGCCAAAGACTTAAATGTGGTGGCTGCCGGACACATGGACAGTGAGCAGAAAGAAATCTATGCGCTTTATAATGAAACGCATGGGCTGACACAGCAGTTTTATACTCCGCTGAACCTGTACTGGTACAACTATGTGAGCAGCTATTACGGCTACCGCATCAATCCGGTGACGGGGGCGGAACAGCTCCACAGGGGCGTTGACATTGCAGTTCCGACAGGAACAACCGTCCTTGCGGCGATGGATGGCACAGTCACAACGGCTGCTTACGACAGTTATTACGGGAATTATATTGTGATTGAGGACAGCAACGGTTACTGTACCAAGTATGCCCACATGGACACGTTAAGCGTCAGTGCGGGGCAGACCGTAAAGCATGGGGACAGCATAGGGACAACAGGGAATACGGGGAGCAGCACCGGAAGCCATCTGCATATCGAATGTCTGTATAACGGGGAATATTATAACCCGTTATTTTATTTTGAAGCAGGGGGAGGGACGCTCTACGGGGAAACGCCAGCGTCTGGAAGCGGCGGGGGAAATGCCATACCGCCTGATTCCTACGATGATGCGGCAGTGCAGGCGCTTATGGAGGAAGCCGCAAAGTATTTAGGCTATCCGTATGTATGGGGCGGTTCAAGCCCGTCCACCAGCTTTGACTGTTCCGGTTTTGTCTGCTGGGTATTTACCAACAGCGGGGTGCATAACCTGCCACGGACTACCGCACAGGGTATTTATGACCAGTGTACTCCGGTTTCGGCGGCAGACGCAAAAGCGGGGGATATTATATTTTTTACAGGCACTTACAACTCGGCGGGGTCTGTGAGCCATGTGGGGATATACTGCGGCAATGGGACAATGATACACTGCGGCGATCCGATTAAATACGCCAGTATCAATACGTCCTACTGGCAGAGCCATTTTTATGCGTTCGGTCGCTTATCAGGAAATTGATGTCCGGTAATCATTCAGTCTGAAAATTTCAGGTTTCTGTAAAATTATTATATCACACAGGCGTATGAAAATGTAAGACTTTTTATGAAAGGACACTAAAAAGCACCTTATCCGGTGCAGAAAGGAAGGGTATAGTGTGACAAAGGAAAGGATTGAAAAAGAGCTTTCCAAAGTACGGGGGCAGCTTGCAGACCTGCAGGGAAAGCAGAAGGATTTGGAAAGCCAGTTACAGATGGCAGAGGATGCGGAGAAGATGAAATTTATTGAGAAAAATAAAATTTCTCTGGAGCGTCTGATCCTGCTCAACAAAGTCAGTGAGGAAGAAATTTTAAGCCTGCTGAAGAAAAAAGAGCAGGAGGAACAGTCAGGACAGAAACAGCAAACAGAAAGGGAGGCAGAAAGCCATGAACAAAAAAATGAAGTTACGTTATAGGGCGGTGTTATCGCTCATCTTATCAGCAGTATTGTTCTGTATGCCCGCAGCGGCATTTTCAATGAACGGGAACAATGCCATTGCTGTAAGGGCAGAGGACAGCGGGGAAAGCGGCACAGAGGAAGAAACGGAGGGCAGTACGGAGGAAAGCGCCACGGAGCAGGAAACATCAGAGCCGGGATCAACGGAACAGGAAACAGAGGGGGAAAGCGTTTCAGGAAATGAAGCGCCGGAACCGGAATGTACCTGTGGGGATAAATGCGGCGCTTATGAATATGACCGTAACTGTAAGGTGTGCGTGGAGGATTACAGGCTCTGTGCCTATAAAAAACCGAATGTGTCAATCAGCATCAACAAGCCGGACGGCTGGTTTAATGATACCGTAACTGTCACGTTCAAGGTGGCGGACGTGGCGCATACGGGAAATTTTGAGATTGCAAAAATTCAGGCAAAGGTCGGGCAGAACGGGAGCTGGACGGACGTGACGGAAGATAAGAAGCTGGAAATTTCCGAAAACTGTACCGTCTATGTGCAGGTCACAGACCAGAAAGGCAATACATATGAAAGAAACAGAGCAGTCAAATGTTTCGATACCACAAAGCCCACGCTCAATGCGGCAGTCAGCGATGGGCTGTTGAGCGTCCAGGTACATGACACGGACTCCGGCGCAAAAGCGGTTTATGTGAACGGGTATGAATTTACAGAGTTCACAAACGGCACATTGAATATCCGTTTACAGCAGTTTGACGCAGGGTATGAGTATTTTACCATTTCCGCAATGGACAATGCCGGAAATATGTCGGAAGTTTATAAAACGAAAAACCCTTATTATAAAGACCCGGCAGATGAGAGTGACGAGAACCCAGCAGAGCAGCTCCCTGTCAATGCCGAAGCCACCAAGCCGGGGAACGCAACAGCCACCGTAACGGAACACACCAAAACAGACGGTGACGGGAACACCGTTTCGCAGACACCGGAGGAACAGAAGAAACAGGAATTTGCCAAAGCGGATGCCGCAGAAAAGGAAGAAACAGCAGAAAGCGGGGATACGGAAAAGAAACAGTCAGAACAGGGGAAAGAATTTTACACAATCCAGACGGCATCGGACAAGGTTTTCTACCTTATCATTGACCGTGACGGGGAGGAGGAAATGGTGTATTTCCTTACGGAGATTACGGAAAATGACCTGTTAAACGCCACTTCCGGCAACAGTGATACTCTGCCGAAAAATTCCGCAGCTTTGGAATCGGCAATCCCGGCAGGGGAAAGCGCACTGCCAAACAATAACGGGGAAAAGCCGGAAGATACACAGCAGACGGAGGAAAATACCGGAGAAACAGAAAATACGGAAGATGAAGAAAGCACAGAGGAAACCGGACCGGAGGAAAAAGCGGCAGAGCCGAACCCGGTCATTTCCTATATCCTCATGGGCGCACTTGCGGCAGCATTTATCGGCGGAGCTTATTATTTCAAGGTAGTCCGTAAGAAAAAAGAGGACTTCATCGAGGACGAAGATGAGGACGATGAGGATCAGGAGGAATACGAGAATGAAGATGAAGAACCGGAGGACGGTTCCGGAGATGATTTTTTTGAAAATGGGGAGGAGTAACCGGCAGCATGGGAGAAAAGAAGTATTCCGTTATTCTGGCGGACCCGCCCTGGCACTACAGGGTGTATTCTAAAAAAGGCATGGGAAGAAGCGCAGAGAGCCACTATCCCACTATGGACATAGAAGATATAAAGGCACTTCCGGTTGCTGATATTGCAGACAAGGACTGTGCCTTATTTCTATGGGTAACATTCCCCTGCCTTTTGGAAGGGCTGGAAGTAATAAAGGCATGGGGCTTTACCTATAAAACAGTGGCGTTTGTATGGGTAAAGCAGAATAAAAAGAAGGAATCGCTCTTTTGGGGCATGGGATACTGGACACGCAGCAATGCGGAGCTTTGTATTCTGGCAACAAAAGGCGCACCGAAGCGTGTGGATGCAGGGGTGCATCAGGTAGTCATGTCACATATTGAAGAACACAGCAGGAAACCGGCAGAGGTGCATCAAAGGATTAACCGGCTTATGGGCAGTGTACCAAAGATAGAGCTTTTTGCCCGGAGAAAGACAGACGGGTTTGACGTATGGGGAAACGAAGTGGAATGTGATATTGAATTGACAGGAGGAAAATAAAATGCAGTTAGTGATAACCGAGAAGCCGAGCGTGGCACAGGCAGTTTCCCATGTGATCGGCGCTGATGAAAGAAAAGACGGGTACATGGAGGGGAACGGTTTCGTTGTTTCATGGTGCATCGGGCATCTGGTGGAGCTTGTACAGCCGGATGCCTATTCTGACGCATGGAAAAAATGGAATTATGAGAGCCTGCCCATGATACCGGAGGAATGGCAGACAGAAGTAAAAAGCGGCACAGCGGCGCAGTATAAGGTGTTAAAGGGGCTTATGCACAGGGAAGATGTTTCGGCTGTGATTTGCGGAACTGACGCAGGGCGTGAGGGGGAGCTTATCTTCCGCCTTGTGTATGAACAGGCAGGGTGTAATAAGCCCATAAAGCGGCTCTGGATTTCCTCTATGGAGGAAAGCGCAATCCGTGAGGGCTTTGAGAACCTGCGTCCGGGAAGTGACTACGACAACCTTTATCATTCCGCACTGTGCAGGCAGAGGGCAGACTGGCTTGTGGGACTGAACGGCACAAGGCTGTTTACGGTTTTATATGGCGGGAAAGTATTAAAGGTCGGCAGGGTGCAGACACCAACGCTTGCAATGTTAGTGGAGCGTGAGGAAAAAATAAGGAATTTCAAAAAAGAACCCTATTATACGGCGCATATCCTGATGGACGGGATTGATGCGGCAACGGAAAGGACAGATGACAAGGCACAGGCAGAGAGCATCGCTGCAGCGTGTGAAAGCAGAGCCGCAACAGTTGTATCCGTCACAAAGGAAACGAAAACCGTACAGCCGCCGAAGCTCTATGACCTTACCACGTTACAGAGGGATGCGAACCGTTTATTCGGCTTTACCGCAAAGCAGACCTTAGAGTATACGCAGAGCCTTTATGAGAAAAAGCTGGTCACATATCCCCGCACTGACAGCCAGTATTTATCGGACGATATGGAAGATACGGCAAAGGCTGTGATCGGGGCAGTTTACAAAGCGGTTCTCTTTGAGGAACAGACCGGGGCAGAACCGGACATTAAGAGGGTAATGGACAGTAAAAAGGTAACTGACCACCATGCAATTATTCCAACAATGGAGATTGCCGCCGCTGACCTTTCCGCTGTGCCGGAGGGGGAAATGAAAATCCTATCCCTTGCCGCAAACCGCTTACTCTGCGCAACAGGGGAAAAGCATGAGTATGAAACGGTTAAGGCGGAGTTTGACTGTAACGGCTCTGTTTTTACGGTTTCCGGGAAATCCGTAACAAGAAATGGCTGGAAAGACTTTGAAGCGGCTTTCAGGCGTTCCTATAAGACAGTGGAGGATAAGGAAAAAGAGGAGAAAAAGCTGCCGGAACTGTCAGAGGGACAGGCATTTGACGGAGTGCAGGCAAAGGTATCAGAGCATTTCACACAGCCGCCAAAACATTTTATGGAAGATTCCCTGTTGTCTGCTATGGAACGTGCCGGATCAGAGGATATCGGGGCAGACGCAGAGCGCAGGGGGCTTGGAACACCGGCAACAAGGGCGGATATTATTGAAAAGCTGGTGAAGGACGGTTTTGTGAAGCGGGAGAAAAAACAAATGATACCAACGGAGGACGGAGTGAAGCTCATTACCGTGCTTCCTGATGTGGTAAAGTCACCGAAACTTACCGCCGATTGGGAAAATGCCCTCACCCTTGTGTCAAAGGGCGGGTATTCCATGCAGGAGTTTATGGACGGCATAGAAGATATGGTAAAAGGGCTTGTGCAGACTTACCACAGCGTCAGTGACGAACAGAAAACCATGTTCGGGGGCGGCGCACAGGAACGAAACGCAAAGGCAGCGTTGGGAAAATGCCCGAAATGCGGTGGTGATGTGGTAAAAGGAAAATTTGGCGCTTACTGTAAAAACAAATGCGGCATGAACGTATCACGGGCAATGGGGGCAGTACTTACCGACAGCCAGATAAAAAGCCTGTTGGAAGGTAAAAAGACCCTTGTAAAAGGCTTGAAGGGGAAGAAAGGCAGCTATGATGCGTACCTTATCCCGGAGGGCGTGGAGGATTATTCCTATACCAAAGACGGGAAAGAAGCCAAAGGCTTCCAGTATAAGATAAAGCTGGAATTTCCGGAGCGGAAAAAGAAAGGAGAACATTGAAAATGAAAAAAACAGGAAAAATTTTATTCAGCATGGCTGCGGCGGGAGCTGCCATTTCCGCTGCGGCATTTGCCGCAAAAAAGTATAATGACAGATTCGGGAAGCCTGTATCAGACATGGAACCGGATGACAGATTTTGGGAAGAATATTTTCCCGGTCAGGAGGAAAGCGTTCCTTCCGGAAGTGACGGACCCGGTTCTGCTGACGTAGACGGGGAAGAAAATACTGCGGCACGGGGGATATACCTGACTGCAAACGAAGCCGGATTCCTCAGATATATCCTCGAAGGGATTGAAAATATTGCGATTATTACGGACAGCCGGATTGCGGGGGTTGAAAAACTTGCACGGAAAAGAAAAATATCAAATGCAGACCGTACCAGGGAAATCAAAAATGCCTGTGAAGGGTGGAACAGCGACGGGGAGCTTCTTCAGCAGTGTATCAATGACATCCGGGAGGTACTGGAAGGCGGATTCCCGAACGATCTTGTTGAATATATCAACAGCAGCCGGACGGCTGGCAGTGATGCGGACTTATCATAAGCATGATAAAAGCATACAGGAACCACGGGGCATACGAGAAAATCTGTATGCCCTTAGATTTTATGAAAAATGGAGGATATGACAATGAGTGAAATTATGGAAAATGCAACAGTAAACGTATCTGCGGAAAAGGCAGAAGAAACCAAAGCGGAGAAATTTATCCGTCTTGGGGAGTACCGCATGAACAAGGCGATTGATGCCATCGGCAGGATTGAGAACCTTGCCAACAGGTCGGCTTATGACTATACGCCGGAACAGGTGGAAGCAATGTTTTCGGTTCTGGAGTCTAAGGTTGCGGAAGTGAAAGCGAAGTTTACAGCAACAAAAGCGAAGGAAAACACAGCTTTTTCTTTTGGGAACAAAGCAGAATAGGGGGGGATTGGCAATGGGAACAGGAGTTTTAAGCACTGGTGATAAGATTTTATATACCATGAAAGACATGGATATGGGAATACCGGGTTTGGCGGCGCTTTCCGGTGTCCGTGAGGATACGCTGCTGGACATCATGGCGGGCATCCGGGAGGCAGACATAACCACACTCTGCCAGATTGCAGATGCGCTCGGTGTCTGTGTGCGTGAACTGTGTCCGGATCAGGAACGCTATACGGTTTCGGTGGAAAAAAATACCCTTGCAAAGCTGATCGTGGTCAGCGAAATAAACGGCGTGGAGCTGGATACGCTGGTAGCGTCCATTCTGGAAAAAGGCATTGAGGAAAACGGGTTTTATGATTAAGGAGGGTGCGGATGGCTGAACAATATTATGTTTCAAAGAAATACCATGAAATCTCCATGCTTGCAGAGGAAACCGCAGGGCAGATGTCAAAGAACGGGGAAGAATGGGTAAAATACCTGACCACTGCCGCAAGGCTGTACCGTTATCCGTTTGAGGACCAGATGCTTATCTATGCGCAGAGACCGGATGCCAATGCCTGTGCCACGATGCAGCTATGGAATGAAAAAATGTACTGCTGGGTAAACCGTGGGGCAAAGGGGATTGCGCTTTTTGACAGGAAAAGTGAACGCCCAAGGCTGAAATACGTTTTTGACGTGTCAGACGTGCATAAGGCAAGGAGGATAGGCAAAGACCCGTATTTATGGGAAATGCGGGAGGAACACAGGGACACTGTGCTGGCACAGCTTGAAAAGACCTATGGTGCAACGGACAGCAGTAATTCCTTTGAAAGCAGGCTCATGGAGATTGCAGAAAGGATTGCGGGGGATTATTACGGGGAACTGATGCAGGATATGTCCTATGCAAAGGAGGGCAGCTTCTTAGAGGAATTTGACGAACTGAACGTGGGGCTGCGGCTTAGGGAAACACTTTCCGCAAGCATCGCCTATACCCTGCTGTCCCGGTGCGGCGCTGACATGGACTTGTGGAAGGACGAACTGAATTTTGACTATATCAGCGAGTTTAACACGACAAATGCGTTATCCGTGATTGGCAGTGCCACTACGGATATATGCAAGCCCCTCCTGATAGAAATAGAAAAAACGGTCGCAGCTTATGACCGCCATATTGCCCGAAATAAGGCAAAAGAAAAGGCGGACGGGGTACAGATTGACAATATAGAAAAAAATCCTGAAAAAGTGCTTGCAAATACGCCAGAGCCACGCTATAATGCTTTAAAGCGTGAAAGCGATTTGCAGACAAGAACGGATATACCCATATATGTGACAGGGGAACAGGCTGTTAAAAATATAGAAACGGAGGGCATTGCACATGGAACTGACATACGAGAAGAACGGGGATTA
>Ga0073906_1005986_pt1 | contig 10407 bp, 6 predicted proteins | sample Inofromicrocosms_FD_65485 | JGI IMG/M metagenome (GOLD analysis project Ga0073906, IMG submission 65485) | Mouse cecum microbial communities from Vienna, Austria - Inoculum for glucosamine and mucus D2O microcosms | ecosystem: Host-associated > Mammals > Digestive system > Large intestine > Cecum... | reverse complement strand
CCGAGAATCTGCCTATTACCGAGGGTGTGGAGCGGCTGATGCAGGTACTGAAACGTACCGGCTACAAGACTGCCATACTTTCGGGCGGCTTCACTTACTTCGGCAATTATCTCAAGCAGCGCTTTGGTTTCGACTATGTTTATGCCAATGATTTGGAGATAAGCGACGGCAAGCTCACCGGCCGTTATCTGGGCGACATTGTCGATGGCAAGCGTAAGGCCGAGTTGCTGCGTATCATAGCGCAGGTGGAGAATATCAATATAAAGCAGACAATTGCCGTAGGCGACGGTGCCAACGACCTGCCCATGCTGGCTACCGCCGGTCTGGGCATAGCTTTTCATGCCAAGCCTAAGGTGAAGGCTACCGCAGGGCAGTCGCTGTCGACCATAGGGCTCGACGGTGTGCTTTATTTTCTTGGATTTAAAGATTCATTTATAAACTGATGCGCAAGCTGCTTACGGTTATTGTTGCGATTATTGCCATGTTTGTGCCGGCTATGTGTGTTGCCGAGTCGGGCAAGGATGTGGGCACGGTACGTGGCAGTCAGTCGGTGGGCCTGGTGCTGAGCGGCGGAGGCGCCAAGGGTATTGCCCATATAGGTGTGATTCGTGCGCTTGAAGACGCCGACATACCAATCGACTATGTGTGCGGCACTTCGATGGGTGCTATAGTCGGCGGCTTGTATTCCGCCGGATACACTACCGACGAGATGCTCGACCTGATATTGTCGAAGGGTTTCTCGTACTGGTCGACCGGCAAAATAGACCCTTCGCTGTGCTATAATTTCACAATGCCCGAGCCTACGCCGGCATTGTTCAGCTTTAATGTGGGCGGCAAGGCTGACAGCATTCAGAACGCTGTGCCGGCCTCGCTGATATCCCCCATACCCATGAACTTTGCCTTTATGGAGCTTTTTGCCGGCTTTACGGCGCAGACCGGTGGAGATTTCGATAGTCTGATGGTGCCGTTCCGCTGTGTTGCCTCCGATGTGGCCGCTCACCGCAAGGTGGTGCTGGGGCATGGCAGCCTGGGCGATGCCATACGCTCGTCGATGAGTTTTCCGGCGGTGTTTCAGCCTACTAAATTCGACGGCATGCTTCTTTACGACGGTGGTATATACGACAATTTTCCGGTTGATGTGATGCGCTCGACCTTTGCGCCCGATGTGATGATAGGCGTGGATGTTTCGTCATCCGACAGCGGGCCTCAGACATCGTTGTTTGACCAGATAGAGAATCTGGTGGTGCAGAATGCCGACTATTCACTGCCTGCCGAAGAGGGCGTTAAAATAAAGGTTGACGTAGATCAGTTCGGCCTGCTTGACTTTCCGAGAGCCCGCGAAATCTACAGGATAGGCTACGACAAGGCCATGTCGATGATTGACAGCATAAAGGGGCGTATACAAACCCGTATGCCAGCCGAAGCCCGCAAGCTTAGGCGCGAGGTGTTCAAGTCGCAGACTCCCTTTCTGCGCTTCGACAGTGTGAGTGTGACAGGCGCAACCCGGGGCCAGAACGAATATATAAAGCACCTGTTCGAGCTTCAGGAGGGTGATACCATAAATGTGGCCGATGCGCGCGAGTCGTTTTATAAAGCTGTGTCGTCGGGTAAGCTCCGCGACCTCGGTGTGCAGGCACGCTACAATAGTGGCAACGGGCTGTTTGCGCTCGACCTCGACGCATCGGTGAAGGATGACTTCCGCCTTGGCATTGGCGGCTGGATAACGTCGTCTGCCAACAGCTACATATACCTGTCGGGCGGCTATTCGCGGCTGAGTTTCAACTCGCTGTCGGCCAATGTCGATGCCTGGATAGGTCAAAGCTATATGGCAGCAACGGTCAACGGTCGCATAAATCTGCGTGCAGGCATACCCGCCTCGCTGGCGTTGCAGGGAGTGTTCAGCCGCAAGCGCTTCAGCGAGAGCGACCGATTCTTTTTCGAGGACGCTACCCCCACCTTTGTACTCAATTATCAGTATTTCGGCAGGCTGCGCCTAAGCGCCCCTGCAGGCCGCTCGGGAGTGGTGGAGCTCGGATGCGGCTACGGCCATCTGTACGACAGTTTTTATCAGCAGATTCCCGGTCAAGAATACCGCAACGGGCGCGACCGAGCCTATCACAATCTTGGGCAGGTCTATCTGCGCTATACAGCCAATACGCTCAGCTCGCCCAACTATCCGGTGAGCGGCTACAGCTACAATATGTCGCTGATGGGGCAGATGGGCCGTTACCATATGGACAGCGCCTTGTCGCCGCTCTACGAAGTCAGCGACAAGACACCGCGCTGGGTTCAGCTGAACCTGCGAGCGCGTCATTATCTGGCATTGCAGCCACACTGGTCGCTGGGCTTCGAGAGCGATATAATGCTTTCTACCCGCGGACTATACCACGACAACTACGCGGCATCGGTGATAAGCGCTCCGCAATACACCCCCACGCCGTCGAGCTATAATACATTCAACCCCGACTTCCGAGCCAATAGCTATATAGGCATAGGCGTGGTGCCGGTGTACCGTTTCAACGATAATCTGAGCCTGCGTCTGAACGCCAACGGTTTTGCTCCATTGCGCAAGATATGCCGCGACGCATCCACCCCCAATGCCGCCGGCGTATGCTACGGACAGTGGTTCGCCGACCCGCAGCTGCTGTGCGAGCTGTCGGCAGCGTATACATTTCCGTTTGCCACACTCAGCGCATACGCCAACTACTGTACCGCTCCGGCGCATAACTGGAATTTCGGCATTTCGTTCGGCATATTCCTTCAGGCTCCCGACTTTTTAAGATAGAACACAATATGAAAATAGCAGTTGCAGGAACCGGTTACGTAGGCTTGAGCATAGCCACTCTGCTTGCCCAGCACAACAGTGTCACCGCTGTAGATGTAGTTCCGGAGAAAGTAGACATGATAAACCGGCGCATCTCGCCCATACGCGATGAATACATCGAGCAGTTTCTGAAAGAGAAAGAGCTCGACCTCAGAGCCACCACCGACGGGGCGCAGGCTTATGCCGATGCCGACTTTGTGGTTATAGCCACGCCGACGAATTATGACCCGATACAGAACTATTTTGATACCTCGCATGTAGAAGAGGTCATCGACCTTGTGATGGCGGTTAACCCGTATGCGGTAATGGTGATAAAATCGACAGTACCGGTAGGCTATTGCCGCTCGATGTATCTGAAATACGCCCGACAGGGAGCGGACAAGCTGAATCTGCTTTTTTCGCCTGAATTTTTGCGCGAAAGCAAGGCACTGTACGACAATCTTTATCCGTCGCGCATAATCATGGGAGTGCCCAAACAGATTGAAGCCGAGCGCTTTTCGGCCGAGAACGAAGCCATCGGCCGTATAGCCGACATCGAAGCGTTGCGTATAGCCGCCGAAAGCTTTGCCGCACTGCTGCGCCGTGGGGCAATAAAAACCGACATACCTACGTTATACATGGGTACAAAAGAGGCAGAGGCCGTAAAACTTTTTGCCAATACATATCTGGCGCTGAGAGTGAGCTACTTCAATGAACTCGACACTTACGCCGAGGTGAAAGGCCTTGATTCCAGGGCTATTATAGAAGGAATCGGGCTTGACCCGCGTATAGGCACCCACTACAACAATCCGTCGTTCGGCTATGGCGGCTACTGTCTGCCGAAAGACACCAAGCAGCTGCTTGCCAACTACGCCGATGTGCCGCAGAACATGATGAGTGCCATAGTGGAGAGCAACCGCACCCGCAAGGACTTCATAGCCGACCAGGTGCTGAAAAAAGCCGGCTACTACGACTACAGCTCGGCCAACACCTATGGCCGCGCTCCGGAACACGAATGTGTGATAGGGGTGTACCGGCTGACGATGAAGTCGAACTCCGACAACTTCCGCCAGTCGTCGATTCAGGGAGTGATGAAGCGCATAAAGGCCAAGGGGGCCAAAGTGATAGTGTACGAACCTTCACTTGCCGACGGAGTCCGCTTTTTCGGCAGTGAAGTGGTCAACGACCTTGAGCGTTTCAAAAACGAGTGCGCGGTTATACTTGCCAACCGCACCTGTCGCGAGCTCGACGATGTGTCTGCGAAAGTTTACTCCCGCGACCTGTTCGCCCGTGACTGACATCTGCTGCCACGCCTGTACCATTAAGACAATACCTGATGATAATTTGGGTATTTATGATTTTTTTAGTAATTTTGCAAATAGAACAATCTTGATTAAAAGAAAACATCACTGTACAGAATGAAAGCATGCTTTATGGGGCTTGGCTACATCGGCCTGCCTACCGCAATAATCGCAGCGCGCCACAATATAAAAGTTCATGGAGTGGATATAAACGCAGATGTGGTTGAGAAGACCAATGCCGGTGAGCTCCACATTATTGAACCCGGCCTTGGCGAAATGCTCAAGGAAGTGGTGAGCAATGGTTCACTTTATGCCGCCTCCTCGCCGGCGGAATCCGACGCTTACTTTATGGTAGTGCCCACACCGTTCAAGGGCAACAACCACCAGCCCGACCTGTCGTATGTCGAGGCGGCAACCCGCGCCGTGATTCCCTTTCTCAAGGCCGGCGACCTCTATGTAATAGAGTCGACCTCGCCGGTAGGCACTACCGAGAAGATGGCAGAGCTGATTTTTGCCGAACGTCCGGAACTTAAAGACAAAATCTATATAGCCTACTGCCCCGAGCGTGTTCTGCCCGGCAATGTAATATACGAGCTGGTGCACAACGACCGCGTGATAGGCGGCATCGACGAGCCATCCACCCGCAAGGCCATGGAATTCTACTCCATATTCGTCAAAGGTACCCTGCATCCGACCAACGCCCGGACAGCCGAGATGTGCAAGCTTACCGAGAATTCCTCGCGCGATGTACAGATAGCCTTTGCCAACGAACTGTCGTTTATCTGCGACAAAGCCGGTATCAACGTGTGGGACCTTATAAGCCTGGCCAACAAGCATCCGCGTGTAAACATACTGCAGCCCGGCTGTGGAGTGGGCGGACACTGCATAGCCGTGGACCCATATTTCATAACATCGGCTTATCCGGATGAAGCAAAGCTTATATCAACCGCCCGCCGCGTAAACGACTATAAGGCCGACTGGTGCGCCGAAAAGGTTGTAAACGCATTGCTGCGCTTCGAACTCGAACACGGACGCAAACCCGTGGTGGCTATGATGGGCGTGGCGTTCAAACCAGATATCGACGACTTGCGCGAAAGTCCCGCCAAGTATATCATAACCAAAGTGATGCATTCATCGAACAATGCACGTATAATGGTGGTGGAGCCTAACATCAAGGAGCATCATGTGTTTAAACTTACCGACTACCGCGAGGCTTATGACAAGGCCGACATTGTGGTGTTCCTGACCGCACACACACCGTTCAGGCAATTGCCGTGGACCGATGAGAAGATTATACTCGACTTCTGCGGCATATTCAAAAAGTAATAAATGGAAAAAATAAAGCTGCGTAACGTAGAAGTATATCCCTTCAGGAGTGCCGACGACCTCATAGACTATGCCGACGAACACAAAGGCATACTTGTGGCCGTCAACGCCGAAAAAATATTGAACGCCAACGAGTTGACACTGCCCATAATCAACGGCAACATCGCCTATTGCGACGGCTCCGGCGCCGTGCTGGCAGCACACCAGAAGGGTGCGCCGCAGGCGGTGAAGATTGCCGGCTGCGAATTGTGGCTGAAGATAGTGGAGCGCTTTGCTGGAAAGCGCTCGTTCTACATTATCGGTGGCAAAAAAGCCGTGAACGATGCCACAGTGGAGCGCCTGCGCCACGACTATCCGGGCATTGACATAGTAGGCCACCGCGACGGCTACCTGCGCACAGCCGACGAACGCCGTGCGCTCATCGACGATGTCGCAGTCAGTAAGCCCGATGTGGTTTTCGTGGCCATGGGTTCGCCGGCACAGGAAATACTGATGTCCGAAATGCTTGCCCGCCACAAAGCCATATATCAGGGGCTCGGCGGTAGCTTCGACGTTTATACCGGTACAGTAAAACGGGCGCCGAAATGGTGGATTGACCATAACGCCGAGTTTGCCTACCGCCTTATTCGCCAGCCGAAGCGCATTACACGCAATGCTAAATTCGTGAAATATGCCTGGTGGCTGCTCTGGAAAAAATTCTGACAGATGAAAAAAGTAATGCTCATATTCGGCACACGGCCCGAAGCCATAAAAATGGCTCCGCTTGTAAAGGCATTTCAGGCCCGTGCCGACCAATTCGAAACCATAGTTACCGTAACCGGGCAGCATCGCCAGATGCTCGACCAGGTTCTTGACCTGTTTGAAATCACGCCCGACTACGACCTCGACATAATGAAGCCGGGACAGGATCTCTTCGACGTTACATCGCGTGTGCTCACCGGCATGCGCGACGTCCTTGACCGCGCCAAGCCCGACCTGGTACTCGTTCACGGAGATACCTCGACATCGACCGCAGCCGCACTCGCCGCTTTCTACCGTCAGATTCCGGTGGGGCATGTGGAGGCCGGATTGCGTACCGGCGACATATATTCGCCATGGCCCGAGGAGATGAACCGTCTGATTACAAGTCGTATAGCCGCGCTCAATTTTTCTCCTACCGAGCAGGCCCGCCAGAACCTGCTGCGCGAGAATGTGGCGCCGGAGAAAATCACTGTTACCGGCAATACTGTAATCGACGCATTGCAAATGGTTGTGGACAAAATCGAAAATACTCCCGGTCTGGAAGACGAAGTAAAACGCCAGATAAAGGATTCGGGTTACGATCTTGGCCTTCAGGACAGTGGCCGCAGGCTGATACTCATCACCGGTCACCGCCGCGAGAATTTTGGCAACGGCTTCATGCGTATCTGCCATGCCATCAGAGAACTTGCCGCCAAATATCCCGATGTTGACCTGCTTTATCCCATGCACCTCAACCCAAATGTGCGCAAACCCATTGCCGAGGTGTTCAGCGGTAATACCCCCGCAAACGTTCATTTTATAGAGCCGCTCGAATATCTGCCGTTTGTGTATCTGCAAAAGCGCAGCTATCTGATTCTGACAGACAGCGGCGGCATACAGGAAGAAGCTCCGTCGCTTGGCAAACCGGTACTGGTGATGCGAGAGGTGACAGAGCGCCCCGAAGCCCTTGAGGCCGGCACAATCCGTCTGGTGGGCACCGACGACCGCAAGATTGTCGACGAGGCCTCGCGCTTCCTCGACGATGCGGCTTACTATCATGCCAATTCGCTTATCGCCAATCCGTATGGCGACGGCAAAGCCTGCGCCCGGATAATTGATTTCATCAAGTCGTGACGGCGTCCCCCGCCTTCAACCTGCAGGCGGGCAATTTATTTCTTACGTTTTCTGAGCCGGGCGGCCTTGGCACGATGCGCCGAGGCCTGTTTCGTTTCGCCAAGGGCATCGTAGATTTCGGCAAGCGATTCGTGTGTGTCGGCGATTTTGTCGTTGCGTTCGAGGGCCGAGAGCAGCAGGTCCATGGCTGTGGACAGGTCGCCTGCGTTGAGGGCCAGCTGTCCGGCATGCAGGGGCGCGTGGTAGTCGTCGGGAGCGAGGGCCGAGGCGTGGCGCAAGTCCGACAATGCGGCATCGTATTCGCCCATGGCTGCAAGGGTAAGGCCGCGCCCCATCCATGCGTAATGGTATTCGGGAGCCAGTTCGGTAGCACGGCGGTAATTGGCCAGAGCAGCGTCCATATCGCCCGCGTCGCGACACTGTTCGGCGAGTTCTACCTGCTCGGTTGCCAGAGTGAACAAAATCTTGCGCTGTCGGTCGATTTCGGCTTCGAGGCATTCGATGCGCCGCTCGAATTCGCCTATATAGCCCAGTTTGCGGCGGGCCAGGCGCATTACCGCCGGATTACTGATGCGTTCGGTGCCCAGATTTATGGCTTCGAATGCCTTTTCGAGGGCGTCGGGCAGGCGATGTTCGTTGAGAGCCAGCAACGCTTCGTCGTATAGTCCGTCGGCGCGGGCTGTCTGCAGCGACTGCTGTATGGCAATATTATTATTGAAACTTTGGCTGAAACGGAGCACATTGGGGTTTACCCATACATCGCGTTCGTTGATGGTAGTGCGCAGCGTAAGTCCGTCGAGCGAAGTACAGCGGCTTAGAGCTACATAGCTTTGGCCGCCGGAGAAGGCACCCGAGCCAAGGTCGACCACCACGCGGTCGAAAGTAAGCCCCTGACTCTTGTGTATGGTCAGTGCCCAAGCCAGTTTAAGCGGATATTGCATGAAACTGCCGAGTTCTTCTTCGATTACTTTCTTATCTTTTTCGTCGAAGCGGTAGCGGATGTTGCTCCAGCGTTCGCGTTCAATCACGTGTATGTCGCCGTTGTCGAGCTCAACCCTTATTTTGTCGGGCAGAGTTTCTACCACCTTGCCCAGTGTGCCGTTGACCCAGCGTCGGTCGATATCGTTTTTAATGAAAACCACCTGAGCACCGGTCTTCAACCGGAGTTTAAGGTCGGTTGGATAGCTGCTTTCAGGAAATTCGCCGGTGACCTGGCCTTCGTAGACTAATTCTTTCGACTTCAGTTCGGCCAGCCTCGACTCGTTGATAGTGTCGACGGTGTCCTTGCGAGTTGCAATGGTCATAACCAGCCGGCGGTCGTCGCCCTCGGCCGGACCGTCGAGTATCAGCGGGTTTACTTTGCGGTTAAGAGTATCGATGTCGCTGCGCAGCGGTCTGCCGTCGCGTATTCGGTCGAGCATCTGTATGAATCCGCTGTCGGTCTGCCGATATACTTTGCGCAGCTCTATAGGTACCAGGTCAACCTCGCGGAATGCTTTGGCCGAGAAGAAAAACGGTGTGGAATACTCGCGTGCCAACACATCCTTGACATCGCCTGTCACCACAGGTTCGAGCTGGAATATATCGCCGACCAGCAGCAACTGTTTGCCCGCGAAAGGCTCGCGGCGGTTATGGCAGAACTCGCGCAGGATTCGGTCGATGAAGTCGATGATGTCGGCGCGCACCATCGATATCTCATCGATAATTATCAGTTCTATCTGTTTGAGCAGTTTTATAAAGTCGCCCGAGTACTTCATGCGCTCGCGCAGACGTTTGGGCTGAAATTCCACATCGTCGCTCACAAAGGGGCGGAATGGCAGACGGAAAAAGGAGTGCATAGTCTGGCCGCCTACATTTACGGCGGCTATGCCGGTAGGAGCGAGCACCACATATTTCTTGCGGGTGTTGGCGGTGATATACTTCAGAAATGTCGACTTGCCCGTGCCGGCTTTGCCGGTTAGAAAAACCGACTGCCGCGTGTACTGCAGCAGGTTCCAGCAGTCGATGAATTCCGGATTGTTGAGGTCGATGTTGAAAGATAACTGTTTGGGCTTCATGCGGATTATTTTTTGAAGTATGCGCCTTCAATCATCAGCGCGCTCAGTTGCCAGGCTTCTTCGAGGGCGCTGCGGGTGCGGTCGTCGATGTCGCCGTATACATTGCCGAAAGCGTCGATTGCGCCCTGATGCCGAGGCTCGGCCACAAGACTATGGCCCAGGCCGGGGTAGGGGTAGCCGTCGACACCCATCACGTCGAGTATGGTGGGCATCACGTCTATCTGGCCGACTATGCGGTCGCTGTGCATGCCGCCGGTCAGTCCGCTGTTGAGAATCAGCAGGAAAATGTCGCTTGATATAGGGCCGTTGTCGCTGAGGGCGCTTTTGCGGGGCTCATGGTCGGAGGCAATCACTATCACGGAGTTGTCGTAGAGTCCGTCGGCCTTTAGGCGGTCGAGAAATTCGGCAAGCAGACTGTCGAATATATGCACCTGCTCGTAGTAGTTGAGGTCGCGCGGGTCGTAGCCTTCGGCCGAGCTTATGCCTGTGGGTGCCGGAATCCGGTGATTGTATGGGTCGTGCATGTCGAGAGTGGTAATCTCGCAGTAGAAAGGCTGCTTAAGGCGGCGTATTTCTTCGGTTGCGTTATCAAGGATTTGTCTGTCGCTGAGCCAGTTGTCGGCGGCGGGCCGGAATCCGGTGTATCCGTAGCTGAGATTGGTTATGCTGTGGTTATAGAAGGTGGGTTTCTCGCCTACCACCTCCGACGAATTGGCATAGCCCAGGGCTTTGGCTATCGACGGATAGTTGGCCGACGGATACCTCTTTGCCACTACATTGTTGCGCAGCGGCAGCAGTCCGGTGTTATATATGAACTGCCCGTCGCTCGACCGCCCGTGGTTTACCTGAGCCTGCATGCGGCGGAACACAATGGCCGAACTGTCGGCAGCCAGTGCGCTCAGGGTAGGCGCTACTTCGACACCGTTGACGGTGGCGCCTACGGCATCGGATGCCAGCGACTCTACAATAATAAATATAAGGTTGCGGCTGCGGTTGGCGCTGAAATCGGCGGCCGCACGGGGCTGGCTGCGCCGGCACTTCCAGAAGGCGTCGATATGACTGCGTT
>Ga0073906_1005985_pt1 | contig 10407 bp, 8 predicted proteins | sample Inofromicrocosms_FD_65485 | JGI IMG/M metagenome (GOLD analysis project Ga0073906, IMG submission 65485) | Mouse cecum microbial communities from Vienna, Austria - Inoculum for glucosamine and mucus D2O microcosms | ecosystem: Host-associated > Mammals > Digestive system > Large intestine > Cecum... | reverse complement strand
GCGCCGCGGCGCACTCCGGATCGGACTCGGCTCTGCGCTCGGCTCGTTGAAAACGGTTACGCTATTTCGTCCATTCGAGAATACATCCCGCAGTCGTGAATCCCGCGCCGAATGCGCTCATCACGAGGATGTCGCCCTTAGACAGCTTGCCGGCGCGGCTCATTTCGTCCAGAAGTATGGGCACGCTGGCCGATGAGGTGTTGCCGTAGCGCTCGACGTTGTGGGGGAACTTCTCGGGCTGCTCGCCCAGCAGACCGCGGATCGAATCGATGATACGCTCGTTGGCCTGATGCAGGACGTAATACTTGACCTGCGAGGGGTCGATGCCCGTCTCGGCCAGCATGGCCTTGATGTCGGCCGTCGACGACGACACGGCGGTCTTGAACACGTCGCGTCCCTTCATTACCAGGGGCGCGAACTCGCGCTCGCCGTCCAGATAGGGGGTCGGTTCGAGCCGGCGTACCTGGTAGAGCACCTCCTTGCGGCTGGATGTGGTAAGACGTATGGTCTTCATCGCATCGCCGCGGCCTACCACGGCCGCACCGGCACCGTCGCCGAACAGCACGCAGGTGTTGCGGTCATTCCAGTCGACCATGCGCGTGGGCTCCTCGGCGCAGACGATAAGTATGTTTTCGGCCTTGCCGGCACGCAGCTTGTCCTCGGCCATGTCGAGTGCGAATATGAAGCCTGCGCATGCGGCATTGATGTCGAGGCAGGGGCAGGTGGCGCCTATGGCACCCTGTATCAGGCACGAGAGTGCGGGGGTCGAGTATTCGTTGACAACGTTCGAGCATATTATATAGTCGAGATCGGCGGCCGTCATGCCGGCATCGTCGATCGCCTTGCGTGCGGCTTCGACTGCCAGATCGAGCAGATGCTCGCTCGTCATTACGCGACGCTCCTTGATACCCGTCCGTTCGGTGATCCATTCGTCGCTCGTATCGAGAAACTCTTCGAGCATCTTGTTAGTCACGGCCAGAGACGGACTGGCGCAACCGGTTCCTAATATTTTCATCGTATGGTATAATTAAATAATACAACAAGAGTCGTCGACCGGTTTTGTCCCGATCGGCGCAAATGTACCTCTAATAATCCTTACGCCCTCCTAAATGTGGCGAAATTCGGTATTGAGTGGCGAAAATCGAATATTTATGGCAAATAGTTTGTAGTTTTTTAATAAATTATTAAATTCGCACCGTTAAAACGACACGAAAGCAATGACTCACGGCAAGGAAATACCGATGTTCATGACATCGCGCAAGTATCTGGCGGTGTCGGTGTTGTTCGTCATTGCCTTCTCAGTATTCTTCATGGTAATCTATACGCCGTTCTCGGTGTCGAGCTGGTTCAGCATCAAGGATATGGGATCGTTCGGCATATCGGTGGTCTTTACCGTGGCGGCCATTGCCATTCTGGCCGTGAGCAAGACGGCGATATATCTGCTGCGCAACCGCATCTGCTTTACCGCCGCACGATATATAGCGTGGCTCATGTGTGAGAATATCGTCATTTCGCTGGGTTACACCATACTTACGTTTCAGCTGTTGCCAGGCATAACATCCTCGTCGATTCCTTCGATAGCCGTCAGGGTGCTGTTCTTCGTGACGATGATAACGGCCATACCGTATTCGCTCGTTACGCTCTATGTGGCCTACCGCACCAAGAGCGAAGAACTCGAAGCGGCGCTCGACGAACGCGACCGGCTCCGCGGCGAGCTCAGAGCGGGCAGGGCTGCGTCCGAGACGGCGACAGCGGCTGCGCCGCAGCTGCCGCAGATGATAAATCTCTACGACAACAACGGCACGCTGCGCCTTACCATCACGGTCGACTCGCTCTACTACCTCGAATCGCAGGACAACTATGTTAAGGTGCATTACAAGCACAACGACAAGTTCTCGGTATATATGCTCCGCAGCCGCACCTCATCGATCGAGGAGAGTCTGGCCGGCACGGGCATGATCCGCTGCCACCGCTCCTATATAATAAACGTGCGCAAGATAGCATTCATCGGCGAGGAGCACAAGTCCTACTACGTGACGCTCAACGACGAACAGATCAAGCGCATACCCGTCTCGAAGCGCTACTACGACAATGTCACGGGCGCCATTGCCGCTCTTAACAATATCTGACGCATGCGGCTGTGTCTCGGCCGCTGCGATTTTGCCGGCGTTATGACAGCCGCTATCTCTATAAATAATATTATTACGTCTAAAAGTACTTTTCCGAAAGCGACAAGGAGCGCGTCTTGGAAATGGTCGAGAATCTGCAAACGGCTATGGGCGAGCACATCGCGGCGCTCGACTGGATGGGCGGACAGGCCAAGGCGCGCGCAGTAGAATCTGGCGACCTTTAAGGTACGGCATACGAATTTACCCGTGTCCGCATGCCGGCTGGCATGCCGATGTCGCAGGTCGTATATCCGCGGTCGGAGGCTGCGTTTACAGTTTGTCCTTTCCCGCTCCAAACACTTGTTCGGACGGAGCTTATGCCGCGTGCACAGCTCCCCGAATGGAGCCCGAGGACGATATGTATCGATGCCTAATCGGTTTCCCCATGGCTTGCGATATCCGCCGTTTATGATATGTTCGGCGGCTATCCCGAAATAGGTCGGGGCGGTCTATGCTGCGGCGGATATCGACGAGCGTATAAGGATGCTCGATAAAGTGACGGCAATCCATAGGTTTACATTATGTATGGAGCCGCGCCGGAGCCGGAAAAGTATATCGGTAGATTCGCAGTACCGGCTGAATTACAGAGCTTTTTATTGCATACGGACGATTTCCCGAGAATTATGAGAGGAATTGGCGGGAATTTTCTATTTTTGCCGCAAATTGAATCTTATTATGACTGTCAAAATTACACCTATGACGGTGCTGTCGGGCATAAAGGAGTATGTCCTCATGGCGCTTGGTATGTTCATGTATGCGTTCGGCTGGATAGGATGCGTGATGCCTGCCGGCGGTATGGGCGGCGGCGCGGCCGGTCTGGCCATGCTGCTGAGCCACCTGATCCCGTTCCTGTCGATCGGCGAGCTGGTATTCATAATCAACGGTATACTGCTGATCTTCGGCGGCTTCATCGTAGGCTGGAACTTCGGCATAAAGACCATATACTGTATCGTGATGCTGTCGCTGTCGATGGATGTCGTCGAGAATATGATCCCCGAGGATATGATGCTCGTGCTGACCAGCTCGATCGACAGTCAGGACATGCTGCTGGTGCTGCTGGGTGCGATACTCTGCGGCTGCGGTATCGCGCTGGGATTCCTGCAAGGCGGCTCGACGGGCGGTACGGATATCGTGGCGATGATAATAAACAAGTATCATCGTGTAAGTTACGGCCGTATATTGATTTCGAGCGACTTGTTCATCATAGGCTCTTCGCTATTCTTCGCCACCGACTTCGCATCGGGTGTGGCGATGGTAATTTACGGTTATATCATGGTAACGGTGGTCGGCTACACGGTCGACCTTATCATGGCCGGCAACCAGCAGTCGAGTCAGGTGTTCATCATCTGCAAGGACTACCGCAAAATGGCCGATATGATCGTCAACCGCATGCACCGCGGAGCGACGGTGCTCGATGCCACGGGCTGGTACTCGCAGCATGAGACCAAGATCGTCATGGTCGTATGCCGCAAGCGCGACGCCTCGGCTCTGTTGAAGCTCGCCAAGGAGGTCGACTCCGAGGCATTCATTACCGTAGGCTCCGTCATGGGCGTATACGGCAAGGGCTTCGATGCGCTGAACAAAGTCTGAAACGATGCTCCCGCGCCAGGGAGCGAGATTTGAAACCGCGCCGCGAGCGATCGTCGGACTGCCGGCCGCAGTGCCCGGCAGTCGGAATATCCGCCGGCGCCCCGACAAAACCATACGCAGATGCTTTATGCCCGGATCGTATTGCCTCTGGCACAACCTCCGTATACCTACGCCTTCGACGAGAGTCTGGGCATAGGTGTCGGCGATGCCGTGGCGGTGCAGTTCGGGACACGCCGTTACTATACGGGTATCGTATGGGAGATCACGACGGAGCGACCCTCTGTCGGCCGTATCAAGGAGGTCTGCCGACGTCTCTACGGCGTGCCGCTCGTGGGCGAGCGGCAGCGCCGTCTGTGGGAGTGGGTCGCCGACTACTACATGTGCACTCTGGGCGAAGTTATGCGCATAGCGCTGCCGTCGGCCGCCAAGCCGTCGGCCGATTCGTTCGACGAATTTTCCGAAGAGATATTCACGCCGCGCCGCGAGAGCTACGTGGCCCTGTGCGACGAGCTGCGGCGGCTCGATGCCGCGGCTTTCGAGGCGCAGGCCGAGGAGCTGTCGCGCCGTGCGCCGCGCCGTCTTTCGACGCTGCGCGGTATTGCGCGGCTGGCCTCGGAGCGCAAGGCCGCCGACGGCTTCGTGCCGCGGCGTCTGCTCGATGCCGACGCAGGGCAGATAGCGACGCTGCGCAGCCGGGGATTGATCGTCGTCGAGCAGTGCGAAGTCGCGGCCGAACGTATCGACCGCAGCGACTTCCTGCTGCCGCAGCTGTCCGATGCTCAGCAGCGCGCTCTCGACCAGACGCTCAGCGCGTTCGACGAGCGCAAGCCAGCACTGCTGTGGGGCGTTACGGGCTCGGGCAAGACCGAGATATACATGCACCTTATGGCGCGGACGCTCGCCCGCGGCGGCAGCGTGCTGATGCTCGTGCCCGAGATCGTAATGACATCGCAGCTCATAGAGCGTATCGAGACCGTATTCCCCTCGCGCGTGACGGCATACCACTCCAAGCTCACGCCGCGCCGCCGCACCGAGGCATATCTGCGGCTGGCGGCCTCGACCGGCGGGGAGATCGTCATAGGCGTGCGCTCGTCGATATTCCTGCCGCTGCCCTCGCCCGATCTGCTGATCGTCGACGAGGAGCACGATGCGAGCTACAAGCAGACCGACATGCAGCCCCGCTACAACGCCCGTGACTGCGCCGTGATGATAGCGCGCCAGAGCGGCGCCTCGATCGTGCTGGGCAGCGCCACGCCCTCGTTGGAGAGCTACGTCAACGGCCTTGCGGGCAAGTACCGCACCGTGCGGCTCGACGAGCGTTACGGCGGCGGCGAGCTGCCGAGGGTGGTGGTGTCGGATACGATGCGTGCCGTCAGGCGCGGCGAGCGCAAGTCGCACTTCAACCGTGTGCTGCTCGACGGCATAGGCCGTGCGCTGGATGCCGGCCAGCAGGTCATGCTGTTTCAGAACCGGCGCGGTTACGCCCCCTATGTCGAGTGCCGGGAGTGCGGTTGGACGGCGCGCTGTCCGCACTGCAACGTCACGCTTACACTGCACCGCGCTCCGGCACGGTTGGAGTGCCACTACTGCGGCTACTCGATAGCTCCTCCCGCAGCCTGTCCCAACTGCAAAACGCAGGATATAAGCAATATGGGCTTCGGCACGGAGAAGGTCGAGCAGGAGATCGCGCGACTGTTTCCCGAGGCTCGCGTGGCGCGTCTGGACCGCGACACGTCCACATCGGAGCGTGCCTTCACGAGCATCGTCTCGGCATTCGATCAACATCGGACCGACATCATGGTCGGCACGCAGATCATAACCAAGGGCTTCGACTTCGGCAGCGTGTCGCTGGTGGGCATACTCAATGCCGACAACCTGCTCAATGCGCCCGACTTCCGAGCCTCGGAGAGGGCGTTTCAGCTGATGATGCAGGTGGCCGGACGTGCCGGCCGGCGCCGTTCGGGCGCCGAGGTGGTCATACAGACCTCGCAGACCGACCACCCCGTAATCAGGCAGGTCGCCGCGGGCGACTACGAGTCTATGGCGCGCATGCAGCTCGCGGAGCGTCGCACGTTCCTCTACCCGCCCTATTCGCGCCTGACGCGCTTCATGCTCCGCTGCCGCGACTACGAGCGGCTGCGGCAGTGCGCCCGCGCGATGTCGGAAATGCTGCGCCGCAAGTTCGGTAGCCGGGTCATGGGTCCAGTGTCGTCGGCCGTCGAGACCATCCGCGGCGAACATCGCGCCGAGATACTGGTCAAGATCGAGAGCGGCGCCTCGTTCGACCGTGCGCGGGCGATGATGCGCGAGGTGGTGGCCGCGGCGGCAGCCATGCCGGAGTTCAAACAGGTAACCCTCACGGTCGATGTCGACGCTCAGTGATACGCTGCGCCGCATGGCCTCGCTCGTCTGGCCGCGCCGCTGTGCCGTCTGCGGCGGCGAGCTGCCCGCCGGTGCCGATACGATATGCACCATGTGCCGATATACGGCGCCTCTGACGGGGTATTGGAGAATGGAGGATAATCCGCTCGCGCAGCGGCTCGATGCGCTGGCGGGCGTGGGTCGGGCTGCGGCGCTCATATTCTTCTCGGGCGGCGGGTGGCGCGAATCGATCCACGGCTTCAAGTACGGCGGGCTGTGGCGTTCGGCACGCACGCTGGGGCGCTGGCTCGGCGCCGAGATGAAGTCGTCGGGGCTGTACGACGACATCGATCTGGTGGTGCCCGTGCCGCTGCACTACCGCAAGCAGCTCCGCCGCGGATACAATCAGTCGACATACCTTGCCGAGGGCATCGCGCGCGAATTGGGCGTTGCGGTCGACGGCCGTGCGCTGCGTCGCAGCCGCAACAACCCCTCGCAGGCGCGGCGCATGCACTCCGAGAGGTGGGAGGGTGTAGGCGGACTGTTCGAAGTAAGGCATAAGGAGCGTCTTGCCGGCCGCAGCATACTGCTCGTCGACGATGTGTTCACAACGGGCGCCACCATGACGGCCTGCATCGAGGCCATACGCCGTGCCGCACCCGACTGCCGCATCTCGGCGGCCGTTCTGGCCGTGTCGCGCAAGGGGCTGGGCATAGACGAGTAGGGCGTTCGTCGACAGAGGATTGACGATAAACGGTAACAACTATCGTCGCCGGGAGTTTGACGTTAAGCGTAAAATGTGTACTTTTGATGCCGTAACGATTTTTATCTATGGCAAAACAATTCAACCCCTCTTCACGCAACAGTGAAGCATACGACCGTCTGACGGAGGCGGGCGGCAATGTCCCGCCGCAGGCCGTCGAGTTGGAGCAGGCCGTGCTCGGCGCCCTGATGCTCGAACGCGACAGCGTGATAGCAGTGCAGGAGTATATCACGGCCGACGCATTCTATACCGAGGAGCACAAACTCATATACAAGGCCATAGAGGATCTGTCGCGCGAGCTCAAACCGGTCGACCTCTATACCGTGACCGAGCGTTTGAAGGTGCGCGGCGAATTGAAGCGCGTGGGCGGTGCGGCCTATCTGGCGCAGCTGACCCAGAAGGTGGCCTCGGCGGCCAACGTCGAGTTCCACGCCAAGATCATAGCACAGAAATACGTGCAGCGCGAGCTGATACGCTCCGCCACCGAGATACAGCGCCGCTCCTACAACGAGGATGTCGACGTGACCGACCTGATAGGCTATGCCGAGCAGGAGATATTCAAGGTGGCCGAGGGACATGTAAAGCGTTCGGTGCAGTCGTCGGCCGACGTGCTGGCCAAGGCGCTGGCGCAGATCGAGGAGGCGAGCAAGACCGCCGGCGAGTACAGCGGCGTACATTCGGGCTACGCCGACATCGACCGCGTGACGCTGGGCTGGCAGCCATCCGATCTGATAATCATAGCGGCGCGTCCGTCTATGGGTAAGACGGCCTTCGTGCTTACCATGGCGCGCAACATGGCCGTCGAGTTTCAGGCTCCGGTGGCATTCTTCTCGTTGGAGATGTCGTCGGTGCAGCTGATGAACCGATTGATCGTGGCCGAGACGCAGCTAAGCAGCAGCGACCTGAGGACGGGACGTCTGTCGACCGACGACTGGAAGCATTTGGAGTCGTCGACGCGCTGTCTGGGTCAGGCGCCGCTGTTCATCGACGATACGCCGGCGCTGTCGGTATTCGAATTCCGCTCGAAGGCGCGCCGATTGAAGATACACAACAACATACAGATCATCATCATCGACTACTTGCAGCTGATGACCGCCGGCACGGCCGAGACGCGCGGCAACCGCGAGCAGGAGGTGGCGCTCATATCGCGAACGTTGAAGGCGATAGCCAAGGAGCTCAACGTGCCGATCATAGCGCTGTCGCAGCTCAGCCGTAACGTCGAGAGCCGCGGCGGTTCGAAGCGTCCGCAGCTGTCCGACCTGCGAGAGTCGGGCGCGATCGAGCAGGATGCCGATATCGTGGCCTTCATCCACCGTCCCGAGTACTACGGTCTTACCACCGACGAGAGGGGTCTGCCTACGGCGGGTCTTGCCGAGATCATCATCGCCAAGCACCGTAACGGTGCCGTGACGGACGTGCCGCTGAGGTTCATAAAGGATCAGGCCAAGTTCGCCGATCTGGACGATACCACGGCGGCGGCCATGGCCTCGGGGCAGGGTGTGCCCGTGCAGCAGCAGGAGTACGACGATTTTTCGAGCAGCGCCAACTCGCTACCGCCAATGGGTGCGACCATGGCGGGAGGATTGGGCAGCAGCATGAGCAGCGAGTTCGACGACTTCAACCGCTCGGCGCCTTCGCGTCCCGCGCATGCTGACGACGCACCCTTCTGACGGGCGGCGCGATTGTGAGCTGATGCGGTCGTGCGGCCTCGGTGCGGCGACCGCAATAATTTTAGACGACGATGCAATATAATATTATGTAACGATGTTCGCCAAGATTCATACGGGTGCCCTCGCGGGCATCGAAGCTCTCGACGTTACCGTCGAAGCCAATGTCGCTGCCGGCGGCATAGGGCTCTATCTCGTCGGCCTGCCCGACAGCACGATCAAGGAGAGCGAGCAGCGCATACGCTCGGCATTCGAAAATTCGGAGCTGCGCATGACGGCCAAGAAGATCGTCGTGAACCTTGCTCCTGCCGATCTGCGCAAGGAGGGGTCGCTCTACGATCTGCCGATAGCCGTAGCCATTCTCGCCGCGACCGGGCAGGTCGATGCTGGTATGACCGACGCTTCGATGTTCGTCGGCGAGCTCTCGCTCGACGGCTCGCTGCGCGGGGTAAGGGGCGTGCTGCCGCTTGTGGCTATGGCGCGCGAGAGGGGGCTTCGCCGCGTGTTCCTGCCCCGTGCCAATGTCGAGGAGGGCGCTGTGGTCGAGGGCATAGAGGTTGTCGGGGCGGGGTCGCTGGGCGAGGTGGCGGCGATGCTCGACGGCCGCTGTGAGATCGTGCCGGCCGAAAGGGGTGCGACCGTGGGGGCGGATACCGCGGCCGCAGCCGGCCGCTTCGCCGAGGACTTCGCTGATGTCCGGGGGCAGGCCGCGGTCAAGCGGGCGTTGGAGATCGCTGCGGCGGGCGGCCACAACGTGATAATGGTGGGTGCGCCCGGCTCGGGCAAGACGATGCTCGCGCGCCGCATGCCGACCATAATGCCTCCCATGACGCTCGACGAGGCGCTCGAAACCACGCGCATACATTCGGTGGCGGGCAAGATCGGCTCGCACCGCGGTCTGGTTGCCGAGAGACCTTTCCGCTCGCCGCATCATCTCACTTCGCAGGTGGCTCTGATCGGAGGCGGGCAGTCGCCGCAGCCGGGCGAGGTGTCGCTGGCGCACAACGGGGTGCTGTTCCTGGACGAGATGCCAGAGTTCGGCCACAGCGTGTTGGAGGTGCTGCGCCAGCCGTTGGAGGATAGGCGCATAACCGTTTCGCGGGCGCGTTACAGCGTCGAATATCCGGCCAACTTCACGCTCGTGGCCTCGATGAACCCCTGTCCGTGCGGCTATTACAACCACCCCGAGAAGGAGTGCACCTGCTCGGCGGCGGCCGTGCACCGCTACATGGGGCGCATTTCGGGACCGCTTATGGATCGCATAGACATACATGTCGAGGTGGTGCCCGTGTCCATAGCCGAGATGTCGTCGACGCGCGCCGGAGAGTCGAGCGCCGAGATAAGGCGACGGGTCGTGGCGGCGCGCGAGGTGCAGTCGGCGCGCTTCGCCGGTACGGGCGTGCATACCAATGCCATGATGAACAGCCGCATGCTGCGCGAGTTCGCACCGCTCTCGCGCGAGTCGGCCTCGCTGTTGGAGCAGGCGATGCAGCGGCTCAGGCTCTCGGCGCGAGCGTACGACCGCATAATCAAGGTGGCGCGCACGATAGCCGATCTCGAAGCCCAGGCCGACATATCGCCCGCACATATTTCGGAGGCGATTACCTACCGCACGCTCGACCGCGAATCGTGGGGATGCTGAACCGGCGTCGGCTCGGCCTGCTGTCTCCCTGCTCCGTCCGCCGCTTATCCTCTCCGCGGCGATACTCTGCCTCTCTCCGCTGTCTCTCCCGCCTGCTGTCTTTCTCCCGCCTGCTGTCTTTCTCCCGCCTGCTGTCTTTCCCCCGCCTGCTGTCTTTCCCCCGCCTGCCGTCTCTCCTCGCCTGCCGTCTCTCCTCGCCTGCCGTCTCTCCTCGCC
>Ga0073906_1005980_pt1 | contig 10415 bp, 8 predicted proteins | sample Inofromicrocosms_FD_65485 | JGI IMG/M metagenome (GOLD analysis project Ga0073906, IMG submission 65485) | Mouse cecum microbial communities from Vienna, Austria - Inoculum for glucosamine and mucus D2O microcosms | ecosystem: Host-associated > Mammals > Digestive system > Large intestine > Cecum... | reverse complement strand
CACCCGCAAGGATCTTCTGCGCGCGGTGATGGAGGGCGTCGTTTATTCCCAGCGGCAGAACCTGGATGTCCTGCGGGGGATGAACGTGGCGCCTCAGACCATGCTGGCCTGCGGCGGCGGCGCGAAGAGTCCCTTCTGGCGGCAGATGATGGCGGACGTCTTCGGGATGCCTGTGCAGACACTGGAGAACGCCGAGGGCCCGGCTTTGGGCGCGGCCATCCTGGCAGGGGTGGCGGCAGGCCTGTATACGGATATTCCCACCGCCTGCCAGCGGCTGGTGAAGGCCCGGGAGCCGCAGCTTCCCCACACGGCCCGGAGCGCGGCCTATGAGCCCTATTACCAGCTGTACCGCAACTTGTACCCGGCGCTGAAGGACAGCTATGCGACACTGGCTGCGCTGTAAAAGCGGGCCTTGCGATGAAAAAGGAGGTTTGCCCCATGGAGTTCCTGTCTGTTAATTCCGAGGCCTTCCGGCCCTATGGCCGCGTGGTGGAGGGTTATCCCACGGCGGGTCTGCTGGAGGCCCTGAAAAAGACCCCTCTGCCCGAGGGTGTCGGCTATGTTCCCCGGGAGGAACTGCTCCACGCCGCCCCGGAGGCGGAGGCCGTCGGTACGGCGCTGTATGGCGGGATGCCCTTCCAGCTGGGTTGGTGCAACGGCCACAACACTCGGCTGAACTGCCTGGAATACCACCGGGACAGCGAGTTCAACCTGGGCACGGAGGACTTCATCCTCCTGCTGGGGCTTGAGAGCGACATCCGGGAAGGCAGGCTGGATACCGCCACGGTGAAGGCCTTCAAGGTACTTGCCGGCGTGCTGGTGGAGGTGTACGCTACCTCCCTGCATTACGCGCCCTGCCATGCCGACCCCGCCAAGGGCTTCCGGGTGATGGTGGCCCTGCCGGAGAACACCAATACCGATTACCGGCCCCAGGGCGGCGCCAATGCGGCGGATCGGCTGCTGTGGGCCCGCAACAAGTGGCTCCTGGCCCATGCCGACAGCCCCGAGGCCAAGGCGGGCGCGGTGGTCGCCCTCACCGGGGAGAACATCGACATTGCCAGGGCGCTGTGATCCCTCCCTTTGCGTCCCCGCCCCGCCATCCGGCGGGCTGGCTTCCCCATGGGTATACCAACCGATATTAAAGGAGTGCGAAAGACCATGATGCAGAACATCCCGGTAGTGAAGCTGGGCCTGGTGGCCGTTTCCCGTGACTGCTTCCCCATCACCCTGAGCGAGAGCCGCCGCGCCGCCATCGCCGCCCGCTGCGGACAGAAGCAGCTGGACTTGGTGGAAATCAAGACTACGGTGGAAAACGAGAAGGACATGCTCAAGGCCGTGGAGGAGCTCAAGGCCAACGAGTGCAATGCGGCAGTGGTGTTCCTGGGCAACTTCGGCCCCGAGACCCCCGAGACGCTCATCGCCAAGTATTTTGACGGCCCCTGCATGTTTATCGCGGCGGCCGAGGGCGACGGCGACATGATTAACGGCCGTGGCGACGCCTACTGCGGCATGCTCAACTGCTCCTACAACCTGGGCATGCGTCGCCTGAAGGGCTACATTCCCGAGTATCCTGTCGGTACCGCCGACGAGCTGACGGACAAGATCGTTGAGTTCATCCCCATTGCCCGGGCCGTTATCGGCGTGAAAAACCTCAAGATCATCACCTTCGGCCCCCGCCCCCAGGACTTCTTCGCCTGCAACGCGCCCATCAAGGGCCTGTACGAATTGGGCGTGGAGATCGAGGAGAATTCCGAACTTGATCTGCTGGTGTCCTATCGCGAGCATGCGGGCGATCCCCGCATTCCCGAAGTCTGCGCCGACATGGCCAGGGAAATGGGCGAGGGCGCTTACTACCCTGACCTGAATGAGCGCATGGCGCAGTTTGAGCTGACCCTGCTGGACTGGGCAGAGAACCACAAGGGCGCGCGCAAGTATGTGGCTTTTGCCGACAAATGCTGGCCTGCCTTCCCCTCCCAGTTCGGCTTTGAGCCCTGCTATGTGAACTCCCGCCTGGCTTCCCGCGGTATCCCGGTCTCCTGCGAGGTGGACATCTACGGTGCGCTGAGCGAATACATCGGCGCCTGCGTCACCGGCGACGCCGTGACCCTGCTGGACATCAACAACTCCGTGCCCCAGTACATCTACGACGAGGACATCAAGGGCAAGTATGACTATGCCCTCACCGATACCTTCATGGGCTTCCACTGCGGCAATACGCCCTCCTGCAAGATGTGCGCCAGCCGCGCGGTGAAGTATCAGCTGATTCAGCACCGTGTGCTGGAGCCCGCCGGCAGCGAGCCTGACATCTCCCGCGGCACGCTGGAAGGCGACATCGCGGCCAGCCCCATCACCTTCTACCGCCTCCAGTGCGACAGCGAGGGCCAGCTGCGCTCCTACATCGCCCAGGGCGAGGTGCTGGACGTGGCCACCCGCTCCTTCGGCGGCATCGGCGTGTTCGCCATCCGCGACATGGGCCGCTTCTACCGCCATGTGCTGGTGCAGAAGCGCTATCCACACCACGGCGCCGTGGCCTTTGCCCACTGCGCGAAGGCGCTGTTCGAGGTGTTCAAGTACCTGGGCGTGGAGGACATCGCCTACAACCAGCCCAAGAGCCTACCCTATCCTACGGAAAATCCCTGGGCCTAAACCATTTTGTTCAAGTGGCTGACGCCACTTGAACGAGGGGACTTCGCCCCATTTCATCGCAGGCCTGCGCTGGTCGCTTGCTGCGCAAGCTCCCGGCCGCACAGTCCTGTAAGAAAGCCTTTTGGGACTAACCGCAAAATGGCAGACCCGCCCCGCCGGGAAACCCGGCGGATACGAACACAGTCGGAGGGGCTTCGGTCCCTCCGACGCCTCCCCAGGGAGAGGCCCATGGGTGTCAGTCCCCGAGTAGGGCTTTCGCGCTACGGCGCGACCAAAGGGCTTTCCGATCGCCCTTTGGAAACCTTCGGCCCCCATGACTTGGGGTTTATCCACGGGTGCCAGTCCCATGTGCAACCACGTTGCGAAGCCATGCAGACGAAAACCCTGCCGCCTGCTGGACACTTGCCTGCTCCAATGGAGGAGGACGACCGCCCCTGCGAGGCGGTCTTAGCTGGTGACTGCTTATAGCCACGCGCAACATGCTATGCCACGGGGGGTTTGGGGGCCGCCACTCACGCAGGTTAACTTTGGCGGCCCCCAATCCTCTTTGGTACTTTCTCTGAAGAGAAAGTACAGCCTAACAGCACCATTGCCCTGCAAAGGGCAAAACACCTCTGCAAAAGAACTTTTCATCAAGCAGAGATTTCGCCCTGCGGGGCGACCAAAGGGCTTTCCGGTCGCCCTTTTGAATCCTTCGGTGCCCGACTTTTGGGGCTTTCCAATGCCCTTTGGAACCCTTCGGCCCCCATGCGCCTGGATTGATCCACCGTCATTTTCCCAAGGGGGGCCATCCCCCATCAACAAGAGGAGGAACCAGCGCCCATGCTGCATGAACGCATCGACGTCCGGGTGGAGGGCTCCCTGGCGGAGGCCCACGCGGATACTTACATCATCGACCACGGAAATGAACTCCCGGTCGGCAATCGCCCGCTCATCGTCATCTGTCCCGGCGGCGGCTACCGCATGACTTCCAACCGGGAGTCGGAGCTTGTGGCGCTGAACCTGTGCGCCATGGGCTACCACACCGTGGTGCTGCGCTACTCGGTGGCCCCGTCGCGGTATCCCACCGCCCTGATGGAATTGGGCAAGCTGGTGGCCTGCCTCAAGGATCGGGCGGAGGAATGGCATATCAGTCGCGACCATATCGCGGTGATGGGCTTTTCCGCCGGCGGCCATCTGGCGTGCAGTTATGGCGAGATGTGGCGGGAGCCATGGCTCAGCGAAGCGCTGGGCGTGACGCCCGAAGCATTGCGGCCCACGGGCATGGTGCTGTGCTATCCCGTCATTACCTCCGGCGCCTATGCTCATGACGGCTCCTTCCGATACCTGCTGGGCGACCGCTATGAGGAGCTGAAGGACAGTCTTTCCCTGGAAAACCGCGTCACAGACGCCGTGCCGCCTACCTTCCTGTGGCACACGTTTGAGGACGGATCGGTGCCGGTGCAGAACTCGCTGCTGCTGGCCTCCGCTCTGGCGGAGCATCGCATTCCGGTGGAATTCCATTTGTTCCAGCCCGGCGGCCATGGCCTCAGCCTGGCCAATCGCCTGGTGCGTAGCGGAAGCGGCTGGGTGGATCTGCCCGACGTTGCCCGGTGGATGTCGCTGCTCCATGCCTGGCTGGAGCGCTGGTGCCGGGACATCGTCTGAGGAAAACGATCTGCGCTTGAAAGGAGACATGCCCATGGAACTCCAAGGCAAGAAAATCAATTTCCTGGGGGACAGCATCACGGAGGGCTGCGGCACCAGCGGCGAGGCCTGCCGCTTCACCAACCTGATCGCGGCAAAGACAGGCGCCCTATGCCGTAATTACGGCATCTGCGCTACCCGGATTGCCCGGCAGGCGATTCCCTCCGACAATCCCCGCAACGACCTGCACTTTCCCGGCCGCGTGCCGGAAATGGATGCCGATGCCGACATCGTGGTGGTCTTTGGCGGAACCAACGATTACGGCCACGGGGACGCCCCCATCGGCAGCATGGCCGACCGCACCCTGGACACCTTCTATGGCGCTTGCCATACGCTGTGTCGCGCGCTGATTGAGCGCTATCCCGCCGCCGCGGTGGTTATTGCCACGCCCCTGCATCGGCTGGACGAGGGCAATCCCTGCGGCAGCTGCAAGAAGAAGCCCGTGGCGCCGCTGATCGACTATGTCTGCATCATCCGCCAGGTGGCGGAATATTACGGCCTGCCTGTGATGGATCTGTACGCCACATCAGGGCTTCAGCCGGAAATTCCGGTGATCCAGGAGCGGTATGTACCCGACGGATTGCATCCCAATGACGCTGGCCATGTGATCCTGGCTGATAAGATGATCGCCTTCCTCCGGACGCTGTAAAGGAGCGCGGCCATGAAAACAGTCTACACCTGCTTTCCAGGCGGCAAGTTCAAGTGCCTGACCATGAGCTATGACGACGGCAAGCTGGCCGACCGCCGTTTGGTGGAGATTTTCAACCGCCATGGCATCCGCGGCACCTTCCATCTCAATTCCGGCAAAATGGACAGCGACCCCGCCCGCATTCCGTCTTCGGAATACCCGGCGCTTTATGCGGGACATGAAGTGGCCTGCCATACGGTGACGCATCCCACCATTGCCCGCTGTCCCGTGCCCCATGTGGCAGCCCAGGTGCTGGAGGACCGCGCCGCGTTGGAGAGGGTCATGGGCTATCCCGTGCAGGGCCTGTCCTATCCCAACGGCTCCCACAGCGAAGACATCCGCCGGATGCTGCCGTATACCGGCATCCGCTATGCCAGGATTGTAGGCGACAGCGAGCGCTTCGATCTGCCGGAGGATCTGATGCGATGGCAGGCTACCTGCCATCATAATCACCGGCTGATGGCGCTGGGGCAGGCCTTCCGCGATCTGGATAAGCGGCAGTACCAGTACTTGATGTACGTTTGGGGACACAGCTACGAATTTGATCGGGATGACAACTGGCAATTGATGGAGGATTTCTGCGCCATGCTGGGCGGCCGGGAAGACATCTGGTACGCCACGAACATCGAAATTGTGGATTACCTGGAGGCATTCCGGCGTCTGCGCTTCGCGGCGGACAACAGCTTTGTGTACAATCCTTCGGCGGCCTCTGCCTGGCTCCGAGTCAATGACGGGGAGCCGCTGGAAGTTCCCGGCGGGATGATGACGATGCTGTGAATAGCGCGCATAAGCCGTGCCGCCTTTGACGGGGGCACGGTATTTTTTTTGTGTTAAGAATGCTCGGGGGATTTGATGGAGCCATGATTGCTGCGATATACCCCGCCCCGGCCTGCACCGTGCGCTGCTTTTCCTGGCGATCATCCTTGATGCGATACCTTTCATACCGCGAAAAAACCGGCTGCCTTGCACATCAGGTAAGCCGGCTTTTTCATCATTTCCCGAATATTTCAGGGGGAAAACGATTGCTTCTTTTGACCTTTATTCCTGAAACGGCGACAGCGTGCAGTCCAGATGAATCTCCCCGGGGGAACGGTAGGCATGGAGCAGCTCGGGGCCGCAGCTGTTGGAGCCGATGCCGTTCTGGAAGGCGTCTACGCACAGCACAGTGCAGCCGCTTTCCTCCAATTCAAAACTGTGCTGCTTCCGGGTCAGCTCCTCCTGGGTGTAGGGGGAGGCGCTGAAGCAGAAGCTGCCGCCCTGGACGCTCCAGCCGCCCTGGCCGTCGTCCAGACGCACATAGGAACAATCGTAATGGCTGCCGTTTTCCTGGGGCTTCAGGTAGTTTTCATGCTGGCGGGCCGCGGTGGACTGATACAGATGGCGGAAGCTGCTCCGATGCTTGTCCGCATAGCTTTCATGAGGGCCGAAGCCGAAATAGGTCAGCCGCTCCATGGCCTTGGGCAGGAACAGCCGCAGGCCGAACCGGGGCAGCATGGGCGCCTGCTCCCAGCGCCGGGCGTTTACGCTGACAACGATCTCGCCATTGGCCTTCACGGTCCACACGGCTTCGCCCCGCACCACCGGCGCGATGGACGGTGAGCCCAGGGAGAAGGCCGTGTGCAGCGTACAGGCGGTCTTGTCCAGGATCACGGTGGTTTCATAGCCACGGGACGCGGCCTCATGATAGCGATAGCGCTGCCACTGGTTGCGGATGTACATGTCGTTGTCCGTGGGCGCGCGCCAGATGTTGAAGGCCATGGGCTTCTCCAGCATCGTCCTGTTGCGGAAGACCATCTCGTCAAAGCAGGCGCGGGCCTTGCTGTACACATAGCGGAAATCGCCGCCGGTGACGATGACGGCGTTTGCTTCCTCCCGCACGGTCAGGGGCAGAGCGCGGCCGTTCCCGGCCTGGGGCGCGTCGAAGGCTTGACGGCCGATCTCGTCCTCGCCCAGCAGACTGCCGGCTTCCACCAAAGGCGCGGCCGTCCTGGCGTACTCATGAAAGTGCAAAGCGAAGTCCCCCGCCAGTCCCTCGGGCAGGGAGAGGCGAAGGGTCTTGCGGCCATGGGGCGCGATGTCAAGGTCTTCCGCCGGAATCTCCGCCGTATATACGTCTTGGCCCTGCTGCCGCACAGTATAGGTCATGCGGACGGCATCGCTCAGACGGGTAAAATCGAGGGTGTTCCACAGCGTCACCTCGCCCTTGGCAGGGTCGCCGTCAACGACCCTTGCGGGACGCAGAACGTTCTTGTATTCCAGCAGACCCGTGTGAGTCTGCCTGTTCGGGTAAACCAGTCCGTCCATGCAGAAGTTGCTGTCGTGCAGGGTTTCTCCGAAGTCGCCGCCATAGAAGTACTTCTTCCGGCCGTCCGCCGTCGTACCCATATCAATGGCGTGGTCGCACCACTCCCAGATGAAGCCGCCGCAGTGGCCCTCGTGCCGGTGGAAGCAAGCGAAGTAGTCCTCCAGATCGCCGGGGCCGTTGCCCATGGCGTGGCTGTATTCGCACAGAATGTAGGGCTTGTCCAGCCGCTTCTCCCTGAAATAGGCGTCGATGTCCTCGACGCTGGGGTACATCCGGCTGTACAGGTCAAGATCCGCGCGGTTGATTTCCTCGCCCTTGGGCGGGAAGGACGCCCGCTCATAGTGGGTGAGGCGGGAGGAATCGTAGGCCTTCGTCCACCGCAGGGCTTCATTAAAATTGCGCCCATGGCCGGATTCGTTGCCCATGGACCAGATCACCGCGCAGGGGCGGTTCTGGTCGCGTATAACGCTGCGCCGCACCCGATCCAGAATAACCTCCTGATAGACCGGGTCGGTGGCCAGCAGATCGTAGTTGGCGTCATAGCTGCCGTCGATGTTGACGACGCCGTGGCACTCGATGTCCGCCTCTGCCACCACATAAAATCCGTACTCATCGCACAGGCGCAGGAATTCCGGGGCGTTGGGATAGTGGCTGGTACGGATGGCGTTGATGTTGTGCCGCTTCATTAGCATGAGGTCGCGCTTCATTTCCGCAAGGCCCACCGCCGCGCCCAGCACGGGGTCGCTGTCATGGCGGTTTACGCCCTTGAACTTGATCCTCTGCCCGTTGAGCAGCACGCAGCCGTTTTCCACGCGGATGTCCCGCAGACCGATCTTCTCCGCGATCCATTCCTCGCCGCAGCGCATCAGCAGCGTATACAGCCGGGGAGCTTCGGCGTTCCACAGCTGTATGTCCGTCAGGGTGAAGGCCAGCTCATCGCCCTCCGCCTGACCCGATGTCACGCTCACGCCCTGGGGATCCAGCACCTCATAGGCCACGGGGCCGTCGCCGCGCTTGTCCAGCGTTACGCTGACCTGGGCCTGCATATCGTCCGTCGATAGATGGGTGTGAACAAAATAGCTGCGCAGATGGGTTTCGCTCCGCGTCAGCAGGTACACGTCCCGGAAAATGCCGGACATGCGGAACTTGTCCTGATCCTCGAAGTAGGTGCCGTCGCACCACTTAAGCACCAGCACAGCCAGGTCGTTGTCCCCCAGGCGGACAAGGGGCGTCACATCGAACTCCGAGGGGGAGTGGGACACCTGGCTGTACCCGGCGAAGCAGCCGTTTACCCACACATAAAAGCAGGCATCAACGCCCTCAAAGCACAGCATGGCGCGTTCACCCGGCTTGCCCTGCCAGCGGAAAGCCCGCTGATAGACCCCGCAGGGGTTGTCCGCCGGCACATAGGGCGGATCGTAGGGGATGGGGAACCTGGTGTTGGTGTAGTGGTTGCGGTCATAGCCCTGGCACTGCCATACCGAGGGTACCGGGATGGTATCCGGCGCGGCGGAGGGCGCGAGAAAATCCTTCGGCAGGGCCCGGACACTGTCATAATAGCCGAAATGCCACAGGCCGCTGAGCAGCGTCAGCCGCTCCGATGCCGTTCGGTCGCCCTTCAGGGCCGTCTCCCGGCTTCCATAAGGCACATAATAGGCCCTTGGCTCCTCCGTACCAACATGCAGGTGACGGATGTCCTCCTCATACCGTGGAAACTCCATAGAACCAGGCTCCTTCCTATGTTTCGCGTTAGCCTCATTGTATCAGCGCGCCCAAGGCTTGTCAATCAATTCATGCGCAGCCATAAGGCCTGTTTACTGGAATAACGACTGGTATTGCACACGGGGAAGAACGTCTGCCGGTTTTGGGCGTTTAGGGTATCCGATGAAGGCAGTATAAAAAATCTAAAAAATATCATTTACCCTCTTTACAAATTGCCCAACCCATGCTATACTATATTTCGTTCGCGGGGCATTAGCGCAGCTGGTAGCGCACAACACTGGCAGTGTTGGGGTCAGCGGTTCGAATCCGCTATGCTCCACAGAGCCGGGAATCCTTGAGAGGTCAAGGGTTTCCGGTTTTTTGCTGTGCATAGAGAAAAAAACCGTTATGCCGGAGATCATAAGAGCCACGGCGGAGTATCATACCCGCCGTGGCTCTGGTCATGCCCATGCCCCCGGCGCTCCGCCCCATCAGCCCCGTTGCCATCCCTTCCGGTTTAGGGCGGCAGGCCCGCGTTCATGAGGATAGGTTTCTTATTCTGTATTTATTTCCTGCCTCGCTTCGCCTCGAGCATCGGCCCAATTTCCATAGCGTAATCCACCATAAAGCTCAGAAACTCACTGACCGGCGGACACCACAGCAGATGGTATCCCGCCACCTGCCGCATGGCTTCGGGGTTGTTGTCCCAGGCGCGGCGAATCAAGGTGCGCAGATTCCGCTCAATGGTACGCTCGTCGCAGCGGAAAAGCGCTGCCATGGGCGTGAAAAGGTGCTTTTTCATGTTGCACAGGCGCGACGGCTCATCGATGGCCAAACGGATTGCGTGGCAGGCCAAATCATAGCCCTTGTAATGGCGGCCAACGCCCAGGTCATGCAGAATACATTCTACTTTATTCATCATGAAATCCCCCTTCCATGGTTCCTTGCTTGTATTCGGCGGTGTGGTAAAAGGGCTGTTAGAATCGGAATTCACGCAAATCATGCGCAATTCCTGTAACAGAGCGCTATATGCTCATCTGATATGAAAGAAAAAGGAAACCAGCGGGGCGCGCAGGGCCTGGAAGCCTGGGGGAAACGCCCGGTTCCCCGGGGTATCATAGACTTTTTCTTGACGAAAAAGTCCCAAAACGCTATAATCATCTTATATGATATGTGTATGCGGGCACGGCGACGCGTCCGACAAAGGAGGGAGCGGCAATGCGGCATGGGGGCCTGTGGGCCTTAGGCGTTGCGCTGCTCCTTTTGCTGGGTGTAGGCGCGCTGGTGGAGGGCCCTGACGCGGCGGAAGTCCCGCCGTCGCCCGTGCCGATCTCAGCGGCGGCCATCCTGCCCTCGGCGGAAGGCCAGGCTCAGCAGACGGCGACGGTC
>Ga0073906_1005979_pt1 | contig 10415 bp, 10 predicted proteins | sample Inofromicrocosms_FD_65485 | JGI IMG/M metagenome (GOLD analysis project Ga0073906, IMG submission 65485) | Mouse cecum microbial communities from Vienna, Austria - Inoculum for glucosamine and mucus D2O microcosms | ecosystem: Host-associated > Mammals > Digestive system > Large intestine >... | reverse complement strand
ACACACCAAACTGAGCAGCACCGCCCAAAATCAAGCTCTTCGGATTTGCCAAAACCGGACCGAAGTCAGTCATAGCGCCAATGCCCAAGAACATCAGAGGCGGGAAAACGCCCAAATGGTCGCCTTGATACAGATAATAAAGCATACCGCCGATTTCTTTTACAACGGTGTGACCCTCTTCATCAAAAGCCAAAATCGGGTCAGCCATAACGCCGCTGCCAGGAATGTTAACCAGCAGCATACCAAAGGAAATCGGAACCAGCAGCAAAGGCTCAAAACCCTTCTTAATTGCCAAATACATAAACAGCAAGGCAACCAAAATCATAACGCCGGAGCGCCAATCAAAGATTGCGAAGGATGTACTCTTGTAAAAATCAACAAGAGCAGCACTGATAATTTCCACAAGCTTTCCCTCCTATATCCAGTTTATTTTTTTCATAATTGCACAGCAATTACATGGATACCAGAGGTTCGCCAGACTGAACAGTAGCACCCTGAGCAACGTGAACAGCGGTAACTGTGCCGTCAGCAGGAGCCATAATTTCATTCTCCATCTTCATAGCTTCCAGAATCATCAGAACGTCACCAGCTTTAACAGACTGGCCAGCGGACACATTTACTTTCAAAATGGTACCCGGCAGAGGGCTGGTGATGTCGCCAGCAGCAGCGGCAGCTTTCGGAGCCGGAGCCGGAGCAGGAGCCGGTGCAGCAATCGGAGCGGCAGCCGGGGCAGCAGCAGGAGCAGCAGCTCTCGGAGCGGAAGCAACAGAGCCAGCATCTTCAACCTCTACAGCAAAAGTTTCACCGTTTACAGTAACATTAAACTTACGCATTATTTATTTCCTCCTTCAGTAAGTCTGGCACGATCCCCCATAAGATTACCATTGCCGGCAGCAGCCCAAGGCAGCAGCGGAGCGCCAGTTCTTTCAATAGCTTTAAATTTCAGCTCGGTAGAACCCATAGCCATAGTCACCGCAGCAACAATAGCGGCAATCTTGGCGTTGTTTTTAGCAGCCGGAGCAGGCGCTGCAGCAGATGCAGCAGCTTTCGGCGCAGCAGCCGGAGCTGCCGGTTTCGGGGCATCGGGAACAATCTGGTCCACGATTTTGTTCAGCAGCCAAGTGGTAAAGGTCAGGATTGCCAAAATGCAAAATACGCCGCCCATACCAATGAGGGTTGCCAAAGTACCCATCATAAAATTACTGTATGCATATTCCATATTAGAATATTACCTCCTTACAGCGGAATGTTGCCGTGCTTTCTGGCAGGGCGAGATTCCTTCTTGCCCAACAAGCTGTCCAGGGATTTGCAGAGGTAGTAACGAGTCTTATCAGGCTCAACAACCAAATCAACAAAACCGCGGGCCGCAGCCTTATAAGGATTAGCGAATTCTTCTTCGTATTCGGCAATCTTTTCAGCGCGTGTCTTCTCGGGATTAGAGGAGTTCTTGATTTCCTTAGCAAACACGATGTTAGCAGCGCCGGAAGCACCCATAACAGCGATTTGCGCGCTCGGCCAAGCAATAGCAACGTCTGCGCCCAAGGATTTGCCGCACATTGCCAAGTAAGCGCCGCCGTAAGCTTTGCGGGTAATCAGAACCAGCAGCGGAACGGTAGCTTCGGAATATGCGTACAACAGCTTAGCGCCGTGACGGATAATGCCGCCATGCTCCTGAGCAACACCAGGCAGATAGCCGGGGGTGTCAACACAGGTAAGAATCGGGATATTAAATGCGTCGCACAGACGAATAAAGCGAGCAGCCTTATCGGAGCAGTCGATGTCCAAGCTGCCAGCGCCCACTTTGGGCTGGTTGGCAATAACGCCCACGGAACGACCATTCAAACGAATGAAGCCAGTCACAATATTCTTGGCGAAGTTTTCATGTACCTCAAACAGATAGCCGTTATCAGCAATGCCTTTAACAACTTCTTTCATATCATAAGGTTTGTTCGGGTTGTCCGGAATAATGCTCAGCAAGGCTTCATCGCAACGTTCAACCGGATCGTCGCAAGCAAACACCGGAGCGCCTTCCATATTGTTGCTGGGCAGGAAGCTCAGCAGGGTTTTAACCTGCTCAATGCACTCATCCTCAGTTGCTGCATAGAAATGAGCGTTACCGCTCTTGGTGTTGTGGGTGCGTGCGCCGCCCAAAGCTTCAGCAGTTACAACCTCACCAGTTACAGACTGAATAACAGCCGGGCCGGTGATGAACATCTGGCATTTATCTACCATAAAGATAAAGTCAGTCAAAGCCGGGGAGTACACAGCGCCGCCAGCGCAGGGGCCCATGATGATGGACAGCTGCGGCACAACGCCGGAAGCCAAAGTGTTCAGCTTGAAAATACGGCCATAGCCATTCAGAGCATCAACTGCTTCCTGAATACGAGCGCCGCCGGAATCGTTGATGCCGATGCAGGGAGCGCCGTTTTTAACAGCCAGTTCCATAACCTTGCAGATCTTAGCAGCGTGCATTTCGCCCAAAGAGCCGCCCTGAACAGTGAAGTCCTGAGAGAAAACATAAACCAGACGGCCGTCAACTGTGCCGTAACCGGTAACAACGCCCTCGCCCGGAGCCTTAACCTTATCAAAACCAAACGCAGTACCACGATGTACCACGAACTGATCCAGCTCTACAAAGCTGCCATCATCCAGAATCTTATCAATTCTTTCGCGGGCAGTGTATTTGCCCTTTGAATGATGCTTATCAATTTTGTCTTGCCCGCCGCCCAAAATAACTTCTTCACGTTTTTTGATCAACTGAGCCAACTTATCTGTAGCCATTCTTTTACCTCCTAAAGTTCCTTATTTGTGTTCGCAAAGTTCCAGCAAAATGCCGCGTGTCGCCTTCGGATGCAAGAAAGCGATTCTAGCGCCGCCAGCGCCATTGCGAGCAACCTTGTCGATCAGGCGAACACCAGCAGCATCCAAATCAGCCAAAGCCTGGTCGATGTTATCAACCTTGAATGCAACGTGCTGAATGCCCTCGCCGTTTTTCTCCAGGAACTTGGCCACAGGACCATCAGGAGTGGTGGATTCCAACAACTCAACCCAGCTGTTTTCACAGGGAATAAAACCAGTGGTGGTTTTCTGCTCCTCAACAGTTTCCTTGAAGTCCAGCTTCAAGCCCAGAGCATCGCCCCAAAAAGCCATAGCTTCATCGATGTTAGTAACAGCCACACCCAGATGATCAATTCTTTCTACCGTAAACATATCTTTTCACCTCCAAAATTTTTTTGCAGAACCACAGTTGTTTGGACAGTATAACTATGCCCCTGCGCTTAAATAAAATGATTAGGATTTATATAAGAAAAGCTTGGGTTTAACCAGCTTGTTCTTACCTTTGTTTAAGCCCACTTTCAGAGCCCTTGGCAGCCTCGTGCAACGCCTATATTACTATAATCATATTTTTCTGTATATATGATAACATTAATCACAAATTTTAGCAATACAATTTTGCGAAAAATTTTGTTTCTTCTGAATTATTTTTTTGTTTTTTTAATTTATTAATGTTTTAGAAAAATATCTTGCAAAAAACCATTGACTTCTGAGCCAAAATAGCTTAAAATATAGTTTGCAGCTAAACATAAAAGCAAGCGCCTGTAGCTCAGTGGATAGAGCGTCGGCCTCCGGAGCCGAAAGCGTAGGTTCGATTCCTATCAGGCGTACCACACAAAAACCTTGGCAGGCTTAAAGCCTCCAAGGTTTTTTTATTATTTTAAACCCGTGCCATGCCATCCACGCTCAGCACCACGCCGTTTATGTAAGCGGCTTTTTCCGACGCCAAAAAGACGAAAGCATTAGCAATATCCTCCGGCTGACCCAAACGACGCAAAGGAATTTGGGCAATCAAAGGTTCAATAACCTCCAACGGCACCGCCCGCATCATATCAGTTTCAATAATTCCCGGCGCCACGGCGTTCACCCGGATACCTTTCGGGCCTAATTCTCTAGCCAATGAAACCGTAAATCCGTTCACCGCAAATTTGGAAGTCGGATAAGCCACCCCGCTGGGCTGGCCGTAAATGCTCACCATAGATGAAGTGCTCAAAATCACACCGCTGCCCTGCTTTTCCATATATTCCACAGCGGCTCTGGTGCAGTTATACACTCCCTTAATATTCAAATCCATCACTTTGGCAAAAATTTCTTCATTATAATCAGTAAAAGGCGTACTGTCCGACATACCAGCATTGTTCACCAAAATATCAATCCGGCCATATTTTTCAGCAATACGAGCAAATGACTGCTGCACTGCCGCAAAATCAGCCAGCTTGGGGCAAATACCCTCCACTTGGGCTGCCGAATTTGCCTCCTGCAAACTTGCCACCGCTTGGTCTGCCGTTGTTTGCCGGCTAGCGCAAAGCACCACCACAGCGCCCTCAGCCAAAAAAGCCTTGGCTGTGGCCAAACCAATGCCCCGGCTGCCGCCAGTAATCACCGCCACTTTATTTTCTAAAAGCATTTAACCAACCTCCTGCACAACTTTTTTAAAACTACTCTATTCTGCATTATAGCACAAATTAACCTAAAAATCAATCGCTAAAATAATACAAAATTTGCTATTGTTGATTAATCAGCTCCGCCCAGGGCCGCGCCTGACCATGCTCGTCAACCAAACCCCAAATTAAAGGCTCCAGCTGCGGCGGCTCCGGCAAGATTCGCAAAATACTGCGCAATTCACGTTCGGCCGCCTCGGCCCGCAGCAAACTGCTGGCATAAAAATCCGCCAACAGCTCGCCCTGCTCCACCCAGGCCCCGGCCGGCTTATGAAAACGCACGCCCACCTGATAATCAATTTCATCCTCCACCCGCTCGCGTCCAGCGCCGAGGAATTGCACAATTTCAGCCACCCTGGCCGCGTCAACCGGCGCCAGATAACCTGCGCAATCTGCCTTAATCGGCAAAATATAAGCCGCCTGCACCAAATTGCCAGCCTCCAAAGCTGCCGTATCGCCGCCCTGAGCCTGCAAAAATTGCAAAAGCTTGGCCCAACCGCGACCATCCTGCAAAGCTGCCTCAGCCTGCCGCCAGCCCTCGGCCCGATTGGCCGCCAAACCGCCAAGATAAAGCATCTCCCCGGCCAAAACCAAGCACAAACGCCGCAAATCGGCCGAAACCGGCGCACATTCCGCCTGCCGCAAAATCTCCGCCGCCTCCGCAACCTCCAGCGCATTGCCCACGGCCGCCCCCAAAGGAACGCTCATCGCGGAAAGCACCGCCGTAACCCGTCGGCCGCAGCTTTGCCCCAACTTCACCATCAGCTGCGCCAGCATAATAGCGCTGTCCACATCAGGCATAAAAGCTCCCGAACCATATTTAACATCCAGCACAATCACCTGCGCTCCAGCGGCAATTTTTTTTGACATCACACTGGCCGCAATCAAAGGCAGCGAATCCACTGTGGCCGTCATATCCCGCAAAGCATACAAACGCTTATCCGCCGGGGTCAGATTTTTATTCTGCGCCACCACAGCCAAGCCAACCTCCGACACTTGTCGCAAAAGCTCCGCTTCCGGCAAATCCAACCGAAAACCAGGCACTGAGGCCAGCTTATCCGCGGTTCCGCCGGTTTTACCAAGGCTGCGGCCGCTCATCTTAGCAATTTTCAGCCCGCAGGCCGCCGCCAGGGGCATCGCAATCAAGGTAGTTTTATCACCCACGCCGCCGGTAGAATGTTTGTCTGCCGTCACACCAGTCAGCCCTTGCAAATCCAGCTGTTCACCAGAGGCCACAATCTCCTCTGTCAAAGCAAAAGTTTCCGCCTCATCCAAACCGCGCCAAAATATCGCCATCAACATGGCTGCCGTTTGATAATCCGGCACGCTGCCAGCCAGCATACCTTGCAGCCAAAAAGCCAGCTCCGGCCGCTCCAGTTGGCCGCCGTCCCGCTTTTTAGCAATCAAATCATACATTGAATATCTCTGCTTTTCATCAGCCATGTTATTCACCCTCAATCTGCATTATATAAGGAAGAAAACTGTTACCAGCCGGCAAAGCCGGCAATTTGCCAGCTCCCAAATAATCCGCCGCCGTGGCGCCCAAATCCGCAAAGCTAGGCCGAATACCCAAATCCCGTCCGCCAGCCACCATTGCGCCACTTGCCAACACCGGCACATATTCACGAGAATGGTCGGTGGAAGACGTGGTGGGATCGTTGCCGTGATCCGCCGTAATCAGCAACAAATCCGCCGGCTGAAGCTGTGCCAAAAGCTGTGGCAGCCAAGCGTCAAACGCCTCCAGGGCCGCTGCGTATCCGGCCACATCATTACGATGACCAAACTGCATATCAAAATCCACCAAATTGGCCCAAATTAAACCTGTCGAATGCTTGGCCATTGTTGCCAAAATCGTTTGCATACCATCCGCATTATCCTTGGTGGGATAGCTAAAATCAATATGCCGATCTGCAAAAATATCGTGAATTTTGCCAATCGCTACCACCGGCAAACCGGCTGCCTGCACCGTTTCCAATAGATTTCCGGCCGGCGGCGGCAGTGAAAAATCTCGACGGTTAGCCGTGCGTTTGAAGCTGCCCGGCTGACCAACAAACGGCCTGGCAATCACCCGGCCCACGCCGTGCTCGCCCACCAGCAACCGGCGGGCAATTTGGCACATCTCATAAAGCTGTTGCAGTGGGATAATCTCCTCGTGCGCCGCAATTTGAAAAACGCTGTCCGCCGAGGTGTAAACAATCGGCTTGCCGGTGCGCAGGTGCTCCTCGCCCAGCTGCTCAATAATCACCGTGCCGGAGGCCGGAATGTTGCCCAAGGTGCCACGGCCAATCTGCCGCTCAAACTCCGCCAGCAGCTCTGCCGGAAAACCCTGCGGATAGGTAGGCAGTGGATTTAGCAACGGCGTGCCAGCCAATTCCCAATGGCCGGCTGTTGTATCCTTGCCGCAGGAAATCTCCTGCATACGACCAAATGCGCCAGACGGCTCCGCCACCGCCGGCACGCCAACCAACGGCAGAATGTTGCCCAGCCCCAGCTGCTGCAAATTCGGCAGGTGCAAGCCGCCCATTGCCGCCGCAATATTGCCCAACGTGTTGCTGCCCACATCGCCATAGGCCGCAGCGTCCGGCGCTTCGCCGGCCCCCACGCTGTCCAACACAATCAAAATCACCCGTCTGTTCTCAGCCACAGCCATTTCATCAACCTCCAAACTATTTTGCTTATTTTTACCTTATTATATATCCACCGGCTCATAATAAACCTTGCGCACGCTTTGCAGCCGAAAATGCACTGGCGTCACGCCGTTCGGCAAATCCTTAGCTTTAATCACATTGGTTTCAAAACGGCCGACAGAACCGGCAATCACCCCTAAATCAGAATCATAATCCTCGGCGTTGCGCAGCACCACTGGCTGGCCATCCAGCATAATGTCGTTGCCATCCGCGTCTAGCAACACAAATTCCAGCACCACCTGCGACCATATTTCATCAGAATTGTTAATCAGCCAGCCACAGATTTTATAGGTGCGATAAACATCTTTGGCCTCACCATTGTATCCCTGCTTATATTCAAAAATATCCACGTCCTCCGGCTGGCTATCCTTTGAGCCCAAAAAAGCATACAGCTGCCCGAAATCGAAATCTATCTCCTCATAACCATCTGGCGCAATCTCATCCTCCGCCAACACCAGACTGGCAGGCATAAAGGAAACCATAGAAAGCGGTGTAAATGTGAGAACAATACAAACAATGCTAGCCGCAATCAGCCTTTTGCCAACACTCTGCCGACCATAACGAGAACTTACTTTAAGCAAAATCAGCCCAATGATAATGCCCAAAGCGCACCAGGCAATCGTCTTAAAATCCGGCAGACCAAAAGCCTCGCTGAACATTCCCTGCATTAATGAATCCTTGGCCTCGTCCACCGTGCCAAAATAATCCATAATTCCCACAAAGCTAATCACGGCCATTGCAAAACAAGCCCACCCGGCAATCCGTAAAGCCAAAATAATTTTATCAATCATAAAAAATAAACTCCCGCTCGAATTTTTTGCAAGCAAAAAAATTAGGATTATTTAAAAGCTTACTCAAGTTGCTATTAAATAATCCTAATTCGGTAAAAAAGGATGTTTTCCTGCCTGTTTTAGCATTAATATGATGTAACCTGGGATTTATCACCAAAAAGCACCCTCAAAAGCGGTTGCCAAAAACTTTCTGTTTCTGCCTCATTTTCAGAACCACTTGCAGCCTCATCTTCAAGTGCATTTTCAGCCTCTGCCTGGTTTGTCGCTGCCTCTGCTTCTGCCGTCGTTTCTGATTGGGCTGTCGCTTCCGGTTCCGTCGTTGCTTCCGGTTGAGTTGTCTGCTCCTCACTGCCAGAAACAGCCTCGCCTGAAGCAAACAGGCTCATCGCCTCCACGCTTTCCAGGTTGTGATAAATCCCCGGCACCACCACCGCCAAAAGTAGTACCAATGCAGCCGCCTGCAACACTCGCTTCAGCTTGCGGCGCGGCTTAGTAACAGTAAACATAATCATAAAACATTGCCTCCTTGGCAAACAAATTTTTCACATTAATAATTATGCCACTTGATAAAAAAAATGAGCGTTCCACCAACTGGTTCGCTCATTTTTTGTTTTTTTGGTTGATATTGGCCTTGCTAAAAATTGTTGAACATAACACTTGAAAATTAAATAACCTTTTCTCCAATGCGTAGGCGATCTGCCACCATTGCAATAAATTCACTATTAGTCGGCTTGCCGCGATCCATATTCACGGTGTAGCCAAAAAATTTATTCATCATCTCCACATTGCCGCGGTCCCAAGCCAGCTCAATGGCGTGGCGAATGGCCCGCTCCACCCGGCTGGGCGTGGTGTTATATTTTTCAGCAATCAGCGGATAAAGCTCCTTGGTTACAGCGCCCAGCAGATTCATTTCCTCAACCACCAAAATAATCGCATCGCGGATGTACTGATAACCTTTCACATGAGCAGGCACTCCCATTTGCTGAATAACACGCGTCACCTCAATATCCAAATTGCGCACAGTTGGCAAAAAGCCGGTTGTGGATTTGATAGGAGCGGATTTTAATGAAAGCAAACGATTGGCCAAAACCTGAAAATCAATCGGCTTCATCATATAATATTTAGCGCCCAATTCAATACACTTGTGCATAATATCTTCCTGCGACATACCAGAAAGCACCACAACATCCAACTGGTCAAATTCCGGACGGTCAACAATGGCTTCCAGCACACCAAAGCCATCAACTTTTGGCATAACCACATCCAAAACTAAAATATCAGGCTTCAGAACATTCAACTGCTCCAGCACCTGCTCGCCATTGTTTACAACACCGCAAACCTCAATTTCATCGTGCAAATCCAAAAACTCTTTCAATTCTGCACAGAAAGTTCTGTTATCATCTGCCAACATCACTTTAATTTTAGTCTTACCATTCTCACCCATAATATTGTCCTTTCCTTGCCAAATGCTACCACCATTTGAACGCTTTGCGCAAAGCGTTGACCATAAAGGTTTTTAAAGTAGCTTTTGCTATAAATTAAAAATATTTTTGAAGATTAATCTTGTAATAAAGATTTTCGACAGTCCTACAAACTTTCCTCTTGTTATTACCACCAAATAATAGATTTTTTTCGATATTTTATCCAACCTTTCGACAGTGAAACCGAAAAATTCCCGGCGAACGCCACGCTTCTACACATTTTTTCCACAAGGACGACAAAAGTTATCAAACTATTTTCCACAACCCTATAAATTTTCCACAATCTCACTTATTCAGCAACATTCAACCAACTTCAACGGCAAACAACGATATTCAACGGCATTTGGTCAAATTCCAATTAACGCAACATAGCCATAGAAAAAAATTCAAGCCTTAATATTAATGAACAGAAGCGCGCCAACTACGACGCTCTTCTGCTCATTGAATTTTCACTTAATCTTTCATTAAACGATTAGTTACCTATAGCTACCTATAGCTACCTAAAGCTCCAATGCCTCCTCCAACATCCACTCGGCAAAGCAGGCATAACCGGAGCTGGCGTCATTAACAAAAACATGCGTCACCGCGCCAACCAATTTACCATCCTGAATAATCGGGCTGCCAGACATACCCTGCACAATGCCGCCAGCCTTAGCCAAAAGCCGCTCATCGGTAATATTAATCACCATTCCCTTATCAGCAGAACGCTTCTGGGGAGAAACTCTGGTGATTTCAATTTCAAATTCCTCCAACTTTTCACCATCCAAAACTGTCAGCATTGTGGCCGGCCCAGGCTTCACCTCATTTGCTTGGGCCACTGGCAACAGCTGGGGATAAAGCTCATTTTCCACTGGCTGTTCCAGCAAACCGTAAATGCCCAAATCACAATTTTTAACAATGGTGCCGTTTAAGCTTTCTGAATCAAAAACGCCCACCTTTTCACCAGGTTCGCCCTCCACG
>Ga0073906_1005975_pt1 | contig 10423 bp, 11 predicted proteins | sample Inofromicrocosms_FD_65485 | JGI IMG/M metagenome (GOLD analysis project Ga0073906, IMG submission 65485) | Mouse cecum microbial communities from Vienna, Austria - Inoculum for glucosamine and mucus D2O microcosms | ecosystem: Host-associated > Mammals > Digestive system > Large intestine >... | reverse complement strand
CCATACGTCGGCGCTGTCATAAGCGGCGTAAAGCGGAATGTCTCCGATGAGTTTCACCCCGCGCGCGTTGCAGAAATCTTTCAACGCCGTCCATTGCAATGTGAATTCGTACTGTAAAAAGTTCCAGAAAAGGTATTCTTCGTGATGATCCGTTCTCAGGCGTTCCAACGCCTCCGGATCGCGGTCGCGGATCCCCTCTTCCCAATCGGTAAATCCGCCGCCGAAGACGGTTTTCGCCGTCATGAACAGCGCGTAATCCTCCGAAACGCCGCTCTTCACGTACGCGCGGAATTCTTCGCTGTCGAAAAAGAAACGGGAAAACGCCTTTCGCAACAACGGATACCGCTCGGCATACAACGCCGCATAATCGATTTCGCCCTTCTTTTCGGCGCCTCTGAGTTCCTCCCGCGTAATTAGCCCCTGCGCGGCAAGCAATTCGAGATCGATAAAATACGGGTTTCCGGAGGTGCAGGAAACGGAGCTGTACGGCGAATTCCCGAAGCCCGTCTGCACCAACGGCAGTACCTGCCAATATTTGACGCCGCATTTTGCAAGACTCTTCGCAAAACGGTACGCCTCTTTCCCGAGCGATCCGATCCCGTACTTCCCCGGAAGGGAAGAAATATGACAGAGTACGCCCGATTCCCTTATCGTTTTCATAATTGATCCTTTTATCGGAAAAGCCCGGAAATGCGCTCGCAAGCCTTTCTTGTATTTTCTTCCGTACCGAACGCCGTCAGGCGGAAAAAACCCTCTCCGTTCCGACCGAACCCGCAGCCGGGCGTCCCAACCACGTTCGCCTCTGCAAGCAAATAATCGAAAAACGTCCAACTGTCCATTCCGTTCGGACATTTCAACCAGATATAGGGGGAATTTTTTCCGCCCGTGTACGCGATCCCCAGACGGTCGAGACAATCGGATATGATTCCGGCGTTTTTACGGTAACAGTCGAGATTTGCGCGGATCTGCCGCTCGCCCTCTTCGGTAAAGACCGCCGCCGCGCCCATTTGCGTGATATAACTCACGCCGTTGAACTTCGTGGATTGACGCCGCGCCCAAAGACGGTTCAGACTCGCCCCGCCGCGCACAAGCGCTTCGGGTACGACGGTATAGCCGCAACGCACGCCCGTAAAACCCGCCGTCTTGGAGTATGAGCAGATTTCGATCGCGCATTCTTTCGCCCCGTCCACTTCGTAAATACTGCGGCAAAGCGCGGGATCGGTGACAAAATATTCGTACGCCGCATCGTAAAGAATGACGGCGTTTTGCGCCTTGGCGTAGGCGACCCACTCTTTCAACTGCTCTCTCGTGTACGCGGCGCCGGTAGGATTGTTCGGCGAACAGATATAAATGATATCCGCATGCACGCGCTCGTCCGGCATGGGCAAAAACCCGTTTTTCTCGTTCGCATCGGCATAGATAATTTTGCGTCCCGCCATGACGTTCGCGTCCGCATAAGCGGGATATACGGGATCGGGCAAAAGCACGACGTTATCCGCAGAAAACAGATCGAGAATATTTCCGCAATCGGACTTCGCGCCGTCGGAGACGAACACCTCCCCCGTTTTCAGACGAACGCCTTTGCGCGCATAACTTCCGAGAATGGATTGCAACAGCTTCTCATAGCCGTAACAAGTCTGATCCGGCCCGTAACCTTTAAAGGTCGCGGGATCCGCCATCTCGTCTACCGCCCGATGCATCGCCTCGATTACGACGGGCGCAAGAGGACGGGTCACGTCTCCGATCGACAATCGGATGACGTCTTTCTCTGGATGCGCGGCTTTGTATTCCGCCGTCTTTTTCCCGACCGCGGCAAACAGATAGCTCTCCTTTAAATTCAAAAAATTTTCGTTGATTTTCACCGACTGCGTTTCTCCTTACAGCGCGCCGCGTGCCGGATAAACTCGCGGAACAGCGGATGCGCGTTATTGGGACGGGATTTAAACTCGGGATGGAACTGTACGCCCACGAAGAAATCGTTCGCGGGATATTCCACCGCTTCGACAAGCGAACCGTCGGGCAGCGTTCCCGCGATCTGCATGCCGTTCTGTTCGAACGCTTCGCGGTATTCGTTATTGAACTCGAAGCGGTGACGGTGACGCTCGCTTACCTCGTCGCAACCGTAAGCTTCTTTCATGCGCTTGCCGAGAACCTTACAGGGATAGGCGCCGAGTCGCATCGTGCCGCCCATTTTTACGCCGTACTGATCGGGCATGAGATCGATGACGGAATGTTTTCCTTCGGGACAGAATTCGGAAGAATTCGCGTCGGAATAACCGAGGACGTTGCGGGCAAATTCGATGACCGCGACCTGCATGCCGAGACAGATCCCGAGATAAGGTACGTTATTTTCGCGCGCATACTTGCACGCGGCGACCTTCCCCTCTACGCCGCGGCCGCCGAAACCGCCGGGGATCAGCACGCCGTTCACGCCGCCGAGATATTCCGCAACGTTCGCGTCGTTTAAAATTTCGGTGTCCACCCATTCGATTTCCACTTTCGCATTGGTTTCGTATCCGCCGTGGGCAAGCGCTTCTGCAATGGAAAGATATGCGTCGTGCAACTGTACGTATTTTCCGCAAAGCGCGATCTTCACCGTCTTTTTCCGCGCATGGATACGGGCGAGCATGTCTTCCCATTCGGTGAGGTCGATCTGCTTGGGATCGAGGTGCAAAATTTCGCAGACGATCGAAGAAAGATTGCTGCGCTCCAACATCATAGGCGCTTCGTACAAAACGGGAACGGTAAGATTTTCGATACAGCAACGTGGCGCAACGTTACAGAACATCGCGATTTTTTCGCGGATCCCCTCCGGCATCGGCTGATCGACGCGCGCGACGATGATGTCCGGAAAAATGCCCATGCCCTGCAATTCCTTTACGGAGTGCTGCGTGGGTTTGCTCTTGAATTCGCAGGAACCGGAAATATACGGAACCAGCGTCACGTGGATAAAACAGCAGTTGTCTCTGCCCACTTCCCGCGCGACCTGACGGATCGCTTCAAGAAACGGCTGGCTCTCGATGTCGCCCGTCGTTCCGCCGATTTCGGTGATGACAATATCCGCGCCCGTCGTTTTGCCGACCTGATAGATAAAGGATTTGATCTCGTTGGTTACGTGCGGAATCACCTGCACCGTTTGACCGAGATATTCGCCGTTGCGTTCTTTGTTCAAAACGTTCCAATATACTTTTCCCGTCGTAAGGTTGGAGAACTGATTCAGATTTTCGTCGATAAACCGTTCGTAATGGCCCAGATCCAGATCGGTTTCCGCACCGTCTTCCGTGACGAATACCTCGCCGTGCTGGTAAGGACTCATCGTACCGGGATCGATATTGATATAGGGATCGAGTTTCTGGGAAGCGACTTTATAGCCGCGCATTTTCAGAAGACGACCGAGAGATGCCGCCGTAATGCCCTTCCCGAGACCGGAAACGACGCCGCCCGTTACAAAAATGTATTTCGTCATGATTTTCTCCTTCGTGTTGTTTTCATATTTCCACTTCGCCCGTAAATGCGAGCGTCGCTCCGCCCGTCATAAATACGCCCGAATCGGTATAAGTTACGATAAGATCGCCGCCGCGCAGATGCACGAGAATCTCTTCGCCCTTTTCACAGTACCCGTTCAACACGCTTGCGACCGCCGCCGCGCACGCGCCCGTGCCGCAAGCCCAGGTCTCGCCGCTTCCGCGTTCCCATACGCGCATGAGAATTTCCCGATTCCCCAGCACTTTTACAAACTCCGTATTGACCCGTTCCGGAAACGCTTCGTGCGTTTCGAAGCCGCAACCCATCCGTTCCAGATCCAGCGCATAAGGGTCTTCCACAAACGTAACGCAATGGGGATTCCCCATGGAGACGCAGGTGACGCGGTATTCTTGCGCACCTACCGAAAGCGGCGCGTCTATGACCGCCGCGCCCGAAAAACGCGCCGGAATTTCCGCAGGGGTCAGCGTCGCTTTCCCCATATCCACCGTCACGCTCTTTACCTTTCCGTTTTCGGCGCACACTCTAAGCGTTTTTACGCCGCTGAGCGTTTCCACCGTCAGAGCGTCTTTTTTGATTCCGCGGACGTCGTAAAGAAATTTTCCGACGCAACGGATTCCGTTGCCGCACATCTTCCCCTCGCTGCCGTCGGAATTGAACATGCGCATTTTCGCATCGGCAATCTTGCTCGGACAGACGAGAATGATCCCGTCTCCCCCGACCGAAAACCGCCGCTCGGACAGACGCGGCGCAACAATTTCGGGATGAGGAAAGTCCTCTTCAAAACAATCGAAATAGAGATAGTCGTTGCCTATCCCGTGCATTTTCCAAAACTTTCTCTGCATGTCAATCCATCTTTATGTACGCTTCCCGCTCCGCACCGACGGAAACGTAAGTGATCTTGCACGCGCAAGCTTTTTCGATATAGCGGATATACGCAAGCGCCTCTGCGGGCAGATCGGAAGGCTTGCGGCATTTCGAAATGTCGCAATTCCAGCCCTTGATCTTTTCAAACACCGGTTTGCAGCGGTCAAGCGCATCGGGAAACGGAAATTCCGTCACGGTTTTTCCGTCCAATTCGTACGCCGTACAGATTTCGAGTTCTTCGTAACCGGAAAGAACGTCCAGCTTCGTCAACGCGATCTCATCCGCCCCCTGACAACGGATCCCGTAACGGGAAGCAACCACGTCAAAGGGACCGACTCTGCGCGGTCTGCCCGTCGCGGCGCCGTACTCCCCGCCCGCCGCGCGCAGTTTCTCGGCGGGTTCGCCGAAATATTCCGCCGTGAAAGGACCTTCGCCCACGCAAGTGGAATACGCTTTCATGATCCCGATCGAACGGTCGAGTTTCAGATTGGGTACTCCCGCGCCGATGGGCGCGTAAGCGGCGATCGTCGAAGAACTCGATGTATAAGGACAGATCCCGAAATCGATATCGCGCAACGCGCCGAGCTGCGCTTCGAACATAATATTCTTACCCGCGCGGTTCGCCTCGTTGAGATACAAGCCCGTATCACAAATATATTCTTTTAAGGGTTCGCCGTATTCCTTAAAATAGGCAATTATTTCTTCCGCGACAACGGGAGCATGTCCGTATCCGCCAGCAACGGTGAGATTCTTCCACTCCAAAATATCGTTTACGCGCGCGTAAAGCCGTTCGGGATGGAGCAATTCGCCCATACGGAATACTTTTTTCATGTATTTGTCGGCATACACCGGCGCGATCCCGCGGCGGGTGGAGCCGAACTTTTTATCGCCGAGCCGCTCTTCTTCAAGGCAATCCATCAGGACGTGATAGGGCATGGTGATCACCGCGCGGTCGCTGATTTTAAGATTTTCGGGAGAAATATTGATCCCCTGACTGCGCAAACGTCCCGCTTCTTCGCTGAGATGGCGGATATCCACGACCATACCGGGTCCGAGGACGTTGACGACGTTTTCGCGCAGAATACCGGAGGGAAGCAAATTCAGAACGAATTTTCCCCGTTCGTTAATCACGGTATGTCCCGCATTGTTCCCGCCCTGATAGCGGCAGACGACGTCGTAATCGAGCGACAGTAAGTCCACCATTCTGCCCTTTCCTTCGTCTCCCCAGTTGATCCCGCAAATCGATGTCAGCATAAAATTCTCCTATAAAAAAACCAAATATGATTATACAATAAACGCAATAAATATGTCAAGCGAACAGGCAAAGTTTCCCGCTCGGAATATTTCCGAAAAACGCATGTCGGATTTTCCCGAACCGGCGTGCTTTTTGCAAGATTTTTACAGAAACAGAAAGATTTTTTCACGATTTTTTCAAAAAATAATTGACATTTCCGAGAAAACGGCGTAGAATATATAAAATAACGGAGGAAAGATTATGTATTGCAGAGATTGCGGAGAAAAACTCTCTTTGCGCTTTCTTGAAAACGAAGGGCTTGTTCCCTACTGCACGAAATGCGATAAATTCAAGTTTCCCTTTTTTCCCGTTGCGGTTGCAATGACGGTCGTCAATCGCGACGAAAACAAGATCCTGCTCGCAAGGCACGTCGGCGAAACAGACTACAAGTTATGCGCGGGATACGTTAAAAAAGGAGAAAACGCGGAAAAAACGATTCCGCGCGAATTAAAAGAAGAGACCAACCTTACAGCCGTGAAATGGCGGTATGTCGCTTCGCGCTATCACGACGAACGGAACGTACTGATGCTGAACTTTCTTGTGACCGCAAATGAAACGGAAATCGCGTTGGGCGAAGAGTTGGAAGAAGCGCGATGGTGTACGCCCGAAGAAGCGAAAACGCTGATCCGGAAAAATTCCACGGCGGAATACTTCCTGAATTGCGCGATTCCCGAATTAGGTAAAAAACGATAAAAAATCCCGCCGAGGCGGGATTTTTTATGCTAGCAATTCACGCTGCGCGTTTTCCAGCGCTTCGAGATGAACCTGTTCGTCTTCAATAATGCGGGAGATCACCGCACCGATTTTTTCGTCGTTCAAACAGTAGAGAAGCCGTTTGTATTCCGAAATCGCTTCCCGTTCTCCTCGTATGTCCGCGGATAGGATCGCTTCCGGCGACTTTGCGTAGTTTACGCAAGAAGCGGAGTAAAATCCCACGGGATACGGCGGACAAGACGTAAACAGCGGCGGCGCGCCCAGACGGGTGATCAACGCTCCGAGGATCTGAATGTGATGCATCTCCGTTACGGCGATGTCGAGCAAAAGCCGAGAAAGTTTTTCCTTTCCGCATTCGCCAAGATAAATCGATTGGTATACATACTGTAATGTTGCCGTCAACTCCCCTTTTCTACCCGCATAAGCGGGAGAAATCAAGCGAAGCACCTGACAGTTTTCGGTAATACCCGTCAGGGAAGGATACGGTTTATCTGCTTTTAACCCCATTGCTTACCTCCGATTTGCGCGCCGGAAAAAAACGCGACGTTTTACTTGCTTTTTCTTACTTTTTATGTTATTCTTTGTAAGCAATAATTGTTACGCTAAATCCAATGTAATCGGAAATATACGGAGGCTTATCGAAGCGGTCATAACGAGGCGGTCTTGAAAACCGTTTGGCGGCAACGCCACGGGGGTTCGAATCCCTCAGCCTCCGCCAACAAAATCGCTCCCGAATGTAAGTTCGAGAGCGATTTCTTATAGGGTTAAAAATGAATACAAATAATTTCCTAAACTTGCAGATAGTCCGTTTGGATTCAAACAATTTTCATGAAAATTCGTTAGATCGTTTCATATTAAAGCAGCGAGTTACAAATTGCTGGCGTAAAATAAACGGGGAATATAAGCTTATGCCCGTTGATTATACAGAAGAATGGAATTTATACGACCGCAGAAACATGGCGCAAAAAATTATTTCTGCATTTCATTGCGGTTCAACGGCATTTGCGGCCGTAATGGATAATTCGGTGATTGGTTTTGCGCTTTTAAACGATTCACTTTTCGGAAGGAATAAACAGTATTCGGATTTAACGGAATTTTATGTCACGGAAACTTTTCGCAGGCGCGGCATAGGCAAAAAACTTTTTGAAAGGATCTGTTCGGGAGCCAAACGTCATGGCGCTAAAAAACTTTATATTTCCGCGCATTCGGCAGAAGAAAGCATCGCCGCTTATAAAAAATACGGTTGCGTGTTGGAGGAAGAGCCGGACGCCGCGCATATCGAAAAAGTACCCTTTGATTTACAGTTGGAATATAATTTATTTCCGCATAGATGATTGCGGCGCTTAAAAAGACGCTGTCCTACTCGAAAGCGTCTCCGCCAAAGCAAATCATTTCTCTTTTATCCCCTTTTACCTGCAATTTTCCTGTCGCAATTTTATTGAGCGCACCAAGGATTTTAACGATAATCCGATCAGCACGACCCAGATCCCGAACGAGCTGAAAGCGCATAAAACAAACATATCCTTGTCCATTCCTCCGCCGAAAGTGATTATAAGCGTGTACTGCAAAGTCAAAACCGAAACCAGCGCGTCAACAAAACTGACCGTACGCAATATTTTTAAACTTAAATGGCGTTTTTTTCTTATTTTTACAATATTTCTTACGGCTATGACGATTTTACACGTCGTATATGCCGCCGTTGCAATCGCGGGAATCGAAGAAAAAGCAATCGGTTTCTTTTGCAATACCATTAACGAAATCGGCGCAATTAAAGCAAAATCGATTACCAATAAAAATATACTTTGCACGAAAACCAATTTTTTCCTTTATTTTCTTTTTCTTCCTCGCCGAATTGCACTCTATGATATTTCCGTTCGGAAAAAATGACATACGCCCTTATCCCTGACAATAGCGCGTAATAAACGGCTATCCCGATATTCCATACCGCTCGATAAACAATCCAGAGGAAAACGTTATAGCCTGTGAACACGACTGTAACAAAAAAAGAAAGAGCCGAAAATACAAACGCACGAAAAACGTAATCTTTTTTCATTCGTTTTAATGCGTTGCCTGCCCTTTCTTTTCTTTCCATTTGAATTTCCCCGAATTATATGATTTCCGCTCTTAACAGATCGTTCCCCTTTTCAAGCAGATTGGCAAGTTTTTCTTCCGTTTCGTCTATGATCGGCAATAACGTTTTTATCTTTTTTGCGACAAGTTTTTTATAGATAAAATAATTCATTCCGCACAACGCAATCCCGAAAATGCCGAGAATGATTCCGCCCGCAAAAGCCGGCACGCTGTTTTCTATCAGCATGCACAGACACATTCCGCCGCCCAAAACGAGCGCGGCGACACATCCGAACAGATATGAGAAGATGCTTGCCCCCGCGGTTTTCGTACGGTGCAACCCGTTGATCGTTTCAAACGTATCTTCCGCTTGCCGTTCGAGTTTTGTAAGCTCCTGCTTATGCTTCTGTTTTCTGTCGCGCTTTAAGGAAAGCGTTACGCCGTCCGCGAACACGGGCGTCGTAGAAGTAATTTCCCATCCGAACGCCTCATACATATCGATCGCTTTGGTCTGATCTTTTGCCTTTACCGTTTTCGTTTTGTACTCGTAAGAAATGAAATCTTTTTCCTGCATTTTTATATGCCTCCATGTATATTTTGTCTTTTGTCAAAGCCGATCGACGCGCGTTTCGATTGACTTTTCCGTAAGACAAGTGTATCATATACCGTGAGTGCAAAAAAATCAACCGCTTAAAAGCGCGATGAGACAGTATGCGCGAAAGTGTCGCCCGTAATAAGACAACTAAGGAGTTTTTGTATCGTGGAATGCGCACCCGAAGAGTACACAAGACACTATATCGTTCAGGCGCTTTTTAAACTGATGAACGAATATCGCTATGAAAAAATAAGCGTGACGGACATTACGGAAAAAGCCGGCGTGGGCAGAGCGACGTTTTACCGTTACTTTAAGAGCAAAGAAGACGTGATCCTATATTACTTTGAGCATCAGAAAAAACAATTCGTTTTCGGACAGCATTATTTGCCGCGTTGCAAAGAAGATTACGTGAAAGTCGTAACCGACGTATTAACCCTTTTCCGGCAAAATAAGGAGCCGTTGAAACTGTTAAGAAAGGCGCGTTTGGAATACGTGTATCTTGATTATTTAAACAAGCAATTCATCGCGACTTTTGACAGCGACTACCCCGATAAAAATCAATTCGCTCCGTATCTATATTCCGGCATGTTATTCAACGTCTCCATGGCTTGGCTCGACAACGATTGCAAGCAAGAAATCAATACCATTGCCGACATGATCGTGAGTTCGATTTACGCGAAATAACAACACCGTCCTCTTTGCGGACGGTGTTGTTACACTGTTCATGATCCTGCGGCAAATTATACGACTCATTCTCCGACGAGCAAATGGCGGGGTGCTATCTTTTTGATTTTAAGCGACAGTAAGCACGCAATACCAAAGGATATAATGATAAGCCCAATTCCAGCAAGCGTAGAGAAAGCGACGGGGATGCTGAATGTACACTTAACAATACCCATAGAGCTTAAAAACAACGACATAAGCGGATTGATAACAAGACAGCTTACAATAATGCCGACAACAGTTGATAGGATAATAGCGGGCATAAACGAAAGCGCCGTCTGCAAAATGAGTTGCTTTGTAGTAAAACCCAACGATTTAAGTATACCGTAATCGCGCTTTTTGTTATTGAGCAATGTGCGCACCAACAAATACAGCACAAACGCTATGATAATCGCTGAAAGCACTAGTATTGCAATTACTATTATCGTCATAAGCGAAACGTAAACGCTTCCTGCGCCTTCAATCGTAGCCAAAACATTTATTACGCCGTTTACGCTATCCGAAAAATTTCCTTTCATTTCTTCATTGAAAGTGTCTATATCCGTACCTTCCACGAGATTGATATAATAAGTAACGCTCTGCAACGCTCCCAATCGCTCGTAACCCTGTCTTGTCAAAAGGCAATCCCTGCCGAGATTGTTTGTAATTTGCGTAAAACCGCTTATAAGATATTTTTC
>Ga0073906_1005973_pt1 | contig 10425 bp, 12 predicted proteins | sample Inofromicrocosms_FD_65485 | JGI IMG/M metagenome (GOLD analysis project Ga0073906, IMG submission 65485) | Mouse cecum microbial communities from Vienna, Austria - Inoculum for glucosamine and mucus D2O microcosms | ecosystem: Host-associated > Mammals > Digestive system > Large intestine >... | reverse complement strand
TCCAGAGCGTTGGCCAGAGTGACGATTGTGGTCAGGCTCACACGGGTTGTGCCTGTTTCGATGTTGCTTAAATGGGTGGGGGAGATTTCAGTAAGTCCGGCAAGCTGCTCTTGAGTCAGCTTTTTGTTTATCCTCGCTGATTTGATTCGCTTTCCAATCGCTTTGTAGTCAAGAGTCATTTTTTTGCTCTCTTTCTCTATTTTAGATGAATTATAATTTTGTTTTGATTGATCCGGTCTTGAAAAAAGCCTTTACCTTTGCCCCTTTAGGCAGATTTTCGATTTTCAGATACCCTCCGTGATGCTCGCACAACAACCGGCAGATGTACAGCCCTAACCCAAAATGCTCCCCGCTGTCCTTTTCCCCGGTGTAATAGGGGACAGCGGCTTTGTTCAGCCCCTCTTTGGAGAATCCGGGGCCGTCGTCGCAAACCTCCAGAGATAGCCCGTCCCCGTCCTCCTTTACGGTGAGGGAGACCTTTGATGCGGCGTACCGCGCCGCGTTGGCCGTCAGGTTGGCGCATACCTGGGAGAGAAAGCCGCCGTCCGTCAGCCAGCTCCCCGAAAAGGTACTGTCGCAAAAGGTAAAGGACTTTCCATGGCTTTGGCACTCGGTTTCGCCGCTTTCCCGGAGGGCGTTCAGCAGCTCGTCCCGCGGCAGCTCCCGGTACTCCGGCTTCAGGTCCTCCAGGCGGCGGAGGCGGCTCATGCCGGAGACGTACTGCTCCAGCCGCTTGATGTGTTTTTCCATGGTGGCGGCGGTTTCCCGCGTGGAGGGCTCCGAACTAGCCTGGAGCATTTCGTTATATCCCTTCAGCACCGTCAGTGGGGTCCGCAGGTCGTGGGCAAAGGCGGCGTTGAGCTGTTTGCGATCCTCAATCTGCCGCCACATCTCGGAAAAGTTTTCTGCCAGGGTGGAGCGCATGGTTTCAAAGGACCGGCAAAGCTGGCCCATTTCGTCCCGGCTGCCATAGCTGAGGGAGAAATCCAGGTCGTTTTGAGATATCTTCTCCGAGGCCGCCCGCAGAAGGGAAAGAGGCCTTTTCAGCTTACTCCGGTAAAACAGGGCAATCCCCAGCAGCACACAGGCCGCCGAATACACTGGCGTGGCGGCAACGGGGAGAAAGTTCAAAAGCCGGACATTTTGCTCGTCCTTCTGGGAAAGGGCGGCGGGCTGGGTGATGATATTGGTACCCTCTCCCAGCCGTTTTCCATCCATGGTGGTCAGGTAAAAGGTCTCCATTTGAGAGTGATATTTTTCCCGGATGTCGGAGTCGATCCGGTCGCAGAGGGCAAATGTGCCGGCACAGAGAATAAAGTCCAGCAGACCAAAGGCGATAACGCAGAGCAAAAGGCTTTTTTGCAGGGAGAGATTCCGCCACAGGCTTTTTATCTGTTCCATTTGTAGCCGCACCCCCAGACTGTTTCGATATAGGATTTGCCCGTGTGGGCGGAGAGCTTGGAGCGTATCCGGCGGATGTGCTCCGCCACAACGCCGCTGTCCCCGTCGCTGTCGTATCCCCAGACCCGCTCGTAGATGCGCTCTTTGTCGAAGACCTGGCCCGCGTTTTGGGAGAGCAGCTCCACGATGTCGAATTCCTTTTTGGCCAGGGGGATTTTCTCCCCCCGCACCGAGAGGGTCCGCTGGGAGTAGTCGATGGTCAGCTCGCCGGAGAACCTCACCTGGGTTTCGCCCCGGCTGCGGGCTTCCCGCCGGAGGTGGGCCTGAACGCGGGCCTCCAGCTCCAGGAGGGAGAAGGGCTTGACGATGTAATCGTCGCCGCCTGCGGAGAGACCCTGGATTTTATCGCTTTCCTCAATGCGGGCGGTGAGGAACAGGATGGGGCAGGAGACGTAATCCCGAATGCGGCGGCAGACCTCCAGGCCGTCCATATCGGGCATCTGGATGTCCAGGAGGATGAGGTCGGGGGATTTTTCGGCTTGGTTAAGGGCCTGTTCCCCGTTTGCGGCGGTGAGAACCTGGTATCCCTTGGAGGTGAAGAACTGGCGGAGCATGGCGGCGATGTCCTGCTCGTCGTCGGCAATGAGAATTTTTGATGGCATAGATAACACCCCTTTTTTTCAGTATATCACAAGAGGTTCAACTTTTTATCAACTTTTCAGGAAAAAGTGCTTGACAAATCCGTGCATAGCGAATATACTGTATATATCGTAAATACACAGTATGCCCGAAAGGAGGGGAAGAGAAAAAGTTGGATATTTTTATCAGCAACACCAGCGGCCAGCCGATTTACGAACAGATTGTATCCCAAGTCAAGGATAAGATTCTAAAGGGACAGTTGAAGGCGGAGGAGCCTCTCCCCAGTATCCGCCTGCTGGCCAGGGAGCTGCGGATCAGCGTCATCACCACCAAGCGCGCCTATGAGGAGCTGGAGCGGGCGGGCTTTATCGTGACGATGGCGGGCAAGGGCAGCTATGTGGCCCCGCGGGACCCTGGAGTGATGCGGGAGGAACACCTGCGCAGGGTGGAGAAATACCTGTCCGGCGCGGTGGAGGAGGCGCGAATTGGCGGGGTGACCAAGGAAGAGCTTATGGAAATGCTGGAGCTTCTCTGCCAGGAGAACGATTAAACAGCGGAAAGGATAGAACAGAATGGAAACAATTTTGAAGGTCAGTAACCTGACCAAGCGCTTTTCGGATTTTGCCCTCCAGGATGTATCCCTGAGCCTGCCGGGCGGGGCCATCATGGGGATGATCGGGGAGAACGGCGCGGGAAAAACCACCATGATCCGGCTGATTCTGGGCCTGATGAAACGGGACGCCGGGGAGGTCAGCCTGTTTGGGAACCCGGAGGGGATCAAGGACGCGGGCATTCGGGAACAGATCGGCGTGGTGTTTGACGACTGCCGCTTTCACTGCACTTTTAATGCCATGGAGGTGGGGAAAATCCATAAAAATATGTATCCCCACTGGGACGGCGAGTATTACAGGCACCTGTGTTCCCGGTTTTTCCTGCCGGAGAAAAAGAAGATAAAGGATTACTCCAAGGGGATGAAGATGAAGCTTTCCATTGCCGCGGCCCTGAGCCACCACCCCAAGCTGCTGCTGCTGGATGAGCCCACCTCCGGCCTGGACCCGGTGGCCAGGGACGACCTGCTGGAGATATTCCAGGACTTTATTTCAGATGAGGAGCATTCCATTGTGTTCAGCAGCCACATCACCAGTGATTTGGAGAAGATTGCGGACTACATCGCCTTTTTGAAGAAGGGGAAGCTGTGCTTCAGCCTGGAAAAGGAGGAGCTGCGGGAGTCCTTCTCCCTCCTCCAGTGCGGGGAGGAGCTGCTGCGGTGGGAACCGTTGAAGGAAAAGACCGCGGGAATCCGAAAGGGGCGGTTCGGGTGCGAGGCTCTGCTGCGGTGCGGAGCCGCCGAGGCAAAAAAACTGCTGGCTCAGGAGGGGAAGGGCGGAGAGATAACCGCCGTTGTGGAAATCCCTTCCCTGGAGGATATTATGCTGCTGTATGAGGGAGGACTGAATTGAGATGAAGGGCTTGCTGCTAAAGGATGTCTATCTTTTAAAACGATTCGGGAGAATCTACGTGGTTATGCTGATTGCCTATACTGCTATTTCTATATTTACAGATAGTTCCGGATTTATCATGGGGATCAACGTCAGTATGTTTTCCCTGCTGCCCTTTACCCTTATCAGTCAGGACTATTCCTGCCACTGGGATGGGTATGCCGTAACCACCCCTGTTTACCGCAGGGACATTGCCATAGAAAAATACATTGTGGTGGCAGGAATGTGGGCCATTGGGCTGGCCATTACGCTGGCCGTCGGTGTGGTGACATACCTGATCAACCCGGAAGCCTTCCCCATGGAGGACACATGGGGGACAATGGTGGGGCTGACCCTGATGATATTTTTCAATAATTCCATCACTATACCCACTATGCTCAAATTCGGTCCGGAAAAGGGAAGATTAATCATGATGGGGTCCCTGGTAATCCCTATGCTGGGGATTGTGGCGCTGGTAAAGTTCCTCCCGGAGTCCTTCGGAATGCTGGGGGCGCTGCTTGGCGCGGCAGGAGTATTGATTCTCATGTTTGTGATTTCCATCAGGCTGTCTGTCCATATTATGGAGAAATTGGATGTAAGCTGAAAGGAACGGTGAAGGGTGTATGAAAAGGAAAATGTTCCTGTGCAGGAACATCAGCCTGGGGGTGATGGCGGCAACGGTAATCATTCGGACTGCCAGCAGCCTTGCAGGAATGCCGCTGCCGGACGCGGCGGTCAGGGGTATAGGGGTTTTGCAGATGATTTCCCTGGCGGTATTTGCTTTTTCGGCAATCAGGTGCAGAAGGATGTAGAGATTGAGGGCGGCTGTACAAAACGGACAGCCGCCCCTTTGTATTTTACCATAATGTCTTTGTAACGGTGGATATCACCTTGCCCACAATGTGTATCTCGCTGATTGCCTCGCCGGTGTAAATCTGGGGGGCGTAGTCAGGGTTGAAGGGCTGCAAAATCACCGAGCCTCCGCTTTTGATGATCTTCTTCAGGGTCCCTTCATTGCCGTTTATCACCACAACCACCAGGTCCCCGTTTTCCGCGTAGTCCTGCTTGCGCACCAGGGCAAGATCGCCCTCGTGGATTCGCGGCTCCATGCTGTCCCCCTTGACCCGCAGATAAAAGCAGTCGTCAGTCCGGCGGACATCGGCAGGCTCATACCCGGAAAAATCCTCGTAGGCAATCCCGCCGTATCCGGCGCGCACCGTGCCGATGACAGGGATCATGGGGATTTCCCCCAGCTCCTGCCCGCCGATGGCTTCAATCAGCTCGTCCAGGGATGCCCCAGGGTTGGGGGAGGAGCTTACCCCCATCAGGTAATCGACACTTACATCAAGATAATTGGCAATCCGGGACAGGGTGGCCAGGTCAGGCTCCCGCTTGCCGTTTTCGTATTGGTTAAAGGTGTTGGGCGGAATTCCCAGGTCCTGGGCCACTTCCTTTTGCAGCTTGTTTTTTTTCTTGCGCAGTTCTCGGATTCTCAGCATAATAAACTCCCCTTTCTCCTTTTATTATATTCTCAATTCAGGAAAAATGCAAGTAAATTCTCAAATATGTTGACAAGTGCTGCTGCCCATGATATAATAGTTCTCAAATAGAGAACATATGTTTCTTCTATAAACGCTGGGGGCAGAAAAAAGAAGCCCGGCGTCTGCCAAAGCGACCGCAGGAAAGGAGAGAAGGACATTGACAGAGAAACAGTTGGAGCAGCTGCCCTGGATGATTCGGGAGAGGAATTATCAAACCAAGAGGGCGGAGGAGCTCCGAAGCATCGTTCAGCCCGGACGAAGGGACAGGGGAGCCTGCTTTTTTGGCACAAGCCTGAGCCGGGAGGAGCGGAAGGCCCTGGAAAAGGATGCGGAGTTGATGCAAAGGGCGGAAAGCCTGCCACGTGCGGCCCTGGAGGAGCGGCTGAATCAGGTGGAGGAGCTGTACCGCTTCATCTACCAGGTGGAGGACAGCCAGATGCGGCTGATTCTGCTGGCCCGCTTTGTGGACGGAAAGACCTGGCAGGGGGTGGCCACCGCCATAGGAGAATACGATGAAAGCTATGTGCGGAAAAAGTGTAAGCGATTTTTGAAAAGCACAGAGAGAAAGGAGAAGGTGAATGACAGAAAAAAACAAAAACCAACCCAAACCAACAACTGCTGCTGAGGCCCCAAAGCGCAGGACAAGGAGCAGAAAAACCGCCCTGACCCTGCGGCAGGAGCTGCTGACGGAGCTGGAGCGGATGGCCTTGGGGGACGAGGAAGCCCCCAGAGATAAGCTGAAGGCAATGGAGCTGCTGGCCCGTTTGACAGAAAAGGGGGAGGAAAATATCAATAAACCCATTGTGGTGAGAGTGGAGCTGACCGACGATGACCCAGACGAGGAATAAGGCACGGGAGGAAGCGGCCCTGACCCAGCCAGATGAAACCCTAGTGTTATCCGTCTCCAACCGCATGATTAACCCGGTTTACCGCCCGTACCTGTACCGGGAGGAACGGTATCTGGTGTTTTACGGTGGCGCGGGGTCGGGGAAATCCTTTTTTGTCTGCCAGAGGTATTTGATGAAGCTTTTGGAGCAGAGCGGGCGGAACCTCCTGGTGGTGCGCCGGGTGGAACGGGCCAACCGAAGCAGCACCTTCCCCCTGTTTCAGCAGGTGATACGCCAGTGGGGGCTTTCCGCCTATTTCAAAATCTTTAAAGACGAGATGCGGATTTTATGTCTGCTCAACAACAATGAAATCCTGTTCCGGGGGCTGGCGGATGTGGAAAGGCTGAAGTCCATCACCTTTTCCGGCGGCATTCTGACCGATATCTGGATTGAAGAGGCGTCGGAGGTCACCAGGGCCCAGTTCAACCAATTGGACGTGAGACTGCGGGGGAGGGGAAAGGGCAAGCAGATTGTTCTGAGCTTCAACCCCGTCAGCGCCAACCACTGGCTGAAGGAGCGCTTTTTTGACGCGCCGCCCAAAAACGCGGCAACCCTGCACACCACCTATCTACAGAACCGGTTTATTGACGATGATTATAAGTCGGTTTTGGAGGGGTACCGGTTCAGCGATCCCTATTATTACCAGGTTTACTGCCTGGGGTGCTGGGGGGTATACGGGAAAACGGTGTTCAACCCGGTGGAGGTATCCCGGCAGATTGCGGCCAGGAAGAAGGTCCCGCCGGAGGCGGAGGGGTTCTTCAACTGCCGGATGGAGAAGAACCGGATTGAGTCCTTCCAATGGACGGAGGAACAGGGGGGATACATCCGGATTTTCCATCCGCCCCAGAAGGGGGTGGAGTACGTCCTGGGGGCGGACACCGCTGGGGACGGGTCCGATTACTTTGTGGGGCAGGTGCTGGAGGTAGAGACAGGGCGGCAGGCGGCAATCCTGCGGCACCGGATGGACGAGGAGCTGTTCGCCAGACAGATTTACTGTCTGGGGAGATACTACGGAAACGCGCTGGTGGGGATTGAGACGAACTTTTCCACCTACCCGGTGAAGGAGCTGCAAAGGCTGGGGTACCCCAGGCAGCTGGTGAGGAGGAGGGAGGACCATTACTCCCGGAAGCCGGTTCCGGCGTATGGATTCCGGACAACGGCGGCGTCGAGACCGGTGGCGCTGGCAAGTCTGACGGCGCTGGTGAGGGAAAACATTGAGCTGATTGAGGATGTGGACACGTTGGAGGAGATGCTCTCCTTTGTGAGGAACGAGAAGGGGAGGGCGGAGGCGCAGCAGGGGTCCCATGACGACTGTGTGATGGCGTTGGCGATAGCGGCGTACATGCGGAGCGATTTATGGGAGCCGCAGGTATTAGAGTTGGAGGAAAAGCTGGAGAGGGGGAAGGGGCGGTGGACGGAGGATATGTGGGAGGATTACCGGAACGCGGAAGAAGGAGAAAGGGAGTACCTGAGGCAAAAATGGGGAAGTCCCCCGGCGTGAAAAAAGCTTGACAGATTCCAACGGATGGAGTATGATATAAACAGATAAACTACTGTTAAACAGTATAAAATCTGTAAAGCAGACTTTAATCTGAAAGGGGAATCGCCATGACCGGTAAAAAAAGACTCCCGGACAGCGAACTCATCGTGATGCTGGCCATCTGGAAAAGCGGCGCGGAAAAAATCCACACGGGAGAAATCCTGGAGCTGCTGCGGAAATCCGGGTACACAGCCTGGAAAACCCAGACAGTTCAAAATATGCTCATCCGCCTGACCGAAAAGAATTACCTGATCTGTGAAAAGCTGGGCCGTTTGAATTTCTACACACCCCTGGTCTCCATAAGGGAGTATCAGGAGATGGAAACCAACACACTGCTGGAGCGGTTTTATGAGGGATCGGCCAAGAGCCTTTTCGCGGCCCTGGCCGAGAAAACCACCCTGTCCCCGGAGGAGGCGGAGGAGATCAGGCGGCTGCTGTTCAGGGAGGCCGGGAAATGAGAAGGGTTTTGCTGCTTGTCCTCTATAGAAGCCTTTGGCTTTCCCTGTTCTGGGGGTTGGGGATAATGTGGAAAGGACGGAGAAACGGGGAAAAGGCGGTCCCTGCGGGGGTTCAGCGGTGGGGCGGGATCCTTTGCGCCCTGTGGCTGGCGCTGCCGGTGAGGGTTTCCATGAGTATCCGCTATCGGGTGGAGGTCAGCCCGCCCAGGGAAAACATGATAAAAGCCTTGGAGCCTACCGCCATCCCGGTTTCCGCTGCGCCGGTTCGGCCGGTGTCCCCGCCGGTTTCCCTTTTTGAAGTTGCGACGGCGGTATGGCTGGCCGGGGCTGCTGTGGTTTTTCTCTTCCACATTGTGGGGTATCTCCGCGCCTGCGGTCAGCTGCGCCGCTGGAAAACCAAGGAAGTAACACAGGATTTGGGAAGACATCAAAGGGTCAGAATCGCCTACTCTCTTTCCGCCGAAGTGCCGGTGACAGAGGGGCTGCTGCACCCGGTGGTATGGCTCCCCGAAGGCTGGAGAGAAAGGGATTGTAGCTATGCGCTGTCCCATGAGATAACCCATATCAGACAGGGGGATGTATGGGTGAAGTGGCTTCTTTTGTGGGTGAAAAGCCTGTATTGGTTCCACCCCCTTGTGTTCCGGTTTTCCCGCTGGCTGGCGGAAACGCTGGAATACGCCTGCGACGAAAAGGTGATGCAGGACGCCTCCCTGGAGGCGCGCAGGGAATACAGCCTGTCCATTTTGGAGGCGTCGGGGCAGGTGAGAGGCCGGATGTTCGTGGACGGATTTTTAGGATTTGCAGAGGAGAGATCGAAGATGGTTTCCAGAATTGAGAGGATTATGAACCCCAGAGAGAGGACAGGCTTTACATGGAAAAAGAAGCTGGGGATGTGTTTGGCAGCTGTATTGCTGACCGGGTGTTCGGTGGTGAACCTCCAGGTGGAGGCGATGGCGGTGCCTGCGGCGGAGGTGCCGGAGATGAAGGTGTCCTCCGGAATGGCGGAAAAGGCGGATGATGCCGCAAGCGCGCCGGTTGACAATCAGGACGAGGCAGCAGATGCTTTTCAACTGGAGGTCTTCCCCTGCGAGGCATACGAAGTGGTGTTTCCGGCCCGGTACAGATACAGGGACGAAGAGGAGGTTGTCAGGAATGAATTGATTTTTTTGGTCAATCCAGGGACAGCGGTCAAGGCGATTTCCGATGAGACCGTAATAGAAACCGGACAGATTCCCTTTTATGGGAAATATGTGATTACAGAAAACGACGGCTATCAAATGCGCTACTGCCATCTCAACGGGATTAGGGTCAGCCAGGGGGACGTGCTAAAACAGGGTGATTTAATCGGCTTTGCCGGCACAACCGGGGCAGCCACATGCCACCAGTGCGAACTGCGGGTAGAGCGGAAGGACGGCAGCCCGGTAGACCTCTCCGGTTACACGGAAAGCTATGAGGGAGAAGGCGCCGAAATCCAGGAAGCGTATGAGGAGGATGAGGCGGAACCGCCGGAGCTTCAGGCGGTCAGCTTTCAGTTGGAGGTTTTTCCCTGCGAGGCATACATGGTGGCGTTTCCCACCATGTATGAGACTGATACCGACGCCGTGAAACAGTACCTGATGTTTTACGCCAATCCCGGAACAGAGGTGCACTCTGTTGCAGACGAAATCGTTGTGAAGGTCGAGCAAAAACCTTATTACGGAAAATATGTTGTCACGGAGAATGACGGCTTTCGCTTCCAGTACTCACATTTGGAGGATATTTTTGTTGAAATAGGGGATGTTTTGCCTCAGGGTTCCCTGATTGGCACCGTCGGTGCTACAGGGGCGGTAAAGCATTATATGTGCGAGCTGGGGATTCAATCGAAGGATGGCGCTCCGGCGGACCTTTCCGAGTACGGAAAAGGGTATGAGTGGTAGTATTACATCGCGCCAAGGAGCTGGGAAGGTGAATTCCCGGCTCCTCTTTTTTACCTATTTTTTCTTTTCCCGTCGCGAAAAATACACATTTATGTAAAAAATATGGATAGACCCGCGCCCAAACAAATGCTATAATAGTACAGGTTCTAATTTCATTGCATCTACCTATTTATATATATGGATACCCATCCATATATTGTCATATAGCGGATGGCTAATCGCTGATAGCTGGAGGTTTCACATGGAATATCGCATTGGAATTGATATCGGTTCGACAACCGTAAAGGTGGTGGTCCTGGGCCCCGGCCCGGAGAACCCCATCCTTTTCAAACACTATGAACGGCACCTCTCCCAGGTCCGCACCAAAACCGCCGAGGTGCTGCGGCAGGCGCGGGAAATTGTCGGGGACGCCCCCGTTCGAACCGCCATTTCCGGGTCGGCGGGTATGGGCGTGGCCAAGGCCGCGAATCTGCCCTTTGTCCAGGAGGTCTTTGCCACCAGCGAAACGGTAAAGCACTGGTACCCCGGCACCGACGCGGTGGTAGAACTGGGGGGAGAGGACGCC
>Ga0073906_1005971_pt1 | contig 10427 bp, 7 predicted proteins | sample Inofromicrocosms_FD_65485 | JGI IMG/M metagenome (GOLD analysis project Ga0073906, IMG submission 65485) | Mouse cecum microbial communities from Vienna, Austria - Inoculum for glucosamine and mucus D2O microcosms | ecosystem: Host-associated > Mammals > Digestive system > Large intestine > Cecum... | reverse complement strand
TTTTTATGCAGACACTACTGACGGACGCAATTCTGTCTCAACACGATTTGTTTCTTACAATAGCGAAACCCACATAGTAAAAATGATGTTGCCGATTCAAGATAATATTCCGAGCGGAGTATGGCGCTTGAACTCCATAGCTATAAGCGACTACTACGGAAATTCAATTACTTATCGTAAAGACTACTCACCCGGTGATATTGCCTTTGACAATTACATCTTTACCGTAGCCAATACCGAAGCCCTTCCCGATTCTGTTTCTATACCTGATACCGTTGAGGTTCGGGTGCGCGATGTCCACACGATTCGCCCGACGGTAACCCCCGCTACTTCCGTTCCAAAGTGGACCTGGGTTTCCGCTGACACCAGTATCGCGGAAGTGGTTATTTCGGAGAACAACAAGTCTTGCACCATTACTGGCATTACCCCAGGCACCACCACCATCACCGGCACCACCCAAAACGGCCTAACCGCTTCTTGCGAAGTCACGGTGATAGACGCGCCCCTGCCAGAGGGTGGAACCGTCAACGAACTCTACCATGTAGGAGTGGGCGGCTATGTAGACATTGCCCCTGTGCTGACTCCTGCCAATGCCACCACGCTCTACGAGGTCACATCGGACAATCCCCATGTGGCCGGGATTGGAACAACAACCGGACACACTAGCGTCCGCATTGAGGGCAACAATCCCGGAACAGCCACCATTACTATTCGCGGTGCAAACAACCTTGTCATGACTACAACGGTGAAGGTGGGAAACGACAGTGACCGGCAACATGAGAAAACGACTGTTGCCGGATACGCACCGACTTGCACAAGAGAAGGTCGGACGGACGCAGTACGTTGTTCTGTGTGCTGGTATATGTTTTCAGAGGCAGAGGTCATTCCCGCAACCGGCCACAGCTTCGGCGATTGGACCGTTATCACAAACGCCACCGCGACAGCAAACGGCTTGAGGGAGCGCGTATGCGCGTCTTGCGGCTACCGTGAAACTGAGGTAATTCCGGCAACCGGTAATCCTTCTGGCGGGGGCAATCCTTCTGGCGGAAACAGTTCTTCCGGCGGTAGTTCCTCCGGCGGCAGCAGTTCTGGAAGTACAAGCAATCCGTCATCCTCCAATAATCAAACCGGAAATATTACCGCGAACGATCAAAGCATTCCAGCGAAGGTCAATAACAATGTGGCCGAAGTAACCGCTACGGAGAAGCAACTATCAGAAATCATTGAAAAAACCGTTGCGGGAGACACCATGAAGTTTGATGTTTCCGCAGAGGAAAAGGTTTCTGAAATCAGCATTCCGCAAAATGTGGTGAAAGCTATAAACAGCAACGAGAATATTTCCGGCCTTTCTATTACAATGCAGAGCGGCAGTATCGAAATGAGTGGGGATGCCTTGCAAACGGTTTCCAATGCTCTGACAGGAAGTAACGATCATCTTGCCATCAAGGTGAATACAGTCGATATTGACGCCATCCCCTCAACGCAAAAATATCCAATCGCAAACGTACTAAGCAGCGCAGTGTTTGTGGAACTCTCTGCCTCCATCGTCCATAAGGACAACACTGGGAAAACTGTTTCAACGGAAGAGTTTCATGAGTTCAACGGCAATGTAACCGTTTCTGTTCCGTATGAGCGACCCGCCGATACGGAAGGACGGCAAATCGTCGCCTGTTATATTGCTGACGATGGAGCGATCACCTATTTCCCTGTAAAATATGAGAACGGCATTGCTACATTTACCACCACGCATTTTTCCACGTTTGCGGTTCTGGAGAGCCGGGCCGCAACATTCCAGGATGTAGACATCAGCGCATGGTATATGACGAGTGTAGAGTATGCGTTACAGAGCGGGTTGATGGGCGGCTACAACAGCGAGCGATTTGGAACAAACGACAATCTCTCCCGCGCCCAGCTTGCCCAAATTCTCTACAACAAGGAGGGCAGGCCCGCCGTGACGGACGGCAGCAACTTCGCAGACGTAGCTCCCGGCGCATGGTGCGCCCCGGCGATCACCTGGGCGGCAGAGCGCGGCATCGTGGGCGGCTATGGCAATGGGATGTTCGGGCCTGATGACAACATCACCCGTGAGCAATTGGCCGTCATGCTCTGGCGGTACGCTGGCAGTCCTGCGGCCACCGATAAGGAACTGCACTTCACCGATGCGGACAAGGTCAGCGGCTACGCGCGGGATGCCCTACGCTGGGCTGTGGAGAACAGCGTCATTAACGGTAAGGGTGGAGGCATCTTGGACCCCAAGGGCCTTGCGACCAGGGCGCAGGTAGCACAGATGTTGAAGAATTACCTGAACCGCTAACGGTAGACAGACCCGAAGGGCGCACTTCTATACATAGTCTGCGACCATGTATCGTGCGCTCTGCGAGGCGGCGGCCCCGACATCCGAATGTCGGGGCCGTTTGCATCGCTCTGCTCCGTACAAGGGGCTGCGCCCCTTGCGCCGCTTCGCGGCTATCCCTGCCCCTGCGGGGAACTGAACATGGTTTCCCTATGACCGTTTTACCTTTACGGGTAAGGCGGTCTTTCTATTTTCAAAATCCAAAATCAGGAGGTCTAACGATGGAAAAATCACAAGAAGAACTGCAAAAAGAATACGACGAGGCCGTTGCCAAACGGGAGCAGTACCAGCACAGGTGCCAGCGATTAGAAAACCGTATCCGATACTACACCGACGGCGAGAGGAAGAAGCGAAACCACCGGCTCATTGTCCGAGGGGCCGATGTGGAAAGCGTGGTCCCAGAGGTGCGGGGCATGAGCCAAAGCGAGTTTCGCATTTTGGTGGAGCAAATCTTTTCTCTGCCGGAAGTTGCCGCTCTGGTGAGCCGCAACGTTGACCAGCAGGAGAGTGATTGATTGGCGCTATTTCACTTCCATGTTACCCAAATCAAACGAAGCGCGGGACAGTCCATTGTCACCTCTGCCGCCTACCGTGCCGGGGAGAAACTTTACAGCGAATACTATGGCGAAGTCAGCGACTACACCCACAAGGGCGGCGTGGTCTGCACAGACATTCTCCTGCCGCCCCAGGCCCCCGCCGAGTACCAAGACCGTGCCACCCTCTGGAACGCCGTGGAGAAGGCCGAGCGCGGCAAGAAAGCCCAGCTTGCATACAGCTTCGATATTGCCTTGCAGAACGAATTCTCTTTGGAGGAAAACATCGCTCTTGCAAGGCAATTTGTTTCGGAGCAGCTTGTGGGCCGGGGCATGATTGCCGACTTTGCCATCCACCAGCCGGACAAGGAGGGCGGCGGTATTCCTAACCCGCACTTTCATGTTCTCTGCCCTATCCGGCCTATCGAGGAAAGCGGCAAATGGGGCTTTAAGCAGCGGCGTGTCTACCGTCTGGACGAGGACGGGAACCACATCATGGGCGAGGACGGCAAGCCCCTCTTTGACGCTGTTCCTACCACCGATTGGGGAAGCCCAGAAACGCTGGAACATTGGCGGGAGGCGTGGGCCGCTATGGTCAATGCCAAGTTTGAGGAAAAGGGGCTGGCCTGCCGCATCGACCATCGCTCCTACGAGCGTCAGGGCCTTGACCTGCTGCCCACCATCCATGAGGGTGTGGCCGTCCGCCAGATGGAGGCCAAAGGCATCACCACCGACAAGGGCGATCTGAACCGCTGGATAAGAAAGGCCAACAACATTCTGCGGGATATTCGGAAGAAAATCGCCAGCCTGGCAGATTGGATAAAGGCCATAAAAGAAGAATTGAGCCAGCCCCAGGCCCCGACCCTTGCCGTCCTGCTGACCGACTACTATGAGGGCCGAAACGCCGGAGCATGGAGCCGCAATGCCAAGATTGGGAACCTCAAAGATTTTGCCGAGGCCGTCAATTTTCTGACTGAGAAAGACATCGTCACGCTGGAAGATTTGGAGGCCCATATCGCCGCCCAGGGTGAGCGGGCGGAGGCCATCAACACATCCATGAAAGCGAAGCGTGACCGTCTGAACGAGTTGAAGGAACTGCTTCGCCTTGTTGATCTCTACCGGGACACCAAGCCCATCTATGACGAGTGGAAGGGTATCAAGTGGAAGGGCAAGAGGGAAAATTTTGAGAGGGAGCATGAGGGCGAGTTGCGGACGTTCCACATGGCCCGCCGCAAGCTGGACAAGTACCGTTCCCCTGCTGGTAAAATCCCCGCTCATGCGTGGGAACAGGAGCAGGCGAGGCTTCAACAGGAGTACAAGGCCGAGTATGAGCAATACAAGCCCATCCTGGACGATTTACGGCGGCTTCAACAGGTGAAGCGCAACGCCGACACCGCCATACACCAGCAGGAGCAGACCCGGCAGAAACGCCGGGAGGCAGAGCGGTGATTTTTGGTGGCGGACAAAATTTCCGCCACCACTTTGCCATGTCGGTTACAATCCAATCAGAATTGCAAAATGCAATCCTGATTTCACGCAGTCATTTTGAAAATTTGAAGGAGGAGCAATCATAGAAAAAGTGAAAAAGCAAGTTGAACCCATCGACAAACCGGGCGGTATCCCCGGCTTTCGATATGGAAATCATACCTATCAGCTTTTGAACCTCGGCCTTGAAATTGAGGTAGACGGTGTTACTTATCACTTGTCCAGCGAATTTGCGGGCGAGGGTGAAATGGGTGCAGTCCTTGACCTGATTGAGCTGGAGCGGAACCAGAGAAATTCAGCATAAATTCTCGAAAATCTATTGCTTTAATGTGCGAAAGCGAATATAATAATAGCAGGTAACAGATGCTATGTGCCTGCGTCCAAGGAGGTCATAAAAATTAAGATGCAGGAAACTTACAATGTCGGAATTTATTGCAGGCTCAGCCGTGACGACGAGAGAACAGGCGAATCCGTTTCCATCGAAAATCAACGTGAAATGCTCAGCCGGTATGTGCGGGAACAGGGTTGGAATTTGTATGACACATATTGTGATGACGGGGTTTCGGGTACGACGTTTGACAGGCCGAATTTCAACCGCCTGATTGCGGACGCCACCGCCGGAAAGATCAATCTGGTACTGTGCAAGGACCTTTCCAGATTGGGAAGAGACTACATCGAAAGCGGCAAATATACGGACGTTGTGTTCCCCTCGCTGGGCTGCCGGTTCATCGCACTCAATGACGGTGTGGATACGATCCACAAAAACAATGAGATGCTGGTTATTCTGAAAAATGTGATGAACGATCTCTATGCTCGGGATACCAGCAACAAGATTAGAGCCGTCAAGCAGTCCACGTTCAAGGCTGGGAAATATGTCGGCTGCTACGCTCCCATCGGCTATCTGAAAAGCCCGGAGGATAAGCACGTCTTGGTTATCGACCCGGTAACCGCCCCCGTGGTAATTCGTATCTTCGACCTTCGCTGTCAGGGGTGCAGTTACCGCAAAATCGCCACAACGCTGAACGCTGAGAATGTGCCTACGCCCACAACCTTCTACTACATGAGGCAAGGCAAGCCCAACATTCGCAAAGATGGCGATTTTTGGGCGCCACCCACGGTCAAGGCCATCCTTCGCAACGAGGTTTATCTCGGGCATATGGTGCAGAACAAGACGGGCAACCTTTCCTATAAGGTTCACAAACAGGTTGCCAAGCCGGATAGCGAGTGGATCAGGGTGGAAAATACCCATGAGCCGTTAATTTCGCGGGAGACATGGGATTTGGTACGGGAGCTGGACGCCCGGAAAGCAAAATTCCGGAGCAGCAAGACCGGAGAAACAGCGTTATTCACAGGCGTCCTTTTCTGCATGGACTGCAAATCTCCTATGCGGCACTATAGGGATGGCCGGAAGCGCAAGGACGGAAGCCCATCCACCTACCAGAGCTACGCTTGTAACCGCTATGTCACAGGTGGAAAGACTGTCTGCTCAGGCCACATCATCAACCAGAGGGTACTGACCGAACTGCTGTTGATTGACATCCGTTTCAAGGCGGCGCTGGCGCAGAATCAGCCGGACAATCTCAAAGAGAAAATCATGGCACAGCGCAATGCCGCCGGGCTGGAGCAGAGGAAAACACTACAGGCAACCATGGACGCACTGAATAAGCGGCTGGCGGAATTAGAAAAGCTGGTGATTACCGCCTATGAGGACAAGGTGAAAGGCGCGATCCCGGAGGCGGTATGCGTCCAGTTGCTAAAGCGATATGAGGATGAGCGCACAGAGAAGCTGGAACAGCGGACGAAGTTGTCTGCTCAGTTAGAAGCTTGCCACGAGGATGAAAAGGCCGCTGACGATTGGCTGACAATGATCCGAGACTACTCCAAGCTGGAGGAACTGGACCGTCCGACGCTTCTGCGTTTGGTGAAGCGCATTGAGGTCGGGGAGCGTAGGTCAATCAACGGACACGATGAGCGCAATATTAAAATCTACTACAATTTTGTCGGATTTGTGGAACTATAAACGTATCATTCTTTATGGAAAATATTCTAATGAATGGTATGCACGAGACATCAGCCGCAAGGTCACCAAGGCATTTCGTACACGTCACGAAAACGGGGCGCACTATGGAGCATACGCCCCGCTGGGCTATCAGAAAGACCCGGAGCAGACCGGGCATTTACTGGTGGACGATGGGACAAAGTGGATAGTAGAGAAAATCTTTGCTCTGGCCATCCATGGGGCGGGAGCCGCCAGGATCACCCACATACTTGCCGCCGAGCAGATACCAACTCCCGGATGGCTGAACTTCCAGCGATACGGCACCTTCGCCCATATCTACGAGGGCCAGCCGGAAAGCAGACGGTATGAATGGACCATTTCCCAAGTGCGGAAAATCCTGCGGGATGAAACGTATATCGGCCATAGCGTCCACAACAAACAAGGTACGGTATCCTTCAAGAGCAAGAAACGGGTAAACAGGCCTAAGGATGAATGGTGGACCGTGGAAGATACCCACGAGGCTATAATCAGCAAGGCCGACTTTGACCAGGTACAGGAGAACATAGCCAGCCGCCGCAGACAGAGGAAGAACGGCACAACGCAGATTTTCGCCGGGTTAGTCAAATGCGCTGATTGTGGGTGGACAATGGGATACTGTGAAAACAAGCAGAACAAGGTCCCCTATGGTTACTATCACTGTGTTAAAAACGGGCAGGGCCTTAGTCAATGCTCTATGCACTATGTCCGGTATGATGTGCTTTACAGTTTTGTTCTCTCCCGTCTGCAATACTGGATAAACGCCGTCCATCAGGACGAGCAGGCCATAATAGAGCGGCTTTCCAAGTCCACCATGACGGAGCAAGCCGCCACAAGCAAGCGGGCCGCACAAGAAAAGAGACGGGCAGAAAAGCGGTTGACCGAGCTTGACAACCTGTTAGCTAAGATTTACGAGGACCGGCTGAACGAGAAAATCACGGAACGCAATTTCTCTATGCTGTCTCAGAAATACCAGCAGGAGCAGGGCGAGCTTGAAACGAGGATTGAAGCATTGACGGCCCAGCTTGCCAGCACCAAGGAGCAGGAGGACGGCATAAACAGGTGGATTGATTTAATCAAGCAGTTTTCCAGCCCCACCGAATTGACCGCCGAAATGCTCAATACCTTGATTGAAAAGGTCGTTGTCCACGAGGCCACCAAGGACGCAGACGGCAAGCGCACCCAGGAAATTGAGATTTTTTACCGCTTCGTCGGCAAGATTGACTAATATCATTAACTGTATGTCTCCGGGACCTCATCCTTACCAATTCTTCCCAGGTTGTTTTCTCTTGTTGTCTCCTGTTTTGTTTTAGCACCGGAAACCGTTGTACTGCAATGGTTTCCGGTGATTCTTTGTTGTAGCTTCATGCTCCCTACATTTTGCTTGTGTATGAGCTTTTTCAATGCCCGTATGGGTTTTGTATGGGTTTCTGTAAAGTGAATCTCCTCTGTCTGTCCATGCGCAGAAAAGCTATTCTCCCACAGTCAGACGATATACAGCCGCACTGGTAGTACCTTTCCGCTCCAGGATGCCATCCTGGACCAGCTTATTCAATATACGGTATGCCTGTGGCGGCGTGACACGCAGTAATTCTATTACATCCCTCCTCGTAATACTTTGTTGTTTCTTCGCCAAGCTGATAACTAATTCCCGATATCTAAGCTGATCAATCCCTCTTTGCCGCACGTACTGTGCCGGGTTTCGATATGCTTTCGCGTCTAAGATATATACGCGGCCCTTCCCACTTCCGACTGCTTCAATTATGCCCGCCTCTATCAGGCGTTCCAGCGTGCCGCGTATTTTCGTCTCTGGAATATTGATATTTTGAACAATCTCCGCCAGCGACACCCGCCGTCCCCGCTTCAAAACGTTCAACACGAACAATGCGTTCAACGGCATCGGTTCCCCTGTACGTCTCTGCTCCTCTGTGATGAGAGAAATCAACCGCTCATCCGGAGCCCCGCTGGGAATAAAGAGTCTGACCACATTTGAAGTCGTCTCTGAATAGTCTGGAACATCCCGTCCATAGCGTAGGGAGCCCTCATAGATCCGATCCACTCCCCGCCCGGATCGTTCCGCAAGACCAATACGTTTCAATGCGTCTGCAAGCACAGGATTGCGACCATACGGTTCCGCGCTCAAAATATTTTGAACCGTCACGCCTTCTATAAATCCACCAGGATTACTCACTGTGAGGCCGTCCTCGTCCAGCTGCACTAGTACTCTTCCAAGCTGTGTATAATCCCGATGGGAAAAAGCATTTACGACTGCTTCCCGCACAGCCCGCTGGTCATACGCAGGAACAGAGATCCGAAACAGCCCCGATTCCATTTCCTGTACGGGGTTTCTGGCATCAATGAAATCAAATACTTTCTCAATTGCCGCCAACAATGGTAAGAAAAAAGTCTCGTTTACCGTTACCTGCGTTCCACGGCGCATCAAAAAAGCGCTCTCCGCCGTCGGCATCAGTTCCCTCAGCTTTTCCTGCTTCCCAAGTAAAAGCAAGCCTGCGTAAGTGGGAACATATCGTTCGCCGCTTATTGTCACAAGTCTCAGCGCCTTGTCCAGCTCGTCATCCGGCAGTTCCAGCAGGACTTTTTCTCCATGATACGCAAGGATGATCTTGCGAAGCCGTTCCCGTTCCAGCGAGTCTAAATCCTGGTATTGGGCTCCTGGAACAGGCTGCGCCGAAAAGTCAAGCAGAGAAAGCGCGCTCAGTCTTGAATTAATCTCATGGGGGTACATCGGAACATTTTCCGGCGTGCCGTCCGCTTTCAGTCGCCGGCGTTGAATCTTCCCCGCAGAAGAAGCCACAATGCTGCGGCTCCTTGGCACATGGATCACCAGCGCCGGACGCTCCCCATGAAGATACTCTATTCGAACCGAAATGGGTGGGACTGTCCGGTTGGCAATAAAGGCTGAAAGCTGTGTTGCATCCTGGTGCTGTTCGTGCAGTCCCGTAACGGTACCGTCGTCCTCTACACCCAGATATAAATCTCCGCCGTGGGTATTCGCAAACGCAACAATAGCATCAATCAAATCCGAGTCTGACAGTTTCTTGACATCACTCTTAAATTCTATCTCTATTGTTTCATGTTCAGGAATTATACGCTCCATCTTATCACCCCTTTGTACAACATTAGCACAACGGTGTAAGTATGTCAACAAAATTTCACACGCGTGCAAGTTTGTGTGAATAACTTATGCGATTTTCAACACTTCATATATCGCATATAGACAATCCTCTATTGTAAGCGCTTTACCATTTTCAAAAAACACCGCTGTAATGCTCCGGTTTTTACAACTTTCCTGTGTGGTTAATTCATCATCAAACATCTCACTAATCTTATCCGAATCTGCTCTGGAAATATCTAATGCATTTCTCCAATACCTTACAAAATGCTTTTTAAAAGATTCATAGTCAGAATAAAGCCCCATTGGATTATCCTGCAGACCGTAACGTACCGGCTGGAAAAGAGATGCTATATCTCTTATGTATTCATATACCAAGTTTTCTCTGCCCCTGACATTTGACATATTTGCTGATGCCGAAGTGACGTCAAGATCAAACTTTGTACGCATATGAGCTTGAAAGTGGTTTCCTATCATAGAATATTGATACATATTGCAATTTCCTTTCTAAACATCTTTCATTAACCAATTATTTCCAACAACTCTCCACAATTCCTATACCGGTCATCCAAATTCCCCGCCAGGCACTTCATCACAATACCTATCTGTCTATCTGACAAGTTCGGAGCGGCATTGGATAAATATGACCTCATGTCGCTTCCATGGGGCGCTCTCCCGCAAAGCAACCAATACCAGATTGCACCTATGGAGTATATATCACTCCTGCAATCTCTCAATTTCGGGTTTTCCTGTAATGCAGGATCAATAAAAGCTGAGGTTAGATAACGTAACTTCTGAAAGTATAGGAAAATCAAGGTTTTCGAGCGGCGGACAAGCATGATATGTACTAAAAAATCGAATATCGGCGCATGAGCGGCGTTCATATTC
>Ga0073906_1005970_pt1 | contig 10430 bp, 9 predicted proteins | sample Inofromicrocosms_FD_65485 | JGI IMG/M metagenome (GOLD analysis project Ga0073906, IMG submission 65485) | Mouse cecum microbial communities from Vienna, Austria - Inoculum for glucosamine and mucus D2O microcosms | ecosystem: Host-associated > Mammals > Digestive system > Large intestine > Cecum... | reverse complement strand
TGTGGATAAGTATGCGCTGGTGCTTGCAGACTCTCAACGGAGTCGAATCAACATACGCAATGCCGGTGCAAGTCCCGGGCAACACTTCCTTTATGAATACCGTGAGTGACAGTAGCACGGTCTTTTGCAATTCGACAAATCTGTTGTATGACACAGTCTTAGGGTACAAGTGGAGAAAGCGCTTGCAGACATACTTAGTGTAAAAGTGTCTGAGGCATCTGAATCCCTTGCTGTGAAAGACAATCAGCCAATTAGTATAAAACTAATTGGCTGATTGTTTTATTGTAGGACAGCAGAATTGTTATATCGAACACACGTTAAATATAGCAAATATAGAGTCTTCCAATTATAACACACTGATTCACAAGCATGATAATAAACCGCAATATAACGCCCGTCAGCCCTTGACGAATCCGTGATTTCGCCCACTGACCACCACTCCGGCGCAAAAAAGCGGAGCCCTCTTCGCCGATGAAGCGGGCCCCGCCATGGGTTATACATAGTCGGCTGCATCCCTGCCGGGATGAGGCCGCGGGTCAGAACGAGAACGAAAGATAAAGACGCGTGGCGGCGAACTTGCGCTCGATTTTCTCGCCGTCGTCATCGAATCCGTCATCGTAAAACGATGCCAGGCCTATCGGGCTGAACTTCCCCTTGCCCCAGTAGCCCTCCACGCCCAGGCCGATGCGGCGATACTGGAGGCAGCCGCCGAAGCGCCACATCCCCACATAGGCGAAAGCGAACTCGGCGTTGCCGTCCTCGCTCACGGCATAGGCCGTGACCGTGGGCTGATAGTGGAAGTAAATCGAGCCGCGGAGATAGCGCAGAGCATTGTTCATGCCGGAGAAAGGAGCGATGCTCACGCGCGGACCGATACCCAGGGCACCCAGCGAGAGCGACATGCGGCCCAGGTCGAGGTCTAAGTCTTCTTCCTCATCATAGTAACCGTTGCCATTGTCGTGTTCGATTTCCGATGTCCATCCCTCGCCCACGCCGTAAGAGGGGGTCTTGTACTTGGTGAAAGTGAAATCGAACCACGTCATGTCGAAGCCGAATTTGAGCATTCCGGCCACCGGACGCGACGGGAACATATAGCTTGCACCCTTTGACATTGTAAAGCTGTACTGGCTTTTGTCAACGGCTTTAAAGCCGTCGCCGGTCGAGGCGAAGTTGAATCCCAGCTTAGTGAACCTTCCGGGCGACCAGATGGCCTTGTCGATATTGCGGCGCTCGATTTCGGCCAGGTCGGCATCACGCTGGGCAAGCTCGGCTTCGCGCTGTGCCAGCTCACGTTTGAGCAGATCGGTTTCGGTCAGCGTGGAATCGGCATACTCCTGCGCGCCGGCTGCCATGGCCGCCATGGCCACAACAGCAGTTAATAATATGCGTTTCATATGATTGTAAGCTTGGAAATGTGATAATTGTGTGTGTGTGTTGGAATTGCGAGTGATCAGTTAAGATAGTTCCAGGTGTACTGCATGCTGATATCGTCGCTGTCGGCATAGATTGAATGGCTCACGAAACCGTTGTCGGATACACGGTAGGCGAACTGCACCAATTCCGACCAGCCCGACCTGTATACAGTGTTGACCGACTTGACGAAATAGGAGGGCGCCGTGCCGAAAAGCCCGGTAATCTGAACCGGACCTACCACCGGCAGCATCGGATCCCACTGCAGGCGGGTGTTGGCAACACCGGAATATTCCCATTGCGCCACGTATGAATCGTTGTGGTCGAAGTCGGAATCCGAATAGTCCACCTTCACCAGACGACCCTGCCCGTCCCAGTCGAGGCGGGTCACCTCGCCGTCGGAGCCGACAACATGTGTCAGATGCCCCTCTGAATCATAGCTGCACCTCACGGTCTCCACTTCGGTCTCACCGCCGGAGGCAGATGAGACGGTATAGTCGGTGTCGGTAACAGTCATCTCTACAATCGCGCCCCGGCTGTTGAGCGAGATGTTATCCCAGCGGCTCTTGGTGCGCAGCACCACCTTTCCGTCGATGTTGGTACCGGTCGAGGGGTCGTAACCGTAGTATTCCTCCCACTCCTCGTTCTCCACCACCATCGGATTGTAGGAGATGCGATAGAGAGTGTACTCGTCGGAAGTGCCTAATCTTATCTCTGAAACACGTTTTTGAGAGTCATAACTGACTTTCACCAGCTTCTGACCATACCATGACAGTGACTCGAGGCGCGCGTCACTGCTGGTGGCGCCACCCTCGTCGGCAGGCTCGCTCACAGTGCACGATGCCGCAAGCAATGTCAACGCCGCCGGAATTACAGCAAAAAATTTTTTCATAGAATAGAAATGTGTATGTGTGTTATTTAATCAACAATCAATTTAGTATTTGACTGCAAATTTAGACATTTTTTTGAATTTAGTGAAATCATAGCCTTGCTTTCGCCGCAATCACCGGAATTTTAAGAGGAAAAAGATATATGGGGAGCATTTGAGGGGCTGTTTGGCGGAAAATTCGTAACTTTGCCGAAAATTACGTGCACACAATATGAAAGTAATAGACTTTGCCAAGGAGCCGTCGCTGGTGAACCAGTACATGACGGAGCTGCGCGATGTGAACGTGCAGCATGACATGCTCCGTTTCCGCCGCAACCTGGAGCGCATCGGCGAAATCATGGCCTACGAGATTTCGCGCACCATGCACTACCGCAGCGGGGAAATCACCACCCCCCTCGCCACCTGCCGCTCGCAGGTGCTTGACACCCAGGTGGTGCTGGCCACTATTTTCCGCGCCGGAGTGCCTTTCCACCAGGGGTTCCTCAATTACTTCGACCATGCCGGAAACGCTTTCGTGTCGGCCTACCGCAAATATAAGGAGAAGGAGAATTTCGACGTGTGCATCGAATATCTGGCCTCGCCGCGCCTCGACGGCAAGACCCTTATCCTCGCCGACCCGATGCTGGCCACCGGAGCGTCGATGGAGCTCTCATACCGCGCCCTGCTCACAAAAGGGGAGCCGGCCCACATACATGTGGCCTCGGTGATAGCCTCGCAGCAGGCCGTGGACTACGTAAAGGCCCACTTCCCCGATGACCGCACAACCCTCTGGGTCGGTGCCGTTGACCCCGAAATCAACTCGCATTCATACATTGTGCCCGGCCTGGGCGATGCCGGCGACCTCGCCTACGGCGTCAAAGAGTAAGAGGGCATCTAAACCTCTTGCAACCTGCAAAAGGAATCCAAGGTAAAAAAAGATATATGAATTTAAGTGGAAAAATTGAGTTCCGGCCACGTCTGTGGTCGGCTTTGGGCCATTACAGCGCCAAAAAGCTGCAGGCCGACCTTGTGGCCGGCATTGTGGTGGGAATCGTGGCGCTCCCGCTGGCCATTGCATTCGCCATCGCTTCGGGCGTGAGTCCGTCGGTCGGCCTGGTCACCGCCATAGTGGGCGGCTTCATGGTGTCGGCTTTCGGCGGCAACTCCGTGCAGATCGGCGGCCCTACCGGGGCGTTCATCGTGATTGTCTACGGCATCATCGCCAACTTCGGTCTTGAAGGGCTGGCAATAGCCACACTCATGGCCGGTCTGATACTGGTGCTGATGGGGCTCTTCCGCCTGGGCACGGTGATAAAATTCATCCCCTACCCTATCGTGGTGGGATTCACCGCCGGTATCGCCCTTACAATCTTCTCCACCCAGGTCAACGACTTCCTGGGGCTTGGTCTGAAGAACCTCCCCTCGGAGTTCCTCCCCAAATGGGGAGTCTACCTCAGCTCGCTGGGGCAGATCGACATCGCCACATTCGTGGTGGCACTGGTGTCGCTGGCTGTGATTATCCTCACTCCGAAGGTGTCGAAACGCCTGCCGGGCGCGCTTACGGCCATCGTGGTGGTAACGCTGGCCACTTTCGCCCTGCGCAGCTACAACGCCGACTGGAGCGTCGACACCATCGGCGACCGTTTCGGCACTCTGACAGCACAGATGCCTGAGTTTCACGGCTTCCACCTGGATATGGCCACAATCAACATGCTGCTGCCGTCGGCGTTCACAATCGCCGTGCTGGGAGCCATCGAGTCGCTTCTGTCGGCCACCGTGGCCGACGGCTACACCGGCTCGCGCACCCGCACCAACACCGAACTTATCGGCCAGGGGCTTGCCAACATCGCCGTGCCGTTCGTGGGGGGCATACCCGTCACCGGCGCCATAGCCCGCACGATGACCAACATATCGTCGGGCGGCCGCACCCCCGTGGCCGGCATAGTCCATGCCCTGGTGCTGCTGCTTATCTACATCTTCATGATGCCGCTGATTTCCTACGTGCCGATGGCCTGCCTGGCGGCCGTGCTGATGGTGGTGGCCTACAACATGAGCGGCTGGCGCACCATCGTAGGGCTGGCTAAAGCCCCCAAAAGTGACCTCACGGTAATGGCCGTGACATTCGTGCTGACAGTGATTTTCGACCTCACTATCGCCATAGAAATCGGTCTGCTGCTGGCTGTGGTGCTATTCCTGCGCCGCGTGATGGAGAACACCGAAATCCGCGTCTACTCCGAACAGCTCGACGTGGCCGAGGGCACTGACCTCGACGCCGCACACCACGAGGTGCTCGACGTGCTCCCCGGCGTGGAGGTATATGAAATCGACGGCCCGTTCTTCTTCGGCATCGCCACCAAATTCGAGGAACTGATGCGCTCCACCCCCGGCGAGAAACCCAAAGTGCGCATCATCAGGATGCGTAAAGTGCCGTTTGTCGACTCCACGGCGCTGCACAACCTGGAGATTCTCATCAAATCGTCGCAGGCCGACAACGTCCATGTGGTGCTCTCAGGCGTCCGCGACAGTGTGCGCGACACCCTGGTACATGCCGGCATCGACCGCCTTGTGGGCGCCGACCATATCTGCGACCACATATCCAAAGCCGTGGTGATGGCCAACGCCATAGCCTCCCGCTGAAGTCCGAAGGCCATAAACCTTGCTGCCGGAAGCAGTCTCCCAGTAGGGACGCTCCGTGGAGCGTCCGAAAAAATCAATTGATTTTCAGTTGTTTGCGCGGACGCTCCACGGAGCGTCCCTACTGTCTGACTGAATCCTGCAAATTTAAGCGGTTGTTTAAAAATAAATGTAAACAACCTCTTATACAGCTTATTTTTGGGGCAGCCGTGAGGCGATGACGGCGATAAGCAGCGAGGCGCCGACGAGGAAAGCGGCCACAGTGAGGAGGTCGGTGGCGCGGAGCACCACCGGGTAGGCGTCGACCATCAGAAGGGTGGGGTCGGAGGTCTGCAGTTTTATCCATCCGAAAGCGCTCTGCCCCGACACAAGGAGGGCGCCGGCCACAATCCCCACGCCGCCGCCACAGAGGGTTATCAGCCACCCCTGGTTGCCGAATATGGCCGAGACAAAACGCGGCGTGGCTCCCATGGCACGCAGCACGGCCATATTGGGCTCTTTTTCAAGCACCATCATCGACAGGGTGCTTATGATGTTGAACGATGCAATGACCAGAATGAAAGCCAGCATGGCGAAGGTAATCCATTTCTCCACGGCTATCATACGGAACAGGTCGGGCTGCTGCTGCATACGGTCGAGCACACGCAGGGAGGCCGTGGCAGAGGTAGCGTCGAGCGCACGCCTCACGGCCGCCGCAGCCTCTTCAGCGCTGCAACCCGCGGCAGGCCATATGGCAATCTGCGACAGTTCGCCCGAACTGTAGTCGAGGAGCGAGCGCGCAGCCTCGAGAGGAAGCAGCACCATATCACGGTCATATTCCTGCTGCTCAACGGAGTAGACCCCCATGCAGGCCACGGTGTCGGTGCGGAAGGAGGCCGCCGGATTCGCCGGATTATAGCGCCCCAGGCGTCGAGGTTCATAGATGGTGATGGTCCAGGGTGATTTCGGCCTGGTATTCAGTCCGATGGCCGCACCCGGCGAGAGCACGGCGCCATACCAGCCGCCCGGCAGGGGGGCGAGCGCCGGCGAGCCGTCGATGATAATGTCGGCAAGATGCGATGCATCGGCGTACCCCTCGCCTACCCCCTTGATTACCACCGGCATCTGACACTCACGTGCCACCGCGAAAGCCTGATCGGAAAGCACTCCGGCCGCCGTGGCCACCTCTGGCAGCGAGGCCAGACGGGCGCACAGCGAGTCGCCGCCGGCGAACACCTTGGCTGCGGCAGGCGCTACGGCCACCGGCGGGTCGAGCTTGCCCAACTGCCTCTCGCTGAGCTGCGCGAAGCCGTTGAACACCGACAGAACGATGACCATGGCCGCTGTGGCCACGGCCACCGAAGCCACCGAAACGGCGGAAATCACATTGACGGCTCCGTGGCTTTTGCGCGAGAAGAGGTAGCGCAGAGCCACTCGTAGTGGTAGTGACAACTCGTAGTGATGGTGACGATGGTGGGAAATTATTTTGAAAGCAGGTTGTCGATATTCTCGATATAGTCGAGCGAATCGTCGAGATAGAACGCAAGCTCGGGGCATTTGCGGAGCTGGAAGCGCACGCGCTGAGCCAGTTCGTAGCGTATGGTCTTGGCGTTGCGGGTGAGATTCTCGATGATTCCCTGGGCCTGGGCGGGGGGGAATATCGAAAGGTAGGCGCGAGCCACAGAGAGGTCGGGCGACACGCGCACGGCTGTTACCGAAATGATCACGCCATGGGTCTTGGCGGTTTCCTGGCGCAGGATTTCAGAGAGATCCTTCTGCAGCAGGCGGGCTATTTTTTGCTGGCGGGTTGTTTCCATAAAAAAGTTGTCAGTGTAAATCTGTTACGCTAATATAACGCCGTAACTGAACGCAAAGTTAAGAAAATCATCGTAACTTTGCACCATGCTCAAGAAAACAATATTGGATATGGGGCGCGACTCCGTGGAGGAGTTCCGCCGCAAGGAGAAAATCGGGCTCACAATGGTGCTCGACAACATTCGCTCGCTCAACAACATCGGCTCGATATTCCGCACCTCCGACGCTTTCAGGGTGGAGCGGCTGCTGCTCTGCGGCATCACGGCCACGCCCCCCTCGCCCGAAATCCACAAGACAGCCCTCGGAGCCGAGGACTCGGTGGCCTGGGAATACTGCGCCGACACGCTTGAGGCGGTGGCCAGGCTGAAAGCCGAGGGCTATACCGTTTGCGCCCTTGAGCTTGCGCAGGGAAGTGTGCCTCTCGACAGCTATGCCGTGAAGCCCGGCGGCCGCTATGCCGTGGTGGCCGGCCACGAGGTGGAGGGGGTGCAGCAGCAGGTGGTCGACGCCTGCGACGTGTGCATAGAGATACCACAGGAGGGCACCAAGCACTCGCTCAATGTGGCCGTAAGCTCGGCCCTGGCCATATGGCACTTCTACCTCGGGCTGCGTCAGGCGCCCACCTCCTCGCGAAGCGAGTAGTGGTTGCGCAGGCGCTCGAAAACCTCGGGAGGGAGCACGGGGTATCCGCCTGCTGAATCGGCCGGCAGGGCGGCGGCACGCATTGCCGCCATGTCGTCAAAAGGATTGTACGATGCCGTCACAGCCTCTTTCGAGGGGGCTGGAGCGTCGGGAGCCGGCGCGCCGAGGTCCATTACCTTTTCTGAGCCGAGATGGCGCAGAAGGGCGTTTACCACGGCCTGAGTGGCGCGCATCTTCCCCTGGCGGGAATATCCGGCGATATGCGGCGTGGCGATGTCGGCCCGGGCCAGCAGCTCAGGGCTCACGGCAGGCTCCCCCTCCCAGCAGTCGATCACGCAGCCGCTCACGCGCTTCGCGTCCATGGCGCGAAGCAGGGCGGCATTGTCAACCACAGGGCCACGGGCGGCATTGATAATCAGCGGCGTCCTTTGCAGGGAGGCGAAGAAGGCCTCGTCGGCCAGATGATGCGACGGATATGGCGCCGGAGCCTTGGTGTGGGGGGTATGGAAGGTAATGATATCGGCCCGGCGCGCTATCTCATCGAGAGCGACGAAGCCGGCCGGCCCCTCGGCCTCAGCCCGCGGAGGGTCGCAGCAGAGCACATTCATGCCCAGAGCCTCACACCAGCGGGCCACAATGCGGCCCACATGCCCCACACCTACGACACCTACGGTAAGCCCCTCCGGCTCAGGCACAAGCGCATATATCGACGCAAGCACATACTGCGCCACAGCCGGAGCGTTACACCCCGGCGCGTTTACAGCCTCAATGCCGCGCGAGGCCAGCCAGGGTAGGTTGAAATGGTCGGTGCCGATTGTGGCCGTGCCTACAAATGTGACGGCCGACCCCTCAAGCAGCGGAGCGTCGCAGCGTGTGCGCGTGCGCACAATCAGCGCGTCGGCATCGGCCACGGCCTCCGGAGTGAAATCCTCCGGCTGAATCACCTCGGTGCGCGCCACACCGTCGAAAATATCGCCGATGTATGGCACAAAAGCATCAATCAGAATCTTTTTCATATGAAACTCCATACACAGAAAAACGCATATACGGCTATCAGAAGCACCACCGGGAGATAACTCCGGCGCTGGCGCCGGTAAGTGAAGAAATGGGCCGCCTGGTAGCCCGCGAGGGCATTCAGCAGCGGTATATAGAACGCGAAATCGTTGAAGTTAAGCACCGTGAAGAGCGCCGTGGCAATCCACAGCACATTGATAAAGCCGTTGAAAGCCCGTGTGCGCGAATTGTAGCTCAGTATTTTCAGCAGGTTGAGCATCATGAAAGCCATGCCGGCCACAAGGGTGAAGCCCGTATCGACCAGCGCCTTGACCATCTCCTCGGTGTCAAAAAGATTCCATGCCACCACCAGCCGGGGCCAATGCAACTGCCACGGCTCGACGATGCCGAACCCGAACAGAATCCACGGCGGAGTGACGATGCCGAGAAGCGCCGCCAGAGCGGTGCGCAGGTTCAGCACCCGCATCTGTATGCACCCGAAAAGAAACACCGGCACAAAGAGCAGAAAACTGATCTGAGTGAATCCCCCCACGGTAAGGAGGAAGAATATCAGATACACCTTCTGACGTGACTCGCTGAGGCTGCCGCGGCCATAGACCGAAAAGAGCAGCGCCACACACAGCATGGCGATGAGCACCAGCAACATGCCGCCGTAGAACTGCGCCAGCAGCGGCGGCATGGCGCACTGAAGCACATAGAAGAGCGTGGCGCCAAGGGCTGTGAGCGAGCGCAGGGTGTTGAACGCCCTGTTGATCCATATCACCAGCATCCCCACGGCCACATTCACGGCCATGCAGAGCAGCAGCGACAGGAATGAGTGGCCCAGCCATTCGCCCGGAGCGGGGATTCCCAGCCCCAGGTCGGGCACAACAGGGAGCACCAGCGCCCGGCTCCAGGCCACGCACGCCACGGCGCACGATGCCAGAAGAAATAGCAACGTGGCTCCGCGGGCGTGCAGGAAGTTGGTTAGCTGGCGTTCCATCAGGGGTGTGGAGGGTGTGGAATCAGAGGAGGTCGCGGCCTATGTCGCGGCGGAAATATTTACCGTCGAAGTCAACGGCAGCGGCGGCCGAGAATGAACGTTCGAGAGCCTCGGGGATTGACTCACCGTAGCTTGTGAGGGCTATCACACGGCCTCCGGAGGTTACAAGGCGCCCTTGGTCATCGCGTGCGGTGCCGGCGTGGAAGGGGATAGTGCTTCCTGTTGCATCGGCGCCGGTGATTACTTTCCCTTTCTCATAGTCGCCGGGATAGCCGCCCGACACGAGCATCACGGTCACCGCCGTGCGCGGATCGATGTCAAGAGGCATGTCGCCGAGATTGCCGCGGGCGGCGGCCTCCATCAGCGGCACCAGGTCGGAAGCGATGCGGGGGAGCACCACCTCGGTTTCGGGGTCACCCATGCGCACGTTGTATTCGATTACCATAGGTTCGCCGCCTACATTAATGAGACCCAGGAAGATAAAGCCGCGATATACGATGCCGCGGGCCTGGAGACCGGCGACTGTGGGGCGGATGATGCGCTCGTCGACCTTCTGCATGAAGGTCTCGTCGGCGAACGGCACGGGACTTACGGCACCCATGCCGCCGGTGTTGAGCCCTGTATCCCCCTCGCCGATGCGCTTGTAGTCCTTGGCCACGGGGAGCACACGGTAGCCGCCGTTGCCGTCGGTAAGCACGAACACCGAGCATTCGATGCCCGAGAGGAACTCCTCGATGACAACCGTTGCCGACGACGCGCCGAACATGCCGCCGAGCATCTCGCGCAGCGAGGCCTTGGCCTGGTCGAGGTCGTCAATTATGAGCACCCCCTTGCCTGCTGCGAGGCCGTCGGCCTTGAGCACATAGGGCGCCTTGAGCGACTCAAGGAAACAGTCGGCCTCCTCGATGTCGGCGGCGGTGAAGGAGCGGTATGCCGCCGTGGGTATGCCGAACTCTGCCATGAACGCCTTGGCGAAATCCTTGCTCCCCTCCAGGCGGGCGCCTTCACGCGAGGGGCCTACCACGGGCACCTCGGGGAGGTGCTCGGCCATATAGTCCCAGAGACCGGCCACCAGAGGGTCTTCAT
>Ga0073906_1005962_pt1 | contig 10447 bp, 9 predicted proteins | sample Inofromicrocosms_FD_65485 | JGI IMG/M metagenome (GOLD analysis project Ga0073906, IMG submission 65485) | Mouse cecum microbial communities from Vienna, Austria - Inoculum for glucosamine and mucus D2O microcosms | ecosystem: Host-associated > Mammals > Digestive system > Large intestine > Cecum... | reverse complement strand
GCGCGTATGCAACCATAGCGCCAAAGGAGGGCTCCAGCATCCCGGTGGCGCTGTGGGAGATAAGCCCAAGGGATGAACGCTCCCTGGACAGATACGAGGGTGTGCCGGCCCACTATTTTAAACAGGATATCCCTGTGCAGACCGGCGGCGGAACAGTGGACGCAATGGTATATGTCATGGATTTGAAGATGGATTTCGCTCTTCCGTCCAAAGGCTATTACCAGACGGTGCTGGAGGGGTATCTGGACTGCGGGTTTGATGAAGAAACTCTTAACGACGCCCTTATGAAAAGTGTCCGGGAATATTTTGAAACGGATATCTACGGGCTGGAGGAGGAATACGATATGGATTTGTTTGAGATGGAAGGAGGGTTGACGCTATGAAAGAAACGCTGCAAAATCTCCTGGGGAGCCGTTACAAATTTGAACTGTATTTGAAGACAGAGGAAATAGAAGCTCTAAAAAGACAAGCGCCAGAGGACTTTTTCGAGCGAGAAGCGGCGGCGCTGACAGCGGGGTATGTGAAGATCTGCGCGGTACTGTTTCCTTTGGGCGGCAGCCTGCACCTGGGCTATGATGTTTTGGTCAGGGACAGGCTGGACGCGCCGGAGTGGATCTGCTACGACAACCCGGAGGATGAAGTAAAGCTGGAAGAGGAGGAGATGCTCGCCGTCCTCGACCGCGTGGTAAAGGAAAACAGCCTCTCCTATACGGAAAGCAGTTTCCGGGTGCTGAAGGGAAAGGGCAGCAAGCCCGTGTGACCCGCCTGTTGGGGCCGTGTTGGAGTTTTCCAGGCTGGGTGCGGGAAAGAACCCGACCAGCCTGGAAATACCCCCGTTTGGAGGCGTTTTGGGGAGCCTTGGAAGGTCTCCTCTTCGGGGTGACCCAGGCGGAACGGAGGGGTGGATTTCTAAGCAGGATAAAGTGCGGGGGTCACGCAGGCCCCCTCGCACAGCTCACATCGCCCCGCAATGCGGGTCGGGGGACGTTCTTCGCGGGGGTCACTTTTCCCCTCCTGGGGTCAGTTCGGGGATTGCCGATACCGGATTTCCCCATAACGACGGGATTTTTTGAGGAATCAAGACGGGGGTCAAGTTTTTTTTGAGACGATTGGAGGGATTTTTAAGTGCCAAGAGAAAAAGTAAAGTTTGCCCTGCGGATATCGCCGGAAACCCAGCAGCTGGTGAAGGATTTATGTCCCAGGGACAACTGCCAGAGCCAGAACGAGTTTATTGAAAAGGCCATCCATTTTTACGCAGGACATATTTCCGCCAAGGACAGCGTGGATTTTCTGCCGCCAATTTTCGCGACGACGCTGAAAGGAATCGTGCAGGACTCGGAAAACCGCACCGCCCGCCTGCTCTTCAAGCTGGCGGTGGAGGTTTCCATTATGATGAATGTGCTGGCGTCAGAGTTGGATATCAGCGAAAGTGATATAGAAAAGCTGCGGAATAGATGTGTCCGGGAAGTTAAGAAAACCAACGGCAGCATTTCGTTCCAGGAGGCGGTGAGATACCAGAAGGGAGTGGATTAACGGATGCCAAGGCTCATTTTGAAGTGTCCATACATCAAGGGCGGGGCAAAGCGTGCCGTTCATCTGAAAAACTATGTGGGGTACATCGCCACCAGGGAAGGGGTGGAACTGATAAAGGAATCCAAGAGAGCTGAACAGAAGGGAAAATATGTGGACTACATGGCAACCCGTCCTCACTCCCACGGGCTGTTTTCCGGTTCGGATGAACCGCTGGTGCTGTCCAGGATTGCAAAGGAAGTCTCGGAGCATCCAGGAAATGTGTGGATGCCGATCATCTCCTTAAAGCGGGAAGACGCGGCTCGTCTCGGCTACGACAACGCCGAAAGCTGGAAGGCCCTGCTCAATTCCTACGCCATGGAGATGGCAGAGCAGATGAAAATCCCCTGGGAACAGTTCCGATGGTATGCGGCGTTTCATGACGAATCCGACCATCCCCACGTCCACATGGTCTGTTACAGCAAAGACCCGTCCAAAGGATTTCTCACCAAACAGGGGTTGGCAAAGATGAAGTCGGATTTGGCGGGACGGATTTTTCGCCAGGAGCTGACCGAAATCTATTCCCGGCAGACCCAGAGAAGGGATGACCTAGCCAAGGCTGCAAAGGAAAAGCTGGAACAGCTCATCCATCTAATGCAGAGAGGCGCGTTTCAAAATGACAGGATCGCGCCATTGTTGGAGAAACTCTCCCAGCAGTTAAAAGAAACAAAAGGGAAAAAACAATACGGCTACCTCAAGCCCACGCTGAAAAAGCTGGTGGATGAAATTGTGGACGAGCTGGAAAGAGAGCCTTGCGTATCCCAGGCATACAGCTGTTGGTATGACCTGCGGGAAGAGGTACTGCGGACCTACAAAGACGATCTGCCGGAACGCCTGCCGCTGTCACAGCAGAAGGAGTTCCGGCAGATCAAGAACATTGTGATTCGGGAGGCTGTGAAATTGGGTGAACCGCATTTTGAAAGTGCCCATGTGGATGCGCTGAAATTGGCGTCAGGAGTGACCAAATTGATCTGGCAGGTGGGGAACCTCTTTCAGGAGCAGATGCCACCGATGCTTCCTGACATGGTGCAGAAGTTGGTTGACCACAAGCTGCGCCGGAAGATTCAGGAGAAGAAGGAAGCGTTGGGACACAAGATGGAATAAGGACGGTGAATTTTCATGGGTGGATTTTTCTACGGGAAATACAGTAAAGAACAGGTGGAACGGGCAAACCAGGTCGATCTGGAGGAGCTTCTCCGCCGCAGCGGTGAGGAGCTAATCCGTTCCGGCAGGGAGAAAAGGTTAGCGTCTGACCACAGCATTACCATCCGGGGAAACAGATGGTACGACCACGCCGCCGGGGAGGGCGGCTTTTCTTTGAGTTTTGTCCGAAAACACTATGGGCTTTCTTTCGGGGAGGCTATGCGGATGTTGACCGGAGAGAATGGACAAGCTCCTCTACCCTACATACGGGAAAAACCCATAGAGCCGGTAAAGGAATTTGTACTCCCGCCAGCAAACAACTCCATGCGGCGGCTGTATGGCTATCTGACCAGAGCACGGCAAATTGATTCGGATGTCCTTTCGGAGTTTGTGAGAAGAAAACTGGTCTACGAGGATACACCCTACCACAATACCGTATTTGTCGGTCTGGATGAAAACGGTATTCCCCGCCATGCCCACAAGCGCAGTACCATCAGCATGGGGAAACAATTCCGCTTGAATGTGGATGGTAGCAATCCGGCGTACAGCTTTCACTGGAACGGAAATAATGGGAGCCTCTTCGCGTTTGAGGCTCCCATCGATTTGTTGTCGTATATTTCGTTGTATCCGGAGGACTGGCGGCAGAACAGCTATGTGGCTCTCTGCGGGGTTGGGGGACAGGCGCTGTTCAAACAGTTGGAGCTGTGTCCAAATTTGCAGGAGATTTTTCTCTGTCTGGATAACGACCAGGCTGGACAGACAGCCTCGGAGCGATTGGCTGAGCAGCTGGAAAAGATGGGGAGAGCAGCTTATAGGCTGATTCCTCAAAATAAAGATTGGAATGACGATCTCAAAGAAGAAAACTTATTGCAGCAGGAGGAAGGAGGTATGGTTCTTGGATTTTAATGTGGAACAGTTGTGGCCGTTGATTCTGGCGGCAATCGCAGTGATAGCGGTGTTTGGTGCCATCTCTGTTTTTTCAGACAGTGCCAACCTCAACGGGATTAAGAGTAAGCAGGTTGGGGATGGCCAGCATGGGACGGCAAGATGGGCTACCGATAAGGAGATTCGGGAAGCGTTTTTGCATATTCCCTTCACTCCTAACCTTTGGCGGGAGAGAAAATGCCTACCAGAAAAGCAAGGTTTGGTAGTCGGTTCTATTCCCAGAAAAAAGTCTACCACAGCTTTGGTTGACAGTGGTGATGTTCATTGTCTTATGATAGGCGCTTCCGGCGTTGGGAAAACGGCTTACTATCTTTATCCCAATATTGAATATGCCTGTGCTTCCGGTGTAAGTATGTTAGTAACTGACACAAAAGGAGACGTCGTAAGAAATTACGGAACCATAGCGGAAGAAAAATATGGATACCATGTGGTATTGATTGACCTGAGAAACCCTACGAGAAGCAGCGGATTTAATATGCTCTCCCTGATCTCCAAGTACGCCGACCTGTACAAAGGTAATCCAAATGACCTTCGCTCCAAGGCCAAGATGGAGAAGTACGCGAAGATATGTGCCAAGACAATTATTCAGGCTGGCGGCGGCGGAGACTATGGACAAAACGCATATTTCGTGCGTCCGTAAGTGCAGTGTTTACGCTGTATGCGGACCTGTTATGGATACCACCTTTAGCAAGTGGTAGGTAAAAGTATCAAAGCAGTTCACAAATTCAAAGGAACGAAGATGCCTTGAAAGAAATGGTGAACTGCAACCTATCATCAACCGGCTTATCCTGCGGGGAAACCCAAGGGGGAGTGTAGCATGCCGGGAAAGGCACAAGTCAGTCCAACCGCTCGGACTGCAACTTAGGGCTGGAGTTACGTCCAGTGCCACAGTGTCAAGATGAAATTTCGTGTACGAGGATAAAAGCTGAATTGCTTAAAGGACAGTCAGAGGCAGAACTTAGCGTTGTTCACAGCATACGGCGGTTGTAACTTGCTGTACGCACCTGGTGGAGGTATTTAGGAGTAGTGCCGACGCAGGATACTCAGGTGCGGCCAGCCGCAGGAAGCGGTAAATGGTGAACGTCCTATCCGACAACACGATACGCTAATGTCCAAACAGGCCTAAACGGAGATTTTCTAAGTCAGAGCGCCGCATGAGCGGCTATGCGGAATGCCGCTGAAAATCTGATATGGAAACACAGCCCTCATAGTAGTCCGAGACGGTAATACCGTTCACATGGCGAAGGAGGGTAGTCTACTTTCAATATTTTTCAGGAAGGACGTGGAGACGTTGAGAAATCCAACAGAAGTATTGAAAACTCTAAGTGAAAAATCCCGCGACAAATCCTATCGTTTTCAAAGACTGTACCGCAATCTCTATAATCCCGAATTCTATTATCTTGCCTACAACAACATCTGCACTGGGCAGGGCAATATGACGCCGGGAACGGACGGCGAAACCATTGATGGTATGAGCGACGAGCGAATCCAGAGAATCATCGCGTCGCTCAAAGACCACAGCTATCAGCCTCATCCTGCAAGACGGGAATATATTACCAAAAAGAACAGCGACAAGAAACGGCCGCTGGGTATCCCCTCCGCCAGTGACAAGCTGGTACAGGAAGTCGTCCGCATGATTTTGGAGAGCATTTATGAACCGAATTTCTCCCCCGACTCTCACGGGTTTCGGCCTAAAAGGAGCTGCCACACCGCGCTCAAGCATATCGACATCAATTTCAAAGGGGCGGTATGGTTTATTGAGGGAGACATCAAATCGTGTTTCGACAGCTTCAATCACCATGTTATGGTGAACGTCCTGCGGGAGCGAATTGAGGATGAATACTTTCTCGCTCTTATCTGGAAATTCCTCCGGGCTGGGTACATGGAACAGTGGCAATACCACGAAACCTATTCCGGTACACCCCAAGGAAGCGGCGTAAGCCCTATTCTCGCTAACATCTATCTGGACAAGCTGGATTGCTTTATGGCGCAGTACAAAAGCTGCTTCGATATAGGCTCACCGAAAAATCGAAAGGCAGACAGTGACTACACCAGAGCAAGAGGACAATATCACAAGTTGAAAAAGTCCTTCACATCCAAGTGGGAAACAGCGACACCAGACGAAAAAGCAGAAATGGACCGTCAGCTTCGCAAAGCGAAAAACGAGATGTTTGCCCATCCCTACTACGCAAATTGCAACAGCAGCTACAAATGCCTGCATTACTGCCGGTATGCGGATGACTTCATCATAAGTGTCATCGGAAGCAGGCAGGACGCGGAACAAATCAAGACAGATATTAAGAACTTCTTAGCGGAAACCCTGAAATTGGAGTTGTCAGAGGAAAAGACGAAAGTTACTCACTCCTCCGATTTCGCCCGGTTCCTGGGGTATGATATCTGTATTTCCCGCAGTAACAGCATTAAATACAACGAGCAGGGTGTTGCGAAGCGGGAGTTCAGCGGGCGTGTTATGCTGTATGTCCCAAAAGAAAAGTGGATGGGAAAGCTGTTGGAATACCATACATTCAAAATCAAACTGGATGAACACGGTAAAGAGAAATGGAAAACGATACATCGGGGCAAACTCATCAACCACTCTGATATTGAAATTATCAGCAAATTCAACGCGGAAATCAGAGGTCTGTACCACTACTATCAGTTGGCGCACAACGTGTCTGTACTTGGCAAGTTTGCACACATCATGGAATACAGCATGTATAAAACCTATGCCTGTAAATACCGTTCCACAGTCAGGAAGATAGTTGATAAATACACACGCAATGGAGTGTTTTCCATCCCCTATCAGACGAAAAAGGGTCTTAAATGGTGCGAGTTTTATCACGACGGCTTCAAGCGGGTCAGGGAAGTGCGGCTGGACGCAGATACTCTGCCGGAGTATGGACGGAAGTATAGCAATCCCAATAGCAACGCCGCCCGTATCAAACGGGGAATCTGCGAATTGTGTGGACAACAGGCCGAAGACATTCGGATGTATCACGTCAGGAGGATAAAAGACCTGACCGACAGCACCGAATGGGACAGGTTGATGAAGGAAATGCGGCGGAAATCTCTTGCCGTGTGCAAAGATTGCTTCGATAAAATCCACAGTTAACTCACTTAGAGAGTAGATGGAGAGCCGGATACGCCGAGAGGTGTACGTCCGGTTCGGGGGAGAGCCGACCCGAAACCTACTGCGGAGACGCAGAAAGGCGCGGGGAGGCTTATCCCATTATGATTCCGCCGAGGGATTATTGGCTGCAACTATTATGCTGGTTGCTGAGTTTTGTTCACCGGAGAAAAGGCATATCGTTTCCGTTTATAAGCTGATACAGGAATTATTAGCTCCCAGCAGGACGAAGGGGAAGAACCAGTTCCAGATATTGATGGAGAAACTCCCGACAGAGCATAAGGCACGATGGATGGCAGGAGCAGCGCTCAATACAGGGGAACAAGCTATGTTGAGCATTCTCTCAACCGCCATGAGCAGACTTAACGCCTTTCTTGATACGGAATTAGAGCAGCTTCTGTGCTTCGACAGTGCGGTGGATGCGGAGCGGTTTACGTCTCAAAAGACGGCGTTGTTTATAGTCATGCCGGAGGAAGACCCCACCGCCTACTTCTTAGTCAGTCTCATAATTCAGCAGTTGTACAGAGAGCTGATGACGGTGGCGGATGAGCATGGAGGAAAGTTGCCAAGGAGATGTGTTTTCTACGCTGATGAATTCGGCACCATTCCAAAAATTGAAGGAGTTGAAATGATGTTTTCTGCTGCAAGATCGAGGGGATTGATGATTGTCGCTATTGTGCAAGGGTTGATCCAGCTGGAACGCAACTACGGTAAGGAAGGAGCACAAATAATACGTGACAATTGCCAGCTAACCATTTTTGGTGGCTTTGCGCCGGGAAGTGAAACTGCCAGCACACTCTCCCAAGACCTGGGGGAGCAGACGGTTCTTTCCGGCTCGGTAAACAGGGGGAAAGACAGCAACTCCCGCAGCCTACAAATGATATCCCGCAGGCTGATGACGCCCGATGAACTAAAGGCTATGCCCAAGGGAAGTTTTATAACTATGAAGACAGGGATGCACCCGATGAAGACGAGGTTTCAGCTCTGATGTTGTACCATTTTAGTTGACACCTCATACGCAAGGATTTAATGTATAATCAAAGAGAATTAGGGAGGCAACTGCAATGGCAAAAAAACAACGGAAGTACGACATGGAATACAAAATCCAGGCCGTAAAACTGGCGAAGGAACTTGGCGGCGCAAAAGCGGCTTCTGAACTGGGCATCCCAGAAAATACCATGTATGCATGGACGAAAGCGGCAAGGGAGGGACGGCTGGATGCCGGCCCCGGCTCGCACACGCCACAGACGGCGATGAGCCTCGCCGAGGAAATGACCCTCCTGCGCAGACAGGTCAAAGCGCAGGAAAAAGAAATCCGCCGCCTGAAAGAAGAAAATGAATTTCTTGAGGAAGCAAGCGCTTTTTTCGCCGCCAGCCGTCGGAAGTCTGCAAAAGGCAGAGAATGATGTTTCTTGCCAGAAAGACTGAGGACGGCGTGATAAAGGGTAACATTTCTTTCTACTGCCGGATACTGAAAGTGACGCGGCAGGGATTTTATAAATATCTGGCAGAAAAAGACCGTCCGTGGAAATACCAGGATTTAGCCGATGCCATGCGGGTCATCGCATCAGAAGATGAATGCAACGATACTTATGGACGGATCCGCATGTATCAGGCACTTCTCTTAAAAAAGCCGGAAGGCATTCGTATTCCCGGTGAGAGGACGGTTTATCGCGTCATGAAGGAAATCGGACTCAGCCACCGTCCGAAACGCAAACCCAACGGAATTACCAAAGCGGACCGTGAGGCGCGAAAATCTGACGATCTGCTGAAACGGGATTTTTCATCACAAGAACCCTTAAAAAAATGTGTTACAGATATAACAGAAATCAAGGCAAAAGACGGAAAGCTGTATGTATCTGCCATATTTGACTGTTTTGACGCTGCAGTTCTGGGCCTGGCAATGGATACCAGCATGAAAGCGGCATTATGTGAGCGGACACTTGACAATGCCGTCCGCGCCTATCCGGCACTTCAAGGAGCCATTATCCACTCTGACCGTGGAGCCCAGTACACCAGCGAAACTTATCGCAGGGCGGTTGCAAAATACGGCATTCGTCAGAGTATGAACAGCGCCGGAGGACGCTGCCATGACAACGCACGGTGCGAGAGCATGTGGGCACGGATGAAAGAGGAACTCCTCTATGGGAGGCATAATACAGAGAAAATGACAGTGGAGGAAGTGGAAACCCTCATCTTTAGATATTTCATCGGCTATTGGAACAACAGGAGGATATGCTCCGCTAATGAGGGGCTGCCTCCTATGGTTAAACGACAGAGATACTATGAATCTCTGGATGCTGCTTAGGCATTGATATCCTTGTAAAAAAAGTGTCAACCAATATTGACAATATCACTCTGGTTTTGAATACATAACAGATGATAGAGTTATTATCAAAACATCAAATTTAAGCATAACACCTTTTACAAAACCTGTTATGTTGCGTCAAGGTGCAGTTGAATTGTTGAATGGGTACTATAATTTAAATATCCCTATCAAAAAAATTAAATATAAAGGCATTGAACGTTATTTTTTTATTCCATCAAATTGTTGTAGTGGAAATCCTGTGTTAGCCAATATATATATTCTTAACCGCACAGAGGGAATACCATTTTCATATGAAAGAAAAACCAGAGATAAGCTTAGCCAGCTTATGAAATATAGTCTTAATATCAATAGTTTATCCTCATATAGTGAATTTTTTCAGCTCAGTAAAATTCCAATAACCATATTGAATTATACAGAGCTTAGTGAAGTAACTGATTTTTTAAAGGAGGAATCAAAATGCTGTATGCAAAAGCAAAGTCAGTAGGAATACTGTTGTTGTCTGGGATGCTGCTGCTGGGCGGCTGCCAGAGCGGCCCGAAGCCGGGGGATAAAACAACCCTTTCGGTGTACCGGGTGGAAACCGACGCCCTGTATATGTCGGCGCTGGATACATATCAAAAGGAGAATACCCAGGTGGATTTGCAGATCACCACCTTCCCCTCCTACCAGGACATGAAGGACCAGCTGAACACCGAGCTGATGAGCGGGAAGGGGCCGGATGTGCTGCTGTACAACAGCATAGCCGGAGGGGATGACACCTTTAAGCTGGCCAAGAGCAACGCCTTCCTGCCATTAGACAGCTATGTGGAGGCCCTGCCCTCGGAGGAGTACTTTGCAGAGGTGCTGGAGGCGGGGAAATATAGGGATACCCGGTATTTTCTGCCCCTGAGCTGGAATTTCCTCCAGGCGTACACCTCCCAAAAGCTGGCAGAGGAACAGGGGTACCAGGGGAAAAGCCTTTATGAGGTTTTGCCGGCGGAGCTCGACCGCCTGAAAAACGACAGCGCCAACGCCCTGTGCAGTATGCAGTTTGCCAGGGAGGATGTGGTGAACCTGGTGGCGGAGATATCGGGCACGCCTGTCATAAGCGGGGATGGGAAAACCCTTTCCGACCCGGTCAGCTTTAAGCAGAGTGCCGAATTCGCAAAGCTGTTTTACGACAACATTCCCGCCATGCAGGCGATCACCCAGAAATATAAAAACGATTTTGCCGGTGCCACCTCCCATCTGAGCTTTTTGATCGAAAACTATTCCTTCCTCAACAATCTGCGGTACTACCAGACCCTCTATCCCGAAACACTGGGAACGGAGGCGGTCATGTACCCGGTGGGACA
>Ga0073906_1005959_pt1 | contig 10454 bp, 12 predicted proteins | sample Inofromicrocosms_FD_65485 | JGI IMG/M metagenome (GOLD analysis project Ga0073906, IMG submission 65485) | Mouse cecum microbial communities from Vienna, Austria - Inoculum for glucosamine and mucus D2O microcosms | ecosystem: Host-associated > Mammals > Digestive system > Large intestine >... | reverse complement strand
CAGGATACTGTTGATAATCTCCATTGATTTCCCTCCATAGTTCTCTCTAACGGCAGGCTCTGGAATGAAAAAAGCAGAAGCTATCCCTATAGCTCCCGCCCACGCAGTTCACACTCTCTGTCCTTTTACCTGAGAGATTCAGCGCATAAAACGCCTTGCACCTTCGGTACCCGAACCGGGATTCTCCAGAGCCACATCCGCCGCCGGTTCTGCTGTCCCGGGGGCTTCGTATGCCGTTATTCAGATTTACTTTACAAGATACCACGCCGCACCAAATCTTGTCAATAGCACTATTTCACAAAATGTCCGCCCTGTAGAGACGGCTATTCTCACATAGCGGACATCCTCTGGAACAAAAAGCCCCTTCCGTATGCGTCAGAAGGAAAACGGAAGGGGCCGGGGAGGTTCATCCAAAGAAAACGTCAGGAAATCATCTCGCTGCCCACCTGATAAGACCAGCTTGAGGTCTGTCCCCAATTGGCCTGGCAGTCATAGAGGTAGTAAGCCCCCAGGGAGGACCGCCATTTTTCCGCGTTGAAGAAGAGGACAGGCGTGGTGTAAAGTTCGCCCTCATGGTCTTCGTTGGGCGTGATGGAGAAGAGACAGCCGTCCTCCCAGTGATAGAAAGCGGCGTCGGATTGGTAACTGGAGGCATTGTTTAGAGGATCGGCGGTAATGGCCCCCTGTTCCTTCAGCTCGTCAAAGTCAGCGGCAAAGGATTCCAGGCCATGTTTTTCGCCGAACCGCCAGATCACCGCGGCTTTTTCGGCCTCCGACAGTTCCCCCGGCGCGTTTGAGAGGTCCACGGCAATCTGTGAGATGTCCTGATTCAGCCCGGAGTCCTTTTCCCAGAGGTCCTCCAGAACTTGCAGATACAGCCCGCAGAGGTCATAGGTTGTGCCTGCCCCGTTCATACCCTGCCCCCGGGACCAGGCGGCGATGGAATAGACCTCCCCGAAGCCGGCAGGGAACGTCTCCTGAATCAGCCCGTTGTGCGCCACCTCTACCGGCATACCGTCCTCCAGAACAGAAGGGTCCGCAGGCTGGCCGTCCAGGGTTACGGTCAGATTTTCCGCCGGAAGCCGGTAGACGCAGCCGCCGTCCAGAGCCGCCAGAAGCAGATTCCCGTCCTCCGCGCCGTCGGCAATCCGGCAGAGGGTACGGACAGGCGCTTCATCCTGGGCCAAAGAGGGCAGGCTGTCCTGGGCGGAAACGGGCGTGGTCTGTGGGGGTTCGGACGCGGGGCTTTCCGGGGCCTCGGGAGCCGTGCTGGACCCGCAGGCCGTCAGCAGACAGAGCAGAAGGGTCAGAGCAATGTACGCGTTCAGTTTTTTCATAAGAAACCGCCTCCTTTACCTGTTTAGTCGGCGGAGGAAGCGGTTTTGTTCCCGGAATCAGGATTTTATTTTTTGCCGCAGGCCGCCCAGCAAGCCACCCAGCAGCGCCGCGATCCCTGCCGTCCAGAACTGGAAAAGGGCGGTATCATTATAGAGCAGGAACACATTCGGGACCGTCAGCAGCCCGCACAAGACCGCGTACAGAAGCGTCCAGGGCCAGGAGCAGCGTTTTCCGGCGGCGCGGGCGGAGAAAAAGGCGAACAGCGGCAGAATCAGGAAAGGGTAGAAGAGGCCCGTCAGCACAGGCACATCCGGCGCGTCCACGGCCCGCAGCAGCCATGGCAGAAGCAGCTCCGCCGCCGCCGCAAGAAGCAGGTAAGACGCCAGCCTTCGTCCGGGAGAAACGGGCTGTTCCTCTGGCAGTGCAGACGAATTTTCCTGGCTTTTTTTGGGCAGATTTCTGGTTGCTGTAAAATCCCCCAAACAAGCCCCGTCTTTTTTGTGAGAACTGTGGGACGCTGTAGAATCCTCCAAACAAACCCCGTCTTTTTTGTGAGAACTGCCGGCGCCATCCAATGGAAGTCCCGCAGACAATCGCAAAAGCCGCAGATCCTGCCTCCAGCCAATCCAATGAATGACCCACATAAGAAGATAACAGAGCAGGAGCAGGCCCAGGAGCAGCATCCAGGTTTCGGCGTAAGGGAACCAGCCGCACCGCCAGCCAGCCAGGGAGAAGACAAGGGCGGTAAGCAGGAGATGGAGTCCGGACCAAAGGAGCGTCCTCCGTTCGGCAAGAAAGGGAAGCCCCGCCATAGACAGCATCGCCCCCAGCGCGCCGGACCAGAGGAACTGCACCAGCGCCGCCGTAACAGGGCTTCCCCAACGGCTGGAGAGCGTGTCGGAGACCACCCATATCATACCATTCGCCGGAGCCGGGATCGTGAACAGGTTCCCCAGCAGGAAGATCAGATAGACCCCCGCCGCTCCCCAGGGAAAGCCGATTGCCCAGCGCCGGATCAGCTCGCGTCGGAACGTTTGTCGGTTCACAGCCCCAGCACCTCCTTGATTTTCTTCACATACCGGCGGGAAACATAGGCAGCAAGCCCGCCGTCCAAAGTCACCCGGATGGTCCCCGCAAGCCCCAGATCCAGCGCCCGGACCCGTTTCCAGTTGATGATTTCCGAATGGGACACCCGTACAAAAACCCGCCGGTCCAGACGTTCCTCCAGTTCATAGAGCCGCAGGCGGACCGTGTATACTTCCTCCGCCGTCTGCGCCCGGACCTCCTTATCTTCGCCGTAAAAGCGCAGGATTTCCGCCGGGTCCAACAATACGGCCTCAGTTCCCCGGAAGACCGTCAGCCGGGGCGGGTCCAGCCGGGCCAGAAGCGCCGTCAGTTCCGCAGATGCTCCCGGGGCCCGTACCGTCACCTCGATTTCTGTCAGCGACGGGTCCAGTTCTACTTTCACGCCCACCCGTTTCACCCCCTTTGCCCTCAGTATACCCTGTCTTCCGTCTCCGCGTCCAGCCGTTTGGGACCATCGGCAGAAATTTTCGGACAGATGGAAAAATCCCTCTTGACAAGGGGGAAAGAACCTGCTAAAATAAACATTAGATTAAGGAGCTAAAGATTTGCTTACAAGGAGGTGGCTATGACCAGACGGGAACAGCAAATTCTGGCCTGGATTACGGAAAACCCGCTGATATCACAGAGAGAGCTGGCGGAAAAGGCCGGAATCACACGTTCGTCAGTGGCAGTGCATATCTCAAACCTGATGAAAAAGGGCTGCATCAGCGGGAAGGGCTACATTGTCCGGACGGCCCCCTATGTGACGGTAACAGGCGGCGTAAACGTGGACATCGGCGGGAAACCGGGCGCGCCGCTGGTCTCCGGGGACTCCAATCCCGGCACAGTGCATTCGTCCCTGGGAGGCGTGGGCCGGAACATCGCACACAATCTGGCGCTGCTGGGGCTGGACGTGCGGCTGGTGACGGCCTTCGGCGACGACCTGAACGCAAAGAAGATTTCGGACAGCTGCGCGGAACTGGGGGTGGATATCTCACAATCCCCCGTGATTTCCGGCGGGCGCACGTCCACCTATCTGTTCATCAACGACGAAAAGGGGGACATGGCGCTGGCGGTAAGCGATATGGAGATTTACAGCCATCTGACGCCGGAGGTGTTGGAGAAGCGTCTGAAGCTCTTCAATGGCAGCGGGGCGGTGGTGCTGGACGCGAACCTTCCGGAGGAGAGCATCCGGTATCTGGCAGAGAACTGCACCGCGCCTCTGTTCGCCGACCCGGTGTCCACCGCCAAGGCCGGGAAATTCCGGGATGTGCTGGGGAAACTGCATACCATCAAGCCCAACCGCCTGGAGGCCGAGCTGCTTTCCGGAACGCCCATCCAGGACGAGGACAGTCTGCGGCGCGCGGCGGAACGGCTTCTGGAAACGGGCCTGCGGCGGGTGATCGTCTCCCTGGGCAAGGACGGCGTCTTTGCTCTGGACCGGGACGGGAACTGCTGCCGTATGAACTGCCTGCCCGGGAAAGCCGTCAACGCCACAGGCTGCGGGGACGCGTTCATGGCGGCGGCGGTCTGGGCATTCCTGCGGGAGGCGGGGCTGGAAGACACGATAAAGGCAGGGCTGGCCGCGTCCGCAATCACCATGGAGGCCGCGGAAACCAACAGCCCCGTTCTGAATGAAGAGACCCTGATGGAAAGAGCGGAAATAGAAGCGTAGAAACGACAGAAAACAGAAATACTTCAAATTTAAGAAGAACTAACAGGAGGTAACAAAATGAATAAGTATCTTGATGTCGCGCCCGAGGTAGCCGAAGCCCTGAAAGCCGGAAAGCCCGTAGTGGCCCTGGAATCCACCATCATTTCCCACGGAATGCCCTACCCGCAGAATGTGGAGACGGCGCTTCAGGTAGAGAAGATCATCCGGGAGAACGGCGCGGTGCCGGCAACCATCGCGGTAATCGGCGGCCGTCTGAAAGCGGGACTGTCCCCGGAGGAAATCGACTACCTGGGCAAGACCGGCTCCGCAGTCGCCAAGGCCAGCCGCCGGGACCTTCCTGTATTGGTGGCCCAGGGCAGGGACGGCGCGACTACCGTGACCACCACCATGATGATTGCGCATATGGCGGGGATTCAGGTCTTTGCCACCGGCGGCATTGGCGGTGTGCATCGGGGCGCGGAGACCACCATGGACATTTCCGCCGACCTGGAGGAGCTGGCCCGTACGCCGGTAATGGTCGTCTGTGCCGGGGCGAAATCCATCCTGGACCTGGGCCTGACGCTGGAGTATCTGGAGACCCACGGCGTGCCTGTGATTGGCTACGGCACCGAGGAACTGCCCGCGTTCTATACCCGGAAAAGCGGCTTTGGCGTGGATTACCGCATTGACACCCCCGAGGACCTTGCAAAGGCTTTCTACGTCAAGCAGGACATGGGCTTGGGCGGCGGTATGCTGGTGACCAATCCCATCCCGGAGGAGTTCTCCATGGACGCGGACGTGATCAACAAGGCCATCAGCGACGCCGTGGCCGAGGCAAAGGAACAGGGGATCCACGGCAAGGAGACCACGCCCTTCCTGCTGGCGAAGATCAAGGAGCTGACCGGCGGCAATTCTCTGGACAGCAACATTCAGCTTGTGTTCAACAACGCCCGGCTTGCCGCGAAGACCGCCTCCGCCCTCAGCGCGCTTGCCCGCAGCTGAAAACTGTGTTATAATGAACCGGCCGGGGGATATTCTCTGGCCGGTTTTCTCTATGATGGAGGTGCGGTGAATGAATACGGCAATGCTTTCGGCCCAAAGCGGGTCTGTCTGGAGCTGGGTGTTTTCTCCTTTGGGACTGCTGGCCTGCTGGCTGGCGGTGATAAATCTGCTGACGTTTTTTGCCTTCGGCGTGGACAAGTGGAAAGCAAAACGGAAGGTGAAAAAGGAGAGCGTCCGCCGGATTCCGGAAAAGACGCTGCTGATGCTCTCGGCCATTGGGGGAAGCGTGGGCGCCTTGCTGGGAATGCGGGTCTGGCGGCATAAGACCCTGCACCGCGTCTTCCGGCTGGGCGTGCCTCTGATCCTGGCCTTGCAGATCATCATTCCCTTTGGCCTGTGGCTGTATATAAACGTGATTCGCTGAACCGATGGAGGGACAGGCGTTCAGGGCTTGAACGGAAAGACAACGTTTGCGCTGAATCCGGAATTCCGACGTTTTTTTCAGCTTGACAAAGAATGCAAAAAAACGGGGACGGATTTGTGAAAGCCGCTGAAAACTGCAAAAATAAATGGAAAAATAAAAAAACGCTTGACAAAATGGCGAAAAGATGGTACAAATTGAATCAACCACCAGGACGGCTGAGAGGAATAGATGGAACGCAAACGTTTTCGTTCTTTCCGCCTGGGGACTTGCATATTTATGGGAAGAAGCGGCGGCGTCCGGTTCTTCCTTTCGATTTATCAATTGGGCTTGCAAAGGAGGGGGATGGTCTTGCTGAAGGGCCTGGATTATCTGCGGGAGCTGAACACGGCTTCGGTGATGCTGCGGCTGACGCTGGCCATGTTCTGCGGGGGTATGATTGGTCTGGAGCGGGCGCGGAAGCACCGTCCGGCGGGGTTTCGGACCTATATGCTGGTGTGCATGGGGGCGACGCTGACGATTCTTCTGAGCCAGTACGAGCACTTTATGCTGACCCACGAATGGGCGGCGCTGGCGGAACGGGTGGGCATCCGGACGGACGTGAGCCGCTTCGGGGCCCAGGTGATCAACGGCATCGGCTTTCTGGGCGCGGGGACCATCATCGTGACGGGGCGGCAGGAGGTCAAGGGCCTGACCACCGCCGCGGGACTCTGGGCCTCGGCCTGTATGGGACTGGCGGTAGGCGCGGGGTTCTATGAGTGCGTGATGCTGGCGTTTGTGCTGATTTTCCTGGTGGTCCATATCCTGCCCCAGATGGAAATGTATATCATCGAGAATGCCCGGAATATGAATATTTACGTGGAGTTCGAGACGCTGGATAATGTTTCGGAGATCATCAACTGCATCAAGACCCATGACGTGCAGATATACGAGGTGGAGCTGGACCACGGCAAACGGAGCATCTCCCAGCACCCCAGCGCGGTCTTTTCCCTGCGGATGAATCATAAGGGCTTCCGGGCGCGGATACTGGCCACGGTTTCAGAGCTGGACTGCGTGCTGGTGATCCACGACATCTGAAAGAGGGGAACGGCTTTCCTGAAAGGAGTGCAGGCATTATGTTGAGCATATTTGACGGGCTGCGGGATTTAACCATGCTGTCCGTGTCTGTCCGGATGCTGCTGGCGGTGATCTGCGGAGGCATCATCGGCATCGAGCGGGAGTACAAGCGGCGGCCGGCGGGCTTCCGGACCCATATTCTGATCTGCCTGGGCGCGGCCATGACCACCCTCACCAGCCAGTATTTTTATCTCTGCCTGGAACAGTATACGGACATGGCCCGGCTGGGCGCGCAGGTGGTAGCAGGCATCGGCTTCATCGGCGCGGGCACGATTATTGTCACCCGGCGGCAGCGCGTCAAGGGCCTGACCACGGCGGCGGGACTCTGGGCGGCCGCAATTATCGGGCTGACCTTGGGCGGCGGGTTTTATGAGGGCGGCCTGTTTGCCACGATTCTGATTCTGGTCGCGGAGCTGGTCTTTTCCCGGCTCGAGTACCGTGTCCTGCGGAACGCGCCGGAAATCAATCTGTACATCGAATACACCGGCAGCGACAGTCTGGAGACCCTCCTGCGGCTTCTGCGGGAACTGGAGCTGAAGATTCTGAACATGGGCATCATCCACTCCAAGAGCGACGACGACCATAACGCCTGCGCCATCCTGAATCTGCGTTTGCCTCGGGGCGCGGAGGCCGACGATGTCATGAACCGCATTCTGAGCAGCCGGGGCGTGGTGTCCATCCGGGAGCTGTAGAAACGCGAAAACGAAAAGGGGATGTGAAACGCATCTCTTTTTCTTTTGCACTTCCGGGAAAAATCTGCTATGATGAAAGCAGATAAGGTTTTCTGGCGCTGCGAAAAAATTTGTAAGGAGGCTTTACCATGAAACTGACCTGGCTTGGACATTCCTGCTTTCTGGTGGAAGAGGGCGGCTATCGGATTCTGCTGGACCCCTACGCGGGCGTTCCTGGCTATCCGCCGCTGGGGGAGACGTTCGGGGCGAAGAAGGGCCAGATTCCAGTGCATCGGGTGCTTTGCAGCCATCAGCACGGGGACCATAACGCGGTGGAACAGACGGCCCTGCTGCCTGTTATGCCCTGCCCGTTTACCATTGAGACCGCAGAGACATACCACGACGGCGAGAAGGGCGCTCTGCGGGGGAGCAATACGATTCACATCCTCACCGCCGGAAAGACCCGGATTGCGCATCTGGGAGACCTGGGGCATCAGCTCAGCGCGGAACAGGTGAAAGCCATAGGACCGCTGGACGCCGTTTTGGTTCCGGTAGGCGGTTTCTATACCATCGGCGCGGATGAAGCAAAAGCGGTCTGCGACGCCCTGAACCCCCGCCGGGTGATTCCCATGCACTACCGTTTCGGTACCGCGGGCTATCAGGAGATTGGGGAGCTGGGTCCGTTCCTGGCTCTGTATGACGGCGCGGCGGTGCAGACGGGGAATTCCATAGAGCTGGACGGCGCGCCGGAGGGTATTGTAGTGCTGCAATACCAGGCGGTCTGATTTGCAGGAAAAGGCTCTTGCGGCGGCGCGAAAAACGTGATACACTCAACTTGCAAAGCACGAGGGGAGGAACGCTCATGTACCGCTGCATTCTGTTTGATCTTGACGGCACCCTGACGGATTCCGGCCCGGGGATTGTCAACTGCGCCCGTTACGCCATAGAGAAATTAGGAGACGTGCCGCCGCCGGACCAGTTCCTGCTGCAATTTGTTGGCCCGCCGCTGCAAAATTCCTTCCAGGATCTGTGCGGGTATGGTCCGGAGAAGACCGCCGAGGCCATACGGTTTTTCCGGGAGCGCTACGGGCCCAAGGGACAGTACGAGAACACCCCGGCGGAGGGCATGGCGGGGCTTCTTGCAAACTTGAAGGCGGAGGGACGCACCGTGGCGCTGGCGTCGTCGAAACGGGAGGATATGTGTCTTTCCGTGTGCCAGCGGTTTGGGTTCGCGCCGTATCTGGACGTGATCGCCGGAAGCCCGCCCCTGGGTGACTGGAGCAAGGCCGACGTGATACGGGAAGCCCTCCGCCGTCTGGAAATCACGGACCCGTCCTCCGTGCTGATGGTGGGGGACCGGAAGTATGACGTTCTGGGCGCCCGGGAATGCGGTATCTCTTGCGTGGGCGTGTCGTTCTTTGGCTACGCCCTGCCGGGAGAGCTGGAGGAAGCGGGCGCAATTGCCATAGTGGATTCCGCCGCCGCTTTGGAGAAGTTTCTTTTGGAGCATTGAGGGCAGTTTTCCGAAAAAAGAAAAACCTCCCTGGAAGCGGTTCCGGGGAGATTTTTTGCTATTCCGGGTATTTTTCGTAGAAGTCTGACAGCATTTCCTCCGGCGTCACGCCCAAAATGCGGCAGAAGCAGGCGAGTTCAAAATCTGTGACAAAGCGGCGGTTCCGTTCGATTTTGCTGATCATCTGCTGGTCGATATTGACGTTCATCACCTGCATTTTGGCGGCCAGGTCGGTTTGAGACAGCCGCTTCTTTTTCCGAAGACGGCGTATATTCCTGTAGACCATGTTCCGATCCTCATAAAAGAGAATTGCCTTCATAGTGTCACCATCGTTTCGAGAAGAAAATTTACATTCACACGATGTATTTTTCTTGACTCTAACATGGTTTATGCGTTAAAATACGTTGTATAGTACTAAGCGCTGAAGGTTAAATATGGACTTTATACAGAAATATGCAGAAATCAGCCTTGCAAGGGCCAGCCATATCAAACAAATCAAGCATTTATGGAAAGGCGATTTGATGGAACTGGCGGTAAGACTGGGAGAGACGGCCAGTGTAAGCGCGCTGAGGGACATCCGGAGGGTTCTGGATGACGAAAAACTGAACGACCCCGCGTGTTTCCGGAAAATCGAGGAAATTGTCAATAGATACGAGCGGCTGGGTCCCGGCGCGGGAAGCCGTCATGATTTCAGCTGACCTCTTGCGTTTTCGGGCCGGTTCGGGTACAATGGGCGTAAGAACGTCTTGAGAAAGGCGACAGCAAGATATGGAGGGAACATTATGACGTATCAGGAAGTGCTGAACCAGGCCCGGACCTGCGTGGGACCATACTGCAAAGCCTGCCCTGTCTGCAACGGTCTGGGATGCCGCAACGCAATCCCCGGTCCCGGCGCAAAAGGGATCGGCACCGGGTTTATCCGCAACTGCCAGAAATGGCAGGAGCTTTGTGTAAACATGGACACCATCTGCGAAAACAAGCCGGCGGACACGTCCTTTGAGCTGTTCGGGCAAAAGATGGCCCTGCCGGTATTTGCCGCGCCGGTGGGAGCCATGCAGCTGCACTACGGGGACAAATACGACGACCTTGCCTATAACGACATTCTGGTAGCCGCCTGCGCCGAAGCCGGAATCGCTGCCTTTACCGGCGACGGCACCAACCCCGCCGTGATGGAAGCTGCCGCGGAAGCCCTGAAAAAGCAGAAGGGCCGGGGGATTCCTACCGTCAAGCCCTGGAATATGGAGACCATCCGGGAGAAAATGGACCTGGTGAAGGCCGCGGACCCGATTGCCATTGCGATGGACATTGACGCGGCGGGCCTGCCGTTTTTGAAGAACCTCCAGCCGCCCGCCGGGAGCAAGACGGTGGACGAACTGCGGGAAATCGCGTCCATGGCGGAAAAGCCGTTTATTCTCAAGGGCATTATGACGGTACAGGGGGCGAAAAAGGCGCTGGAAGCAGGGGCGAAGGGCATTGTCGTCTCCAACCACGGCGGCCGGGTGCTGGACCAGTGCCCTTCGACTGCGGAGGTCCTGCCGGCCATTGCGGACGCGGTAGGAGGAAAGCTGACGATTCTGGTTGACGGCGGCATCCGGTCGGGCATGGACGTGTTCAAGGCCCTGGCTCTTGGCGCGGACGCGGTGCTGATCGGCCGTCCCTTTGTCACCATGGTCT
>Ga0073906_1005956_pt1 | contig 10457 bp, 11 predicted proteins | sample Inofromicrocosms_FD_65485 | JGI IMG/M metagenome (GOLD analysis project Ga0073906, IMG submission 65485) | Mouse cecum microbial communities from Vienna, Austria - Inoculum for glucosamine and mucus D2O microcosms | ecosystem: Host-associated > Mammals > Digestive system > Large intestine >... | reverse complement strand
TGCGTCAATTTTGACGGCTATATAGAGTGGGCGGCGCAGGGGGTAGAGGAAACGGACTGCTGCATCCGCCCCGCGTTCTGGCTGAAAACGGACTGACCCGCCGGAAACTCATACGCTCCGGGCCTTGACAAGCGACTGGTCGGGGGTAACGAAGAGGGTCCGGCAGGTATTGTAGACCACCATGCCCGGGCGCGCGCCGGAGGGCTTTCTGACATTGCGGACGGGGGTATAATCCACAGGCACGCCGCTGCTGTCTCTGGCCTGGGAGAACCACGCGGCCAGCATAGCGGCTTCTTCAAGGGACGTGTCGTCAGGGGTTTTGCCGCCGGTGCAGAGGATGACGTGGGAGCCGTGGATTTTCTGGGTATGGAACCAAAGGTCCTGCCGTTCCGCGTCCCGGAGGGTCAGCTGGTCGTTCTGACGGTTGCTGCGTCCCACCAGTACCCGGAAGCCGCCGGAGGTCCGGAATTCACGGGGTCTGGATTTCTTCCGGGCTTCTTTTTTATTCTGCTTGCGGCTCTGTTTTTTCAGGAACCCCGCCTCCCGGAGCTCTTCCCGGATATCGAGAAAATCCTGTTCCGTTTCAGCGTTGGCAATTTCGGACAGCACGCTCTCCAAATAATCCAGATCGTGCCGCGCCAGGTCCATCTGCTGCCGGAGGTATTTTTCAGCCGTCTTGAGCTTGGTATAGCGCTTATAGTATTTTGCGGCGTTCTGCTGAGGGGAAAGCAGGGGGTCCAGGGGAATATCCGTCAAAGAGTTGTCCTTGTAATAATTCTCGCAGGTAAGCCGCGCCGCGCCCCGTTCCATACGGTAGAGGTTGGCGGTAATCAGATCCCCAAAGACCCGGAAGCGGTCCCGGTTCTGGGTCTCGGCGTATTCTTTCTCCTGCGCGGCCAATTTCCGGCGGAGACGGTCCCTGCTGTTGGACGCGGCTTTCAGAAGATCGGCCCCACGCTGGCGGGCACGCTCCTGCCGTTCTTTGGCGTCATAGAAAGCGTCAAGAAGCTCGGACATAGACGCATAGCCCACCGACTCCGCCGCGCCGCCGTACTGACGAACCGGAATACAGGCGAAATCCAGGGGCTTTCCGTCCCGCAGGAGGCAGACAGGGGCAAAGCGGTTTTCCCGGACCCGCTGGGAGAGGCCGTCCAGGGCGTTCCAGAGCAAATCCGGCGAATGAAGCTGAAAAATCCGTGTGTCCACATCACCCGCGGCCTGAAACGCCAATTCACGGGCCATCAGGGGAGAGATGCCGAAATAGCAGTCCAGCAGAAAGGCGTCCAGCTTCTGTTCCTCGGGCGCGCTGCGGAATTTTTCCTGGAAGCCCTCCGGTGTCTCATCCAGGAACGGCAGCCGGCCGGCGGAGGCAGGGGGCTGATAGAAAAGCCCGGGAAGGACCTGACGCGTGGCGGAGAGGTCGGCGTCTACCCGCCGGAGGCTGTCGATAATCCGGCCATCCTCATCCAGAAGAATCAGATTGCTTCTCCGGCCCATAGCTTCCAGCACAAGGGTGCGGCGACCGGCCCGGCCCAGTTCGTCGGACGCGTCCAGCTCGATGCGTACAAGGCGTTCCAGAGGCGGCTGGGTAATGGCGGCGATTCTGGCCCCGGCGAGATGTTTCCGGAGGAGCATACAGAACATTGGCGGCTCGGCGGGATTTTCTCTGGAAACGGCGGTAAGCTGCAGGCGAGGCGCCCCGGCCCCGGCATTGAGCAGCAGGCGGCGGCTTCGGAGCAGGAGAACGATCTGGTCCCGTGCGGGCTGCTGGACCTTATCGATGCGCAGTCCCAGAAGCTCCTGCAATTCGGCCACGACGGCCTGTAAAGCAATAGCGTCCAAAGCCATGGTTAATCCTCCATCATGACACAGAAAAGTTGATTGATCCGCTCCAGCCTGCCCTGAAGATAGAGCCAGCCCAGAAGGGATTCCAGGGCGGTAGCGGCGGCGTACTGGGCACGGCTGGCGTGAGCGGGAACGGTATGAACATGAGCGTTGCGGCCTCTGCGGAAGACGGCCTGTTCCTCAGCGGTCAGCAGGGGCAGGATTCGCCCGCACTTTTCGGCCTGGGATTCGGCGCAGACCAGCTGGACGGCGGCACGGTGCATTCCCTTGCCGGTAGCGCCGCCATGAGCGCAGAGCCAGCCCCGGACCAGAAGCTCGAATACTGCGTCGCCCATATGCGCAAGACCGATGGAGCTGATTTCCATGAGTTGGTCCCGGGGCAGCTCCAGATGAAAATAATCCTTCAAAAAAACACCCTCTTTTGCATCAGGAATTAAGCGTTGGGAGTCAGAAATTTTTTGGCCGCGGAATTGCCTGAGATCAAGCGGTTCCGGACCGGAGCGCTTCCGACAGCTTCGCGAAATCCCGCAGGGTCAGCCGTTCGCCCCGCACGCCCTCCGGAAGGCCGCAGGCTGTGATACTGGCTTGAATGGCGTCCTTGGGGAATTCGGGGAGGGCGGAAGCGAGACTGTTTGCCAAGGTTTTGCGCCGCAGCAGGAACGCGCCCCGGACGACCCGGAAGAACCAATCCTGGTCCTCCACGTCCACGGCAGGCCGTTCTCTTCTGACGCAGCGGAGGACGGCGGAATCGACCTTTGGCCTGGGCAGGAATTTTTCGGAGGGCACGTCAAAGAGAACTTCCGTTTCACAGAAGAATTGCAGCCAAAGGGAGAACGCGCCGCCGTCGGAGGACCCCTGAGGCGCGGCCAGCCGGTAAGCGACTTCCTTTTGCAATAGCACGGTGATGGCCTGGAAGCGCTCCGTTTCCACCAGCCGGGTCAGGACGGGGGTGGTGATATTGTAGGGCAGATTCGCGCAGACCATACAGCGGAGGCAGGGGAAGGAATCAGCCGCCAGCGCCGCCAGGTCCAGCCTGAGCACGTCGCCGGGAATCACGGTCACGTTCGGGCAGCCGGCGAGGGTTTCGGCCAGGACGGGCAGCAGTTTCCGGTCCAGCTCCACGGCGGCCACCCTCTCGGCCCTTGCGGACAGCTCCCGGGTCAGACAGCCCGCCCCTGGACCGATTTCCAGCACGCCCCAGCCCGGCCCGGCGCCCGACGCGTCCGCGATTCCGGCGGGAATTCGGGGATCGATCAAAAAATTCTGTCCCATCGTCCGGGAAAAATGGAACCCGTGCCGGGAGAGCAGAGCCCGGAGGGTATTGTAATCGCAGAGGTTCATATCCATCCGCCTTTCATGTATTCCTAGGCAGTATATCAGAAAATTGTCCGGATGAAAAGGGGCGGCTTGCAGACTTTTTGCAAACCTGTTATACTGTTGGGAGTCAGCAGAGAGAAAACGAAAACAGGAATCAGGGAACAGAAGCGAAGCATAGGCAAAAAATCCGAATAAAACCGGGGGTGTTGGTTTGGTAAAGACAATTTTGATTGACCTGGACGAGACGCTGCTGGATTTCAGCCGTGCGGAGGCGTGCGCGTTGGAACGGGCCTTGCGGGAGAGCGGCGCGCCGTACAGCGAGGAGATCCGGCAGAGGTATCACGCGATAAACGGCGAGCAGTGGGAGCTTCTGGAGGACGGCGTGCTGACCCGTGAGCGGGCGCTTGTGAGGCGGTTCGAGCGTTTGTTTGCGGAGCTGGGCCTGGAGGGTCTGGACGCAGGCATCAACGACCGCTACGAGTCCTACCTGGAGGATGGCCGCTGGCTGTTGCCGGGCGCGCTGGAGCTGCTGAAAATCCTTGCGCCGGAATACCGTCTGTACGCGGCCTCCAACGGCGGGGGAACAGTCCAGAACCGGCGGCTGGAGGGAGCGGGCATCCGGGAGTATTTCCAGGGGGTTTTCATCTCGGAGGAAGTGGGCTTCGATAAACCCAGCGCGGAATTCTTCAATGCCTGCTTCGCCCGGATTCCGGATTTCCGCAAAGAAGAAGCCGTGATGATTGGCGACAGTCTCACCTCCGACATCCGCGGCGGCAGAAACGCGGGACTGCGGACCTGCTGGTTCAATCCCCGGCGGCTGGAACCCCGTCCCGATATCCAGCCGGATTTCCAGGTCTTCGCGCTGGAGGACATTCCCGCCCTGCTGGAGACCCTTTGAAACTGACAGAAAGAAAGGAATTACTATGAAACGCTTGCTTACCTGTCTGTTCACGGCCTTGCTGTTCGTGAATCTGACCGCCTGCGCCAACGCGGAGCTGGACTTTCCTGACGGCGGCGATGGGGACCCGCACATCACCGGCGCGGAGAAAACGGAACTGCCTACAGCGCCGGAAGAAGACCTGCCAGAGGAATCCCCGGAAGACGGTTCGGACGATTTGGGAGGATTGGGTTCGTCTCCCGCCTATGCCATTTACCCGGAGAACGGCGCGCTGGACAATCTGCCGGAAGATGGGAGCTATACCAGCAAAGAGGACGTAGCCCTGTACATTTACGGCTATGGACACCTGCCGGATAATTTCATCACCAAGAAGGAAGCCCGGGAATTAGGCTGGTCCGGCGGCGGTCTGGACCCCTACGCGGAGGGGATGTGCATCGGCGGCGACCGGTTCGGCAATTACGAGGGCCTGCTTCCCGAGGCAGAAGACCGGACGTACTACGAATGTGATATCGACACTCTGCACGCCGGCAGCCGGGGAGCGAAACGGCTTGTGTTCTGCTACGAGAATGGCGAGGACAACCGGCAGGTATATTATACGGAAGACCACTATGAGAGCTTCGAGCTGGTCTACGGCGACGACAACCCCAACGGCAATGACTGAGCTGATCTTGGACGGCCTGACGCTCAAGAGCCGGGAAGAGCTGCACGACGCGCTGACCCAGGGCCTGCATCTCCCATCGTACTTCGGCCGGAATCTTGACGCCCTGTTCGACTGCCTGACAGAGCGCCGGGAGGAAACGCGGCTGTGTCTCCGGAATGCGGAACGCCTGCCCTGCGGAAGAAAGCTCTTGCAGGTACTGCGGAACGCGGCGGCGGAAAATCCAAGCCTGCATATAGAGACAGAGGACGGGCAGGGGTAAAATTTCCGGCGCCGTCTATGCAGGGGCGGGCCGCTGTGGTATACTGTAGGGAGAAAGAATGGAAAGCGGCGGAGAACGGGAGGCGCTATGCAGGCAGAGGAACGGCGGAGGAAGATTGTAGAGCTGCTGAGCCAGACGAACCAGGCGGTAAGCGCGGCAAGGCTGGCGGCGGAATTTGACGTAAGCCGGCAGGTGATTGTGGGGGATGTGGCGCTGCTGCGGGCGGCTGGGGAAGAGATTTCGGCCACGCCCCGGGGATACGTCATGGCGCGGACGGCTGTAGGGCTTGTGCGTCAGGTGCCCTGCTGTCACGACGGCCCCGGTATGGAAGCGGAGCTGAACGCCATCGTGGACCAGGGCTGTTCGGTGCTGGACGTGATCGTGGACCATCCCGTATACGGACAGCTCACAGGCCCGTTGGAGCTGGCGAGCCGTTACGACGTGCAGCAGTTCCTGGACCGCTGTGCCGACGCCCGCCCGCTCTCCGACCTCACCGGCGGCATCCATCTGCATACCCTCTCCTGTCCCAGCGAAGACGCCTTCCAGAGAGTCCGGGCGTCCCTGCGGTCACTGGGTGTGCTGCTGGAGTAGGGAAACGGAGGAAGGGAAAGGAGCAAAGAGACATGAAAAGCACGCAATCCCGGGGCGTAAGGGATATGACCGTCGGAAGCCCCGCAAAGCATATCATAGCCTTCTCCCTGCCGCTGATGGTGGGGAGTTTATTCCAGCTTCTTTACAACACGGTAGACAGCTGGGTGGTAGGACAGTACGTGGGTGACGGCGCGCTGGCTGCGGTAGGGGTCGGCTTCCCGGTGGTTACTATGCTGGCGTCGCTGTTCATTGGCCTGTCCAACGGCGGCACGGTAGTGATTGCGCAGTTTTTCGGAGCCGGGAACACGGAACAGGTCAGGGACGCCATCGATACCATGTACACGGCATTTACAGCGGCGGCGGTCCCCCTGACGCTGGCGGCGGTACTGCTGGTAAAGCCTCTGCTGTTCCTTCTGCGGGTGGAAGCGTCGGCCTATGAGGAAGCCTGGGTGTATCTGACGGTTCTGTGTGCCGGCCTGATCGGTTCCATCGGCTACAATCTGAACGCGGGCATCCTGGGAGGCTTAGGGAACAGCCGGACCACCCTGTTATTTCTGGCGGCGGCGTCGGGGATGAACATCGCCCTGGATCTGATCCTGGTGATTGTCTGCGGCCTGGGGGTACTGGGCGTGGCGCTGGGGACGATTGTATCTCAGGCGTTTTCATGGCTGTTCGGGATTTTCTACATCAACCGCCGTTACCCGGAATTCTCCATACAACCCTTCCGCCGCGGTTTTGACCGGAAGCTGTTCCGTGAAATCATGCGCATCGGCCTGCCTGCGGGGATACAGATGTCGCTGGTGGCCGTAGGCATTATGTCGGTAGTCAGCAAAGCGGGCTCCTACAGCAAGGAATTCACGGCGGGGTATAACGTGGGCAACAAGCTGGACCAACTGGCGTTTCTTCCGGTACAAAGCCTGACCAGCGCGATCACGGCGTTTGTGGGGCAGAACATCGGAGCCAAACGCCTGGACCGCGTGCGGGAAGGGGTTCGGGTCACACTGCTGGCGGCGGCGCTTTGGTCGCTTCTGATTATGGCGCTGCTGATGCCCTTTGCGCCGGCGCTGGTAGGCTGTTTCTCAGACACGCCTGCGGTTATCCATGCGGGAACGGTGTATCTGCGTTCCATCATGCCCTTTTACGTCCTCTTCGCCGTCTTTTTCTGCCTGAATGGAGCCATGCGGGGCGCGGGGGACAGCGTGTTTCCCATGGTGAACGTGGTCTTCTCCCTGATACTGCTCCGAGTGCCGGCGGTCTATCTTCTGGCAAATGTTTTCGGCCCGGATTATATGTATTACGGCTTCGGCGCTGGCTGGGTATTAGGCTTTGCTCTTTCCAGCGGCTGGTATCTCTCCGGACGCTGGCTGCGCAGGGGAAGCATAGCGGGCAGGGCTTAAAGGGGCCGCGGTTGCATTCATGGAAGGTTCATGTTATACTGACGGTGAAAGGATGCGGAACAGGGTGCCGGAATGAAGAAAGAGGATTGGAAAGCCCTGGCAATGATTGCGGCTTTCTATGGACTGCTGGAGCTATGGGGGATCACGTGTCCCATCAAGTATCTGACGGGCGTCTCCTGTCCTGGCTGCGGCATGAGCAGGGCTTGGCTGTCGCTACTGCGTCTGGACCTGGCCGGGGCGTGGGAGTATCATCCGCTGTACTGGCTTCCGGTCCCTGGCGCGGCGCTGTTCCTGCTGCGGGGACGGCTTCCGGCGGCGCTGTACCGTTGGGGGATTGGGCTGATCTGCGGCCTGTTCCTTGTGGTGTACGCCGTCCGCCTGCTGACGCCTGGGAATATGATCGTGGTGTTCCGGCCTCAGGAGGGGCTTTTTTTGAGATTGCTGGGTATAGGACGATAGAAGCGAAACGGAAGGAGTAAGAATATGAGATGCTGGAAATGCGGAGCTGACGTAGGAGAAGGCAGTGTCTATTGCGGGGCCTGCGGAGCGAACCTGCGGGACGGTCCCCACGCGCCGCCTCCCCCGGATATGGATGGCTGGGGTTCTGACGGCGGTTCCGACAACTGGGGTTCTGACGGTGGTTCCGGCGGTCAGGATTGGAGAAGCCCCGGCGGAGGCGAGAACCTGCTGAAGGCGCTGTGTCTGGTATGCGCGGTTTCCTACGGAGGCCGTACCATCCTGACGCTTTTATATGTAATGCGGAGCATTCTGTTCGGCTACATGAACTGGTTTGGGAATCTGCGGGTGATGTTGTTCGGCGTGCCGCTGGTTCTGCTGGGCGCCTGGATGTGTCTGATTTTGGCGATGCTGGCTTTCCGGAGGACGCAGAAGAATTCGGACGGCCTGCTGCTGTGCTTGGGCTGCGGCGCGGGCGGATTGATTCTGGTGCGGCTGCTGGGTCTTCTGGTGAATGTGGCTGTGTATCCAGGTTCGTTCTCCAGCCAATTACAGACGCTTCTGAATACAGTTCTGGGCGCGGCGATCACCTTCGGCGGCGTATGCCTGATTATCCGCTTTGTGCTGGGAGAACTGCCCTTTGCCGGGAAGGGACCGGAGGATTTCAGCGACGCGTTCCGGGAAGCCTTTACAGCCTTCAGGGAAGCGGGCGCACGGGCAAACCGCCGCCGTCAGCAGCAAGACTCTTACAACCAGAATCCCGCGCCGGGCTATGGACCCTTTCACCTGAAAACGGACCGGAGCCTGCCGGTATACATTCTTCTGACCCTGGTGACCTGCGGGATATACGGCTATTACACGATATACACCCTGGCCCGTGACGTAAACGCGGCCTGCAGCGGCGACGGACAGCATACGCCGGGACTGCTGCAATTTATCCTTCTGAACCTTGTCACCTGCGGCCTGTACACCTTTTATTGGAACTATTCGCTGGGAAACCGGCTGTTCAACAATGGCCCCCGCTACGGTCTGAACATACAGGAAACCGGCGCGACAATACTGCTCTGGATGCTGGTGGGAATGCTGTTCTGCGGCATAGGCTCACTGGTGGCGCTCTTCTTTATCTTCCGCAATGCAAACGCCATCTGTGCCGCTTATAATTATCACCATGGCTACTGATGATTGATGTTCTCTTAATCGAAAGAGGGGTGTAGTGTATTATGAAACGCGCGATATCTTTTCTGGCGGCGTTTGTTCTGTGCTTAGGCCTGATGACGCCTGTCAGCGCGGAAGAGTTTTCCGACGTGCCTGCCGGGTATATCTTTTATGACGCGATCCTGGACTGCGCCGGAAAGGGCATTGTGGGCGGATACTCTGACAATACATTCCGGCCTGCTGAATCCGTCACAAGGGCGCAGTTCTGCGTGATGCTGGTTCGCGCCTTTTACCCAGGGCAGGAGAAGAACTATGCCGGATTGAAGGCCGCGGGCTGGTATCTCCCCAGTGCCGCCGTTCTGGACGCAAAGGGGGTTATGTTTTACGGGGAAAAGTATTGGAAGGACCCTTCCCGAATGAATGTCCGTATTACCCGTATGGATATGGCCCAGTTTATCGCCAACGTCATGAGCGAAAAGGGCTACACCGTCTCTGACAGCGCCAGAACCGCGGCCCTGTCCCGATTTACCGACGCCGCGTCCATCGACAGCTACTACCGGAACGCCGTAGGCACGGTGACCGCCCTGGGAATCATCACCGGCTACGCTGACGGCAGTTTTGAACCTCACAACGTTATGACCCGCGGACAGGGAGCCGTGGTCCTCTGCCGTATGGCCCAATGTATGTCCGGGGGCGCTGGAAACGCTGTACCCGTACCGGAACAGAAGGCGCCCACAACGCTGGCCAACGGAAAGCCTGTGACAGAAGAAAATGTGCTGGAGATTATCAACGGGCTCCGGAAAACCTGGCCGGAGGGCAGCGATTTTTCCGTCGGCTACCCCGTGGGGAACTCCAGCCCTGTCCGGAACGTCACATATCCATACCCGCGGGAGGAGAACCCGGAAACCCATACCAGCAACACCCTGGGCTGTGGCGGCTGGGCTACCCTGGTCAGCGATACCGTCTTTACACAGAACGGCTTCCCGGCCCGAAAGGTCCCCCTTGCCGAAGCGCGCCCCGGGGATATCGTGATTATGCTGAACGCGGATCAGCAGCTGGTTCATGTTGTCTCCCTCCTCTCACGGCCTCAGACGGACCAGAGCGGCAAGGTTTCCTTTACCGTTTCCCAGGCGGCTACCCGTGGGGAGGAAATCTACCGGATACGCTGGGATTCTGACTACACCTATACGCCCGGCGGAACCTACTACTACGACGTGTATACCCGATATCCCACATGAATCCCGTGCCGTTCTGCTCCTGAAAGACCTCGCTTACAGGGAAACCCTCCGCCAGCACCCGACACAAGCAGGTGAGCAAAAAAAGACGCACTGCAAGCGCCAACGTTCGCAGTGCGTCAAAAAATAATTTCCGACCAAAAAGAAGCCTGCCGCCCAAAAAAGCGACAGGTTTCAAACTCTGGAGGTGACACCCGGATTTGAACCGGGGAATCAGGGTTTTGCAGACCCTTGCCTTACCACTTGGCTATGTCACCGTGTTTACTATATTATATGCGATAACCGGGAAAAAATCCACAATTTTTTGAAAAGATTTCAGTGCCCATACGGAAAATATGTATGGGCACTGAAACTGTGGAGCGGGCAACGAGGCTCGAACTCGCTACCTCCACCTTGGCAAGGTGGCGCTCTACCAGATGAGCTATGCCCGCGAAATGGTGCCCAGAGCCGGAATCGAACCAGCGACACGTGGATTTTCAGTCCACTGCTCTACCAACTGAGCTATCTGGGCGGGTGCCCCAAAATGCTGGGGCCACGAGACTAAGTGCCCTCTCTCTCGTGAATGGCGACCCGGAACGGGCTCGAACCGTCGACCTCTAGCGTGACAGGCTAGCGTTCTAACCAACTGAACTACCGGGCCATA
>Ga0073906_1005955_pt1 | contig 10458 bp, 9 predicted proteins | sample Inofromicrocosms_FD_65485 | JGI IMG/M metagenome (GOLD analysis project Ga0073906, IMG submission 65485) | Mouse cecum microbial communities from Vienna, Austria - Inoculum for glucosamine and mucus D2O microcosms | ecosystem: Host-associated > Mammals > Digestive system > Large intestine > Cecum... | reverse complement strand
GGCATGCCGGGGATGGTGTACAGCGGCTGGCCGTCCCTGGCGAAGGCGGGCAGAGACCGCATCAGACCCCAGGTGTAGGGGTGGCGGGGATGGTAAAAGATCTCCTCCACCGTGCCGGTCTCCACGATCTTCCCCGCGTACATCACCGCCACCCGGTCCGCCGCACGGGCCACCACCCCCAGGTCGTGGGACACCAGCACCGCCGCCGTGCCCAGCTTCTGCTGGATATCCCGCAGCAGGTCCAGGATCTGGGCCTGGATGGTGACGTCCAGGGCGGTGGTGGGCTCGTCCGCAAACAGCAGGCGGGGATTGGCCGCCAGAGCAATGGCCATCACGCTGCGCTGGCGCATGCCGCCGGAAAAATTGTGGGGATACAGGCTGTACCGGGCCTCCGGGTCCTCGATGCCCACCAGCTCCATCAGCTCCAGCACCCGCCGGCGGACCGCCGCCCTTTTCAGCTTCGGCTGATGGACCAGCACCGCCTCCCCGATCTGGCGGCCTATAGGCAGCGTGGGGTTCAGGCTGGTCATGGGGTCCTGGAAGATCATGGAGAACATCCGCCCCCGCAGCCGCCGCATGTCCCGCTCCCGGTAGCCGGTCACGTCCGCGCCGTCCAGCAGGATCTGTCCGCTTTTCATGCGGGCATTGTCCGGCAGCAGCTTCATGATGCTCCGGCACAGCACGCTCTTTCCACAGCCGGACTCCCCCACAATGGCCAGCACCTCGCCGCCCGACAGGGAGAACGACACGTCCCGCACGGCCTGGACCTCGCCGGCGGCGGTGTCAAAGCTGACGGACAGGTTTTTTACTTCTAATAATGCTGCCATAGAAGACTCCCCATCGGTTTACTTTGTCATGGTCCACTCCGTGACGTTCCAGAAGATGCCCACGCCGTGGTGGCCCATGACGGTATCCGGCGAGATGCCCGCCAGGCCGTCCACCGCCACGTAGTCCGCGTCCACGTAGCAGATGAAGGCATAGGCCGGGTCCTTCGCCAGCTCCTCCTGGAATTTGCCGTACGCCTCTGCCCGGACCGCCGGGTCGTCGGACTGCCTGGCCTGGATCAGATACTGGTCCACCAGTGCGTTGGAGTAGGCGGAATAGTTGGCCCCCTTGCCGGTGCCGAACACCTTATAGGTGTGGTCGTCCGCGTCGAAGGGACTGCCCCAGCCAATCAGATACGCCATCTGGCCGCCCCAGTCCACCACGGCGGGGATATCCACTGTGACGTCGATGCCCACCTCCCGCAGCTGCTGGGCGGCGGCCTGGGCGATGTCCACCCGCACCTGGTCCCCCGCGCCGACGCTGATGGTGAAGGCCAGTTTTTCGCCATTGCGGTAATAGAAGCCGTCGTCCCCCAGGGTGCATCCGGCGGATTCCAGGACCTGCCGGGCCCGGTCGGGGCTGTAGTCGTAGTGTTCCACGTTTTCATTGTTATAGACATTGCGCTGGAGCGGCCCGTAGGCGGTGACGCCGTGGCCCAGGAGTATGGCGCTGACAATGGCCTCCCGGTCGATGCCGCAGCAGATGGCGGGGATGATATCCCGGTTCTCCGTCCAATAGGCATTCTGGAAGTTGAAGAGGATGCCCCGGTAATCGGAGGTCTTCATCTCGTAGACCTGATAGCCGTCCTGGTCCCGGAATGCCTCTGCGTCCTTGGGCGGCAGCAGGGCCAGGTCCAGCTCCCCGGAGCGCATCTGGATGGTCTGGGCGTTGTCGTCGGGGACGATTTTGAAGATGATCCGGTCGATGTTGGCCGCGCCCTTGAAATAGTCCTCGTTTTTCACCAGGGTAATGGCCTGTCCCTCGTCCCAGCTCTCCAGCCGGTAGGGGCCGGTGCCCACGGGACTGCGGAAGAAGGACGCGGTCTGCATGTCCTCCCCCTCCAGCAGGTGCTTGGGCAGCACGGCCATGGTCATATAGTCCAGGAACGCCACATTGGGCGCGGTCAGGCGGAAGGAGATGGTGTGCTCGTCCACCACCGTGATCTCCTCCACGTCCTCAAAGTTGGGGGCGTTCTCGGAGCCGTTGTCCGGGTCCATAATGGCCTGGATGGTGAACTGCACGTCCTCCGCCGTCAGGGGCTGGCCGTCGTGCCACTTCACGCCCTCCGTCAGGTGGAAGGTGTAGGTGCAGGTGTCCTCGTCGAAGGCCCAGCTCTCCGCCAGGCCGGGGATGACGCTGTTGCTGCCGTCGTGGGCGGTGAGGCCGTTGAAGAGGAGAATGTTGATCTCGCCGTGCTCGTCCATGGCCGGATTGATGCGGGTATAGTCGCCGCTGGCATAGACCAGGGTGGACGGTTCGCCGCCGTCCGGACTGGCCGCGTCTCCCGTATTTACAGCGCCGGAACCGGCAGGCTGGTTTCCGCCGCAGGCTGTCAGGCCCAGCAGCATGGCCGCCGCCAGAAGCAGGCATAGAAGCGTTTGTTTTTTCATGGTGACCTCCGTCGGTGTTTTTAGGATCCTATGGGCATTATAACAGGGTGAAAAGTGGATTTGAAGCCCCCAGGGGGGATATATTTTTTGAAAACGCGGCCCCCCGCTGCTGCTATGCACCATCTGCCCGGATAGAAGGCGTCACCCCCCCAACGGCACAAGGGAAAAAAGCAGCCGCCACTGTCAGGTGACGGCTGCCGGTTTTGACGCCTCGCGGTGTACGCTCAGCGGTGGCGGTATATTTTTTTATCCAGCGCGAAAACTCTCTTGGTGAACTGCCCTTTGGTCACACCGGCCAGCGCCTCGCTGTAGATTTCCATCCGGCTGTCGATCATGTCGATCAGCGCCAGCAGCTCGCTCTCCGCGCACTGGGGCCGCACTGCCGCGCCGAACTCCGGCTCCCCGTGGTGGGCGAGCAGCATGTGCTGCAGCAGCACCGCCTTCTCCTCCGGCATGCCCAGCTCCTGCGCCGCCGCGGCCACCGCCTGGGCGCCCATGACCAGGTGGCCCAGCAGCTGGCCCTTGGTGGAGTAGTCGGTGACAAGACCCAGGGAGGAGGTGACAAACTCCTCGCACTTGGCGATGTCGTGGAGCAGCGTCCCCGCCATCAGCAGGTCCCGGTCGATCACATCCTCGTACAGCCCCGCCAGGTCGTCCGCTATACGGGCCATGTTGACCGTGTGCATGAGCAGCCCGTGGAGAAAGCTGTGGTGCATGCTCTTTCCGCCGGGGATGTCCCGGAAGCGCTGGCCGTACTGGTCCAGCAGCTTCTGGCACAGGGCCCGGTAATCCGGGTCCTCCAGGGAGCCCACAAAGTCCTGGAGCTCGTCGGACCAGCCGTCCACGTCGATGGGCGCGCAGGGCACCAGATTGTCCAGACTGTACTGGTCCCCGCTCTGCACCGGGCGGATGCGGCTGACAATGAACTGGAGGCTGCCCCGGAACTCCGACACGCTGCCCCGCGCCTTGATGACGCTGCCCTCGTGGGAGGGCCCGATGGGGCCGCTGTAGTCCCAGACCTTGGCCTCTATGCTGCCGCTGCTGTCCGCCAGCACCGCCGCCAGAAAGGGCTTCCCGGAGCCGGAGACCTTGGAGGCCGCCGTTTTCAGGATATAGAACCCCTCGACCTCATCTCCAATCGCAAAATCCGCTATGTATTTATTGTACTCCATGCTTTCCCGCGCCGCGCCGGCGGCGCCTCCTCCTATCCTTGCTCTGCGCCGCGCAGCGGCCGCGGCCGAAGCCGGACCATTGCGCGGAACAGGTATTTCCCTCTACAGCAGCATCAAAATCACGCCGTAGACGACGCTGGCGGCAACGCCGAAGACGATCACCGGCCCGGCCACCGTGAACATTTTCGCGGCCATGCCGGTGACCATGCCCTCGCTCTTGAAGTCGATGGCCGGCGAGACCACCGCGTTGGCAAAGCCCGTCACCGGCACCAGCGTCCCCGCGCCGCCGTAGCGGCCCAGCTTGTTGTAAAGATTCAGCCCTGTCAGCAGGGCGGAGAGGAACACCAGAGAGATGGTGGTGGCGGTGCCTGCGTCGGTCTTTTCCAGCCCCAGGCCCATAAAGCCGTCCATGATCGCCTGTCCCACCGCGCAGATACCGCCGCCGATGACAAAGGCCAGCACGCAGTCCTTGACCAGCGGCGAGCTCTTTGCGCGGGCCTGAACGAACTTCTGATATTCCTGCTTGGACATTTCCATGCGCATCACTCCTCTCCCCTAGTATGCCCCTGGGAAAACAGGATATGCGGGACTGCCCTTTTTATTTATTATCGGCTGGAAAGCGGTGGACATAAGCCTGCAAATTTATAAAATCGGCACTACCGTGGGGCGGCTTAGGGACACTGTACAGCAATTTCATTTCAAAATATGCTGTAAAAATCCCTCTGGAGTGATGGCCTTAACACAAGAATACTGGAAGTCATCAATATTTCTTGTCAGCAACATTTGTGTCAATCAGAACGGCCATATTTCTCATTCCGCGCATCCTCCAACTCCTTTTTGTAGTCCAACTCCGGCACAGGCTTGACCATTTTCTCAAGCTCCCAAAACGCCTTTAGCTTTGGAGAAACAGTCCCTTCGTTTTCAAGAGGGCGGTCCAGTCCCGCCTTTCCTATGAGGGAATAGAGATATTGAATGATGTTTGGCGCTTGATCTTCCGGAACCTGTTTGACCAGCTGCACAGCTTGTTGTCTCAATGCCGTCATCATTTTCACCGCCTTTCTATTATACAGTATACTCCCGCATTGAGAAAATTTCAACCATCAAGATATTGCGCCCGGCGCCGGCGAAAGTCTTTGACAACACCGTTTATTTCTAGTATACTGTTTTTTGCAGCGCCGGGGCCGCTGTCCGGCGGCGCTGTCCTGCCATATCGATACAAAGGAGTCAAATAATATGTGGTTCGATGAAGCGGTAATTTATCAGATCTACCCCCTGGGGCTGTGCGGCGCGCCAAGGGACAACGACGGCGTGCAGGAGCACAGGATCCTGCGGGTGCTGGACTGGATCGAGCATATCAAAAAGACGGGGGCGGACACCGTGCTCTTCAACCCCCTTTTCCAGAGCGACCGGCACGGCTATGACACCCGTGATTACTATACGGTCGACTGCCGTCTGGGGACCAACGAGGACTTTCAGCGGGTATGTGACGCCATCCATCTGGCAGGCATGCGGGTGATGCTGGACGGCGTTTTCAACCATGTGGGCCGTGGGTTCTGGGCCTTCCAGGACGTGCGGGAGAAGAAGTGGGACAGCCCCTACAAGGACTGGTTCCACATCAGCTTTGACGGCAACACCGGATACAACGACGGCTTCTGGTACGAGGCCTGGGAGGGCCACCACGAGCTGGTCAAGCTCAATCTGAACCACCCGGACGTGATCCGCCACCAGTTTGAGGCCATCCAGTCCTGGGTGGACCAGTTCGCCATTGACGGACTGCGGCTGGACGTGGCCTACTGTCTCAGCGCGGACTATCTGCGCCGCCTGCGGGGGTTCGCCAACTCCATCAAAGAGGACTTTGTCCTCATGGGCGAGACGCTCCACGGCGACTACAACCGCTGGATGGGGCCGGAGCTGTGCCACTCGGTGACCAATTACGAGTGCTACAAGGGTCTCTGGTCCAGCTTCAACTCCATGAATCTCTTTGAGATCGGCCACAGCCTGGCCCGGCAGTTCGGGCCGGAGAACTGGACCCTCTACAAGGGCCAGCATCTGCTCAGCTTCCTGGACAACCACGATGTGGAGCGGATCGCCAGCCGCCTGGACAATCCCCAGCACCTGATCCCCGCCTACGGCCTGCTCTTCGGCATGCCGGGCGTGCCGGCGGTGTACTACGGCAGCGAGTGGGGCATCCAGGGCCGCAAGTCCGACGGGGACGACGCCCTGCGGCCCGATGTGGAAATGCCGGAGTGGAGCGATTTGACGGACTGGATCGCCAAAATGGCGGAGGCCCGCCGGGGCAGCCGCGCCCTCTGCTATGGCGCGTACCGGAACGTGGTGCTGACCAACCGGCAGATTATCTTTGAGCGGGCCGTCCAGGGGGAGCGGGTCCTGGTGGCGGTGAACGCGGACAGCGCGCCCTATACCGCCCATTTTGACGCCGGGTGCGGCATGGCCGAGGACCTGCTCACCGGCAAGCCCCATGATTTCGGCGGCGGCAGCGAGCTGCCCCCCTACAGCGTCGCCTTCTGGAAAATGGAGCGGTAAGGCCGGCGTCTTCGTGATGGACAGCATGCCCCGCCCGGGTTTCGGGCGGGGCATGCTTCCGGAAATATCGCGGATAAGAAGAGCGGCCCGGCTTCCCGGACCGCTCGCTATGGTTTTCAGGGGATGATATGCTTTTTACTCCGCTTTCCGCTTCTTTTCGTTCAGAAGCATCCACAGCAGGCCGCCGCAGCTCAGCAGGGACAGCGTGGTCCACTGCGCGCAGTCGCCGGTGTGGGGGACGTCCGCCAGAGGAACGTCAGGCTCATCAACGTCAATCTAGCCTCCACCGTGATATAGCGCACCTCGGAGACCCGGATGCCGGTGGAGCTGATGGTCTGCAGCAGCAGCTCCACGTACCCGGAGGCGGCGCTGAGGAGCCGGTCATACTCCTGCCGGGACAGGTCGCGGGACGCATCCCGGAACGTGCGGCGCTGGAGCTTCAGGAATTTGACCCGGCACTCGTCCCAGCCCAGGAAGCGGAACAGGCCGTTGATGGCGGAGAGCTTCGCGTTGACGGTGGCGGGGGCGCAGCCCCGGGAGAGCAGGTGGGCCTTCCACTGCGCCGCGGCCTCCCTGGTCACCGCCCTCCCCTGCAGCCACGCCAGGAAAGCGCGGGCATCGTGGACATACTTGTTCGTGGTTGCGGCGGTGCGCTCCTCCTCCCGGAGATGGGCCACGTAGCGTTTGATGCATGCATCTGTCAGAGTGCGGCTATCCATAATATACCTCAGATAAAAGTGAAGGCGCTCTTGCTGGTACTGTGTACCAAACGCAAGGGCGCCGTTTTCTCGTTTGCCCATATGGGCTCCCGCGGAAGAACAGCGGGAGCCGGGCTGTATCCCGATCCATACCAATCTCCTCCTGAAAGTTGAAAATACCGATTATTTGTGCGGCGGCCACAGGGTTTATGATACTCCCTGTCAGAAATAATTGCAAGTGTGCAAATGGGCCTGGCCGCACATGCATTCCCCTCTTTCTTTCCCGCCGGGACTGTGTTATAATAGGCAGCGGATAAAAAAACGGAGGCGGCCTTCTATGAGCAAAAACTTTCACCGCGATTACGCCGAGAGCGTCGGTCATTTCTGCCAGAGCATCCCACCGGAGCTGCGGATCTCCTCCCAGGAGGTGGACACCTATTTCCGCGCCTGCGCCCTCTGCCTGTGGGCCTGCGGCGACCAGCCGGGCGGCGATGTTGCCGGCATCAACCAGCTGTACACAGACCAGCAGGTCAAATTCTCCCCCCAGCAGTTCAGCAAAGCCATCAGCTATTACCACGCCAACCCCCACTACACCGTGGGCGTCCCCGACTTCTTCCGCAAGCTGGCCCAGGCCGACGCCAAGGCCGGAACCAGCTGCAGCCGGACCTTTGCGGAGGTGCAGAAGAATCTTCTCATGCTCTGCGCCGCCTACGACGGCACGTTCTCCTTCGCCGAGAGCCGCCGGATCACCCTGCTGTACGGCCAGCTCACCGGCCTGTGCGACCAGCTGGGCGTGCCGGCCATCGCCCTGACCCCTGGGCCGGACGACTATCTCCCGCCCGCTCCCAAGCGGGACGCCGCGAAGGAGCTCAACGACATCATGGATGAATTCAGCCAGGTCATCTCTCACAGCCGGCGGGACGTCTATGACGATTTCTTCGGCGCGCCCCCGCAGCCGGCGGTCCAGAGCCCCGCCCCCGAACCAGCCGCCGCCGAGCCGTGCGCCCCCGCCGGGGAGCCGGAAGCGGAGCCGCCCACCCTGGAGGAGGCCCTGGCGGAGCTGGACCAGCTCATCGGGCTGGACGCGGTGAAAAAGGACGTGGACAGCCTGGTCAATCTGGTCAAGGTCCGCACCCTGCGGAAGGAGCGGGGGATGAAGTGCCCGGAGATGTCCTTTCACCTGGTGTTTTCCGGCAATCCCGGCACGGGCAAGACCACTGTGGCGCGGATCGTGGGCAAGGTCTACAGAGCCCTGGGGATCCTGAGCAAGGGGCACCTGGTGGAGGTGGACCGCAGCGGCCTGGTGGCCGGCTATGTGGGCCAGACCGCCCTGAAAACCCAGGAGGTGATCAGCCAGGCCCTGGGCGGCGTGCTGTTTATCGACGAGGCGTACACCCTCACGCCGGAGAACGCGGACAAGGATTTTGGTCAGGAGGCCATCGACACGGTCCTGAAGGCCATGGAGGACCACCGTGAGGACTTCATCGTCATCGCCGCCGGGTACGCCACCCTGATGCCCCGGTTTATCGACTCCAATCCGGGCCTGAAGTCCCGGTTCAACAAGTACCTGTATTTTGAGGACTATAACGGCGAACAGCTCTATGAAATTTTCCAGGGCCGGGTGGAGCGCAACGACTACCGGCTGGACGAAAAGGCCGCAGAGGCGGTGCGGGAACACCTGCAGGAGCTGTATGAGGACCGGGACAACAATTTCGGCAATGCCAGGGACGTGCGGAATCTGTTTGAGAAGATCGTGTCCAAACAGGCCGACCGGGTGGCGGGCCTGGCGTCGCCGTCGGACGAGGATATCGTGACCATCACCGCAGAGGACCTGGAGGGGCTGATGGATCTGCCCCTAACGTGATGCGCCGCGGGCTGACTGGGGGGCGTATTTTGCCCTGTATGCCAGTCCCCTGTTTTGTCGAAATTTGCACAAAATATGAGTATCCCTGCTTGAACTAGAGCGGGAATACTCATACAGGGTATATTTCGTGCTGTGAATCGTACCACAAAAGTTGAAATGTACCAGTTTCTTCAATCATAATCCCCCACACACGCTGTTTACCTGTAATGGTGAGTGAGTACAGCACATCATAGCTATCCAAGTTCAACTCGGTCAACCGCTTTGCCGCCTCCTTATTCAGTATCTCAACTGGCATAGGGTGGCTCTGCGTATTATGCTTGCGTCCTGACGTTGTCGTAAGAATCTCGCCCCATGTCCCTCGCTCCCATTCTTTGAAACGGGCCAACATATCACCCAGATGTTCTGTGTTGTCGGAAATACCCCACTTCTCATGCTGCATATCACATTTTATGAAAGACCACTTAGGGGACAGCTGATAAAGATTTGGACGTTTCGCAGCCCTGACTTGTTTTTCAACTTTTGGTCGGGCCCCTGCCTTAACCCTCTTCGGCATCTTCCAACCCCCCATAATATTCCTGCATCAAATCTTTGGGGATTACCGAATTACAGGGTTCGCCGGGTTTGACGCCGCACCGGGTTTCGCGCCATGGACGTTCCAGGTGTGTCAATTCGCTCAGCCACTGCGGTTCCTTGTCTGCGTATCCCTCCAGCACCGCATTCATGGTTTCTTCCTGCGCTTGCGTAAAGGAATGTGGCCCGTAGCTGTCATAGAAGTCCTCTCCGAGCCAAAAACGCCCTCTATGGGTTTCATACAGTTCCGGACAGGCCGGGCCATTCGCCCACGCTTGAAAATCTTCGTCAAACAAAGGTACGCCATCCCATGCAAGCGACCACGCCTGACAATAGTAGACTAGCTTCTGTAATTTCATTGTAGTCATAGCCCCGGCATGGTTTAGAACATATTTTGCCACATCAAAAACTCTAGCCACAATATCGCCTCCTCTTGCTTCTATTATACTTTATTCGCCTCAAAAGTAAAGTCCTCATATTCTATGAAAATATGGTGAAAAATTGTATGTTCTTATGCAGCGGTCGTGTGTCAAATCCACGGTAAACCGTGAAGTCAGCCCTGTAACCCCACTGGTATCAATACTTTCAGAGATTCTATCCATATATGAAGGCCCCAGCACCCACAATTCGATTGCGAGTGCTGGGGTTTAGCCTGTTCAGATAGTTGCTCTCAAACTTTCAGCGGTCTATCAATACATGCCGCCCATGCCCATGTCTCCGCCGGGTGCGGGAGGTGCGGGAGGCTCGGGCTTGTCGGCCACCAGGGACTCGGTGGTCAGCACCATGGCGGCCACGGACGCGGCGTTCTCCAGGGCGGAGCGGGTCACCTTGGCCGGGTCAACGATGCCGGCGGCAATCATGTCCACATACTTCTCGTTGTAGGCGTCGAAGCCCACGCCCTTGTCGGACTTCTTCACGTTCTCCAGCACCACGGAGCCGTCCAGGCCGGCGTTGGCCGCGATCTGACGGGTGGGGGCCTCCAGGGCCTTGGCGATAATGCGCACGCCGGTCTTCTCGTCGCCCTCAACGTTCTCCAGCAGGGCCTCCACAGCGGGAATGGCGTTGACAAACACCGTGCCGCCGCCGGCTACGATGCCCTCTTCCACAGCGGCCTTGGTGGCGTTGAGCGCGTCCTCGATGCGCAGCTTCTTCTCCTTCATCTCGGTCTCGGTGGC
>Ga0073906_1005954_pt1 | contig 10458 bp, 16 predicted proteins | sample Inofromicrocosms_FD_65485 | JGI IMG/M metagenome (GOLD analysis project Ga0073906, IMG submission 65485) | Mouse cecum microbial communities from Vienna, Austria - Inoculum for glucosamine and mucus D2O microcosms | ecosystem: Host-associated > Mammals > Digestive system > Large intestine >... | reverse complement strand
TCATAGTACCCAACGTCAGGCGCAACTTTTTGTGTAGTTTATAGTCTAAATTTACTTGCTATTTCTTCGGAACAGAGTGATTAATGTCATGCAAAGGCCCGCCGGGTGGTAGCACACCCGACGGGCAAAGGGAAAAAATAATTCAGTACACCTGCAGTATAGCAGGTCAGAAAGGAAAATGCAATCATGAAAATGCAGCTTATTTCCCTGACGCTTGAAAATTTCAAGTGTCACGAGCGCCTGGAGATCCACTTTGACGGCAGGAACGCCGCCATCTACGGCCAGAACGCCGTTGGCAAGTCCAGCATCTATGACAGTCTTACCTGGCTCCTATTCGGCAAGGACAGCCACGGGAAGAAGGACTTCGACATCAAGCCGCTGACGCTGGAGGGCAGTGTGAAGGACCATGCGGCAATCACCGCGGTGGAGGCTGTTTTCCGGGTAGACGGCACGGATCGAAAACTGAAGCGGACCTATTACGAGGTCTGGAGTACAAAACGTGGTAGTGCGGAGTCATCATTTGACGGGCACAGCAGCGATTATTTTGTGGATGACGTTCCCTGCAAGAAAGGCGAGTTTGCACGCCGGGTGGGTGAAATCATTAATGAGAATGCTTTCCGGCTGCTGACCAGTCTTACATATTTCCCGGCAGAAATGCCCTGGCAGGAGCGGCGGGCGACTCTATTCGATGTGGTGTCCATTGCTTCGGATACTGAGATCATGGCCAGCGATCCGCAGTTTGCTCCCCTGGTCGTCTCCATGCAGGGACTGACGATGGACGATTACCGCAAGAAAATGACGGCGCAGCGCAAAGGGTTGCTGAAGGTCCGTACCGACACCCCGGCCCGGCTGGACGAGTGCAAAAAGACGGTGACTGACCTGTCCAGTATTGACTTCGCTGCTTTGGGTAAGCGGCGTGACGAGGCACAGGAGAAGCGGACATCGCTGCAGCGCGAACTGGACCAGGTAGAACACGACGGCAGCAGAATGGACCTGCAGAACAAGCTCGTTGGCATCCGCAATGAGCTGGGTTGCCTTGAAAATGAGAACGCCGCGTACCGGCTCAGGCAGAAAGCGGAAAACGGGCAGGATCGGACCACTGTGCTCCGGCAGAGCCTGAATGCACTCCGCGTACAGGAAAGCCGCTGCCAGCGCGATTTGGAGTATTTGCGCAGCCGCCACAAGTCCCTGGATGAGGATGTAGCCTCCTGCCGCAAGCAGTGGGATGCAGTCAATGCCGAGCAGTTCCAAGGCGGAACCTGCCCCACCTGCGGTCAGCCTCTTCCGCAGGATAAGCTGGAGGAATCCAAGGCTGCCTTCGATCAGGGGAAAGACCGGCGGAAAAAGGACGCTGTGGAGGCCGCTAACCGCGCCAAATCCGCACTGGAAAAGGTTAATGAGGACATCGCCAAGCTGGAGCAGGAGGTTTCTGGAATTTCAAAGCAGACGGAGGACTTGACAAGCCAGCTCAAGGCCCTGGAAATCGCGCCGGCGGCAGAAATCAAAGACATGGACAACTACGCCGGTCAGAAGGCCAAGCTGACAGCGGAGGCGGCGGACATCCAGAATGAGATTGACAGTTTGGACATGAGCTCGGCGGCCCGCCGGAAGGCGCTCCGGGACGCGCTGGCTGATGCAGACAAAGAACTGAGCAAGCTGTCCGGCGAGCTGTCCAAAAAGACCGCGCTGGAATACGCCAACAAGCGCATGACCGAACTGCGGGAGCAGGCTGCTGCGGCCTCAGATGAGCTGAACAAGGTCGATCAAATGCTGTTTCTCTGCGAAGTAGGGACTTGAACGCTTCGTTATCCCATCTGTCGATGTCAAAAGCAATAAGCGGAGTTTCTGTTGGCGGCGTGCTCATCCCCACCGCCAGAGCGATGACGGAGGTGATGCGGTTGTAGCTGTTGCCGTCCTTTTCCTCCACGATGACCTGCAGGAAACAGCCGCTGCCCAGCATCTCCAGGACAGAAAACTGCATATCCCCGTTTTCATCCTCTGTGAGCTCCGCCTCGGTAAATGCTTTTCCCCTCCAAGAAACCAACGTCTGATAAAGATTGCTCTTTTCATGGAGGGACGCGGAGAAGTCCTTGCTGAGCCAGCGGGGCTTGTTCTCGCCGTCGATCTCGATGGTCTGAGATGGGATCTCCCAGATAAAAAGCATCTTGTCGGTATACTTCTTGAATGCCTCGTTGTACTGTTCTCCCAGGTCAACGATGCCGACGCACACTGCCGGGTAGGTTCCGGCCTCCATCGGCGGCACCGAAGAGCCGGATTTCTTTTTGATTTTCAAGCTCACTGCAATTCGCACCTCAATTCCTTATCATTTTCCGAAACGATCAGCCGGCCTTGGAGGCCAACTACGACGCCTCTATCCTGGCCCGCTGTGAACGGATGCCGGAGAAGGTGCGCCATCGGGTCACGAACAGCCACATGGAGATCCAGACGCTGTGCCGGTATCTGCGCACCCTGGATCTGTCGGAGTGCAGGGCGCTGTATCTCCTGCACTTGTCCAATGCAGCCAGTAGCGAAGGGTACTTCATCGAACGGGTCCGGCAGGTTGTGCCGCAGCACGTACAGGTTATCGTTTGCGAGGAGTAGCCGCGCAGCGCAACAAAAAGGAGTTCCAGGGGGCGGGCAACCGTCTCCTGGGATTCCCGCGAAAGGTGATGAGGTGGAAGCATGGCACGGCCAACGAAACCTGGGTTAGATTACTACCCGATGGACGTTGGATTTCTGAGGGATAAAAAAATAAGACTCCTATGGTCAGAGTTCGGTGCATCCAGTGTGATATTCGTGCTGTATGTGTTGGGCAAGGCTTACGAGGGAGACGGATATTTTCTGACGTGGGACAAAGACGAGTGCCTGTTGGCAGCTGATGCGCTACAGAAGCCTCCCACGTACATAAAAGAGGTCCTGCAAGGGTGTCTGTCACGTTCTATATTTGACAAATGGGTGTTTCAGACGTTCAATGTGTTGACAAGTGCAGGTATCCAGCGCCGCTATATCCGCGGATGCGAGAAGCGCGGCGAAATTGCCATTTTCTCCGAATACTGGCTTCTGAACATCAACAGCAAAAAGGATGTTCCGGCCAGCATTCGTGCGAAGCTTGCTTTTTTGAACGTTACAGGGGGAAGTAATACGGTTATTTCCCCCGGAAACCCCGATAAATCCCCCGGAAATCCCCAAAGTAAAGTAAAGGAAAGTAAAGTAAAGGAGAGTAAAGTAATTACGCCCCCGGACGGGGGCTGGGGACTCGGAAATGAGCTGGACTCCGTACTCTCCGATTGGCTGTCATACAAAAAGGAAAAGCGCCAGCCTTGCACACCTACTGAGCTGAACTGCCTGCTAACCCAGATGCGCGATCAAGCCAAGGCTTATGGTGACAAAGCAGTTGTAGATTTGGTTCGCCTCTGTATGTCTAACGGCTGGCAAGGAATAGCGTGGGAAAAATTGGAGTGGGTAAGTCGTCCTGTAGCCCCTCGCTGCCCCACCCATGACAGCCGGGACGACATTAAGGCGGATATGGACAGGATGCAGAGATATCTGCAGCAATTACGAGAGGAGAATCACAATGGCTAACTGTAAAATTTGCGGCCGCCCTGTTACGGCGGGGCCGGTGATGCACAGCGATTGTCTGGAGCAGCTGATAACCGAAGCGGCAGAGCAGCTCTGCGATGATTACTGCATCTGGCCGGACCTGTGCGGCTCACAGGAGCAGCTGCACCGGGAGCATTGCGGAAGCTGCCCCATGGAGCGGCTGATGCGGCTGGCGAAGCAGGGAGGTCTGTAAAAGTGAACACAATTGACTGCGACAAGTGCGGGACTCCGTTTGTGCTGGATGATACTTGCACGGGAATGCTCAAAAGGGGCGATCTTGCGGTGCAGTATGTTTCCTGCCCGACCTGCGGGGCAAAATACCCGGCATTCACTTCCGATACCGAGATGCGGAAACTGATTGAGCGAAGGAAAGCGGTGCAGCTCAAAATCAAGGCGGCTTTTGCCAAGAAATTCCGTGAAAAGACCATACGAAGGTAGCCACCTCCACTGCGTCCCCAGCGGAGCAGTCCGCAGCTGCACCAGAACCGGCCATGCCGCCCGTCCACGCGGCCTCCAATCAGGAACCGGACCCACAGCCGATGCCGGACCCCGTACCGGCGCCCAAGACAGATGGACAGCTTGATGGGGTTCGCGGTCTGCTCCATCTGCGCTGCGAGGATTGTGGGAAACCGCTCGCTACATTCCTGAAATTTAAGCAGCAGAAAATCACCTGCAGGTGCGGATACAGCATCGACCTGACCAAGCCTCTGGCCCGGTTCCACTATACCTGCCCCTACTGTGAAATGGAGCGGTGGGGTTGGACCAATCTGGAGGACCCGACCATCAGCGTCAAGTGCAAATGCGGCGGGATGGTTGATATGCAGTGGGAGCCCAAGGCGAAGGAATACCGGAACTAACGAAAGGAGATCGATCATGAACATCGACAAGAATATCACCCGCTTTGAATTGGAGCTGAACAAGGTCCAGCGGCCCGGCATGGACAAGCTACTGGAGTACATTCGGGGCAGCGACTTCTACCGCGCCCCCGCCAGCACCAAGTACCATCTGGCCTGTCCCGGCGGCCTGCTGCAGCACAGTCTCAACGTCTTGGATGCCCTGCGAGGACTGCTCCAATGGAACAACGTTGAGAAGCATTGGGAGTACCACACCGCCTGCAAGATCGTGGACATCATCCCAGACGACGGCGTGATCATGATGGCCCTGCTCCACGACATCTGCAAGACGCATTTCTACAGCACCAGCACCCGGAACCAGAAGAATGAGCGGACTGGCCAGTGGGAGAAGGTCCCCTTCTACACAGTCAATGACATGATGCCCCTGGGCCACGGAGCCAAGAGCGCCATGATCGTCAAGCAGTACACCACGCTCACCAGCCAGGAGATGTATGCGATCTGGCACCACATGGGTATGACCGGAAACTATGAGAACGACATTGCCGTGGGCAAGAGCATCGAAATGTACCCGGCAGTCCTTGCCCTTCAGACGGCGGACATGATGGCCAGCAAGTTCATGGAGGGTGAGAAGGAGAACCGCAAGCTGTTCTCGGAACCGTCCCAGGCCATCGCCGGGGACTTCGGCGAGGATATCGGGACCGGGGAGCCGGAATTCGAGGAGGCCCCGGCGCTGAGCGAGGAGGCATGAGTCAATGATCGAAAACGAAAAGCAGTGCTGCGGCACCTGCAAATGGCACCAGTATGAAGACGGGGGCGATGACTTTATCTGCGCCAACACGGGAAGTGAGTACTGTTCCGACTACACCGAGTATGAGGATGGATGCGAAGAGTGGGAGGGCAGGGGATGAGAACCGCTACAAGTTTTACCGGGGCCAATTTCACGGGGTTTCTGGGTCAGAGTTTCCGATTCCAGACTTTGAACGATGACGGCGAAGCCACTGGGAGTGTGCTGTCAGGGCAGGCGAAACGGATATTCCGGCAAGGGCGGCAGACCTGTGTGGAGCTATACATTCCGGCCAAGAAATGCACCCACATTTACGAAGCCAAGCGGATTTACTTCAAGGGCCAGGCTACAGGGAGGCACGAACAGTGAAATACTGCTGCAATGAATGCAAAAACAAGGACTGCCCGGTCAACTACAAGAACGCGCCAAAGGGTGTAAGAATTGAACTTGCCGCCCTCTGCGGTTCAAAACAGTGCAAGGGGTATCAGAGGCCGTAGGAGGAAACAGAATGCCTAAGAAATACATCGACAGCCGCGGCTGGAAGTATCAGGTCATGCCCGGCATCGGAGAAAATACCTTTAAGGCCCGGTACCAGCGACCGGAGAAAAATGGCGATTTCGGTTGGAAAGGTCTGGCTGCCGTCCCGTGGCGCGGAAGCCGTGAGGAAGCCCAGACCGATCTTGACCGGCTGGCGGAGAAGAAAGGATGGGTGGAATGGAACGGCTGACTAAGCACTATACAAATGCAACACTCGGAGTTTTTATGGCGTGTGCTGCGAATTGTATCAATGAGGATTTTGATTGCAATGGCTGCGTGAAACTGGATGAGATAGTTGCCCGCCTCGCAGCCTACGAAGATACCGGATTGACACCGGAGGAAATTATTGAGTTCTTGCATCAAAGCAATGGCCCTCTGCACAAAAAGCTCGGCCAATGGCTCCAGGCTGAGCAGGAGGGACGGCTGGCGGTGCTGCCCTGCAAGGTGGGGGATACGATATACGTTATTCCTCCCCATGGGAGAATCACAGAGACAACAGTGCGAACATTTTTCTTTGGACACCCATCACACAGGATTGAGGCCAGAGAAATGAGGATGATACGGACAATCAATTGGGATATACCAATGGACGAATTCGGGAAACGCATCTTTCTGACCCGCGAGGAGGCGGAGGCCGCTCTAGCAGAGATGGCAAAGGAGGCAAGAAAATGAGAAAAGCCATAGCCATCGACTTTGACGGCTGCCTCTGCACTGATGCCTACCCAGAGATTGGGGAACCGATCTGGCCCGTTATCTATCGGGCCAAGGCAGAACAGCGGGCCGGGGCTGGCCTGATCCTCTGGACCTGCCGGGAAGGACAGATTCTTCGGGACGCTATCGCCGCTTGCGAGGGCTGGGGCCTGACCTTCGACAGCATCAACGAGAGTTTGCCTGACTGGATCGAGGCGTTCGGCACCCAACCCAGAAAGGTCGGTGCTTCGGAATATTGGGACGATAAGGCGGCGAGCATTCCTGTTGCAGACCGCTTTTTTGTAGGCGGACCAGGCGATGATTCCATTGAGCTGATCGAGCCGAAGCCAAACACAGAATTGAAGCCTTGTCCATTCTGCAGGAGCACCCATGTGATTTATGAGCGGTATGGAACCCTGGCGGGGGAACGGTGGCGCTGCTGGTGTGCAGAGTGCCTTGCCGGAATTGATCCTGGCACTGCACAGGAGGTGGGGCAGGTTCGGGAAATGTGGAACCGCCGGGCGGAACCACCCAACGACCCGCTGACTCTGGAGGAGCTACAGAAGATGGGGAACGACTGGGTGTGGATAAAGCTCCTGGCTCCGCTTTACGGCATGGAGTCTGGCTATTACATCAAGCACCTTCGATTCTCAGGCATGGACACATTCAGTTATGGCTATCCAAATATTGAGCTGAGAGACCTGCCGTATTCTCTATACGGGGAAGATTGGCTTGCCTACCGCCGCAAGCCGGAGGAGGTGTGATCCGTGAAAATTCTCTTGTGCTGCTTGTCCCTGCTGTTGGCATATCCGCTGTTTTTGCTGTTGATAGCGGTACGCATAGAGATGTGCAGGCTCCACCTAGCAATACTCAGACGGCGGCGGGAGCGGCTTATGCGAAAGAGATAGGCAAAATCCCAAGCGCTTGGGATTTTGAGCACAGATAAAATCACGAAGGGGCGGACGGCATGACATTGCAAGAGCTATCACGATACTACAAACTGCAAAAGCAGCTGGAGCGGAATAAGGAAATGCTGCGGTCACTTTCTGCGGCGGCAGGGCCGGGAGCGCAGGTATTGACCGGGATGCCACACGCTTCGGGATCTTCTGATAAGGTGGCTGACTTGGTGATGGAAATGGAGGACTTGGAACAGCGAATCCTAGCCCTTGAGTTTAAGTGCGATCAGGAGAAAAAGAAGATCCAGACATACATCAACAAGATCCATGACGATCAGACTCGCATGATTTTTCGACTGCGATTTCTGCATTGCATGACCTGGGGGGAGGTAGCGGCGGTCATTGGCGGGGGCAACACAGAGGTAGGCGTCAAGGTTAAATGCTATCGTTATCTGAAAAGTTGTACCGACATGTAACGCCATGTATCTTGATGTATCGCACCTCTTTGTGATATGCTAAGCTCATAAAATTCTACATAAGCCAGGCGGCTCTTCCTCGGAGGGGCCGCCATTCTTTTGGGAAGGAGGTCCCGGCCCGCGTTTTCTCCTTTGCGCGGGTCTGCATCGGGTACAGCTATGCCGGAGCTGTACAGCGGTGACAGACATCAAAAGGAGGTCTTCACAGTGGAGATTGTGAAGATGAAATTGTCAGAACTGAACCCTGCAGCATATAATCCCCGCAAGGCCCTGAAGCCCGGAGATCCGGCTTATGAGAAATTGAAAGCGTCCATTCTGTCCTTCGGGAACGTGGAGCCCATCGTATGGAACCGCAGCACAGGGAATGTGATCGGCGGCCACCAGCGGCTGCGCGTCCTTCTGGACCTGGGCGTAGAGGAGAGCGAGATCAGTGTGGTTGACCTGTCCGAGGTGGACGAAAAGCGGCTGAACATTGCTCTCAACAAAATCACCGGCGAATGGGACGATGAGAAGCTGACATCCCTGCTGGCCGAAATCACCGCCAGCGGAGAGGATGTCTTCCCGACCGGCTTTGATGAGCAAGAGCTGGCCTCCATGTTCGCCGACCTGTCGAAAGCGGAGGCCCATGATGACGGCTTTGACCTGACCGCCGCCTTGGAGCAGGCATCCTTTGTCAAGCGGGGCGACATCTGGACTGTAGGCCGCCACCGGCTGATGTGCGGCGACGCCACTTCTGCAGAGGATGTGGCCGCGTTGATGGGCGGCCGGAAGGCTAATCTCATCCTGACTGATCCCCCCTACGGCGTGTCCTTTAAATCCCCGGACGGCCTGACCATTCAGAACGATTCCATCAAAGGGGATGACTTTTACCGTTTCCTCCTCCAGTCCCTTACGAACATGGTCGCCCGCCTGGAACCGGGAGGGGCGGCCTATGTCTTTCATGCGGACACGGAGGGGCTCAATTTCCGCCGGGCGTTCATCGACGCTGGCCTGCACCTGGCCGGGGTGTGTATCTGGGTAAAGAATTCCCTGGTGCTGGGCCGCAGCGACTACCAGTGGCAGCACGAGCCGGTTCTGTACGGCTTCCTTCAGAACGGCAAGCACAGGTGGTTTTCTGATCGCAAACAAACCACCATCTGGAACTACGACAAGCCCAAGCGGAACGAGAACCACCCCACGTCCAAGCCGCTGGATCTCCTGGGCTACCCCATCTGCAACAGTTCCCAGGAGAACGCCATTGTGCTGGACACCTTCGGCGGCTCTGGCTCTACGCTCATGGCCTGTGAGCAGCTGCGGCGGATCTGCTGCACCATGGAGCTGGACGAGAAGTACGCCTCGGTCATTCTCCGTCGCTATGCGGAGGGTACAGGGGACGTCGGCGGCATCCACGTCCTGCGGGACGGGGAGTGCATCCCCTACACAGACCTGGTCAAAGAAGTCGGCACTGGTGGATAGGCAGTAAAACTCCCCGAACCATTTCTGGTCCGGGGAGTGAGGTGTCAATTGATACTTAATTTTTCCTTTAATGCGTCCTGCAAGACCTGGGAAAAATTAACTCCGGCCTGTTCTGCCTGTACGTTCAGCCAGTTTGGGAGCGAAAGTGTTTTTTTGACAGCACGATTATCATTTTTCCTCCGATAAGCATCAGTGTCAGCATATACATAGCTGATAAACTGTGGAGCGGCAACGGACGGCGGCGGTGCAACAGCGGGAATGGCCTCTTGTTTGTTTTCGGCATCCCAAAGCCACATAGATACCGCATCCTCTGCCATAAAAATGGCATCCGGTAAGTCATCCCCGCAAGTGCGGCAACCGGGTAGGCTGGGGACACTCACATCAAAGCCCCCATCTTCAACAGGTGTAAAGATAGCTGGATATGCGTATTTCATAACGGTGACCTCCTTCTTATAAGCCCGGGAGGGCGGGGCTTATTTCAGCCCCGCATCCTCCAAGATACCTTTTGCTGTACGTTCTTTGATTTCGCGATGGCGGGGAATAGGAATTTTGATGCCCGGCTTTTGCGGGTGTGTTGCCAAATCGTGATTTCCGCCGGAAGTAATAACCCATCCCGCTCTTTTTAACGCCTTGTCGATGTCTCGCCGTTTCATTGTATTGTAACACGTAATATTACGTATGTCAAGAAATATTTTCAAAAATCTCTTGACTTTTTGCTCCAGCAGTAATATATTTATTGCAGGAGCAAAAAGAGAGGTGATACCATGTCTCCTAGAACCGGACGTCCTCACAAGGAAATTACCAAAAGCGTAAATCTTGGATTGCGGTTGACAAAAGAAACAGCAGACAAGTTGCAGCGGTGTTCCGAATCCCTTGGAATATCCCGAACAGAAGTAATTGAGAAGGGAATTGACCTTGTAGAGGAAACCATAAAAAAATGAGAACAGCCCGCCCGCCTTCGACAAGCAGCGGACTGTTCCCATACACCAAACCAAGGAGGTTTGATAAATCCATTCTATCAGACCCTCCTTGGAATTGCAAGGAGGCTGTATACATTTGATGGTCGTTTACTATATATAGCTTTTCAAATTTTACGGCAGTATCTCTTGTCCTTCTTGCAATACCGCCTGCACGATAAATCGCTGATTGTGCCAGCCAGTACAAGT
>Ga0073906_1005953_pt1 | contig 10459 bp, 9 predicted proteins | sample Inofromicrocosms_FD_65485 | JGI IMG/M metagenome (GOLD analysis project Ga0073906, IMG submission 65485) | Mouse cecum microbial communities from Vienna, Austria - Inoculum for glucosamine and mucus D2O microcosms | ecosystem: Host-associated > Mammals > Digestive system > Large intestine > Cecum... | reverse complement strand
CAATATTGATATCACGCTGAGAATTTTCTATGACTTTTGCCGCTTCAGCAACTTTTATGCTTTCCGCCCTATGTACCCCTGCTTCTACAACCAGTTCATAAACTTTAGCAACACAATCCAATGTCTCTTTATCTATACCGGATACAATTTTTTTTATTGTTTCAAGCCTGTGTACTTTATCTCCAGGATTAATCCTCTCAGGACTATACCCCACCTTAAAGTCTACACCACATTTCAATCCGGACTCACGTTCAAGTATCGGAATACAGACTTCTTCTGTCACTCCAGGATAAACTGTTGACTCGAATACAACTATCGATCCTGCTTGAATGTTCCGACCAAGGATTGTTGATGCCCCTTCGACAGGAGACAGATCTGGTGTATGATCATCATTGACTGGCGTAGGTACTGCAACAATATGAAATTTGGCTTTTTTGAGTTCCGATTCATCCGAAGTAAATTTAACTGTAGTACTTTTTATTGCTTCATCCCCAACTTCATTTGTAGGATCAATTCCCGACTTATATAGTTTTACTTTAGTATAATTCAAGTCAAAACCAATAACTTCTACCCTCTTCGCAAATGCCACTGCTATTGGCATTCCTACGTAACCAAGGCCAATCAATGACAGCTTTTCTTGATGTGATATAAGTTTTTCATATAAATTATTATACATTTAAAGCATTCACCTTTCCGTATATATTTTCTCATTTGATATGTTTAATCTATATATTAAATTTCAGTATTGACTAGTATCGCTATTTTCTATCTAATAGAATATTATCAATTCTAAATATCAACCACGCAAATCCAAACAAAAAAAGATTTTTTATATTTTTTCTGACCTTAGGATCTTTTTCATAAATCTGATAACATATTTTATAACCTATTCTTGTCAAATTACGCGTTGGTTCAAGTAATTCCTTTGTAACCGTCATTTTTTTCCATAGTTTTGCCCTTATTCTTATATGCGAATCTATTTTTAATCTTGTACTACCATCTCTCATTCTAACCTGAGTCAACGGCTCTTCTATTACTCCCAATCTATATTGATTAGCCAGCCTAAACCATAAAAACGTATCCTGTCCATTTTTCATATCCTCAGCAAATGGTTCATCATCCAATACCTTTCTCATAACCGCAACAGTCGGCGTTGCTATCATGGTTGAATTATACATATGTTCCCAGGCAAGCCCCTTCGATATATATGGGATTACTGGATTTTTCTTTTTTATATTACTGTTTCCAAACTCACTGTAAGCAGTTGCGCACCAGACTACTCTATCATGATTCATTTTTTCTATCTGCTTTTTTACTTTAGTAAGACACCAAATATCATCTGAATCAAGAAAAAAAATGACATCACCAGTTGCATTTTTTATCCCCAGGTTCCTTGCAGCGCCTGCCCCTTTATTTTCCTCATATAAAAATATTGCTTTATCTCTATACTTATTTTTTATTTTATCTATATTTTCTTTTGATCCATCATTTATTACAATAATTTCATCTACATGCTCCGTTTGATTTATTACACTTTCCAGAGCCTCATCTAACCATATAGAATTGCTATAAAATGGTATTATAACAGTTTTCTTTAAAACGACTTTTTCCATATAATATCACCCATTCATTTTCTCCAAATGTTCTCTGTTTCATCATATTTTTTTATGCACTTAGCCGGTGATCCTACAGCAATACTGTTTCTTGGTATCTCTGTATTTACCATACTGTTTGCACCTATAATACTACCATCTCCAATAATACTTCCGCCAAGAATTACGACATTTTCACCAATCCACACATTATTGCCAATTTTTACAGATTTTGTATATAGTTTTCTTTTTCGCGGTGGTTCATTTGGCCTGCTTTGTATCCCGTCCTTATAATTGCCATGATTCGTATCACTGATAAAGCATTTCGAGGCAATTAAAACGTTATTCCCTATTTCAACGGATTCATGTGCCACAATATGGGTCATATCTCCAAACTCACAATTTTTTCCTATAAAAAGAGTCTTCCTGTTTCCTTCAAGATCAAATCTACAAAATCTTCCCATAGTCAACCCTTCGCATCCCAATATCGATTGTCGCCCCCTTATATACACAGGTCTCCTGATTAGCCTCGCTTCTGGCATTGTAAGCTTTGTTACCAGCAAAGAATATCCCGTTTTTATCATTTCTGCAATAGAATATGCATTCATAATTATCTACTATCCTTTTCCAATGTCAGATTATGAACTTCATTGTCCCTTGTTTCAGTCTACATACGTTCCTTTTATCCCGAGCACTTCATATATCCATGATTCCAACGAGTATCTCTTATAAATCCCTGGATTCAGAGGTACATAATCCGTATTAAAAATTTCATTTAGCTCAGGTTTCTCCCTGTCAATCACTTGAATATTTGCTGCATTAAAGAAGTCATAGTTCTTTATATCTTCATTCGTAGTAATCAGCTTCTTATTCATTCCAATCATTTCTATTGTTCGAATTGTCAATCCTGTCTGCTTCGGATGATGTATGTCTATAATAATTTTTGACCTTTCTACTTTTTCTGCCGTTTGTTTTCCAGATATCTTGTCAAACCTGAATTCCGTTATATCTGTACTTCGAAACTCCGATTTCGTCAACTTATAAAACAAATAGATAAATTTACTTTGAAGGTATGGATAGAAAAAAACACGAAACCCTTGTTCTTCTGCCTGTCTTTTTAGTTCTTTCAGTACTTTCCAGCGGTCTGAATGTATGGTTCCTATAAAACAAAGATCATAATCATAATTCTTCTGCCTTTTTGTTTCCTTCTTTATATATTCATCACAATAATATAGCGGCCTGAAATAAATCCATGGATGCTTTACGCAATCTCTCCTATCAAAACTGCTCACAAAGTCAAAGTATTTAAACTTTTTCTCTATATTAGGTATATTTTCTAAAGAATCCCACATATGAAGGCAGAACTTCGCATTTTTAAATCTTCTTTTATAAATGTCTAATATTCGCTCTGTCGGCATATCGCATTTCACAATCAAAACATAGTCGTAATTTGTCTTCTTAATCAATGAGTAAATATTTGCATAATACGCCTCAGTCCTCCTGTTAAAAAAATTCGGATTCACTTTTAGTAATGCACGTTCAAATGCACTTGATACAGATCGTACATCAAATGCATCTACACTTGCTCCAAGTTCCATTATTTTTTTTTTAATTTTTTCTTCATATCCAAAAAAAGCAGGTGAAAAGAACAAAATCTTTTTTCCTGCAATCGGACTATTAATTAATGAATCCTGCATTTATCTTTTCCTTTCTTTTTCAACCATACGAAGTTTAAAATCATCTCCCCATATTGCTTTAGAATCATATGGTCTGTCTGGAAAAGCCCCATATATTAACTTAATGTTAAATCCATTTTCACTTATAAATTGTTCTACACAATCGGCTAATTTCTCCGGTCTTCCGGCACAGACATTGATAATTCCATCTATTTTATCCTGTTCCACGATATCGGCCACATATTTGCAAAATATATCATAATTTAAAAAATCAAACTGGTTCAGCCCCATTGTAAATGGAAATTCCCGCTTTCCGTCGGAGACTGCCTGAACAATTTTCGAAAATATGGAACATCCGTCCGCCGAGTTACCTACAATATGAAAACCTCTCAACCACTGAAATACACTTCTATTTTCTTTACATTCTAATTCTACTAATCTTCTAAGCGCATTCTTACTGATCCCATACAAACTCTGTGGATTGCATGGTGTACATTCATTTATGCTCCCTTCAAAGAATCCCACTTCATGCATGGAACCCATGACTGCCACACGCTTTACTCCACCTTCAATCATTGATCGTATAAACTCATAATGCCCGGGCAGATCATAAATGTGGTTTGCAGAATTATGGACAAAACCATCTCTCCATGCCATATGAAGAAGTACTTCCGGACATGAAAAGTATTGATATGGATCTTCAATACGAAATAAATCTGCAGTTTTTATCTCTGCTCTTTTATCAATTAAATCATCTTTGAAATCTGTAGCAATTACGTCCATCCCATCGTTCAAAAGTTGTTTGACAACTCCTTTTCCAAGATATCCGTTTGCCCCTGTTACTAATATTTTCAAATCGATACCACCTGACTTTTTCAAAATTAAATCGTCCTGATCTTCTCCAACACCTCTTGCGGTGTTTCAACACAAACTGCCCTAACATTTTCTTCTAGATGGCTCATTGTCGTAGTTCCAAAAACCGCAGACGATACCATTGGATTATTAAGCACGAATCCAAGTGCTATCTGAGCACCTGTCGTGCCTTCCACATGATTTATAAACCTGTATTTCCATCCATGAAAAAACTGCTCCCGAAAATTTTTTATAGCCCTTGCAAGATACCAGACATCTTTTTTTCCACGGATTTTGAATATTCTATTGGAATAAAGTGATTCGGCCAACGCCGCTCCTGCTATCACCCCTATATCATTTGCTTGTAGTTTTTGAATTAGTTCCTCTCTATCTCTACGCATAATGTTATAATCAAGCATAACAAAATCAAGTCTCTTTTCTTTGCAGATAAATTCCAATACATCCGTATCAAACGAATTTGCCCCAACAGCTCTCACAATTCCTTTTTCTTTCAGTTCATCTAAAACGCTGTACAGTTCTTCTGTAAAATCACTGATCCTGGGGCCATGGATCTGCAGGCAATCTATATAAGAGATCCCCATACGCCTGAGACTTATTTTCACACTTTCTTTGATCCATTCAGGGGATACATCATGAACCAGCTTTCCATTTATGTTTCGAGTACCAAATTTTGTAGAAATTACAATATTATTTCGTTTGACAATTTGGGAAGTCTTTAAAATTTTTCCTATTCGTTCTTCTGCATTTCCATAACTATGGCCAGTATCAAAAAATGTAATTCCAAATTCATATGCTTTTTCAAATAGTTCTTGCGCCTGTTTATCAGAAATTATATCTTTTCCCCATACACTGGCACACCCAAATCCAAGAGGAGAAAGGCAGATTTCTGTCTTACCTAGCCTTCGGTATTGCTTCATATTTATTTTCTCGGATGCATACATAATATTCCTCCTCTCCTGCTCTTCTGTGCCGCCTTCCACAATACCTTCGGATCTCAACACGCTCTTAATCGTACTGACAAGACATTTTGCATCAAAAAACAGGGCCTTTACCCCGCCCTGTCTAAGTATTTTTACATATTCACCATCTAATTTTGCCTTCTCTGCAATCTCCAGCTCATCCCTGCCTTTAATCTGTGCTAACCCCGTAAGACCGGGAAGAACTGAATTTGCATCATATAATTCTCTCTGTGCCACAAGATCATCTTGATTCCACAACGCCGGCCTTGGGCCGATTAGACTCATTTTTCCGCAAAAAATATCCCATATCTGTGGCAGCTCATCTAGGCTTGTCTTACGCAAGATTTTTCCTACTTTTGTTATATACTGCTCTGGATTGGAAAGCTGATGTGTCGGAGTATCATGAGGCGCAGACATTTTCATAGATCTGAACTTATGCAATGTAAAGAAATGCTTCCCTCTTCCTATGCGTTTCTGTGTAAAAATCACTGGTCCCGGATCGTCAATATAAACTACTAACGATATTATAGCAAATACCGGCGAAAGCACTATTAGCCCTCCGAATGCAAGCATTTTATCTATCAAGGATTTAACAAACTTTTCATAGAAGCTTGGAATACTTTTCACCTCTCCATGACTCCCGCAAGAATCTGCCTGTAAAATAATATATGATTTATCCCCGTTAGGTTTTTCTGGATTTATTCTTTTTTTTTCTGCAATCTGTATTAATGTATATAATCCTGACAGAACTACAGTTGACACTATCAAATTTCTAGCAGCTTTTTTTTTCATTTCTTTTTCCCACATATAACTTTTCTATTTCTAAACATTGTAAAACAGGCATGCTTCGCCATTCCGAAATTTTTATATTCCGAATCTTATATCTCTGTGTCCATCATCTCATGCATAGCGCGCGAAGCGTCAAACGCCTTCCATGACTTTTTCTAAATAATGAAAGCAGGAATTTCTACAACAGACTTAAAAACCTACTGTTTATCGTTCTTGATTTCCTGCAACATACCACCTGTCTATTTTTAATATTTCAAACCCTGTTAAGTCGAGAGTTTTTTTTATAACACTACCTTCTCTCCACAACTCCCATCCCCACCGTAACTTCCACCGTACGTCCCAGCAGCGGCACTTCCACCACCACCAACCTCTTATGCCGCAGAACCTTCTTCACTTTCCCTTCAAAATCCTTCAGCGCCCCCGAAGTCACAACCAACTTATCCCCTTCGATATACCCTTCCGAGTACTTCACCACATGCTCTTCCCCGCCCAGCTTCCTCAGATACTCTTCCTCTTCCTTCTGAATCGGCGTCATTTCATCCCCGGTTCTGAGCACCTTTGTCATCGCATAAATCCGGTTCAGCCGTTTATGGAAATCCTCGATCCTATCCGTCTCAATAAACACATACCCCGGAAACAGTCTGGATGTGATCAGTGTCCTCTCCCCGCGGATCTTTGTCCACCGTTCCGCCAGCGGAACGAACACATCCTCGCCCTCATCCGCCACCCTGTCGCGGCACTGCTGGGCGATCTCCAGTTCCTTGCCGGTGTAGACCTGTATGACATACCACATATCAGCTTTTCTCCGTGATTTCCAGGCCCACGCCTACGAGCTTCTCCTGATCATCGATCCGCATACTGAGAAACCCTTTGCGCTTATGCCTGTCAATCTTCTTGATCCTGGATTCCATCCCGGTCAGAACCCCGGATCTAACTTTCAGATTTCCTTTCTCGATAACTCCATAGGACATCCCAATCTCATCCTTCCCGTTGGTCAGCCGAATCAGAAGCTCCTCCTCTTCCGGGCGGATCGGGCAGAAGCTGCTGCCAGTTCCAAGAAGCCTGGTAAATTCTGTCATCCGGTTCAGAGCTTTTGAAACAGGTTCCGGGTCGTTTGTTATGAGAAACATATATCCCGGCAGGAGGCGCTCCCGCTCCTCATGCCACTGGCCCAGATATTTTTTCTTTTTTATATAATACAGAACCTTGCAGTCCTCATAGGAATCCACCGGAAGCATTTTTTCCACACGCTGCCGCATGGGCTCTTCCTGGCCTGTTTTCGTCTGTATCACATACCACATCTCTACCAGCTCCTTTGTCCACAGGTACTTTTAGAAAATATATCGTTACCCTTCATGGTGCTTTTCCTCTTGTCACAAGGCATTCGACTGATGTAGCTGCGGTTACGTATATCCATTCCCTCTTTTAACAACTTTTCATTGGATTGGATATGTTGCAATTTGCAGCCAGTCAGACCATAAGCAACGATTTATCCCCGTTTTTCCCTGCCCCTCCGGCGCATTGCCGACATTGGAAAAGCCCGTAGATTCGGTGTTTCCAATGCTTTCAGGTGGGGAAGAAACCATGGTTTATTCCCCAAAAGGTCTTGAAAAAATATTTTCGATGTGCTAATATAATTTTCGATGATTTGCGGAAAATCGTGTTTGATTTTTGCTGTTTTCCAGCAAATTGATAGAATATTCTGCGAATTGTCTTAGATTTTTTTGATATTTAGACATGACAAAAAATGGGGAATAAACCATGGTTTTTTCCCCATTTACGATAAAACATAAGAATTTACAAGGATTCCGCCTGTTGGTAAATCCTGTATTTTCTCTGATTCTGCCAAAATCGTCATTTTTATTTTCCTGTTTTACCACAAAATCGTTATTTTTATATTTGGAAATCATAAAATCTGACATGAGAGATCTTCCTTGCAAACCACCGGTCCGTCTCCGCAGATCCTCAGTACTGCATCCATACAATTCACCACCGGTTCCGCGAATCTCCTCTCACACCACTTCCCCCGCCCCCACATATACTATATCAAACCAATCACCCAATCAGGAATCAAACCTATGTATAAACTTCTATCTATTTTCATCCTGATCGCGATCCTTTTTCTCATTCTCAACCACTGCAGAAAAAGGAAGATCATCTGCCGGGTCCGCTGCATGAGCCTGGCCGAAAAATGCAGTCTCCTCAATGAGCTTGCCGAGCCCTTCGGCTTCTGTTATGACCACCGGCAGGATCTCTTTTCCACCAGGACCGATGCCTGGCAGAAGGACTTCGGATATGGAAAGCTGTACGATCTGGCGGCGCCGTCCATGAACATGGTTCTGGACACGGAGCCGGTTTATTTTAATTATCAGAAAAAAACCTGGCTGATCCAGTTCTGGAAGGGACAGTACGGGATCACCGCGGGCGCTGAGATGGGGATCTATCACACCGATACGGTCATCCCGCCTGTACTCCGCGGACAGACGATCTTCCAGGCAGCGGAGGAAAACGAAATGCTCCCCATGCGCATCCGGCTGGTCCATGACTGCCGCAGACAGCTGTTCTGCCTTTCGCATATTCACTGGTGGCTCACCGGATTTCTTGTGGGACGTTGCATTCCGCCTTCTGAAATGACTGCGGAATATACGATCACATTCCCGGATATGGATATGTGCGGCTCCTTTCTCACCAGCCTGACGGAGCTGGGATACGGATGGGATGAGATCGAACTGGACGGAACCACCCTGCATTTTATCTTCTCCGTCCCGAAATCTTCCGAATCCCTCCTGTCCCCCGAATGGCGGCAAAGATTTGTGCTGTGGAAAGATCGGCTGCTCTGCAGGATCTACCTCAGATTCACCTGCCCCTTCTCCACCACCGCGGACCGGCTGCTGTACCTGTACTATTATCTGCCCTTTGCGTTCCGCAGGACCATCTGCCCGCGCAAGTTTAAAAAACAAAAGCGGATCTGGAAAAAATATAATTCTGACCGCCGGAGCCGCCGCTGATGGGATGGTATCAGAGGATCTCCAATGCGTTCCGGGATGCCCCGGTGCTTCCGCTGGACTGCGGCTCCCGTTTGGTCCTGTTCAGCGACTGCCACCGGGGGGTGGGCAATTCCAATGACAATTTTCTAAAGAATCAGCACCTGTACCTTGCGGCGCTTCAGCACTATTTTCAAAAAGGATATACGTATCTGGAGCTTGGAGACGGCGACGAGCTGTGGGAAAACCGTTCCCTCGCCCGGATCATAGATATCCACGATGACGTATTCTGCCTGCTCAAAGAATTTTGCTGCCGGGAACGGCTTTATATGCTTTATGGAAATCATGACCACTGTAAAAAAAATCTTCGCTACTGCCGCCGCCACTGCTCCGCTTTGCTGCTGCCGGATTTCCGTTTTCTATCCGGCCTCATCCTGCACGATACCATTTCCCAAAAGGAGATCTATCTGACTCACGGGCATCAGGCGGATTTCCTGAACAGTACGCTTGCGCCCCTCTCAGGCTTTCTGGTGCGGTACTTCTGGAAGCCGTTAGAGGCCGTGGGCGTATCTGATCCGACCAGCGCGGCCCGCAATTATACGAAGAAGCATAAGACAGAAACGCGGCTTGCCGAATGGGCCTCCCAGGAACAGAAGCTGCTCATCACAGGGCACACCCACCGCCCTATGACAGGAAGTGCGGATTCGCCCTATTTCAATACCGGAAGCTGCGTCCATCCGAGCTGTATCACCTGTATTGAGATCAAAAGCCGCCGCATCACGCTGGTAAAATGGACCCTGAAAACGCGGGACGATATGTCCCTGTATGTGGCGCGGGAAGAGCTGGAACCGCCGGTATGTCTTGATACGTTTCGGATTGGCGTTCCAGATTCCGCACGGAACGCTCTGCGGTAAAAAAATACAGCGAAATCACATATCCATACGGTTTTCTGCTTCGCGGGAGCATGACATGCTGAGGAACTGTTGATAAATAACCTATGCATCTGACTTGTCTCATTATTCATCCGCTGCATCAGAAAATTTTCCAACTGTACGGTTGCAATCCGGAATCTCAGTTTTATGCAATTTATTGCAATAAAACTGAGATTATGGATTAGCAACCTACTCATGAATGAGCAAAAAGCGGCTGCGTTAGCAGACGTAAGAGTGCGTTAGCACGGTTTTTGCGAATGGATGAGTCGGTTGGAGGCTCTTTAGAGCATCCAACCGTACAGTTGGAAAATTTTGACGCAGCCCACTGCGCCTGCAGTTTTCTTCTTTGCAGATGAATATTTATCCCGCATGGTATGCATAGGTTATTTATCGGCAGTTCCTAACGTCAAAAAAGACGCAGTCTGACATTTGACTGCGTCTCTTTATTGTACCTGAAAATTGCCGTCTGCACGGTTGGGTGATCCAAAGAACCTCCCACCGGAGCAGCAGAACATAACTCCCATCAACGGAACATATCTCTGGTCAGCGGAGTATTCCCGGAGTCCCCCGTCTGATCCGTTCCTTCCGGCTTCTCGTCGATCCTCTGGATCAGCACAAACATCACAGCGCCCAAAAACGCACAGGCTACTACGG
>Ga0073906_1005950_pt1 | contig 10465 bp, 12 predicted proteins | sample Inofromicrocosms_FD_65485 | JGI IMG/M metagenome (GOLD analysis project Ga0073906, IMG submission 65485) | Mouse cecum microbial communities from Vienna, Austria - Inoculum for glucosamine and mucus D2O microcosms | ecosystem: Host-associated > Mammals > Digestive system > Large intestine >... | reverse complement strand
TTAATTGAATTACAGGATATTTATAAAATTTACCAGATGGGCGACACTGAGGTGCGCGCTCTGGACGGTGTTTCGCTGACCATTAAGCGGGGCGAGTTTGTGGCCATTGTGGGCCAAAGCGGCAGCGGCAAATCCACCTGCATGAACATTATCGGTTGCCTGGACGTGCCAACCTCCGGCAGCTATCACCTGAACGGGGTGGACGTTTCCACGATGAAAGACGACGAGCAGGCGGAAATCCGCAACAAAATGCTGGGCTTCATCTTCCAGCAGTACAACTTAATCCCTAAGCTGAACCTTTGCGAGAATGTGGAGCTACCCCTGCTTTATGCCGGTTTGTCGCCGGCGGAGCGGCAGCAGCGGGCTTTGGCCTCGCTGGAGCGAGTGGGCTTGCGGGAAAAGGCCCAAAACCTGCCCAGTCAGCTTTCCGGCGGCCAACAGCAGCGCGTTTCCATTGCGCGAGCTTTGGCGGGCGACCCGCAGGTGATTTTGGCCGACGAGCCCACCGGCGCGCTGGACAGCCACACCGGCCGCGAGGTGCTGAGCTTTTTGCAAAAGCTGCACCGCGACGGCAGCACCATTGTGCTGATTACGCATGACAATTCCATTGCCCGGCAGGCTGAGCGCATTGTGCGGCTGGCCGACGGGAAAATTATCTACGACGGCCCGGCGGATCGGCCGGAGGCCGTTGTGCAGCCGGATGAACTTCCGCTGTTGGAGGAGGTGCAGGCTGTTTAATGGATATACAACAAGCGTTTAAGATGTCTTTCAAAAGCCTGATGGCTAGCAAGCTGCGCTCCATTTTGACTATGCTGGGCATTATTATCGGCGTGGCGGCGGTTATTGCGATTATGAGCATTGGCCAAGGCCTGATGAACCAAGTGAACGAGATGTTCAGCAGCCTGGGCGCTAACATTATTCAGGTGGGCTTATATGTGCGCGGCGATTCCAACCGCACCGTCACGGTGAACGATATGTATGAGCTGGTGGATGATAACCCGGAGCTTCTTTGTGACCTTAGCCCGATGGTTTACGTGGAGGGGCAGGTTAAATGTGGCACGGACATTATGGAAAGGAGCAACGTCATCGGTGTTAGCGAAGCCTATGACAGCTTGCAGCTGCTGAAGATGACCGAGGGCCGCTTTTTGCAGTATGTGGACGTGGCCCGCAAGGAGCATTTCTGCGTGGTAGGTACTTATGTTGTCGACAACTATCTGGGCGGCGATGCGATGGGCAAGGTTATTAAAATCAACGGCGAGCCTTTCACGGTGATTGGTGTTATGGAGCAGATGGGCGACAACACGGAGCGCAGCGAGGATAACCAGATTTTCATTCCGTACACCAATGCGCTGAAAATTAACGGCACCAGCTTTGTGGACAGCTACGGCGTGAACGCCACCAGTAAGGAAAATATCCAGCTGGCCCGCTTAACGATTGAAGCCTTTTTGGCGGAAAGGCTGGCGGAAGACGGCTTTTATTATGTGGAAAGCCTGAGCGAAATGCTGGAGGAATACAACAAAATGCAAAGCACCATTGTGACGGTGCTGGCGGCCATTGCCGGCATTTCTCTGCTGGTGGGCGGCATTGGGATTATGAATATTATGTTGGTTTCCGTAACCGAGCGCACGCGGGAAATTGGTATCCGCAAATCTCTGGGGGCCAAGCGCAAGGATATTCGCCTGCAATTCATCATTGAGGCGGCCAGCACCAGCGCCATTGGCGGCGTGATTGGCATTGTGCTGGGCTCTCTGGTGGGCGTGGCGGCCGGCGTGCTGATGAATACAACTATCACGCCAACTTTGAGTCCGATTTTGCTCTCGTTCGGCATTTCCGTGGGCATTGGCATAATATTCGGTTATCTTCCCGCCAACAAAGCGGCGAAGCTTAACCCAATCGACGCACTTAGATATGATTAAGAATTTCAAACTATTCTTGAACTTCTTTGGGATAAACCAACTGCTATAGTGATAGCTATATTGAAATCTTTTAGGAGGATAAATTTAATGAAGCAAGCAAAATATGCAATTTTTAGCCTGCTGTTTGTGGTCTTCTGCGGGCTGCACCCAGCTGTCGCTTGGGCGGCTGAGGGCGGCGCGGCCTTAAACGAGGCCGGCATACTGAACGTGCTGGCGGCTCTGGAGATTATGAACGGCGATGAAAGCGGCAGCCTGAACCTGAGCTCCGGCGTGACGCGGGCGGAGTTCACCAAAATGGTGCTGGCGGCCAGCTCCAGCAAGGACGCGGTGGAGTTGCAAGGCTCCTTTTCGCCCTACAATGACGTGACGCGCAGCCATTGGGCGGCTGGTTATATTAAAACCGCGCGGGATATGGGTCTGATTAGCGGCTATCTGGACGGCACCTTTCGGCCGGACGCTGGGGTGAAGCTGGCTGAGGCCGTGACAGTGGCCCTGAAAAACCTGGGCTACACCGAGGCTGATTTTGCCGGCACCTATCCCACCGGCCAAATGTCGCTCTATCACTCCCTGAAGCTGGACGACGGCCTCAGCCTGAGCGACCCGGAAGCCGAACTGACCCGGCGCGATTGCGCTTATCTGATTTACAATATGCTGAATGCCAAGGGCAAGGACGGCCAGGTTTTGGCTCAAACTTTGGGTTATAATCTGGACGCGGGCGGCCGCATTGATTATCTTTCCTTGCTGAATGATAAGATTTCCGGCCCCTTTGTGGTTTCCGACAGCAGCTGGCAGAGCACCCTGGGCTTTGAGCCGACCACGGTTTACCGCAACGACGCGGCCAGCTCCACGGCGGCTGTGCAGGTGAACGATGTGATTTACTATTCCAGCGGCATGCGCACCGTTTGGGCTTACAACAAACAGCGCACCGGCGCTTATGAAAGCGCAGTGCCGGACCGCACCAACCCGGAAAGCGTGGTTATCTCCGGCGTTACTTACAAGGTGGGCAGCAGCGAAGCGGCCTATGCTCTTTCCGTTTTGGGCGGCCACAGCCTGGGCGAAAGCCTGACAGTGCTGCTGGGCCGGGATGATAGCGTGGTGGCGGTGTTGGGCGCAGGCAGCGGCAACGCCACTGTGGCCACAACCAGCGAACTGATTGGCGTGGTTAGCGCAGTTGGCACCAAAAATTACAGCGATAGCTCCGCTAACGATTACCGCACCGATTACGTGCAGGTGTTGGCAACCGATGGCCAAAGCTATGAATTTTCCACCAACAAGGGCTACAACGTGGGCGCGCTGGTGCGGGTGCGTACAAATAATGGCACAAGCACGGTAAGCGGCTTGGGCTCTTCCGCCCGCGGCAATTTGAGCGGCACGGTGGACGCTGAGGCCCACCGAATTGGCAACCGGCAGCTGGCTCTAATGTGGAAATTTTGGATGTTTACCAAACCAAGGCCAACCCAATTAAAGTTGCAGCGGTTAAATTGCACCGCAGCCGTTTGGCCGGTGTGCGCTTGGAGGCGGCCGACGTGCTTTACTGGGAGCAGGATGAGGACGGCTGCATCAGCAAGCTGGTTTTGAACAACGTCAGCGGCGACCTCTTCACTTACGGTATTTTGCAAAAAGCAGAGGAGGAAGGCAGCAGCGCCAGCTATGAAGGTGTAATCAATGGACAGGTGCAGGCTATACCTTCTTCTAATGTGTCTTACAATGTAAACCGTGGTGGAGTTGCTATTTTGAAGATTGGCGAAACTATTGTTTCGATGAGCAATTTGAGCAGCGTTAATTTGCAATCTATTGACGGGGCCAACAGCGTCACCGATTCCGCCGGCAACAAATGGTTGCTTTCTGACAGCGTGCAGGTTTACGAAAGCCGCGACGGTTCCTACTATCAAACCAGCCTGAATTTGCTGAACACCAGCAATTACACATTGCGAGCTTATTACGACAAGAGTATGAGCAAAGGCGGACGTATTCGTATTATTGTTGCTACTGTGAAATAATTTAATCTATATCAACAGCCTATATTGCTTTTGACCCAAAAATATTGTACAATTAAGATAGAAACAGTAAACTGAGGTACAATATAAAATGGTTAAAATGCGTTTAGATGTTTTGTTAGTAGAACAAGGTTTGTTCCCCAGCCGCGAGCAAGCCCGGACGGCCATAATGTCGCGCCGGGTGAGCGTGGATGGGCAGATTGTGGATAAGGCGGGCGCTCAGGTGAAGCCGGAGGCCAATTTGCAGGTGACGGGGCAGGATTTGCCATTTGTCAGCCGCGGCGGCCTAAAGCTGGCCAAGGCGGTGCAAAGCTTTGGGCTGGATTTTTCCGGCCTGGTGGTGGCAGATATTGGGGCCAGCACAGGCGGCTTCACCGATTGCGCTTTGCAAAACGGGGCGGCCAAGGTGTACGCCGTGGATGTGGGCTACGGCCAGCTGGCCTGGAAGCTGCGCCAGGATGAGCGGGTGGTGGTGCTGGAGGAAACCAACGCCCGCTATCTGACGGCGGAACAAATCCCGGAGCCGTTGGACGCGGCCACCATTGACGCTGCTTTTATCTCGCTGAGCAAGCTGCTGCCGGCGCTTTATCCGCTGCTGAAGCCGGAGGGTTTTGTGATGGCGCTGATTAAACCGCAGTTTGAGGCCGGCCGGGAAAAGGTGGGCAAAAACGGCGTGGTGCGGGAGCCCGCCGTGCATTTGGAGGTTATCCGCCAGGTGCTAGCCACGGCGGAGGAGCTGGGCTTCTGCCCCTGGGGGTTGGATTTTTCCCCAATCAAGGGGCCCAAGGGCAACATTGAATATCTGCTGTGGCTTGGCAAGCAAGCAGCGCCTGAGCGCAAGCTGCCGGAGCCGGAGGCTGTGGTGCAGCAGGCGGCGGCTGCTTTGCATACAAAAAATGAATAATATTTGCGGGGTAAGCCGAAAAGATTTAGCGGTTTATCTCGCTTTTTTTCAGAAAAGACTTGACAAATTGCTTAAAAAAACATATTGTATATATAGTGAATATTCTGTATAAAAACAAAGCGCTGTGAGGACAAGGAGGGCATAACGATGGCCAAAAAGATAAACCGAGTGGTGTTTTTACTGAATGAGCACAAAGCCTGGGGCGTTAAGGCGGCTTGTGCGGCGGCGGCTCTGTTGGAAGCCCAGGGGGTTGAGCTGTTGTTGCCTAAAGACGGCGAGCTGCCGGGCTATTCCGGGCACCGGCCGGAGCTGTTGCTGGCCGATTTGCAAAAGCTGGACCACTCCCTCTGGCCGGAGCTGGCCGTGATTTTTGGCGGCGACGGCACCCTGATTGCCGTGGCGCGGGCCATTTCCCGCCTGGATATTCCGTTGGTGGGCGTGAATATGGGCAATCTGGGCTTTTTAATGTCCTTAGAGCCGGAGGGTATGCCGCATAATCTGCTGCGATTGGTGCAGGGCGAATATTTTCTGGAGCCGCGAATGCAGATTTATGGCCGGGTTTGGCGCAACGGCCAGCAGATTGCCGAGGGGGTTGCCCAGAATGATATTGTGATTAACAACGGCAACATCAGCCGGATGATTGATATAAACGTTTGGATTGACGGCACCCTGGCCGTGGAGATGAAAGGCGACGGGCTGATTGTGGCCACGCCCACCGGTTCCACTGCCTATTCGCTTTCCGCCGGCGGCTCCATTGTGCTGCCGGAAACTGAGGTGATGTTGATAACCCCAGTGGCTGCGCACAGCTTGTATTCCCGGCCGATGGTGGTTTCCGCGGAAAGCGACATCAAGCTGCGGGTGAGCAGCGCGGCGGATTCTGCCAAAATCTCTTACGACGGCCAGCAATTTCATGACATTGCCAACGGCGATGTGGTGGAGGTGCGGCGTTTTGAACATCCGGCAATTTTTGTTTGGCCGGAACGCGGTATGTTCTTGAAAAAGTTGAAAAGCAAGCTGCTGACGGAGTAATTGGCGTGAAATAAAATATCAAAAAATAGTGTTTATGAACCAATGCAAATGAGCAGAAAGGGGTCTGGCCTTGATGAAAAATAAACGGCATCGAATGATTAGGGAGATTGTGGAGAACCAGAATATTGAAACACAGTTACAGCTGACGCAGGAGTTGCGCAAGTTTGGCTTTGACGTGACGCAGGCCACCATTTCCCGCGATATTAAGGAGCTGGGGCTGATTAAGGTGGTGTCGTCTGAAAACACGTTCCGCTATAGCTTGCCGGCGGCGGTTGTGGTGAACAATGGCGACCGTTCCCGCCGGATGTTTAGGGATAATGTGCTGAAAGTGTTGGGGGCGGAAAATATGGTGCTGCTGAAAACGCTGCCTGGGATGGCCAACGCAGTGGCCGCCTGCCTGGACACGATGAATTGGGAGGCGGTGCTGGGCTCTGTGGCCGGCGACGACACCATTTTTGTGCTGACGCCCAACAGTCAGTGCGCCAAGGAGCTAGTGAAACGCCTGCATGAATATGTGGAATAGGTGGGGCCGGAGGTTGAATGCAACGGCTAAATTAAAGGCACGGAAAATTGAGGTAAGATAAAATGTTTGCGGAGCTTTATATTGAAAATTTGGCCCTGATTGAAAAGACTTTGTTGCTGTGGCAGCCGGGGCTTAATGTGCTTTCTGGTGAAACTGGTGCGGGCAAATCAATGCTGCTGGACGCGGTTTCCTTGCTGTTGGGCAGCCGGGCCGGGCGCGAGCAAGTGCGCCGCGGCGCGGACAAGCTGCGGGTGCAGGGCGTGTTTGCGCCGCCTTTTTCCGCCGGTTTGCAGCAAACGCTGGCGGAGCTGGGCCTGGAAATTGACCCGGAGGAGGAGTTAATTCTCAGCCGGGAGGTGCTGGCGGCCGGGCGTTCGTCCTGCCGTATTAATATGCAGCCGGTGCCGCTGGCGGCCCTGAAAGCGGTGGGGCGGTTGTTGATTAATATTCACGGCCAGAGCGAGCACGTCAGCTTGCTGGAGCCGGAAAAACAGCTGCACCTGCTGGATAGCTTTGGCGGCGAGGCGGTGGCGGAGCAGCGGCGGCAGGTGGCGGCCGCTTATCAGGCTTGGCAGCAAACAGCGCGGGAGCTGGCCCAGGCCCGGCAGGAAAAGGCTGACGACGCGGAGCGGCGGCGTTTTTTGCAGTTTCAGATTGAAGAGCTGACGGCGGCCAAATTGCGCCCTGGCGAGGTGGAGGAATTGGCCAAGGAGGCGGCCGGGCTGGAGAGCGTGCAGCGGCGTAGCGAGCACGCCAACCGGGCCTACTCGGCGCTTTACGCTGGCAACAACGCGGTGCTGGCGGCTTTGGACGGCGTGGTGCATGAGCTGGAGGAGCTGCAACGCTTTGACGAGGCGGTGGCCCTGTTGCAGGCCCGTATGCAAAGCTTGTACTATGAGTTGGAGGACGCGGCTTTGGAGCTGCGGGATTATCGGGAGAATATTGTGGACGACCCGGCGCGTTTGGAGGAAATCAACGCCAGACAGTTTGCCCTGAAAGCGCTTTGCAAAAAGTATAATGCAGATGAGGCCCGTCTGCTGCAAATTTTGGCGGATAATCAGCTGGAGCTGGAACGCCGGGAAAATCGGGAGGGGTATCTGGCGGATTTGGCCAGTCGGGAGGACAAACTGGCTGCGGCTTATCAGCAGGCGGCAGGCTTGCTGCACAGCCTGCGCGAGGCGGCCGGGCAGGATTTGGCGGCTAGGATTACTGCGGAGCTGAAATATTTGCAGATGACCAAGGCCCATTTTGCGGTTGCTCTGCCAGCCAAGGCCCCGGCGGCAGACGGCTGCGACGAGGTGCAGTTTATGATTAGCCCCAACCCCGGCGAGGAGCTGAAGCCGGTGGCGCGAATTGCTTCTGGCGGTGAAATGTCGCGCATTATGCTGGCGATTAAGGTGATTTTGGCTAGTTTGGACGAGGTGCCCACCCTGATTTTTGATGAGATTGACACTGGTTTGGGCGGCCGGGCTTTGGGCAGCGTGGCGGAAAAATTGGTGCAGGTGGCGCAGAACACGCAGGCCATTTGCGTGACGCACGCGCCGGTGCTGGCGGCCTATGCGGACAATAATTTGCTGGTGGAAAAACGCGAGCAGGACGGCCGCACCGTGACGGGAGTGCAGGAGCTGGCTGGCGAGGCCAAGGTGCAGGAAATCAGCCGCATGTTGGCCGGCGACAAGGTGACGGCCACCACCAAACGACAGGCAGAGGAATTGATTGAGGCGGGGCGCAAGCTGCGGTGAATGTTGTAAATGAAAATGAAAGGGTGATAGTTATGAATTTAGCCAGAGTTTCCGAAAATGGTCAAATAACTTTGCCGTTGGAGATACGCCGTTTGCTGGGTGTGAAATCTGGCGATAAGGTGTTGTTTGTGCAAAATCAAAATGGGGAAGTTGTTTTAAGCAATGTTTCTGCTCAGGCCATTCGCAAGGCGCAAACTGCTTTTGTGGGGGCGGCTGAGGCTATGGAAGTTCATAATGAAGATGATGTTCTCAAGTTAGTGGAGCAGGTGCGCTATGGAAGGGAAAGCAAGCAATGAGGATATTGGTTGATACGAATATTTTATTTTCGGCATTACTTTTTCCTAATTCACGACCAGCGGAGGCATTGTTTTATATTGCAGAAAATCATAATATGGTGTTGTGTGACCGCAATATTGCTGAACTGCGTGAAATATTGCAGCGAAAAGCGCCGCAATATTTGTTTGATGCTGAGGTTTTGCTTGCAGAATTGTCATATGAGCTTATTCCGGCAGTTAATTACGCCGAAAAATTGATACGTGACGCCAAAGACCAGCCAATTTTGAATGCAGCAATAGTTTATGGTATGGATATTATTTTAACTGGCGATAAGGATTTTTTAAGCTTAAAATTGGAAAGTCCCCAATGTATGAATGTTGCCGAATTTTTAAGCGAGTATTAGGCGGGGCGCAAGCTGCGGTGAATTATGTTAGTATTTTCCAAGCGGCTTGCTTTAAGCATAAATAAATTAAAATATGATTGGAGGAATTTTTGATGAAACAGGAAGTTAAGGAATTTGCGGTGGAGAAAGCCAAGGAAATGATGAACTCTTTTTCCTGTTCGCCGGAGGCCAAAGCGGCTGCGGAAAGCTGGCTGGCGGCTTTGGGCACTGAGGCTGAGCAGGCGGAAACCGAGAAATTTTTGGCGGAGCTGGAGGCGGACGTGTTGCCGGTGGAGGCTTGCGTGGCGTTTACGGCCTCTGAGGCGGGCATTCAGCTTTTTGGCGCGGAAAAGGCCAAGCAAATGCATGCTCACTCTTTGGAGCTGCAAAAGTCCGGCGCGGTTTACTGTGATTGCCCGGCCTGCACGGCTGGCGCGGCCATTTTGGCCCGCAAAGCGGAAATGCTTTAAGGCTTTGCAAGATAACGCTAATGGAAAAGTTATTGCGGAAAATTGAGCAGTGGAATGACGCAGACGAATACTCTCTGTGTATTCGCGCTATTGAATTGGTGCCTGAGGCAGAGCGGGGCTACCAGCTGACTTTGCTTTTGGGCCGGGCTTATAGCAATTTGGCCGTTTTGGGCGATTGTGGGGCGCATTCTGATGATGGTGTTGTTGACCAGGAACTGTTGGCTCACGCCATTGCTATATTTGAAGAAATTCGAGACGATGGGCAAAACGACCCTTTTTGGCATTCCCGAATGGCCTATGCTCTTTTTATGACAAACGATAGGACGGCCGACGCGTTGCAATATGCCAGACGTTGGCTGGAGCTGGAACCGGGCAATCCGGACGCTGAGCAGCTTTATGAGGAAATAAGTAAATTCTGTCGGGGTTATGTAAGTAAATGTTTTTTATGTAAGTAAATGTTTTTAATGATTAGCTAAAGGTAATAAAAACAGCGTCCAGTTTGGTTTGGACGCTGTTTTTTTTATTTTTGTTTGCTTGAAGCCTGCAAAAAAGCGTTGGTGATGGCTTCCATTATGCGGAGCTGTTCAGGGGTCATATTAAGAAATTTGTTGGTTAATTTTTCAACGGCCATATCGGCTTGGATTGTTTCCGTGAATAGAATAGTGTCGCTGGAAACCTGCAAAGTTTCACAAATTTTTTTTAATGTTTCGAGCGATATGCCGGAGAGGCCGCGTTCTAATGCTCCTAACAAGCCGTGCACGCAAGGGCAGTTTCTGCTGTTTTTGTGGCGTGTGAACGGCGCGCCGGAGCCTGGCATTGCCAATCCTTTCAACAATACCATAAACGGTGCTTATTACAAGCCTGCGCTTTGGGGCTATCAGCAAGGGATGGTGTCTGGTTATTCATTTAATCCAAACGTTGAATGCAATTTGGGTATGGTCTTAACCTCGCTTTGGTTGGCTGCTGGCCGTCCTGCGCCGGACGCTTTAACCTGGGCGGTAGAAAATGGATTGAACAAGGGCGCGGGTATTAGTACTTTTTCCGCCAATCATATTTGTAGCCGCGGTCAGGTGATGGTGCTTTTGTATAATTTACATAATTTGTCGGGAAATAACCGCTCTAAATGTCAACCTAAATAGATGGTAAATTTTTGCTTGACAAATGCTGGCCAGTGTGCTAAAATATAATAAAATTTAATTTCGCTGTGCGAAGCTAATGTGAGATAT
>Ga0073906_1005949_pt1 | contig 10468 bp, 7 predicted proteins | sample Inofromicrocosms_FD_65485 | JGI IMG/M metagenome (GOLD analysis project Ga0073906, IMG submission 65485) | Mouse cecum microbial communities from Vienna, Austria - Inoculum for glucosamine and mucus D2O microcosms | ecosystem: Host-associated > Mammals > Digestive system > Large intestine > Cecum... | reverse complement strand
CGGGCGAATAATAGCTTGAGCGCATCTTGAAGCTCACGTTCTTCAGCATGCTCTTGTCGATATCCACGGCAGGACTCTGCAGCCAGGCATCGTAAGGGCCTCCCGACAGGGTGCCCGAGTAGGCGGAGGCTGTCATGCAGTTGCCGTTGGCAAGCTGAGCGATGCCCCAGCCCAGCAGGTTACCCTCTACGGTGAGCACGCGCCAGCCAGAGTTCTTGTAATAATTGAGGTCGAGCGACGAGTTCCATCCTTCCCAAAGGTAAGGAAGCGGCTGCAACTCCACGGGAGGGAGGTCCTTGCCCTTGTCGCCCCATTCGAAGTCGGATACGGAGCGCACGCCGTAGGCGCCGCAGTATTTGGTGCCGGTGGTGCCGCGCAGGGTCACCAGCTTGCCGAAATTGTCGGGATTATCCTTCAGGTTGAGGGCCTTGCGCACATCGGTATTGGGGAGCTGCACGGTGGCGCAGTCTTCCCATGTTATGGAATCGCCGGGAGTCAGGTCGGCGGGGTTCTTCCAGGTGATGAGCATGTTGGTGGGCACGGTGCATCCCTCGCCTTTCAACACCGCCGAAGCGGCGGAAAGAGTATTGCTGACGTTGGTGTTGCAATAACCCACGATATAGCCGCAGGCCCAAGGTTCGGCGATTGAGTCGTTGACGAAGCCCTGAAGCACCTGATATGCCGTCATGGGGTCGTCCCAGGTGCCTATGCCGATCACGCCACCCTCCGGTTGCGGTACCGGCGGCTCTGCATAGTCGTTGTCGCAGCCGGCCATCCCGATGCCCAGCATCAGGATCAGACCATATATCATTTTATGTAATTTCATCTTTGTATTGCTCTTAGAAACGGATGCCCACATTCAGGAACACGCGGATTCCCTGGGCATACCATATCTTGTTGGGGAATTTGTTGACGTCGTAATTGGTATAGTCGAACTTACCTTCCTGCCAGCCACCGGTCTGTATGTTGCGGTTGTTGAGGAGGTTGTTGACGTTGAGGTTCACGTTGATGGAGCCGAACTTGGTGTATATCACCTTTCCTACAGAGACGTTCACCACCCACTCGGAGTTGAGTTTGTCCTGATAGGCGATTTCGTTGCGTTTGCGTATGAATTCTTCCTCTGAGGAGCAGAATTTCCAGAGGCCCGGGAGTTCTTCATGGCGTGCCGGAGAGAGCTCGAACCATGTGTCGCCGAACCACTGTGCGTTCACCTCGAAGAACCACTGCTTGATGTTGTAGTTCAGGCCGATGGAGTAAACCTGCTGCGGAGTGCCTCCAACATGATAGTTCTTGTAGTAGAGCTGACGGACCACATCGGCTTCGGAACCGTTCTCATATGAACGAACGCCCATAGGATTGTTCTTGTACTGGTAACGCGAGAATGTGGCTGCGCCCGTGACGGAGAGATTGCTCAGGATCTTGTACTCCATGCCGAGTTCCACTCCCTTGTATTCAGTCTCCATGCCCGATATGGCATAGTTTACGAACGAATTGAGGTCGTAATCGTAGAAACCGGTTCGCTTCATACCATCCCAGGTATGGGTGAAGAAGCCGGTGATGCTTCCGCGGAATCGGCGGTAGTTCCAGGTATACGAAAGGTCGGCCGATATATATTTTTCTGTTTTGAGGTCGCCCATGGGAGTATCCTTGGTACGCGGCGACACATAAGCGTCGTTGGCGAGAGGAGCACGGTTTCCGATGGCGAAGTGTGCCGTGAAATAGTTACGGCCGTCGAGCTTGTAAGTGGCTCCGGCCTTGAATGCGCCGGTGTTGAAGGTATGGCTCTTGCCGTCGCCGTAGGAGTTCTGCGGTGCGCGGCCATTCTGCATGTTACCGTGACGCATGAAGCTGACGATGTTGTACTCAAGGCCATAGTTTACATTCCAGTGGGTGGTCACGATTTGGTTCTGCGCCCACAGGTGGCCGCGATAGTTGCGTATATTATAGTCGTAACCGAACACATCGCCGACGCCGACACGGCGGTTGGGGTTGCGCATGTCGTTCTGCATGATGTCGGGGTTACCGGCGAAGTCACGCTCGGAGAAGTTGTCGACATCGCGCCAGAACTCGCCGCCGAGCAGGTCGCGGATCGTCTTGTAGTAATGGGCATCGGTATAGTCGAAGCTCAAACCTCCCTGGAAGGTCATCCTGTCGTTGATACGATAATCGAGATATGAATTGAGCATCCACTGTATGAAGTTGGAGTGGCGGTTCTCGAGGATGTACGACGACTGGCCGCGAAGGTCGGGGTCTCGGTCGTACTGGAGGGTGTTGAGGTAGTTTATCTGATAAATTTCGTTCCAGTCAATCTGACGGTGGGCCTTTTCGCCGCCCCACCAGTCGGCCACGAACTGCTGCTGGGCGAGCTGCGCGGCATATAGGTCGGGGTCAAGGTCGCGGTCGGCTGTCGGCTTGAAGTAGGAGGGCAGCTTCTTATAGTAGGTAGGCCTCGGGTCGGAAGCCATGTACCAGTTGAGCGCCGAGCTGGAATAGTTGGAGCTGCGGAAACCGACACCTGTGTTGAGTTTGACGCCCATTTTAGGCTTCCAGATCCAGTTGATGAGAGCTGTGGGATCGAACGACTCCACGATGCGCTCGCTCTTCTTCTTGCCGTTGAGGTAGCCCCATGAGGGGTTGTAGAGGTTTGAGCCGGCGAGGTCATATGCCTCCTGCGTGGCGGCATTGTTGGTGGCTCGCTGAGTGGGTGCTCCCCATGTGGAGATGTTCAGGCTGTGACGGTCGTTGAACACCTTCTCCAGCGACAGGAAATAGCCGAAGGAGTTGTAGAATGTACCCTCCACTATGCCCTGGGGCGCATATCTGCCGATGATGGATGCCGTGAAGGCCCAGCCATTCTTGGTGAGACCTGTGGCATACTGCAGCATGGCGCGGAGCATGTAGTTGGAGTTGGTATATGACAGATTTCCCTTCCATCCGGGGGCATATTCGGAGGCATAGGTGGTCATGTTGGTGGAGCCGCCGATGTCGCCGAAGCCGTAAGAAGCGGCGGAGAGACCTATGTCGGTGGTCTTGTTGCGGAATGCGGAGGATGTCATGCCGCCGAACTGCGAATAGTTGAAGCGGCCGCGCATGGCGTCGTTGAAGTTGAAGCCGTTAACGTAGCCGGCCTGCCAGTTCTGCTCATACCCGCGGAGACGGAATCGCATCGTGGAGAACTTGTAGTTGGCAGCCTGGTAATAAATGTCGTCGGTGGCTCCCTGGATTGTTCCCACATTCTGGCTGAGACCTTCGTCGTCGAGGATGTCCTCCTCGTTGAAGAGATAGTCGTCGGAATCAAGCTTGGGGGCGTCGAATCCGGAGGGGTCGAGCTTTATGTCGCCGAGATTCTTCATCATACCGGCCACGATGTCGACATCTATATACGTGTCGTTATAGCCGGAGGCGATGATTTCGAGCACATCCTTGCCATGCTGGGCGTTGGAGATGGTGAATACGCCGTCGGAACCGCTCGTCACGAAGATGGCCTGGTCGCGCAGCAATATGTTGGCATTGCTTACCGGCGCTCCCGTGCGTGCGTCTGTCAGCGTTCCCTTGACTCCGGTGGCTGCCATGCATGGTATCCACAGCACAAGCAGCAGCAGAAGTATCAGTTTCGTTCGCATTATTGTTTTTTATTGAATTTCGTGGATTAGAAATATTTCTGTGGGGAGGTGGTCGGAATAACCGTTGTTCCAGGCGCCTGATGAGAAGGTGCGCTTGGGGTAACCTTTGTACTGGCCTTCCTGCTGGATGAGGAAAGGCTTGTTGAGGACTTCGGCGTTATGGAACTTGACGCCGCAGGCACCGTCGACGATGTTCTTGTTGACGATAATCTGGTCGAAGAGGTCCCATGAGCCGCGATAGATGTATGAGCCGATACCTTTGTCGAGTTTTTCCCAGAAGGGGTTGAAGAATCCGCCGGGGAGAGTCTTGCCGGCATCTTTGACAGCTCCGAGCACTTCGGCCACCGACTTGTTGTATGGGTCGTCGTTGAGGTCGCCCATCACGATCACACCCATATTGGGGTCAACTTTGTATAGGGAGTCGGTGATTTGGCGGGTGAGTTTTGCGGCTGCCTCGCGGAGCCAGCTGCTCTGTTTCTCGCCGCCGCGGCGCGACGGCCAGTGATTCACGATTACCGCGATGCGGCTGTAGCCCACCTTGCTGTTGCCCAGAAGACCCATCACGCACATCTGGTCGCGGGTCTTGAAATATGGCAGCGAATCCACTACCAGCGTATGGTTGGTGACCGTCAGGGGGCGGAAGAACTTGGGGTTGTACAGGAGTCCTACATCCACGCCGCGGCGGTCGGGGCTGTCGTGATGTATCACGCGATAGTCGCGGCCCGCTATCTGCGAATCCTTCACGAGGTCGTCGAGCACCGTCTTGTTCTCGATTTCGCTCACGCCTATTATGGCTGGTCCGTTGGGAGTGGTGCGCGTGGTCATCTGCGAGATGCTGTAGCCGATGTTGCGTATCTTCTGCCAGTATTTCTTGCCGTCCCAGCGATAAGAGCCGGAGGGACTGAACTCGAGGTCGTACTTGCCGTTGTTGTTGATGGTGTCGAAGAGGTTCTCGAGGTTATAGAAAGCCACGCCGTAGACGGCGGCCCTTTTCTGCGCGCCGGCCATGGCCGCACCCAGCAGCAACACCGCCAGCGTCAACGCTATATGTATCCTTCTCATGGTATCTGTCTTAGAGCTTAAAGCGCGTTCCTTATTGTCAGAAATATTTTATTTCGGAGCCTTCGAGCGAGGTGAGCACGGCATTTGCCAAGCTTGACGCGCCGATACGGAAGAGGTCGGTATTGAGCCATTCTTCGCCGAGCACTTCGCGGACTATGGCGTAATAGGCGAGGGCATCTTCAGTGGAGCGGACACCGCCGGCAGCCTTGAAGCCCACCTTGCGTCCGGTGCGCTCGTAATATTCCTTGATGCATTGGCACATCACATAGCATGCCTCATGGCTGGCACCGGGGTATATCTTGCCTGTGGAGGTCTTGATGAAATCTGCCTCGCAGTACATGGCGAGTATTGAGGCGGCCTTTATGGCGGCGGCTGTCTTGAGACACCCCGTCTCGAGAATCACCTTCAGCCGCGCGTTGCGTGCCGTATGACGCAGCTCTATGAGCTCGTCGCACAGCTCTTCATAATTGCCGTCGCGGAACATCCCTAACGGGAGCACCACGTCGACCTCCTGAGCACCGGCCTCAACGGCCAACGCCACATCGGCCACCTTTACCGCCGTGAACGTCTGGCTCGACGGGAAACACCCGGCAACAACACACACGTCTACTCCCTCTACGTCAAGATGGTCCTTGACAACTTCCGCGAAATTGGAATAAACGCATATGGCCGCCACATGTCCATATTGTGGATAGTCGGCGTCAAAGTCATTGACACGGTTGGTGAACTTGGCCACACTGCGCTCCGAGTCTTCCGAGCTCAGCGTGGTGAGGTCAATGGAATTGAATAGGAATTTATATACTTCGGGCGAGGCATACTGCGATGCCTTCTCTATGATTTTGGCCACTTCCGATGCCACAACTGCGTCGTCTTCCACGACATTGCTCGATTTTATAGCCTGTTCGTATCTGTCCATAACTTCTGGATTACAAGTGTTTCTTTGGTATTATTTATCTGCCTATAAAGGCCGGGCATTCCATAACGGGAGGCCCGACCTGATGACGTCAGACATTAGTCTGCAAATATATCAATAATTCTTCAGATAATCAAAAAAATATTCATATCTGAGCTTAATGCCGAGGAAGCTGAAGGCTTAGAGCGCGTCGTATGCCCGCAGGGCATTCTCGAAGCGGGCCATAAGGTCGGCCATCTTATACAGGCCGTCGGCGTTGCGTTCAAGCCCCTTGATGCTCAGAGGGTATATCTCCGGCGGGTTGTCGAGGTCGAGAAGCGTCATGTTGCGCAACTGGTCGACATTCTGGTATACGATGTTTATGTCGCCATATTCCTGACCGTCGGCACCGATGAACTTCTCCACCACGATTTTGCTGCCGATAGGCGTCTTCTTCTCTATTGCGTTGGGGAGCTCATACTCTTCGACGCCGAGAGCCGTGGCCACACTCGACAGGTTGCTGTCGTGGCCTACAAGGAATGTGAACTTACGGTCGGGCGAGCGGAGCTCGTCGTACATATATTGCACCAGGGGACGTGCCACATTGGCGGCTATCATCGGGGTCGTGAACAGCACATCCTGATATACATCCTTGACATGAGCAAGGCGTTCCCAGTCCTTGCGGCTCAGCTTCTTGCCGAAGGCTGCCTTGACGCTGTCGGGCTCCTCATAATACTGCAGGATGAAGGCGTCGCTGGCGCTGTTGAGCTCTTTCAATGCCGACCCCGACTTGAAATGTGGCTCCTGGAATGGCTCCAGAACTATCTCGGTGTCATAATTCGTGAGTCCCTGCAGCTTGGGGTCGTTGCTCTGGCCCATCGGCGAGTTCTTCACGTCGAGCACTTCCATCATGAAGTTGTAGTCGGGGGCCAGCTGCTCGTTGACGCCACGCAGTCCTTTCTTGCCGCCGAGGGCATTTACCTCTTTCAGGGCAGCCTCGCGGAACGCCGGACTCACTTTGGTGAGCTGCGGATTGAAGAGGGGATCCATCTTGGAGAGAAGATAGCGGTGGTTCACCACAACATCGCCCGTGGGCATGAAGCCGGAAGTGAAATAGCGTGCCGTGGCAATGCAGCGCTGCATGGAATTGGCTATCACATTGAGGTCGTCGGCCGTGGGCGTGTAATTCTCGGGGAAGAGCCCGGCATTCTCCGCCCATTTGCGGAAATACTGTCCCATCATGGTCTCCAGAGCCCCGCCACGAAGGGTAAGCTCGCTCTTGGGTGCCGTCCACTTGGTCCATTCGCCGCTCGTCATCCTGCCAAGGTCGCTCTTCGAATCGCTCAACGGCGAACGTATGTTATGACGACTCAACACTACAGCCTCTTTCAGCTTGTACTTGTTCTGAAATTCAGGACTGCGCTGCTTCTGCGCGTATGCTCCCGGCAGGCAGCTCATCATCACGGCCACCATCACCGCCTTTGTAAAGTTCTTCATAGCATATAGGTATTTGTTGTATTTGTGATATTTTCGCAAAATCCACGACCCCTGCATTATCATTCCACAGGAGTCGGAATCTTACCCGTTGCCTAAGAGTATAACACAGCTCGGGCCACATTGCTCACTCAATCTTTAATAAAAATTTAATGTTTTTAAACATATACCCTGCAATAAACCAATCTTTGTTAACATTGTTTGAAATGCTAAAAACGTCAATACAACAAAATACTATGAAGAAACTATTCATAACCGTATCACTGCTGGCCATGAGCGCCACCCTGTACGCCGAGACTGTGTCTGAGGAAGAGGCTGCCGGAGAAGCCGTAACCACTGAAACATCGGTAGCCGCCGAGTCGGCTGTGACAACTGATACCGATGCAACCGGCAACGACGATACCGCCGTACGCAAACAGTCGAAGGGAGCCAGGATTCTCAATGATATCGACCGGTTTCTGTCGGGTGAAATGACCGGAGGCAGCGGCAACGATGACGGCAAGCCCAAGTTCAAGTTTTCGCCCGCGGGTCGTATTCTTCTTGACGCCGCTTATTATGCGCCGGGCAAGGATGGCTTCGCGCCGGGAGTGGCCGTGCCCGACATACGTATCGGCGGCAAGGCCTCCTATGGTCAGTGGACCGCCAAACTCGACATCGGCTTCGGTTACGGCAAGCTCTCGATGAAGGATATCTTTATCCAGTACACCTTCAAGGGCACCAACAATCTGCTTCGCGGCGGTTATTTCGTGCATCAGTATGGATTGAACGCGGCAACGTCAAGCTCCTTCAAGCCGAGCGGCGAAGCCCCCACATCCGATGACTTCTTCGCCGCCACGGGCCGCAACCTTGGTATTCAGTTCGTGCTCGACCTTCCGAAGTTCTTCATGGGAGTCAGCGGCATCACGGGCACAGGTCTTGGCGGCGACAACACCGCTACCACCGGCCATACCAGCTTCGGTGCCCTCGGCCGCTTTGTATGGCGTCCGCTGGCCCGCGAGGGTGCCGTGGTCCAGGTGGGTGTGAGCCCCTGGATTCAGTCGGCATTCAAAAAAGATGTGGAGGTTGACGGCGTTAAGCAGACAACGAGCTCCTTCACCTATTCGGCCAACTACCCCACACGTGTGGCCAAGGTAAAGGCCATAGGCGTCACCGTGGACGATGCCCGCAGCGTCTTCAAGCTCACTCCCGAGCTGCTTCTCAGCTATGACCGCTTTGCCCTCGAAAGCCAGTATTACTTCATGAACATCGCCCGCAAGAACAGCAATCCGGCATATCAGGCACAGGGAGTCTACGGACTATTCCGCACCTTGATTCTCGGCGACTCCAAATACAGCTATTCACATGGCGACGCCGGCCTCGCGCTTCCCAAACCGAAGACTCTCGAACTCGTGCTCGGATACAACTACACCAATGCCAACAAGGCCGGCATCAACGGCGGCATCTTCAACGACTACAGTGTTACCCTGAACTATTACATCAACAAGTACATGCTTTGCCGACTCGCATGGCACTATGCCGACACGCGCTCCAGCGCCTACACCCCCAACCGGCACGTCAACATAATACAGGCCCGTATACAGTTCAAATTCTGACCTTATCCAGGGTCGGGGTCGAGGCCGCGACGTCTGGCTATTTTGTCGGGGTTTTTGGCGAGGAAGTCGGCCCACGATTTGGGACCCTTCTGGAGGGAGGGTTTGCGGCTCTCGTAGAAATGGGTCAGGGCCACGGCAAGGGCGTCGGTGGCATCCAGCAGCGAGGGCATCTCCGAGGATTTCATTCCCAGGAGATGCTTCAGCATGTTGGCAACCTGCTCCTTGCTGGCTTCGCCGTTGCCGGTGACCGCCATCTTTATGAGCCGCGGCGCATATTCTGCGATAGGTATGTCTCTTGCCAGACATGCGGCCATGGCCACGCCCTGCGCACGTCCAAGCTTCAGCATCGACTGCACATTCTTGCCGAAGAAGGGCGCCTCCAAAGCCACCTCGTCAGGAAGATACTGCGCGGCAAGTCCGCCAACCCGCTCATAAATGCGGTGAAGCCGCAGATAATGACTCTCCAGCTTGTCGAGCTTTATGACCCCCAGCACCACAACCTCCGGCTTGTTGCCCACAACTCCCAACACGCCGTAGCCCATAACCCGCGTGCCCGGGTCGATGCCCATTATTATCTTGTCAAATTTTTTAAGATTCTGCGCCTCCATCATATATATTCCGAACGGGTATACTACTGCACGGGGACCGACTGCCAGTTATCGAGCACCCTGAAAACGGAGCTGAAAGTCATGGCTTCATTGCCGAACCGCTTGTAGAAAGCCTCTACAATCCTGTTCCACGGGCCGTTGACCCATGCTTCGACACCCCACATGTCAGGGAAATCCACCTGGAAAGCCACACAAGCGGCATCGGCGTCAGCGGTAGAATCGCCGGCGCTCACCAATTCCGAGAGACGCATACCCGACGCCGGCACCGACTGCCGATGACGCCGCCATTCCTCGGCCAGCAACTCCGCAAGAGCTCCGCGCATAGCCGGTACTACCATGAATGTGGTGTTGTGTACAAACATAATATTGTGATTAAAAAACGAAAGCGAGGCAGCTTTAAGGGAGCTGTCTCGCTTTAGAGCCTCTTGTCGGATTCGAACCAACGACCCCGAGATTACAAATCACGTGCTCTGGCCAACTGAGCTAAAGAGGCGAGTGGGCGAGCTGCCTGCATCGCACCGCTACAACCCGTTACCCTTGCTTCGGTCAAGACCTGGGGGATTCACGGGGAGCTGGTCGTCCAGGACTCACCCGATGCAAAATTACTACTTTTTCATTTCCCCACCAAATTTCGGGTACTAAAAATTCTTAAATCTTCTTATTTACGCCTTCCACGCCCCTTTTTGCCTTTGGCTTCATGCCGTTTCCCCGGCTTTTTCTCCCATAAGGGCTTGTTGGGATTCCCCTTGTCGTCAATCAGGGCGAAGTCGAGCTGCTTACGCTCCAGGTCGGCTCGCGCAACCTGAACCTTGACGCGGTCGCCAAGAGTATATTTAACGCCATGACGACGCCCCACAAGACAGTAATTCTTGTCGTCGAGGTCATAATAGTCGTCGGCAAGGTCGCGCACCGGAACCAGTCCCTCGCACATCGATTCGTCGAGCTCCACATAGAAGCCCCATTCCGTGACGCCCGATATCACGCCGTCGTAAATCTCGCCAAGACGATCTTTCATATATTCCACCTGCTTATATCGTATCGAGGCCCGCTCGGCATTGCTGGCAAGCACCTCCATATCGCTGTCATGGCGGCACTCGTCCTCAAGCTTCACCTTGTCGACGCTACGCCCTCCCTCGGCATAGCGGGCAAGAAGCCTGTGGACCATCATGTCGGGATAGCGGCGTATCGGCGATGTGA
>Ga0073906_1005948_pt1 | contig 10469 bp, 11 predicted proteins | sample Inofromicrocosms_FD_65485 | JGI IMG/M metagenome (GOLD analysis project Ga0073906, IMG submission 65485) | Mouse cecum microbial communities from Vienna, Austria - Inoculum for glucosamine and mucus D2O microcosms | ecosystem: Host-associated > Mammals > Digestive system > Large intestine >... | reverse complement strand
GGATTTTGAGGAGATAACATGTTACTGTTCGTACCTGCGGTGCTCACAGTAAGGAATCCGGCCTATTGAAAGCCGCGCCAGGAACTGTAACACCTTTGATTTCCGAAATGAAATCCCGCACGACGCCAATCTATATCTGGATTTTTTCTGAAACCTGTGTTATAATATTTCCGACATATGACGGAAATGAATGCGGTCAACCCTCCGTACAACGAATCAGAAGCATCTGGTCCTGCCATGCGGAATGATCTATACCACAGGGCACGCAGCGTAAAGAGCAGTTTTTCACCGGAAATGGAGGCACAAGCGATGGCAAGACCCAGCAGATGCAGACGAATCTGCATAGAACCGGCTTATGACAGCTTTGCTCCGGAGGGGATCTCCTGCGGGGAGCAGGTCAACCTGACGGTAGACGAGTATGAGGTGATCCGGCTGATCGACCTGGAGAAGCTGACCCACGAGCAGTGCGCCAGGCAGATGGATATCTCCAGGACCACGGTGACAGAAGCTTACGAAGCCGCCAGGGAGAAGGTTGCGGACAGCATTGTCCATGGAAAGCAGCTCCTGATTGAGGGCGGGAATTACCGGCTCTGTGAAGGCTCGGCAATTCATTTTTGTCAGAGGAAATGTCGTAAGCATTGCGGAAAAACAGACGGCACAAAGCAGGACGTGCAGATGAAAGGAGCAGGCGAGATGAGGATTGCGGTTACATTTGAAAACGGAGAAGTATTTCAGCATTTTGGACACACGGAGCAATTCAAGATTTATGATGTGGCGGACGGCCAGATCACGAAGGAGCAGGTGATTGATACCAACGGCAGCGGACACGGCGCGCTTTCCGGGCTTTTGGGCGGCATGGAGGTGGACACCCTGATCTGCGGAGGGATCGGCTACGGCGCCCAGGTTGCGCTGGCGGAAGCAGGGATCAGGCTTTACGGAGGCGTGACAGGAAATGCGGACGATGCGGTCCGGGCATTTCTGGCGGGAGACCTTGCGTATGATCCGGAGGTTCAGTGCGACCACCATGGACACGGACACGAGGAAGGACACTGCCAGGGCCATTGCGGAGAGAATAAGCATGGCTGCGCGGGGAATTGAGGCGGCCGAAGATGAAGGCAGGAATTATCCGATGCATGCAGACAGAGGATATCGCTTTCGCTTCCTGTATTCAGAAGGGGACTCCCATCGGCTATCCATGCCCTTTCGCGAAAAAAATGAAAGAACTGATCCAGGATGACTTGGGACAAGAAATCAGGGTTCTGGACTATACACATTAGAAACCATATGGAAATATCCTGTACAGTCTGTTTAGGCTATTTCCTTCAGTTCCTTAAAAACCGGCTGTGCTTTTTGAAGGCGCGGCCGATTTTCTTTGCCACATGGAATACAATGTATCATTTGGACTTTCTATCAGAAAGCCAATTGTCTCTGATCTGCAAGTCTGACACAATTGTACGGAAAGTCAAAATCCAGCCTTGCATATTTCTAACTTTTTCGTTTTTTTTATAATTTCTGTGAAATCCACAGCATGTATAATAAAAAAGGGGTTTCTTTTTCCACCCGATACAAAAGAAAGACCGATGATTTCCGCAGAGGAGTCTGCCATGAGAAAAATAAGAAAATTCAAACCTGACAGGAAGAGCATCCGGATCCGGCTGGTGACGGCATTTATCGTGACCTCTGTGATTCCGATCCTGTTGATCAATATTATTTCCTATTGTACCAAATCGCTGGCGCGATGGCCAGAGTAGGTACATATTTCCTAAAAATTAGTAGTTTTTCCTTCTATCTTTCAAAAAAAGTAGCAGTTTTTGTAGTTATGCTGTATTGTTAAATCACCAAAAAAAACAATCACATAACACAAGAACTGCTATGCTTAGTTTATCATACATTTGGACAATCAACAACTACATATTTTATTTCTCTCCAAGACCACCGCCTTGAAAAATGCTCTTACTCTGATCTACACCATCATTCATTCCATTTTTCAAGGAGGACTATCATGGACTATTTATCTATGTTTATTGAAATGCTTCAGGCAAGAAACCTGGCTTCTAACACAATCCGCAGTTATACAACCTATATCAAACCCTATCTACTGTTCCTTTCTTCCATGAATATCCGGCCTGAGGATGCTTCCTGGCAGGTTGTCAGGAATTTCCTGCGCTGGATACAGAAAGAACGCTTTTTATCTGACCGCACAGTAAATCTGGTCATTTCTAACCTCCAGTTCTTTTGGACCTATGTCCTGCACCAGGCCTGGGATAAGACACAAGTACCTTTCCGTAGATTTGATGTATATCTTCCGTTTGTACCAGACCGGAATCTGGTACGGCGTTTCCTGGAGTCTCTTGATCACCCAAAAGCCAATCTTGCCGTCTCGATTCTTTATTCCACCGGCATGCGGCTGGATGAACTCTGCCATCTGAGATGCTCCGATATCTACCTTGATGCCGGAAAGATCTATATCCAGCGCTCGAAGAACCATTCCGACCGTTATGTTCCACTCACCCCTTCCATCAGGGACCGGATCGTGAATTACTGGCTTTCCCTGCCAGTTGGGCAGAGGCCGCGGCAATGGCTTTTCACACAGCAGCGTTCCCTGGATGCACCAATGGATAAACAGTGGCTGCAGCGTGTCATTCTGCAGAAGAAAAAGGAACTCGGTATCGATGGCAGGCTTTGCGCCCATTCTTTCAGGCACGCATACGCAACCCACAGTTATGAAAACGGCATGGACCTGGTCACCCTGCAGTCCCTGCTTGGACACCGCTCGCTGAATTCCACTACCATCTATCTCCATCTCGCGCAGCCTTCGCGTAACGCGACCATAAATCCCTTTGACCAGTTGGGAGGTGGAATCCGTGGCTAACCGAAAACTCCAGGGAATATTTGGGCTCTCCGCATGCCCCCAGGACAGCACAGCCTCCCGTTTTCCCATCCAGAAAATCTTTCAGTCTTCTTACGGGGCTTTCTGCGAAAACGGCACAAACCAGTCGGAGGTTCAGAAAAAAGCCGCCCATGCCCTCATTCGGTGCAAGTCTGGAAGCCTGGGCTGTAATGTCAGTGTCTGTGAGGACTGTGGGCATACGGAGGTCCATAATAATTCCTGCCGCAACCGGCACTGTCCCAACTGTCAGGCAGTGTTAAAAGAAGTCTGGGTGGATAAACGCCGTTCCGAAGTGATCGACTCCCCTTATTTCCATGTAGTCTTTACGCTTCCCCATGAACTCAACCCACTCCTTTACTGTAACCAGAAGCTGCTCTACTCCCTTTTCCACAAATGCTGCTCACAGACACTTCTGGAACTTTGCAAAGACAAAAAATATCTCGGCGCGACCCCAGGGATCATACAGGTCCTCCACACCTGGAACCAGGAGCTTTCCTATCATGTCCATATGCACTGTATCCTTTCTGGCGGCGGATTGACACCAGACCATAAGATACGGCATTCTAAAGAAACGTTCTTCCTTCCGGTCCATGTCCTGCGGGATCTGTTCAAAGGAAAATATCTTGCGGGCCTGGACCAGCTTTACCAGCACAAGGAGCTCCTGTTTTCCGCTTCCTGTGAAAAGCCGCGCAATTCCTATGAGTGGAAAGAACTCCGGGACAGCCTTTACAAAAAAGACTGGTGCCCTTACATAAAAGAAACTTTTAACGGCTTCGGCAATGCCATTGAATATCTCGGCCGTTATACACATAAGATCGCAATCTCTAACAGCAGGATCCTCTCCGTAACAGACGCACAGGTCATTTTTTCTGCAAGGGGGCGCAGGCCTGGTGATCCGAAGCGCAGAATCACGCTGGGGCATATGGAATTCATCCGCCGTTTCCTGATGCATGTACTCCCGGCAGGATTTCAGAAAATCCGCTATTACGGATTCCTGAATAACCGCTATAAGGGCAAGAACCTGAAGCTGATCTTTTCACTCCAGGGCGGCCAGAGGTTTCGGTCTCGCTATACTGGTATGAGTATGGCCGAACTTCTCCAGGCGGTCTGGAATATAAATATCCGTATCTGCCCTGTATGCGGCGGGCATAATATGAAGCCGGTAGGAAGGACGTATGCCGGTACTTCCTGAAAATAAAAATTCTCATTCCATAACCTTTTTAAAGGCCTCCCAGCGGAAGGTCTGCGAAGCATGCCTAAATTTATCCGGCGGATAACATCCTGCACAAAAAAGCATTGGTTCCAAGCGCATTCACATGGCTTCCCACAGACATTTTCCCAAGATGCGAGGGATACATTTCCCATACTGGCTACCCGGACGCGATCCGGTACAATTGGAAATCATCAGATTCAAAGCAGGTTTTTTCCTGCTTTTTTGTTGTGATGAATCAGATGCTTTCCTTAGTAATTATACATCATCATATGGATGAAAATCAAAGGAGATTTTACACAAAAAATGCATCCTTTATATTTGTATAATATGCACAACCCACTGCTGTCTGTTCGCCTGAACGCAGCACAATCTCCACCCGGAACGGCTTTACTGCTGCCTTTTCCAGCCGGACTGTCCCTGCCCATCCTTTAACAGCACCTTTCGGTTATCGATCTCCACACAGGGCAGCTTATACCATCCGCCGTATGCCGCCCGGTTTCAGGACGCGGAAAACCTCACCGTATGCCGCCTCTTTATCCGGAAAAGCATGGAAGCCGTATCTTCGCGGCAAGCTCCAGACCATTCATCTCCGGCATTTCAATATCCATCATGTCTTTTGACAAGGTATTTTCACACAGCTCGGATAATCCTTTCCGGTCAGGATCGTCTGATGGGCAATGACATTTTCCTTTGCCTCTGCCCAATCTCCCGGCTGGTTGCTGTGGGCATGGTACTGCGGAAAATCTGAGGAGGTCACATCAATGCGGATGCGGGAGCCTGCGGGAAGGGCATAACAGATATCGCTCATATCCAACGTCACCTTCACTGGAGTTCCCGGTACATACCGCTCTCCCCGTGGCAATTCATGACGGATGGTCGTACCGGATGTACGGATATGATAAGAGTTTCCTTCCGGGGTCATTTCATCAATGCTGGCGAAAAAGGCCGTATTTTCCCGATCCGTCCTGACCCACAGCTCCACCTCGATCTGTCCGTTGATGATCCGTTCTTTTTCCAGAGGCTCCGACAGGAAAGAAACTACATCTTCCCTCCATCCTGGCTTTTCCTGCAGAAGACTTCCGGTCTTCAGCCAGCTTGCCAGCGTGCAGTCACCGCCATTTGTGGGAACGGGATCATCCGGATCATATGTATAGCCGCATGTACTTGTCGGCAGACCGGACACGTCCTGACAAAGCGACTGATGATCGGCGTCCAGATAAAGGGTCTGGTTCTGACGCAGGATTTTCTCCCAGGAATCCGCCTCCATCCAGCAGTCATTTCCCGGAACATAATACCGGATTTTCTGTTCGGGCACCTGCTTCTTTTTCAATGTCAGTTCAAACCAGGTAAGCGCCTTGACGGCTTCCACATTCTCTATATTCTCTACCTTTTTATCCTGGAGCACCGGCTGCAGGCCGTGATTCCATCCGCCGATTTCCAGCCAGCTCATTTTCCGGGTTTCACGTCTCAGGCGGCTCCAGGTCTTCATAGCGCTCTCATGATGGTGGTCATACCACCCGCTTAAAATGTACAGAGGAATCTCCACTTTCGAAGGGATCTCCCGGAGCTGTTTCCACCATCCCTGCTGCCAGTACGCGTCTTCCGGATATTCGTTGGAAATATAATCCCGGTACCAGGAAAGCTTCCCTCCCCAGAGCGCTTCATCTACCTCAATATGCGGCAGGTACCGGCAGGAGGAAATATAATCCGCGTCGACCGGGCGTCCGGCATTCTGCATCGACCAGGAGGTCAATATGTCATGATGGAACAGGCCTTTATGATAAGCGGAAGCAAAGCGATCCGTACCATAATGCACTAAAAACATTGAGCTTACTTTTCCCTTTGCCGCATCAGCAAAAGCCCATCCCGTCAGGGCGGTGTAAGAAGCTCCCCAGTAGCCGACTGCTTCACACCATGGCTGTTCACAGATCCAGTTGACCGTATCGATCCCATCGTCCCGCTCATTTATATTGGGAAACCACTCTCCCTCCGAGCCTCCTGTCCCGCGGCAGAACTGATAGACAAACGCATAACCCCGAAGAGCGCAGTTTTCCGCGTCCACCTGGATCAAACCTTTATCGGAGGGATAGCAGGTACGCCTCAAAAGCACCGGATATCTTTCTGATCCGACGGGTCTGTAGATCACGGTTTTCATCCGCCTGCCATCCCGCATGGGGAGCATCTGTTCCTCTACGGTATATTCGGAGTTTGTCCTGGGAAAGCCGCAGTTTTCATAATCTTCTTTTAATTGTTTGATTCGTATTTGCGTAAAGTCTTCCATTTTTAAATGTTTGATCCGTATTTGCGTAAAATCTTCCATAGACTGATCCTTTCTTTCTTATGATATTTCCATCTCCAGCAAAGCCATTCCCAGCGCTTTGCCGTGTTTGTCAATGGCAAGTGAACGGGTGACACCGCCGCCAAGTGTTTTGTCCAGGACAAAATTGAAGGCTTTCAGGCCGTCCAGTTCATACCGGATGACTTCACCATGGCAGATTTCTGAAAAATACGCTTTCACCTTTTCTGCCGTGACCTTTTCTTTTAACAGTTCATAATCCTTTTCATCGTAAGGGATCAGGGAAATATTGGAGATTTCTCCCTTATCGCCGGTACGTGAATGGGCAATTTCTCTTAACTTCATAAAGAGCCTCCTTCCGTCACCATATATGTTACTTCAGCATGGACGTCTTCCCGTGGGATAAATATGGAGCAGACGGAAAAGACTTTCAATCTGTGATTCTTATTATAGAGAATTGAAAGGAGGGTACAAGGATATTCTAAAGATTTAGAATAAATAGACTCTGCCAGGATAATGATCCTTAATCTTTTAATTTGTTATAAAGAGAGGCCAGAGAGATACCGAGGCTTTTCGCGGCCATCTTCTTTCCCTCCAGAGTGTTGCCGTACAGGGCGACGGCGCGCAGGATCTCCTGCTTTTCAAATTCACGGGTGCGCTCATACAAGGTACGCGTATCCCTGGATACATGCTCTTCAATCTGCCCGATCGTCGTGACCAGAGATATGGTTCCATTGAACATCTCACTTTCAACAAGCGGATAGATACTGGCAAAATATTCCTGCCCGTTTTCATTTCTCAGAATATTCTCTATGGGACGGCGGAATCTCAGGACTTCTGGGACATGAAAACCCGGACGGAGCTCCGTGATGGGCCTGTTCCTCACATCCCGAAGCTCCCGGCCAATGAATTCCCCATAAACACGGTTAAAAAATACAATACATCCGTCTGCGTTGCAGATTAAGATCCCATGCCGGATCGCGTTAAAAATACTGTTTGCTTTCATTAGTATGCGCCTTTCTCTGTTTGGAGTTGTATACCTAAAATATAGCAAAACAGGCTCGGATTTTCAATATGGGACCGAACCACAGGCGGCTTTCTGCGTCTGCGTCTAAAAAATCTCTATTCTATATTTCTCCGGATTTTCTACTATATTGTAATGCTTATCCTCCTCTGAAATCCAACGGATCTCAAAAGCCTTTTTCCTCCATTTCCATGCAGCCCGATTCATATATACGGTGATATGCACTTCATTCGGATATCCGCTCAGATCATAAGAAAACCGGACCTCCCTGAAAGAATTGTCCGCGCATCTCTGCAATACATATTTTGCAAATTTTTCCCGATCAAATATATACAGCTTATTCGCTATGATCGATATCTCTTCCAGACTCCCATTCGAAAATATATTTGGATTGCTGCTGCACACCGCCACATCACGTCCCCATTGCAGGTATCCCAAAATCGGGATCACCAGGAGAACCGCCAGATATACGATCCTGCTGAACTTTTTATTCACAATCCTTTTCCTGTCATCTATAGAATGTTTCTGTGTTTTATCCAGTATTTCCTTCATGATCTTTCTCTCTCTTTACTTTTTGACCAGTATAGAGGTCAATATTTTCAGTCAGCATACCATAAAATAACAAGAAGTTGCAACCAATACTGGTCAAAAACTGAAAATTCAAATGAGGTGTAAAAATGGAGCAAAAGTTAAGGCGCGACTGCAACATGGGGGAAAACCTTAGAAAACTGCGGAAAACGAGCGGGCTGTCACAAGAGAAGCTGTGTGCGGAATTACAGCGCCGTTCCTGTGACATTGGCCGGAGTACTTATGAAAAATATGAAACCGGGGAATTGAATATCCGGATCAGCGTACTCATTCAGCTCCGGAAGATCTATGGATGTGCATATGACGATTTCTTTGCAGGCCTGGATCCGGATGAGCCGCATAAGGTCAAGTGACCGACCTCAGCGGAGGCCATGGAAATCCATGGGGCCTCCGCCAAAGGCAATATTTCCTATGAATTAAGGGTATGATGGGATATGAGGAAAAGGGAAAAAAGCTCAGGAGGGAAAAATATGGAACGGGAACAGAAATTAAGGCGTGATCGAGACATGGGGGCAAATCTGAAAAAGCTTCGTCTGGCGCATGGGCTTTCACAGGAAAAGCTCTGTGCCAGACTGCAGCATCATGCATGTGATATCGGCAGGAGCACCTATGAGAAGTACGAGAGAGGGGAACTGAATATACGGATCAGCGTGCTGATCGAGCTTCGAAAAATCTATGGGTGTACCTACGATGATTTCTTTGCGGGACTGGATTCGGATGAAAACTGATGTTACTATGAGCATCCGGCAAAGCCGTCTGCCGATGCTTCGCATCTTGATTTTTTGCTTATGTGGGTGAAGTGACTGATTCCAGTCAAATAAAAACTGTCAATCGGCTTCTTATAAGCTTCGCTTGAAGAATCCGACTGCCATTTTTTATCCGACTGTGAATAGTAACATTGAAATTGATCCAATTTCGATATTTTACTTGAAAAATCTCTTCTTCTTGCATATAATACAAGAGAACAGCAAAAGCAGAACTAAAGAACTGAAAAAAATAACACTTAGACGAAACGAGTAGAGTGCGGAACTTTCCAGAGAGAGATGCCCGGGCAGGGATTTGTGTCCGGTGCTGGAAGCATCTTACTGCAGAAGCATTTGAAAACCACCTCCGAGTGACCCCAATCCGGTCCGGTGATTCCGTTATCATCATAAGAAGCTGTATCCTTTTTTCAACAGCTTCTAAAAAGCGGCTTTTTGCGTACGCAATCAGCAAGAAGGGTGGAACCGCGGCTAAGAATTTCAGCTCGTCCCTTGTGATCTCAACCAGTCACAGGGGCGGGCTATATTTTTTTCTGACACTTTTCTCAACATTTTACAGAAAGGAACGAACACACTATGATCATCACATTAAAAGACGGTTCAACAAAAGAATACTCCGAATCAAAATCCATCATTGATATCGCCTATGATATCAGCGAAGGCCTGGCCCGGGCCGCATGTGCCGGGGAGGTCAACGGCGAGGTTTGTGACCTGCGTACTGTCCTGGACAGTGACTGCAGCCTGAACATCCTCACCGCCAGGGATGAAAAGGGACTGGCGGCGCTGCGGCATACCGCGTCCCACGTACTGGCCGAGGCTGTGCAGCACCTGTTCCCGGAAGCCAGGGTCGCCATCGGTCCGTCTATTGATACCGGATTCTATTATGACTTTGAAAGCGCCCCGTTTTCCAGGGAGGATCTGGACGCCATTGAGAAGGAAATGAAAAAGATCATCAAGAAGGGCGCAAAGATCGAACATTTCACCAAATCCCGTGAGGATGCCATTGCGTTTTTCAGGGAGAAAAACGAACCCTATAAAGTAGAGCTGATCCAGGACCTTCCCGAGGACGCGGAGATCTCCTTCTATTCCCAGGGAGATTGGGTGGATCTGTGCGCAGGCCCCCACCTGATGAGCACCAAGGGCGTCAAGGCGTTCAAGCTGATCTCCTCCTCCGGCGCTTACTGGAGAGGCAATGAAAAAAATCAGATGCTGGCCAGGATCTACGGAACCGCCTACGGCACAAAGGACGAGCTGCAGGAGCATCTCACCATGCTGGAAGAGGCGAAAAAACGCGACCACAACAAGCTGGGCCGGGAAATGAAGCTGTTCACCACCGTGGACGTGATCGGGCAGGGGCTGCCCCTTCTCATGCCCAACGGCGTGATCATGCTCAAAGAGCTGCAGCGCTGGATCGAGGATCTGGAGGACAACGAGTGGGGATACATCCGCACCAAAACCCCGCTGATGGCAAAGAGCGACCTGTACAAGATCTCCGGACACTGGGATCACTACAAAGACGGAATGTTTGTGCTGGGGGATGAAGACAAGGACAAAGAAGTCTTTGCCCTGCGCCCCATGACCTGCCCCTTCCAGTACTATGTATATAAGGCCGAGCAGCACAGCTACCGGGATCTGCCCCTGCGCTACGGCGAGACCTCGACCCTCTTCCGCAACGAGGATTCCGGCGAGATGCACGG
>Ga0073906_1005944_pt1 | contig 10476 bp, 13 predicted proteins | sample Inofromicrocosms_FD_65485 | JGI IMG/M metagenome (GOLD analysis project Ga0073906, IMG submission 65485) | Mouse cecum microbial communities from Vienna, Austria - Inoculum for glucosamine and mucus D2O microcosms | ecosystem: Host-associated > Mammals > Digestive system > Large intestine >... | reverse complement strand
GTGAACCCCTTCGACCAGCCCGGCGTGGAGGCCTACAAGAAGAACATGTTCGCGCTGCTCGGCAAGCCCGGCTACGAGGACATGGGCGCTGAACTGCGGGCGAAGTTGGGCCGGTGACATACTTTTTCTTGAAAGAAAAAGTATCAAAAAGAACTTTTAATGCGCTCCGCGCTGCTGCCCGCACGGGCCTTGGCATAAAAAGAGGAGGACTTCCATTCGGAAGTCCTCCTTGGGTATTTTTGGAGGTTAATGCCAGGGTCCATCCTTGGACTGGTTCCAGGCCCGGCGGTTGCCAATCTGGATGTTGTACAGGGTTCTGGTCAGACTCGTCAGTTCGTCCTCCCGCAGCTGGGCAAACAGGATGCCGTACCGGTACTGCTTGCCGTAGGTGGTGGCCCGGATGATCTGGCCCAGAAACTGCATGGGCTGGTAGTCGTCCAGCTTGATCTTGATTCGCAGGATCTCGTTCTCCTCGTGGACATACTCTGATTCAATGCAGCAGCCGCCCGTGCTCACGTCCACCAGAGTGCAGTTCTCCGCCCGCTGGCACCGCTCGTCCTCCCGGCGGTAGAGCCAGGCCGTGGTGTTCATGGGGATGCGGAAGCTCAGCCGCTGGTTCTCTATGGGGGAGGCCTGCACGTCCGTCAGCCTGCAGAGCACGCGGGAAGACTCCTCGACCGTGGCCGTCAGGTTGAACTGCTCCATCCTGCTGTTATAGCCCCGGACAGACACCGGGGCCCCTACCGGGATCAGCTCGAACGCCAGCCAGCCAGGCAGCCGCTCCAACGTCAGCATTCCCTCTTTCCGGGATGTGAGCTTTCCGGACAGCGCCAGCTGGTTGTCGCTTGTGATGACATCCAGGGGCATGCCCTCAAAGAGATGGCCAAGAACAGAGGAAGCGTCTTCGTCCTCGTCCTCATCCTCGTCCTCCAGCTCCTCCAGATCCTCATCCTCTTCGTCCGAATTATCCTTTACAAAGCCAAGTAAATTTGACAGAAAGCTCATGATGTTCCTCCTCTTCGGCCTGCCGCTCTACAGGGCATACCAGTCTATCATAGCACCAATTATATACGATAGCCGCTGCATCTGTCAATACCCTGGGAGGAATTCCTCCAAAATACCGCTTTTTTCGTCAGACGGATGGGCTGGCCGGTATGCGGCCCGCGGCCTGCCGGCAGGACTCATCCAAAGAGGATCACTCCGCCTCTACGGGGATAAAGGCGAACTGCGTCACATCAAAGAGCCCCATGTCCGTCAGCTTCAGCTCCGGGATCACCGGCAGCGACATGAAGCACAGCGTCATCACCGGCTCTACCCCGCCGCTGATGCCCAGATGGGCGTGGGCCGCCCGGTGGATGCGCTCCAGCTTCTCCGCCACCCACTCGCCGCTCCGGTCGCTCATCAGCCCCGCAATGGGCATGGGCATGGACTCCAGAACAGCGCCGTCCTTGACCAGGACGATGCCCCCGTTCTGCTCCCGCAGCTTCTCCACCGCATAGGCCATCTCGCCGTCGCTGACGCCCGTGACAATGATATTGTGGGAGTCGTGGGCCACCGACAGCGCAATGGCCCCCGCGCGGATGCCGTAGCCCTTCAGAAAGCCGCAGGCCACGTGCCCCGTCTCCCGGTGGCGCTCTATGACAGCTACCTTCGCAATGTCCGCCTCCGGCGTCCAGATGAATTCGCCCCGGCTGTCCAGCCGCACCTCCGCCGTGCTCTTCGTTGTCTCCACGCTGCCGGGGCGCAGCTCGATGACATGGACCCGGCGGCTCTTGAGATGCATTTTCAGCTTCTCCGCCGTGAAGTCCTTGACGCGGACGCTGCCCATGACCGGTGTGATGTCCTGGCGCTGTACCGGCAGCAGATAGACGCCCTCCTCCGCCGCCAGCTGCCCGCCGATCCAGACCCGGTTTACAGAGAATTCCGTCAGGTCGTCCAGCAGGACAATGTCCCCCCGGCGGCCCGGCGCAATGGCCCCCCGGTCATACAGGCGGAAGCACTCCGCCGCGTTCAGCGTCGCCATTTGCAGCGCCGTCACCGGGTCCAGCCCCTCCTCCACACAGATGCGCAGGTGGCTGTCGATGTGCCCCTCCGTGAGGATGGTCCTGGGCTGGCGGTCGTCAGAGCACAGCAGACAGCGGCGGCTGTTGGCCGGCGTCACGCCGGGGATCAGCTGGCGCAGGTCGCGGCACGCCGAGCCCTGCCGCAGCAGCACGTACATCCCCAGGGACAGGCGCTCCTCCATGGCCGCTGCTGTGCCGCACTCGTGGTCGCCTAAAATGCCCGCCGCCGCGTAGCCGTTCAGCCCCAGGCCCGTCAGCCCCGGCGAGTGGCCATCGATGAGCTTGCCCGCCGCCTGCGCCAGCAGCAGCTTGTCCAGCACGCCGTCCTCCCCGTTCAGCAGCCCTGGGAAGTTCATGAACTCCCCTAAGCCCAGGACCTTGTCCCGGCGGAGAGGCTCCGCCATCTCTGCCGCCCCCATCTCCGCGCCCGCGTGCTCAAAGGGCGTGGCCGGTACGCAGGAGGGCAGCATGAACAGAATGTCCAGCGCCGTGTTCTCCGCCGCCGCCATCATGTAGTCCAGGCCCGCTGTGCCGCAGACGTTTACAATCTCGTGGGGGTCCGCGATGATCGTCGTGGTACCGTGGGGGACCAGCAGCCGGCCCAGCTCCTCCGGGCAGAGATAGGAGGACTCGATGTGGATATGGCTGTCGATCAGGCCGGGCACCGCATAGCGGCCCTCCCCGTCGATCTCCCGCTCCCCGCGGTACCGCCCCACGCCGGCGATCCGACCGCCGCAGAGCGCAATGTCCCCCTCCTTGAAAACCCCTGTGAAAACATCCAATATCCGGCAGTTTTGTATCACCGTCTCCGCCGGGATCTGGCCGGAGGCGGTCTGAATCAGCTTCCTCAACGCTGCTTTCGTCATGGTGTTCCCTCCTTCTCCATTCCGCACGGGAGCGGACCGCTGCCGCGGGTCCCTCCCTGCCGCCCTCCGCTGCGCCGGTACCGCCCTCAGGCCGCCGCCTGTGTCAGGTAGGCGTCGATTCCATTGGCGATTCCGTCCACAATCTGATACTGGTAATATTCCGCCGCCATCAGCAGGTCCTCCGCGGGGTTGGTCATGTAGCCCATCTCCACGATGGTCACCGGCACCTGGCACCAGTTGATGCCGCTCATGGTGTCCGTCTCCCAGACGTACTGCCGCCGGCAGCCTGTGGCCGCCGTCAGAGCGTCCAGCACCTGGACGGACAGCGCCCGGCTCTGGCTGTACAGGTCCCCGTTATAGGGGTTGGACGCCGTCTGGCAGATGGTCAGCGCGCCGTTGACCGACGGGTTCGTGGAGCCGTTGGCGTGGATGCGGATGAATGCGTCCGCCTCCGCCTCGTTGGCCATCGCCGCCCGCTGGGCATTGCTGATGTCCACGTCGTGGGTCGTGCGGGTCATCAGGACCTCGTAGCCCCGTGCCTCCAGCTCCGCCTGCAGCTTCAGCGACACCTGCAGCGTCAGCTCGTATTCCTTCAGCCCGCTGGCCTTGCCGCTGGTGCCGCTGGCCACCTTCGCCTTCTCCTCCTTCGCCCCGGGGCCGATGGGCTCCTTGGCGGAGTTGCCCTTGGCCTGGTGGCCTGGGTCGATGGCGATCCGATAGCCGTTGGGCTCCGCCCGCTCCCGGAGGTATCTGCTGAAAATATAGTACGTGCCGCCCTCCAGCCGGACCTGGCTCCAGCCGCCCGCCGCGCCGGTGACCACAACGTCCGTCCGGGCCGGCAGAACGCTGTGGACCGCCGCGGCGGAGTCCGGGCCCGTGCGGACATTGACCGCAGTGGTGGTCAGACAGAGCGTCTCCGCCTGCGGCGCGGTCCCGGCGCCGCTGGCCAGCAGGATCGCCGCCAGGGTCAGGAAAAGCGCCTGCGCGCGTCTCCACAGAGGTTTCATATCGATTGCTCCCTTCATGTTGATCATCTGCCCGGTCCATCCAGGTCAAACTCCTTGACGACCGCGTTTTTGGTGTGGCTGAGGAACTCCGACACCGTGTATGTCACCGTGCCGCCCTCCTCCGCCAGCCGGTAGGCCCGCTGGACGGTCGCGCTGCCGCCGGGCTGGACGTTCCGGGCCGCCGAGTGGGCGTCATACCCGGCCCGCTGGCCCAGCTGGGCCGCCTCCAGCCGCCGCTCCCCCTGGTACGCCCGCTCCAGCAGCATCACCATGGCGCTGGCCGTGGCCTCGCTGTTGTTTGTCCAGGTGTAGGTCACGATCACCGCCGGGTATCCCTCCGCGTCCCGGACGGTCTCCAGCCCGCCGATGGCAATGTGGTAATCCCCGATGTCGCCGGCCCCGGAGAGCTGCTCCCCCTGGGGGATATCGTCCGCCGGAGCGGACACGGCCTCCGCGCCGCCGCTCCAGGTCCGCCGCTCCGCCTCCACGGTCTCTGGCTGGTCCCCCTCCTCCACCTGGTACGTCAGCTTGCCGTCCGCATAGCGGAACTCCTTTTCCTTGGCCTGGGAGCCCCGGCGGGAGGTGGACGTGCGGGCGAGGTCGTTCTCCGACGTCCAGCGGCAGGCGTCCTTCCTGGCGGCGGGCGTCTGGCAGGTCCCGGACCAGTAGAGCATATAGATGCCCTCCGACTCCGAGATCCAATAGACGTCGATGGCCTGATCCGTGATGCGGATGGCCTGGTAGCTGTCCTTTGACAGGCTGTTGGTCTGCACCCACTCCCCTGTCAAATCCAGCGGACCTGCCGCGTCCTGCGCCCGGATCTGCCGGGGGCTCTCCCCGCGGGCGATCATGCTGACCATTTTGTATAGTGCCGCCGCCTCCGCCGCAACGATCAGCAGCGCAATGACGACGATGATGACGATTCGCCGGTTCCTGGCCGCGCTGCGCCGCATGCTGCATCCCCCCTTTTTTTCTATAATTCTCGGCAAAGTGCTGGAAAGCCCTCTCCGTCAGCCTGCGGCTGACTGCTCCCCCGAAAGCCAAGAAGAACTGCCGGGCAGAGAGAGAACTGCTGAGCAGATACCGTGCGCCACCGCCCCCCTTTGGGAGAAAGTGGCCCGGCGCTGGCCGTAACGGAGAGGGTTATAGTTTTGCTGAAACTTTTTTATAAAAAATTATAAAATTGCACCTTGACTAAATAGAACGAACGTATTATAATAGGAGCGTACCACAGGAAGCGAATGAGGAAAGGAGCGGTCTTGTTGTTGGATAATCATGGCGCAGTCCCGGAGGAAAAGCAGTTTTTGATCGACTGCATCGTCAGAACCCTCCATGCGGCGGATGTGGAGAAAATCCGCTGTGTCTACCAGCTTGTCCTGCATATGGTCAAATAACAGGCGCACTGCAGGCGGGATGGTTCCGCCCGGTCTCAGGCAGTACATACGCCCCAAAGGTCCTCATTCCACTCAAATAAGCTCCCTTTACCGGCCCTCAGGGGCCGGTTTTTTTTGGCCAATTTTCGCGGCCAGCTGCTCCAGCAGCGCCCACTCCTCCTCTGTCAGCCGGGCCAGGCCCCGCAGACAGCGCAGGCGGAAATCCTCCTCCCCGCGGCTGAGAGCGTCCCCCACAAAGGCGGAAACCTCCTCCCCGGCGCTCCGCTGCACCGTCATCTCGCCCTCGCCTGTGCGCAGCCAGCGCTCTGAGACGTTGAACTCCCGGCAGATGGAGCGGAGCACCGCCTCCGACGGCGCCCGCAGGCCAATCTCATAGTTGGTTACGGTGTTGCCCTTGACCCCGACCCGCCGGCCAAATTCCGCCTGGGTCAGTTTTTGGGCCTTCCGGATGGCCCTGATGCGTTGTTCCATGGCGTATTCCCCCCTTCCTTTTTCTATATTATACCACCAAAACTCACAAAGTCAATTATCGGTGAAAAAAACTCTTGACAAAAGTGGACTACGTGAGTTATAATGCTCACATAGTCAATCAACGAACCGGAAGGAGTGAGTGTTTTGAGAGTCCCCGACAAGTGGACTGGCTCCCTCTGCTGGTGCTGCCGGAATGCCTATGACGGCTGCACATGGAGCAGGAGCGGCGTGCCGGTGGAGGGCTGGGAGGCCCTGCCCAGCGAGCAGCCACCCCAGACGAAGGGCGGCGCGCCGCTGAGGAGCTTTCTGGTGCTGCGCTGTCCCGCCTTCGCGCTGGACGGCAGGTTTCGGGAGGAGTACGGCAGGTTCCTGCGCCGTATAGGGAGGGATGCGCAGGGATGAGAGTGGTCCCCAATTACCGGCGCTATGAGCCCGCCGGCGGGTTCCGGGCTCCGCCGGAGAGCGATATCATATGCGGGCTGTGCGGCTATGACATCGGCCCGGAGGAGGAGATGGCGTTCCGGCTGGATCAGGTCTGCCATCTGCGGTGCCTGGAGGAGTGGGAGGACGCCGGAGGAGGTGAGGAGCGTGATGGGGAATAAGTACGAATTCTGGCTCTCGCCGGAGGGGTTGGACCGGCTGCGGCAGTGGTCCGGCCAGGGGCTGAACGACGCCCAGATCGCCAGGGAGGCCGGCGTGCGCCCCGACACCCTGCGGGCGTGGAAAAAGAAATTCCCCCGGCTGGCCCAGGCCCTGGCCCCCGCCGCCCCCCAGCCGGGACCGGATGAGCGGATCGAGACCGCGCTGCTGCAGAAGGCAACCGGGTATACCGTGGATGTGTCCAAGTGCTATAAGCTGCGGCGGGTGGAGTACGTGGACGGGAAAAAGGTGTGTGAGTTCGAGGAGCTGGCCCAGGGCGTCGACCAGGTCCATGTGCCCGCGGACCTGTCCGCCCAGATATTCTGGCTGAAAAACCGGATGCCGGACAAATGGCAGGAGAAGCCGGACGCTGGAAAGCTGTCCCTGCTGAGGCTGGATGAGGCGTTGGGAGAGTTGAAAAATGGAATTGAGCAGGAAACAGAGTGAGTACCTCCGGCTGGCCCGCCGCCGCTGGAACTTTAAGGGCGGCGCCACCAGAAGCGGCAAAACGTACCTGGACTGCCGCTGCGTTATCCCCATGCGGATACGGGAGAGAGCGGGACGGGACGGGATCGTGGCGGTCCTGGGCGTGACAAAGGCCACCATTGAGAGAAATATCCTGGGCCCTATGCGGAGCATATACGGCCCGGAGTGGGTGGGGGAGATCGGCGGGGACAACACCGTATGGCTCTTCGGCGAGCGGTGCTACGCCCTGGGCGCGGCGACCGCCGCCCAGGTCTCCAAGATCCGGGGGGCCTCCGTCAAATACTGCTATGGCGACGAGGTGGCCGACTGGGCCGCGGAGGTGTTCGAGCTGCTGAAAAGCCGGCTGGACCGGGAGTATGCCTGCTTCGACGGTACCTTTAATCCCCAGCACCCGGAGCACTGGCTGAAAAAATTCCTGGACAGCGGCGCGGATATCTTTTGCCAGACCTACACCATCGACGACAACCCCTTCCTGCCGGAGCGGTTCCGGGAGAGCCTGAAAAAGGAGTACGCCGGAAGCGTGTTTTACGACCGGTATATCCTGGGGAGATGGTCCGCCGCAGAGGGGCTGGTGTACCCCATGTTCCAGGAGAAAATGGACAGCCTGGTGGTGGACAGAGCGCCGGAGGAGGCGCGGCGCAAGGGAAAGTGGTACATAGCCGTGGACTACGGCACCGTCAACCCCACCGCCGCCGGGCTGTGGTGCGTGTGGCGGGGCAGGGCCTGGATGTGCGCGGAGTACTACTACGACAGCAGGAAAACTGGCCGCAGGCGGACCGACGAGGAGCACTACCGGGAAATCGAAAAGCTGGCTGGTGAGCGCCCCATTGAGCGGATCGTGGTCGATCCCTCCGCCGCCAGCTTCAAGGAGACCATCCGGCGGCACGGGCGCTTTGGCGTGTGGGACGCGGAAAACCGGGTGCTGGACGGAATTCGGCTGACCGCCTCCCTCCTGCAGAGCGATGCGCTGCGCTTCTGCCGGGAGTGCAGGGATATCCTGCGGGAATTTGCGGCCTACCGGTGGGACGCGGAGGCCAGAGACGACGCCGTGCTGAAGGAGTACGACCACGCCATGGACCAGATGCGGTACTTTGCCGCCACCGTGATGGCGCGATATTTGAGACAGATGCACGCAGAGAGGAGATGCGGATGAGATTCATGAGTTGGGTCAGAGAGCTGTTCGCGGGCCGGGGCGGGCCCGGCGGGGATGGCGGCGGGGACGACCCCTCCCCGCTGTGGGAGGAAAACCGGCGGCTGTGGTGGGAGATGTATGTCAACCATCCCCCCTGGGAGGACTGCCAGGTGCGGCCCCTGGGGCTGCCGGGAGCCGTGGGCCGGGAGTTGGCCAGACAGGCTTTGACGGAGTTCCAATTGACGGTGTCCGGCGGCGACAGGGCCCGGTTTTTGGGCCGGGAGATGCTGGCCGCTGAGAGAAATTTCCTCCGGGCGCTGGAGCTGGGCCTCTGCCTGGGCGGGGTGGCCATGAAGCCCCACCTGGAAAACGGGCGGCTGCTGGTGGACGTCTCCGCCGTGAACTTCCTCCCCACCAGGTTCGACGGCGCGGGGAGAGCCGTGGGCGGCGTGTTCCGCAGCGCGCCGGTCCAGGTGGGTAAGCAGTGGTTCGTCCGGCTGGAGTACCATGACTTCCTGCCCGGCGGGGACGGGGAGCCGGTCTATGTGGTCCGCAACCGGGCCTTTTACAGCGGGCCGGACGGGAGGCCCGGCGGGGCGGCGGAGCTGGACGCGGTGCCGGAGTGGGCCGGTCTGGCGGCGGAGACCGTGATCGAGGGGCTGAAGGGGCCGCTGTTCGCCTACTTTAAACCGCCGGAGGCCAACAGCGCGGAGCCGGACTCCAAGCTGGGCGCGTCGGTCTACGCCGGCGCGGCGGCGGAGCTGATGCGGCAGGCCGACGAGCAGTGGCGGCTCATCCGCTGGGAGTTCGAGAGCGGCAAGCGGCGGATCTATGTGGACGGCGTGGACGCCGGTCAGTTCGACGATGAGATCTTCGTCGTGGGCCCCTTCTCCAGCGACGGCAGCTTCTTCGACGTGTTCAGCCCCGAATTCCGGGACGGACCGCTGTACAACGGCTTTCAGCGCATTCTGCAGCGGATTGAGTTCCAGGTGGGGCTGGCCTACGGCGCCATCTCCGACCCCCAGTGCGTGGAGAAAACCGCCACCGAAATCCTGGCCGCCAAGCACCGGCAGTATGTGACCGAGGCCGCCATCCAAAAGGCGTTCCAGAGGACCCTGGAGGAGCTGCTGGAGGCGATGGACGCCTGGTGCGATTTGGCCGGGTTGGCCCCAGGCGGGACGTATGAGGCGAAGTTTTCGTGGGGAGACGGCGTGCTGGACGACCCGGAGGTCCGGCGGCTGGATAAGACCTTGGACGCGGAGCTGGTGGACAAGGGGCTGATGCGGAAATGGGAGTTCCGGGTGAAGTGGTTCGGCGAGAGCGAGGCGGAGGCCAGGGCCGCTGTGGCGGACGGAGAGGATGCGGCAGATGCCGCGGCGCAATAAACAGACGGAAGGGAGAGCGAAATGGATAGGAATTTTTTGGAGAGCCTGGGATTGGAGGACGGCGTCATCGGCCCGATCCTGGAGGAGCATGGCCGGGATGTGCAGCGGGAGGCGCTGCGGGCAGAGACCGCCGAGAACAGCCTGCGGGAGAGCAGGGAGACCCTGGCCCGCATGGAGTACGACGGCATCGTTCAGAGCGCCGTGGAGGGACTGGGGCTGAAATTCAGCTCAAAGGCGGCCCAGCGGGACTTCTTTGCCCAGCTGCAGGCGGAGCGTCTGACGGTGGAAAACGGCGCGCTGGTGGGACTGGAGGAATTTGTGCAGGCCCGGAGAGAGGCCGACCCCGCCGCCTTCGCCCCGGACAGGCCCGTGCCCCGGTTCGTGGCCCCCGCCGGCCTGGGCTGCGCCCAGGCGCAGGCGCTGCCGGCCAATGTGGCCCAGGCCAGGGCTATGGGCGCGGAGAGAGCCGCCGCCCGGAGAGCCTCCGGTGAAGTGATGAAAAACTTTTTATAAGGAGATGGATATTATGAAAATGAAATGTACCCCTGTGGGAAGAAGAAGCGAGATCCTGGCGTCCGACGACTTCCAGGCCGTCCCGGTGGTGATTGCCGGGGAGACGCCGGTGAGGGCTGGCATGCCCGTCACGGACAGCGGCGCCGCCGTGCCCGCCGGGACCGGCGCGGCGGGGATACTGCTCTACGACGCGGACCCCGCCGTCAACCCCAACGCCGCGATGGTGGTGCAGGGCGTGGTGGACTGGAGCAGATGCCGGGAAAACGGCGCGTCCGCCGGGGCCGCGGCCATGAGCGCCATCCTGCCCGGCATCGTCTTCCGGGAAAACGTGGGCGTGACAAAGGCCGCCGGAGGTGACGGCGATGCCGGAAGCGGCGGCGACGCCGGAAGTGACGCCGGAAGTGACGCCGGCAGCGAAAAATAAGGAGGTATGACATGAATCTGAGAGACTTTTTTACCGCCGCGGCCATTGCCGCCAACTGGACGGAGGCGTCCGCCGGACAGACCCCCTACCTGGGCG
>Ga0073906_1005937_pt1 | contig 10489 bp, 5 predicted proteins | sample Inofromicrocosms_FD_65485 | JGI IMG/M metagenome (GOLD analysis project Ga0073906, IMG submission 65485) | Mouse cecum microbial communities from Vienna, Austria - Inoculum for glucosamine and mucus D2O microcosms | ecosystem: Host-associated > Mammals > Digestive system > Large intestine > Cecum... | reverse complement strand
ATTACCGGGCACGCACCTCCCAGCCCTCGCTGACTCAGCTGCAGCCCGTGGCCGACGTCTCCGACCCGCTAAACATAAAAGTAGGCAATCCCGACCTAAAGCCCACGTTCACACAGAGTCTCGCTCTCCATTTCAACAATTTCAATATCGAGAGCCAGCAGTCTCTCTTCGCCGTGGCGCATGCCTCCTTCGCCCTCAACAACATTGTGGCCCGCACCGTCAGCGACAGCCAGACCGGCGTCAGGACTACTACCTATGCCAATGCCAACGGCAACTGGAACATCTTCGGCATGGTGATGCTCAACCAGCCCCTGCGCAACAGGAAATGGCGCTTCTCCGCACGGCTAAACGGCCAGTACAGCTCCAACGCCGGATATATCAACGGCGACTTCAACCGCGCGGGAAACATGACCCTTTCTCCATCGTTCGGCATGACTTTCTCTTCCGACATTTTCCAGATGACCCTCACTCCGGAATACTCCTTCCAGATGGCCACGAGCTCACTGGAGCGTCAGCCCGACAGATACAGCCACAACTATGGCTTCAACACCGACGCCTCTCTCTATCTCCCCTTCGGTCTTGAGATAGGAACCGACCTTATGTTCCGCAAGACCTCAGGCTTCTCCGAAGGCTTCGACAACACCCAATGGCTCTGGAACGCCCGTATATCATACTCAGTGCTCAAGGACAAGTCGCTGACATTCTCAGTGCGGGCCTACGACATCCTTGGCATGAAGAAGAACGTGACGCGCAGCGTCAGCGCCGGTCTGATCTCCGACAATGAGTACAACGACCTCAGCCGCTACGTGATGTTCGGTATAAGCTGGAAATTCAATACCACGGGCAAGAAACAGAACGGCAGAGGACCCAATGGTATGCCTCCGGGTCCTCCGCCTATGTGATGGTAAACTCTTGCCGCCTATGCCTTTAGGGGGTCTCTTTCTTGGAGGCTGTCTTCTTGGCAGGTGCTTTCTTAGTGGCACGTTTCTTCGCGGGAGCCGGCTTCACGTCGGGAAGGTCCTCATCGTCGGGATTGATGGAGCTGCGCAACGATTTCACCTCCTTGTTGAGCGACGTTATTTCCGCAGCCTGGTTGCGGATGGTCAGCAACAGCGAGTTGAGCTCTTCGTTGTCGATACCGTCGGGATACTGTTCCTCCACACGCACCAGGAAGTCGGCCAGCACATTCATATAGTTTGTGAAGGCCGAGAAGGGCGAGTCATAGGGGCTGAATGCGGCATGGCTTGCACCGTCGGCCATATTCTTGGTGCTCATATAGAAGAAGTGGTCGGAGCTCTGGAGATATTCCCAGTCCTGTTTGAGCTGGCGGTCGTCGCACAGGCTTACGCGCTCGGCCACGGCATACAGTTTGCCGAGGGCTTCGTTCTGCAGCGTGTTTCCTTTCCAAGCCGACACGTCGCGAGCCTCGTCGACATCCGATATGGGATAAGGCACGGAAAGCATTCCCACAGGCTTCAGCATCGACACGGCCTCCGAGGGGGTGACGAACCGTATGCCCCTTTCGGCGGCAAACTGCGGCAACGCCTTCATGAACTGGAAGATTCCCGTATTGGCAGGGAGGAAAGAGCCGAATACATCCATCGGGAAGTACAGATTCACGATCTGTTCCTGCTCGGGGAAAGCTGCTATCCAGTCCATGTATTTGTCGGCTGTCAAGGGATAAGCGGGCCATGAGGGATTGTTGAAGTTGCGGGCCACATCGTCGGCAAGCTTGTCGTTGGTGATGAGGAGACGCAGGTCGGGAGCCGTCTCAGCCTGATAGAGATAGTTCGGCGACTTCCAGCCCATGATGTGCTTGGCACCGACCGTGATGCAGTTGCGGAAGCCCATGCTCAGCACCTCGCCGGCTATGTCGTCATCGTAGATAAGCTCTGTGTTGGCGAAGGTCTCCGGAGTCTTGCCGAAGAGGTTGCGGATCATCTCGTCGTGCTTGTAGACCTCACGGCGGAACTCCTCGGGGCTCTCCAGCGACGACAGGGAATGGGCATATGTGCCCGACAGGAACTCCACACATCCCGTGTCGGCAAGTGCCTTGAGACGGTCGATAAGCTCCGGAACGTACAGCTGCATCTGCTCTACGGCCGTGCCGCTCAACCCTATGGCGCACTTGAACCCACCGTTGCTCGTGCGGATCATGTCGAGCAACGTGTCGCACATCGGTATGTAGCTCGTCTCCGCAAGCCGAGTGATGATGTCGTCGTTGGTGAAATCATCGAAATAGTAATGGTCGTTGCCGATGTCGAAGAAACGGTAACGCTTCAGCCGGAACGGCTGATGTATATGGAAATAGAAACAAACTGATCTCATTGTCTTCTTTATTATGGTGGCCCGTCGGTTGCAGGCCTGTTTTTACATTAAGGAACGTGCTCTGAATCGATTCTCACCTGTTGATTACCTGGCGGTATATGTCGATAACCTTCTTGCCGGCCTTTTCCCATGTAATGCCGTGGATTTCCTCGACACCCTGTACCTTCAGGAAGTCATGCAGACCGGGATACGACACAAGGGCATGCATGGCGTCGGCCATGGCGTCGATATCCCAGTAGTCGGTCTTTATGACATTGCTGAGGATTTCGGCGCATCCCGATTGCTTGGAAATTATCGAGGGAACACCCATCTCCATGGCCTCCAGAGGAGATATGCCGAATGGCTCCGACACGGAAGGCATCACGTACACATCCGAATCGGCCAGCATCTCATATACCTGCCGTCCTCTCAGGAAGCCCGTGAAGTGGAATCTGTCGGCGATGTTACGCTTGGCGGCAAGCTCTATCATGGCATCCATCATATCGCCCGAACCGGCCATGACGAAGCGCACATGCTTGTTTTTCTGCAGCACCTTCGCCGCTGCCTCCACAAAATATTCCGGACCCTTCTGCATGGTGATGCGTCCCAGGAATGTTATCACCTTGTCGTCCTTTTCCCGGCGCGGCAGGTTGAGGAGGTCGTCGCTCAACGGTATCACGGCATTATGCACGGTGGTCACCTTATCGGGGCTTATGCCATATTTCTCTATGACGGTGCGACGCGTGAGATTCGACACGGTGATGATATGGTCGGCGTTTTCCATGCCATCCTTCTCTATGGCGAACACTGTGGGGTTCACGTTGCCGCGGCTGCGGTCGAAGTCGGTGGCGTGAACATGTATCACCAGAGGCTTGCCCGTCACGTTCTTGGCATGTATGCCCGCGGGATATGTCAGCCAGTCGTGCGAATGAATCACGTCGCAGGGTATCGTGCGCGCTATCACGCCCGCAACTATCGAATAATTGTTTATCTCCTCGAGGATGTTGTCAGGGTATCTGCCGGAAAACTCTATGCAGCCCAGGTCATTGAGGCGCATATAGTTGAAGTCGGCATAGATATGGTCACGGAGGTTGAAATAGAGGTTGGGATCCATCACCTTGCCAATACGGCCGTTGACGTAGTCGTAGTCGACGTCGCGCCAGGCCACCGGGGTGCAGTTAGCCCCCACTATGTTGGCGAAGCCTTTCTCTTCATCGCCGTGGGGCTTGGGAATCACAAACGTAATCTCCATGTCGCCATTGTTGTGCATCCCTTTGGTAAGGCCGTAGCTCGCCGTCCCCAACCCTCCGAGGATATGGGGAGGAAACTCCCAGCCAAACATTAATGCTCTCATTGTCGCTCGTATATGCTGTGTATTACTGTAGTTTGTTCATCTGGTTCACGGTCTTGATCACCGTGAGGATGGCGCCGACATTCTTGGCTGTCGACACGGCGCCACGTCCCGTGTATGGCGGGTTGGCGTCGTATATCTCGTTGAGGGTGCCCACGCAGCCCGTCGACATCTCATCCTCATATCCTATGAGCATCCGCTCTATGAAAGAGAGTCCCGACAGGCCGAACACCTTGAAATATGCGTCGGCATAGAATCCGAAGAGCCATGGACGCGCCGGACCCTGATGCACCGCATACTCCCGTTCCGTGGGGTTCCCCTTGTATATTGGGCGGTAGTTGTGGCTCTTGGGGCTCAGCGACCGCAGTCCTTTGGGGGTAAGCAGCTCGCGCGTGCAGAAGTCGAGCACCGTCTTGCGTTCCCGGCGGCTCAGCGGGCAATACTCCATGCCTATGGCGATGGCCATGTTGGGCCGTACCTCCAGGTCGGTATAGCTCCCGTTGACGTAGTCGTAGAGATAACCGTAACCGTTGAGGAACGTCTCCTTGAAAGCCTCGCCGCACTTGTCGGCCAGTGCTCCCGTCTGCTCCACGTAGTCGGCATAACCATCCACGCCTTCGTAAAGGGATTTCACGAAGCAGAGAGCGTTATACCAGAGCGCATTGAACTCCAGGATGTAGCCGGTGCGCGGTATTATCGGCTTGCCGTCGATGGATGCCGAAAGCCAGGTGACAGGCTTTTCCGACCCTTCGCTCGACACGAGGCCATTGTCGTTGAGTCGCAGATTCCTTATTCTCCCCTCGCATATGTCGCTTACCAGCTCCCTGACCGTATCGCCGAAACGTTCTCGGCATTTCGCCGTGTCAGTGGTCTTGCGGTATGCCTGTATGGCCCATATGGTCCACAACGGCATGTCCGGCAAGTCTATCTCGTGGATCACCGGATCCTTCTCGCCTGTGGCGATGTTACGGCGAAGGGCCGCAATGAACGTGTCCATGATTTTCAGATAATCCTCCTCATGGTTCACGGCCAGCGTGCATCCCGGCAACGCGATTATCTCATCGCGGGCGCGGACATTGTACCAGGGATACCCAGCCATGATATAGTCGCCATGTTCGTTCTTGAGATAGAACTGCTTGGCGGCGTTCTTCAGACAGTTGTAGAAGCTCGTCCTTTTGGTACGGGTACTCAGCTCCTTGTCATATATCTTTTCGAACTCCGCAGGGTCTTCAAGCTCCGTGGAGGCCGAGAAGATGATGCTCTCCCCCTTCTTTATTGGCAACTCGAAATAACCAGGCACCCACAGATCCTCCTTGTAGGGTATTCCGCGGTCACGGTCCTTGTAGTATTCGATGCCCTTGTACCAATGGCCGTCGTCGACCCACCGGGTCTCCTTGTTGAACTGCATATACAGTTCCGGATATCCCTGGTAGAGACATGTGGATATGCCGTTGGTCACGTCCCTGACGCTCTTGTCTATATCGGGATTCTCGTTGACCAGAGCATTGGCGTTGCGGAAAGCCAGGAAGGGGCGGAAACGCAACGTAGTTTCCGAATGGGCATCAATAAGTGTATAGCGTATCAGTATCTGATTCTGATGGGAAATGAACACTTTCTCCTTGGAGAGAATCACGCCACCCACACGGTAAAGGATGCTGGGCACCGTCTCGCAACTGTACTCGCGGATGTATTTATGACCGTTAGGGCTGAACACATTGTCGCCATACTGGTGCAGACCGAGGTTGAACTCGGCGCCATGCTGTATCACGGTCTCGTCGAGACTGGACAGGAGCACATGCGCCTGGTCGTCCATATCGGGGATGGGTATCACCAGCAAACCATGCTGCTTGCGGGTGTTGCAGCCTACGATGGTGGTGCAATGATAAGCCCCCGACCGATTGGTCCTCAGCATCTCCTTGGGCAGACTCTGCTCCAGGTTGATCATCTGGGTCTTGTCGAATTTCAAATAACTCATGCTGTCATATTATTTCTGCCGGCATTGCCGGTCTATTTCTTAATCTTCTTTCTGTGCGCGTCCTGTATATCCGGGTCTGCGGCCAGGGCTCGCCGCCATTTTGGGTTTCGATTTTAAGATTCTTAAGGTTTTACAAATATACACCTATTTTTGTTCTTATCCAAATAATCTGCCACGGAACACAAAACATGCCGTGGAACATACAGAAATATACCTCACCGCATACAAAACCGGGACGGCTTCCAGCCATCCCGGTCCTTATATATTGTAGTGGAAATTCTCTTGTGGAATCTCTTGTCAGAAGAGAGGAATCTGTGCTGCGTTGTAGCAGTAGTCGTAGATGTAGGGCACGAGTCCGAAGAACACTATGCCTGCCACGCAAATCCAGAGGGCAGCCTTCTCGCCGCCGTTGCTCTTGAATGCCTCGATTTTGGCCTCGCCCGGATTGATCCATATGGCCTTTACCACCAGCAGGTAGTAATAGAGCGATATGATGGTGTTGATGAGGGCCACGAGCACGAGCATGTACAGAGCCATCGAACCGGTGGAAGCCACCGAGTTGAAGATGAAGAACTTCGAGAAGAAACCTGCGAAGGGAGGTATACCTGCCAGCGAGAACATGGCGAGCGTCATGGCGAACGACAGCCACGGGTTGGTCTTGTGCAGTCCGTCATAGTCGTCCATTCCCACCTTGCCGGTCTTGTTCTCTATGCTTGCAATCACTGCGAAGGCTCCAAGGTTGCTCACGATGTAGACGAAGATGTAATACATCATCGAGCCGAGACCTATTGCGCTCTGGCTCATCACTCCCAGCATTATGTAACCGGCCTGCGATATCGAGGAGAAGGCCATGAATCGCTTCATGTTCTTCTGGCGTATGGCGAAGAGGTTACCTACGGTGATTGTAAGTATGATCACGCCGTACATCATCCATTCCCAGCTGTCGGCAAATACCTGGCCGAAGGCCTGGGCGAAGATGATGAAGAAGGCGAAGGCGGCGGCTCCTTTGGAAATCACCGACAGGTAGGAGGTGATGGCCGTGGGAGCACCCTGATATACGTCAGCGGTCCAGAGGTGGAAGGGCACGAGCGAGAGCTTGAAGCCTATGCCGGCAATTACGAAAGCGAGCGCCACCACCAGGAGTCCCGACATGCTGCCGGCCGTGATGGCTACGGCTATGTCGCTGAAGTAGAGCGAACCTCCCGAGAAGGCATATACGAAACTGAGACCCATCAGCAGGATTGCCGACGAGAAAACTGCCGTGAGTATGTACTTGATGGCAGCCTCATGGCTCTCGTAATGCTTCTTGTTGAATGCCACCAGTGCGGCCAGCGGCAGCGATGCCGTCTCCAGTCCGATCACGAACAGCAGGAAATGACGTGCCGATATCATCAGGTACATGCCGAACAGCGTGGCCAGTATCAGCTCGTAGAACTCACCCTTGCGGATGGCCGTCTCGTCGCTGTCGACCCAGCTTGCCGACTGGAGGAACACTATGAACACACCTATGTTGAGGATAGCCTTTATAGCCTTGCAGGCATTGTCATCGACATACATACCGCCGAATGCCGAGGTGTCGGCCGACGGTATAAGCCATATGGCCACCGTGGCCAGACCGAACAGCACCGTGGTGACCGGTGTCAGCCAACTCTTCTTCGAGCCGTCGCGCGTGAACACGTCAAGCACGAAAACCACGAAAAACAAGCCTAAGATTATTAACTCGGGGATCATCGCCCCAAATTGTGAATAGTCCATCGTTATCTTGTTGTCAAATTGTTCTGATTAAATTGCCTGGGCCAATGCGTCGACAATCGGTTTGAAACTGTTCTGTATAGAGTCGTTGAGCCAGTTGGGGAAGAATCCTATTCCGGCCAGACAAACTATCAGCGTTACAGTGGCGAGACGCTCCCACCATGTTGCGTCGGTGAGCGAGAGATGATGCTCGTCCTGCACGGGGCCGAGTATCAGCTTGCCAACCACACGCAGGATGTAGACTGCCGTTATCACGATTGATGTGGTGGCGGCTATCACGAAGATGCGGTGGAACATGTCGGCGTTCTCGAAGCTGCCGAAGAAGATGGTCATCTCGGCCACGAAGCCCGAGAGTCCGGGAAGTCCCAGCGATGCGAAACCGGCTATCATGTAGCATACTCCGAGATAAGGCATAATCTTCATGAGTCCACCCATCTGACGGATATCGCGGGTATGCGTACGTCCGTAGATCATACCGATCAGGGCGAAGAAGAGAGCCGTCATCAGACCATGGCTGAGCATCTGGAGGATACCGCCGGTCATGGCCGTCTGGTTGAGCATCAGCAAGGCGAAGAGCACCATGCCGCAGTGCGATACCGACGAATAGGCATTGATGTACTTGAGGTCGGTCTGCACACATGCCGAGAATGCGCCGTATACTATGCTTATACCCGTGAGGATTATGAAAATCCATGCGAGTTCATTGGCGGCATGGGGAAGCAGGAAGATGGCGATGCGGAAGCAACCGTAGCCTCCCAGCTTCATGAGCACGCCGGCATGCAGCATCGACACCGCCGTGGGGGCGCAGGCATGACCGTCGGGACTCCATGTGTGGAACGGGAACATGGCGCCCAGCACGCCGAAGCCTACAAACGTGAAGATGAACAGCATGTTCTGCCAGCCATAGTCGATGCAGCCGTAATGGGATATCTCGAGGATGTTCCATGTGTTGGCCACGCCGGCATCGGCAGGCGTTCCGTGCCAGTAGATTCCCAACAGACCCAGCATCAGGAATGCCGAGCCGCCCATGAGCATCAGTGTCAGCTTCATGGCCGAATACTCCTTGCGGCCTGTGCCCCATACTCCAATCAGCAGGTACATAGGAATCAGCGCCACCTCATAGAACATGAACATCGTGAACATGTCGATGGAGATGAAGAATCCGTAAACACCCGTCGACAGCAGCGAGTACCACAGGAAGAAGTTCTTGGGAAGGGGATTGATTTTCCAGGAGGCGAAAGTGCCTGCGAACACTATTATGGAGGTAAGCAGAAGCATGAGCACCGATATACCGTCCACGCCCACTGCGAGATGGATGTTGAGGGGCTCATACCACATCCAGGAGCCCATCCACAGCATTTCGGCCGTGTTGCCGGCTGCCCGCTGCGCCACGAAGTCGCACGTCAGCCATATCGACAGTCCCAGAAGCACCGTGGAGCATGTAACCATTACCCCCAGGATGGCCTTCATGTTGTTCTGACCGCACAAAGCGAGCCCGCCAAGCATGAGAACCGGCACTATTACAAACCAGATTAATATATTTCCGAAAAGCATAATCTATTATTGTTGTTTGAGTGGAAGCCTGTTTGGCAAGCTTCGGGTTAAAGGAGACATAACCAGGTTATCACAGCCAGCGCGACGGCTCCGAAGAAGTACCACATCACGTAAGTCTGTATATATCCCGACTGCATACCCTTGATTTTAACACTGAAGAAGTTGGTCATTGCTGCGAGGCCGTTCATCGTTCCGTCGATGATATGGCGGTCGAACCATGCTATGCCGCGGCATATGATGTTGAAGATGATCTTATGCGTGATGAACATGTAGATCTCATCCCAGTAGAAGCGGCGGTTGGCGGCAGTCCATAGCGCGGGCCAGAGGTTCTTGACCATCGTGGGGCGATTGTTCTTGCGAGCATACATGAAGGTTGCCAGGGCTATGGAAACAACAGCCACCGTAAGGGATGTGGCGGCCACGGAGCCTTCTATATGTATATGGTAAGGTTCGCCGTTGAATGTCACGAACTCGCCGAAAGGAATGAATCCTGCCACGCAGCTCACAGCTGCAAGGATAATCAGCGGCAGCGACATCTGCCAGGGTGCGTCGTGGGGCTTATGTCCGCTCTTCGCGTATTTCGGGTTCTCCTCCCACCAGAATATCATGTAATAGAGGCGGAACATGTAGAAAGCGGTCAGACCGGCCACCATCGTCATCCATGCGCCCCAGAACCAGTGGCGGTTGAACATGGCGGCAAGCATCTCGTCTTTGGAGAAGAAGCCGGAGAAGGGCCATATGCCGGCGATTGCCAGACACCCTATGAGGAACGTCCAGTGAGTGATGGGCATGTACTTGCGAAGGCCGCCCATCTCGGTATAGTTGTTGCTGTGAACGGCATGTATCAGAGCGCCGGCCCCGAGGAAGAGGAGCGCCTTGAACATGGCGTGCGTGAACAGATGGAACATGCCGGCCATATAGCCGAGTCCCGAGTAATGAACGCCCTCTATGGGCTGGTTGTAGGCACATCCCAGCGATACCATCATGAAGGCTATCTGGGATATTGTGGAGAATGCGAGCACTCTCTTGATATCAATCTGTGCGCAGGCCACTACGGCGGCATAGAAAGCTGTTATTGCTCCGACTATGGTGATGAATGTCAGCGAGTCGGGCACTATGCAGTAGAGGGGGAAGAATCGCGCCACGAGGTAAACGCCGGCCACAACCATGGTGGCGGCGTGGATGAGTGCCGACACGGGCGTCGGACCCTCCATGGCGTCGGGAAGCCATATATGCAGCGGCATCATGGCCGACTTACCCATACCTCCCACGAAGATGAGCACCATGGCCCAAGTGAGCACCGAGCCGCTCATGAACGTAGCGCCCAGAACGGTGTTGGCGATCACGCCGGCATTGCTGTTGAGCATCAGGAAGTTGAAAGCGGAAGCCGAGCCCAACGGGCCGTCGGCGGGTGCGTTCGACACATAATAGCTCAGAACCAGTATGCCTATGAGCATGAACAGGTCGGCGAAGCGGGTAACGATAAAGGCCTTCTTGGATGCCGACACTGCCGAGGGCAGCTTGTAGAAGAAGCCGATCAGCAGGTAGGA